>Ga0209777_10005127_pt1 | contig 15234 bp, 11 predicted proteins | sample FrelakmetHBP12HB_FD_187147 | JGI IMG/M metagenome (GOLD analysis project Ga0209777, IMG submission 187147) | Freshwater lake sediment microbial communities from the University of Notre Dame, USA, for methane emissions studies -HBP12 HB (SPAdes)... | ecosystem: Environmental > Aquatic >... | reverse complement strand
CGTGCGTGTGCGTCTGGCCACGCCTCCTGGCTACGAGCCGGACCGCTCCGTGGTGGCGGAGGCCCAGCGCGAAGGTGGGGAAATTCACCTTACGCATGAACCCGCCGAGGCGGTGACCGGTGCCGATGCGGTGTACACCGACGTATGGACGAGTATGGGCCAAGAGAGTGAGGCGGACACTCGCCAGCGCATCTTCCGGCCCTATCAGGTGAATTCCCAACTCATGCGACGCGCCGGGCCCGAGGCGCTCTTCATGCATTGCCTGCCCGCGCATCGCGGCCAGGAAGTCACCGACGAAGTCCTCGATTCCCCTCGTTCGATTGTTTACGACCAGGCGGAGAACCGCTTGCACATGCAGAAGGCTATCCTCCTGGCGCTGTTATCGTGAGAGGACACGATGCCGACCGCAGTGGTGGCCATCGGCGGGAACTCCCTGGCGCCCGGTGGGGCAGGGGCGGGGCGTGGCCTGTCCCCGTCAGCGGAAGGGGAATCCCCGCTCCGTTTGACTTGTGAGGGCATCGCCGCGGTGATGGCCGCCGGCTACCGGACAGTGGTTACGCACGGCAATGGCCCGCAGGTGGGGGACGCGCTGCTGCGCTCCGAGCTTGCCGTCGGACAAGTTGTCCCTTTGCCGCTTGACGTTTGCGTGGCCGAAACCCAGGCCAGCATCGGCTACCTGCTGCAACAGACCCTCCAGGAAACCCTGCAACGGCGCGGCTTGCGCCGCCCTATCGTGACCATTGTGACCCAGGTGCTCGTTTCGACGCGCGACCCGGCCCTGCGCAATCCCACCAAACCCGTCGGGCCGTTCTATTCCCGCGACGACGCTACGCAACGCTCCGCAACGCTCCGCTGGCAGATGGTCGAGGACGCGCAGCGGGGCTGGCGCCGCGTGGTGCCTTCTCCGCAGCCCAAGGAAATCATCGAGCTCCCGGCCATCCAGGCGGCGCTTGCGAGCGACGTCCTGGTCATCGCCTGCGGCGGGGGAGGCATCCCGGTGGTGTTCCGGCGGGAGCGGCTGGTCGGCATCGACGCGGTCATTGATAAGGACCGCGCCTCGAGCCTCCTGGCCTGGGAACTCGAGGCGGACCTGTTCCTGATTTCAACCGCCGTCGATCAGGTGGCGCTTCGCTACGGCACGCCCGAGCAGCAGAATCTCGACCGGCTGACCGCCGAAGAAGCCCGCCGCCACCTTGCCGAAGGCCATTTCCCTCCCGGCAGTATGGGACCGAAGATCGAGGCCGCGCTCGCCTACCTGGAACGCGGCGGCAAGCTGGTTATCATCACCTCTCCGGAAAAAATCCCCGAAGCCCTGCAAGGCATGGCCGGCACAAGGATTACGCTCCTCCCTGAACCGGCTCAGAGCGTCGGCCATCAAGCTGCTTGAGTTGGCTGGCGGACCTAGAGTCTCGCGAGGCTCAGGAAGTCGTGTTGTAGGGGACAGGTTACAGGCGACAGGGGACGGGAAGAGAGACAGGAACCTAGCGCGGTTTTCTTTACCCCGACCAAGCAAGGTATAATAATGACGTGTTTGCTCCCGCCGCCAACTCGCCCGACGACAGAGAACTGTCTATCGATAATGCGAAGAGAGAGTTAAAGGAAGCTTCTGAAGAGTTTTGGGAAACGTCTGGTCCTCTACCAGAGCAACTCTTCCATTACTGCTCAGCGGATGCACTCCGCAGCATCCTCGCTGGAAGGGAACTCTGGCTTTCTGACGTTTTCACTTTGAACGACGCATCCGAAATGGAATACGCCGCTGACGTCGTGGATCGCGTGTTACAGCGCTATAGCAACCGCCCGCGTTGGCTCCCGTGCCACCTCCACAACTCTAAACTCAGGGAGGTTTTTCCGTTGTATGTTGCCTGCTTTTGTTCGCACGGTGACCTCCTTAGCCAGTGGCGGGGTTATGCGACAGCAGGAAGCGGGTTCGCAATCGGCCTCGACAGAGAGCGCCTAAAGCAGCATTGCACTCACAATGATGTCCTTTTCCCTTTTCCAGTAACTTACGACGGAGAGCGACAAACCAGAGCCGTCGAACAGTTCGTAGAAAGGGCAGTTCACATTGCGTCCAAATACAACCTGATAGATAACGATTGTTTTAAGGAAGACTTTGGGTTCCACTTGTCCAAGTTCTTGCTGGGGATGAAGAACCCATGTTTCGCGGAGGAGAGGGAGTGGCGAATTCTTAGGATTGATCCGGAACCACCATGCCTGAAATTCCGAACGGCGCGCGGCATTATCATCCCATATATTGAGTTATCCACTATTCCCCCCGACGTTTTTGCGAGCGTGACACTTGGCCCCGCAATCGACGCGAAGTTTACGATCAAGCCGGTGGAGTTGTTCCTGAAGCATAACCACTTGGAACATGTGGAGCTCCGGCTATCGAAAATTCCACTCCGCACGCTCCGGTATTGAGTCCGGCGGGGCAAGTTCGTGCTGGCCCGCAAAGAAGGATCATTTCTGAAAAGTGAGACAGGAATGGGCAGGGGTTCGGGCAAAATGTAAAACGGGGACGGAGGCAGCAACAATGAATGTCTTTGGCTTCAAATGCAAGACACCGGGGTGTCAGGCGTGGCTAAAGGTTGGAGAGCTGCCGGAAGATTCGGCGCGCGCGATTCACGTTCCGATTACCATTGGTGACGGCCCCCAACGGCTTCAATGCCCCGATTGCGGTCAAGCGCACGATTACCATTTTTTTGAGAAAGAGATTCTCAGGAACAACCCGCATGATGGCCCTTCGAGACCGACCGGCGTCGAACCCCCAACATAGATTTTGCTCTCACTCGAACTATGACGGAAACACAACGGGCTGTCTGGCGCAGACCTGCTTCTCAACCTGCGCGGTTCTTAAGCTGAGGTCAGCTTCACATTTGTGCAATTTATCAACCTGCGGCGCAGCGCTGGTGACCAATTCTACCAAGGAACCACAAAGTAGGGACCCGGGCCGCCACCCGTTTTTCTGTCTAGAATCTCGGAGGCAGCCTGCCCAGCAGTGGGCGGAACGGCGAAAGGAGCGAAGGCCAGAGAGAAAAAAATATAAAGAGTGCAGCCATGCCGAGGACAGCAACGGCGGTCCCGGACCGCACGACACTGTACGAAGACATGTAAAGCAGCGGCAGCAAAAAGAAAACGAACGCCGTCAAGTAATACAAGCATGGGTGCGTAACGTCCGGCGCGGAGCACGCCCGGTGTGCCATATCGGCGCACACCGCAGTCCAGATAGCCAGCAGGAATACTTGCCACATCCATAATCCCGGTCGAACCAATGACGGTTTGGCTCTGTTAATCTCATTGTATTGACCCAGCGCGTTGTCAATGTGCATAGCAATCTCTGTCGCGTTTTTGTCGGGGTGGCGGTCCAGCCTCGCGTCTGCTATGTATATGCGTGCCCGCGTATCGAACCCTCCCGCCATTCTGCCAAACAGCCACGTACTGTTTGGGTCGAAGAGAACCCTATGGCCGAAATGGTTGACTTTGTTCAAGACTGCGGCGGGGTTAAGGTTCCCTCCCCAGTACTTGTGCAGCGGAGCGATCATGTCAGAGCCAGGAAGCGAGCCTTGCTTGCTCAGCAGTTGCATGGTGGGATCGAGCCGGTCCCTGGTTCGCGCGATGAGCTCAGGGTCCTTTGTCACGTTCCGGGCCGCCCGCCAAGCCTTTGGGTTAAAGGGCCACGCTAATCCCCCCGCTTCCTGCATCACCGCTATCAAAATGTTATAGATGTGAACAGGGAAGCCTACACCCGTGTAGAGGTCGCGGAGAAATCTGGTGAAAGGGGACAAAGGGAACAGCTGGTACGGCTGGTAGGTGGTTCGGTGCTCGAATAGCTTCGCTGCCAGTACCACGACGCCGAAACCCGGAAGGTACAAAACCCAAAATATGATCGGCATGACAATACTGGCCGCGATCAACCATAAGACGTACCACCAATACATCGTCAGCGCTCCGGCGTGGGGCAGACAGCGAATCCTGTAGAGGATTGTCGCTAGATCAATCGCCAGCATCAATATACAAACGTGATGTGCCGAAGACAACTCGATTCGCGCACGTTTGGCGCGGAGCTGCGCTAGCCAACCGCTTCTTGCTTGGCTTGCGTGAGGGGAGTACTATAAACAGCGGCGCGAGGGGAAACAATGACGAGCCGGCGAGCTCCCAGAACCCCCAGGCGAGAACCGCGACGCACCAAAGCCGTAAACCTTGCACCCCGAGGTTCAGCCGAAACGCCCTATATCACTGAGAGCGCACACTACCCCCTGCTCCCCACTCCCGATTCCCTACTTTCTAGTCCCGCTCTCTGCTCCCTCCCAGGCTGACTTCCGCGCCGTTGCCATTGGCTTCTGTGAGGAGCGATTCGACCGGACGGCCCTTCTCGACGGCGGGGGCGGGTTTACGTCTAAGGAGCCGGCCGACCCACTTCTGGAAGGAATCAAGGTAAGTGTAATAGACGGGCGTGATGTAGAGCGTAATCAACTGGGAGAACACCAAGCCGCCGACCACGGCCAATCCCAAGGGGCGGCGCGTTTCGGCGCTGGAGCTGAGTCCCATGGCGATGGGCAGCGTGCCCATCAAGGCCGCCATGGTGGTCATCATGATTGGCCGGAAGCGCACCAGCGCGCCCTGATAGATGGCGTCCACGGTGCTCTTGCCCTCTTTGCGCTCGGCGTCGAGCGCGAAGTCAATCATCATGATGGCGTTTTTCTTAACGATGCCGATCAGCATCATGATGCCTACAAAGCCGTAGAGGTTCAGCTCGTATTTGAAGAGCATCAAGACGGCTATCGCCCCCAGGCCTGCCGAGGGTAATCCGGAGAGGATGGTGATGGGGTGAATGAAGCTCTCATAGAGAACGCCCAGCAGGGCATAAATCAGGAAAATTGTGAGCGCCAGCAACACTCCCAGGCCCACCAGCGACGCCTGATAAGCCTGCGCCTCACCCTGGAAGTTGCCCGCGATGGTGGCCGGCAGATTCTTGTGGGCAAGGTCTTCCACCTGCTGCACGGCACTGCCCAGAGCAAACCCGGGCTTGAGTCCGAAGCTCAGCGTGACGGAAGGAAGTTGGCCGGTGTGGTTGACGGCCAGGGGGCCCACATTCTGAGTGAACTTGGCCACCGCGTCCAGCGGGATTAATCGTCCCGACGACGACCGGATATAAAGCATGGAGAGCACATTGGGGTCGCGTTGGTACTGAAGTTCGAGTTCGGTGATGACTTTGTACTGGTCCTCGGGGCGGTAGATGGTGGATACCTGGCGGTCACCATAGGCGGAGGCCAGCGCGTTTTCCACTTGAAAGGCTGTGATGCCTAAAGCGGAGGCCTTGTCGCGATCAATATCTACATTCACCTGCGGGTTGGCGATTTGGAGGTCGGAGTTGACGTCGCGCAGCCCGGGAACCTGAGTCATCTTGGCCATCAGCTCATTCGACTCGCGATAGAGTTCCGCCGTGTCTGCCCCCTGCAAGGTGTATTGGTAGGGGCTCTTGGTCAAGCGGCCGCCGATCTGGATGGGCGGAGGGTTCTGCATAAACGCCAGGATGCCCGGAACACTGAAGAGCCTGGGACGCAATTCGTCAATGACTTGATCGGTGCTGATATGGCGCGGCTTGAGGGCGGTAACCAGCCGGTAGATACGCATCATTCCCGGCACCGCCAGGATCCCTTCCTGTGGCGGAAGCGGGGCGAACTGCCTTTGCTCATAGTCCTTCAAATGGCAAAAGAAAATGCCCGTATTGCCCGCGAACCCTGCAAAGCCCGCGCCCGCCAATGAAAAAGTGCTTTCGATGTTGGGGTCGCTGACGATCAGGTTGGTAACGGCCAGTTGATGCTGCCGCATGGAGTCGACGGAAATCCCTTGCTGCGCCTGCGTGAAGCCAATGAACAGCCCGGAATCCTCGCTGGAAAGGAAGCCCTTCGGTATTTGAAAGAAGAGGAATAGGGTGGCCGCAAGCACGGCGAAAGAAGTCATAAGGGTCGCGAACCGAAAACGCAAAGCGCCCCGGAGAGTTACGGCGTAGGCCTTGAGCATCCCCTGGAAAACGGCTTCTAAAGCTGCGTACAGCCGCCCATGTTTCTTGCTCGACGGAGGGCGTACGAAGCGGCTGCACAGCATCGGCGTCAGGGTGAGTGAGACGAAGCCCGAAACGAGCACGGCGGTGGCAATCGTCACCGCGAATTCATGCAGCAACCGGCCCAGGATTCCCCCCAGGAACAGCACGGGAATAAACACTGCGGCGAGCGAAAGGGTCATGGAGAGAATAGTGAAGCCGATTTCCTTCGACCCATTCAGAGCTGCCGTCATCACGCTTTCGCCCATCTCCATGTGGCGAACGATGTTTTCCAGCATCACGATGGCATCATCCACCACGAAGCCCACGGAAAGGACCAAGGCCATCATGGAGAGATTGTCGATGGTGTAGCCCAGCAGGTACATGATGGCGAAGGTGCCGATGATGGACATCGGCAAGGCAAGGCTGGGAATGATGGTCGCGGAGAGGTTGCGCAGGAAGAGGAAGATCACCATCACCACCAGACCAATGGTGAGGTAGAGCGTGAACTTGACGTCCTGGACCGAGGCGCGAATGGTTTCAGAACGGTCGTAGCTCATTCGCATGTGGATGGAGGCGGGTATCTGCGACCGGAAAGTGGGGAGGAGCTTTCGGATATTGTCCACCACCTGGACGGTATTGGTCCCCGGCTGCTTGCGGATGGCCATGACCTCGGCCTGGTGGTCCCCGTTCTCCCACATGACGACCTTATCGTTCTGGACGCTATCAATGACGTGGCCCAATTCCTCCAGCCGCACCGGCGAGCCGTTGCGATAGGCGACAATCAAAGGACGATAGGCCACGGAATCCAGGAGCTGGCCGTTGGCTTGCACGGAGAAAGCCTTGTTCGAACCCGTCAGGAGTCCCGTGGGCAGGTTGACGTTGGCGGTCTGAATCGCCGAAGTTACTTCGTCAATACCGATGCCGCGCGCCGCCAGAGCTTTGGGATCCAGCCGGACGCGCACGGCGTATTTCTGCTCGCCAAACACCTGCACCTGCGCCACGCCGCTGATGGTGGAGATGCGTTGCGCCATGACCGTGTCCGCATAGTGGTGCACCACGGAAAGGGGCAGCGTGGGCGAGCTCACCGACATGTAAATGATCGGCTGGTCGGCGGGATTCACCTTCTGGTAGGTGGGAGGGCTGGGCATGTCGGTGGGGAGTTGCCCTTGGACTGCGGAAATGGCGGCTTGAACGTCCTGGGCGGCGGCGTCAATGCTGCGGCTGAGGGTGAATTGCAGCGTGATGGAGGTGAAGCTCTGCGTGTTCACGGAGCTCATGGAATCGAGGCCGGCGATCGTCGAGAACTGCCGCTCGAGCGGCGTAGCCACGGCCGAGGCCATCGTCTCCGGGTTGGCGCCGGGCAGAGCAGCGCTCACCTGGATGGTGGGGTAATCCACGTTCGGCAGGTCGCTGACCGGCAGATAGCGGTAGGCCATGACCCCGAACAGGACGATGCCCAGCATGACCAGGGTCGTCATGACGGGCCGGCGTATGAACAGTTCTGCGATATTCATGAGCCGCTCCCCGGTTTTTCGGGCGCGCTGGACTTGATAAAGACTTTAGCTCCCGGATAAAGCATGAGCTGACCGTCGGTGACGACCTTCTCTCCGGGCTGAACTCCCTTTTCGATGACGGTCTCCCCGCGTACCGTACTCCCGGGGACCACGGGGCGGAATTCGGTGCTCATGTCCGGCTTGACCACAAACACGTATTGGCCCGTCTGTCCGGTCTGGACCGCTTGCGAGGGGACCACGGTCGCGTTCGGGAGTGTGGTCAACTTCAGGACCACATTCACGAATTCGCCGGGCCAGAGGCGGCTGTCGGGGTTCTCGAAAGTGGCTTTCAGCTTGATCGTGCCGGTGGTGGTGTCCACGGCGTTGTCCAGGAAACTCAGGCGGCCTTCGGCGGGCCGCGACTCCTGGTTGGGAATCACTGCCTCAACGCCCAGCCCCCCTTCGCCACGGTACTCCTTGATTGTCTCCAGGTTCTGTTCGGGAACAGAGAAAGTCACGTAAATAGGGTGAATCTGGTTGATGACCACCAGCACCGTATCGTCTTCCTTCACCACATTGCCGGGATGAACGAGCAGGCTGCCGGTACGGCCGTCGAGCGGCGAGGAAACCGTGCAATAGTCGAGATCGATCTTGGCTTTGTCGATGGCCGCTTGATCAGCGCGGACGGAAGCCGCCAGGGCATCCGAGTTGGTGCGAAAGGTGTCGTATTGGTCCTTGGAAACGATGCCGCCCTGGAAAAGCTTGGCATTGCGCCCCTCCTGGGCCTTGGCGTTTTCCAGTTGGGCCTGATCGCGGGCGAGGGTTGCTTCCAGTTGCTGCCACGCGGCCTGGTAGGTCCGGCGGTCGATCGTAAACAGCCGATCGCCCTTCTTCACGTCCTGCCCTTCTCTGAAATAAGCTTGCTCCACCTCGCCGCCAATCTGGGCGCGCACCGACACCGTGGAGTAAGCTTCCACATTTCCAATGGCCCGGACTTCAACCGGCATGGTCTTCTGACTCACGGTAGCGATCGTAACGGGGACAGCGAATTGCATGGGCGCCGCGGCTTGCGGTGGCGCGTCGTGGCTTGAGCATCCGGCGAGTGACAGCACCCCGCTGCCCAGCAATACCGCTATCGCAATGTGCAGGGCACTCGACATCAAAGGCCGCCGCCGGCTCCGGGCAGGGAATTCAAAATACTCCATGGTTTGAGGACTCCTTCAACCGCTCCCTCCCCGTGCTTCGCCGCGGGGGGAGCAAACCCCTCTAAAATACGGATTCATTATATAGCAACATGGGAACAGAAAAAGCGAGGCGACGAGCGGGGCCCCCCGATCCATCGATGTCGGGACGCACTTGGTTAATTCACCCTCATTCCCAGCTAATCCCTAGCGAGCGGATGCCGGATGTTAGTGACACACCGGGGCGCGCGTCCCTGCGCGCGAACGTCAGAGAGCTTATCGGCCAAGCTTCTGGTTGAAAAACTTGGCCATGAGGTCCAGCGCCTCCTTCGTCTCTGGCAAGTGGTAATCGTACCAGAAGGCGTGCGGGAGTGCCTCGAACACCACAAGCTGCGCGTCCACTCCAGCTTGCAGGAAGGCGCGATGCAAGATGGTTGTCCCGCTGAGCAGCAAGTCACGAGTACTGGTTACGAAGAGCGTGGGCGGGAATCCTCGCAGGTCGGCATAGAGCGGCGACAGGACCGGATCTCTGGGATCCGTGCTTCCCGAGTACTGAACGGCGTGCGGGTGCCGCGACGGCGGATCGAGGTTCCCGGGCCATCCCCAAATCGTGAACAGCGCCTCGGAATCCCCGGCCTGGCTCAGGTCGCCTGTCCCGGAGAAAATGCCCAAGGCAGCGGGAAGCGGCAGGCCATCGCGCCGCAAGCGGGAAGCAACCTCGGCTGTCAGAATCGCGCCGGCAGACGTTCCGAAAAGGCCCACGTGGTTGGGCGTGTAGGTCTTCAGGAGCTCCTTGTAAACCGCCTCCGTGTCATCGACGGCGGCGGGGAAGGGGTGCTCCGGGGCCAGCCGGTAGTAGACGGATACAACGGTGGTTTGGGTGAGGTAGGCGATCGGGATGCCTTCCACGAGCGAGCCTGAGTCCGAATTGAATCCCCCGCCGTGGACATTGATAAGCACGCGGTCTTGCTTTTCCGCGGGTGGGGTGAGCGGGGTAATCACGTCGCAGCGCACACCGGCAAAGGTTTTCTCCTGGATATTCACCGGATAAAGCTTGCGGGCTTCTGCCGCGCGGCCGGTCCGAAACTCGTCAGTGTGAATGCGCCGGAAGGCCAGGGAAGGCTCCGGCCCGGAAGGCCCCGGCCGCGCGATGAACTTCTGCGCTTCCGGGCTAATCGTTCCCGGCACGGGCACTACTCGCGTGACGTGCGCCGTGCCGTCCGCGTCTATCGTGCAGCTATCCGCCTTTGCAGCAGGCTGCGGCGTGTTCTGCTGCCCCCACAGCGCCGGCACGAACATCCAGAGCGCAGCCGCCATGAGCGCGAACATGCTCGTACCTCCGCGCATGGTAAGTCGCATGAGCTCCTCCCGAGTGGAATTGAGCCTGTTTAAGTTGTATCAGAGCACAAACCGGCAGCTCGGCACTCGTCGGCCGGCGGACTGCCGAGGACGGACACGGATAGGCTGATCTGAAGCTGGATCGGATCGCCCCGCGGGTGTGCCGCGAGAGCGCGCACGTGGGGCGGGGCGGCACCTGTTTGAAGCAAACAGGTTCGCCCCTACACCCTTGCCTGCACCTGTCCGTCAGCCGACGGATGTTGCCATCCGTCCACCGACGGCTAGACAAGGCAGGCCGGCTAGTCGCGCCGGTTCCCGTAGCCGCCTCGACCGCCGCCGCCACCACCACCACCACGGTGACCGCCACCGCCACGGTGAGGTCCTGAGGGTCCTCCCCCCGTGCGCGGGGGCCGTGCCTCGTTAACCGTGAGCCGGCGGCCCTCCATGGTTTGGCCATTCAGGGCCTGAATCGCGCGCGCCGCATCCTCGCCTTCAGCCAGTTCGACAAATCCGAACCCGCGCGACTCACCGGTCATTCGGTCTCGAATGACCACTGCGGAAGCCGCCTGAATTCCGGCATTCACCACGAAATCGTTCAGGCCGCTGTCGGTGACGCTATGAGGAAGATTACCCACGAAGAGTTTCTGAGCCATGTTCCCTCCGAGAGCGCCGGCCTCTTTCCGCCGCCGCCCCCACCCTGTCCGTCAACTGACGGATTACAGTTTCTCGACTTCCACTGCCTGCAAGCCTTTGGGGCCTTTCTGAACCTCAAAGCTCACCTTGGCGCCTTCTTCCAACGACCGGTACCCCTCCCCCTTGATGGCGGAGAAATGCACGAAGACGTCGTCACCACTTTCGCGTTGGATGAACCCGTAACCCTTGGCTGAGTTGAACCATTTCACCGTGCCTTGTTCCTTCATTGGCTGCAACATCCTTTAATCGTTGATTTGGCAATTTGTGGGGACGGCAACGGCGGGCAAAACCCGACGATCCGCTGTAATGCCGCGGGTCACAAACTCAAAGAGCCGACTTCCTGCAAGCTCTTGTGGGTAATACAGGACTCCTCGGAATTACTGAAACAAACTGCGCCCGAACCATACCACTTTTCCTTCCCGCTGACTATAGCAAAAATATGCTCCTGGAACGTTGACTTGACAGGGCTTCCGGTTAGAGACCCTGGCCTTTTAGCGTGCACCGGATTTCCCAGCCTCCAGCCTCTAGTCCCTACCCACCCCTCTTTGCCGCGTGCCACTCCACGCCATAACGGCCCAGCAATTCGACAACATGCTGGGTGGAGATGGCGACGGAATGATCGCGGCGCGTCCCCTCACGCTGAACCACTACGCCCACCACGCCCCCGGATTTGAGATAGACCGGGCTGCCGCTGTTCCCGCGTCGCAGAGCAATGTCAACAATAAGAACTCTCGTAGTTTGCGCGCTCTTCTGCCCTAGCCGGAGAGCGTCCCACCGGACCACCTGGCCCAATTGTGTTAGGGGCTGCCAGGCAAACTCGGGGTGGCCGGTTACGCTGACAGCGGTTCCCACGGCCGGTTCTTGCACATCCAGGAACGCGAAAGTACGCGAGGCGGAAGCGAGCGGATGGATCATCTTGAGGACGGCAAGGTCATGGACCTCGTCGATGCCCACCACGTCGCAAGCGAACCCGCGAGCGACCGTATTTCCAGGCGCGGGGAGTTTGGCGAGGATTTTCCCGTCCGAAACCCCGCACAGGCATTGCTGCAGGTCCTCCACGACATGCGCGTTCGTAACAAGGTATCCGTCCTGGTTGACCAGAAACCCCGTGGCTGCGCATTCGCGGTTCCGAGAATCCTTCCCTGGCCCCACCGCTAGAAGCTCCACGACTCCCGGAAGCGCGTTGTCGCTTCGCGGAGGCTCTTGGCCGGGCGGAGCCTGGGCGGTTATCAGAGAAGCAAAGCAAAAGGCAAAGGTCAAATGGCAAAAGGTAAATGTCAAAAGCCAAAGAGGGGGCCTACGGTTTTGTTGTAGGTAGGTCGACTTCACGGAGACCTTTGGACTTTGCCTTTTGCTTTCGCTCTTCCCCTTTCCTACCAATCCTGCACGCTTCCATCCTGGCGTCGAGCGGTCGGCAGGTACGCCCGTTTATAGGGGTACTTCTTAGCGAGTTCTTCGTTGACGTCCGTCCCCAGTCCGGGCGACTCGTCCACTTGCATGTAGCCGTCGCGGAAGATCGGCCCACCGGGCATGACATCTCGCGCGACCTCGGGGAAGAAGACCATTTCCTGCACTCCGAAATTAGGAATGGAAATATCTACGTGAACGTTGGCGGCATGCGTGGGGGGCGCGATGTCGCCCGGGCCGTGCCACGCTGTCTTGACTTGGAAGAGTTCCGCCAGCGCGGCAACTTTGCGCGCCGCTGTGATGCCTCCGATGTGTCCCAAATCGCAGCGGATGTAGTCAATCAATTGCTCAGTGATCAGCGGGACGCAATCCCAGAGGGAATTGAACAGCTCTCCCATGGCGATCGGCGTGGTGGAGTGCTCGCGGATGAGCCGGAAACTCTCTTTGTGCTCGGGGCGCAGCGGGTCCTCCAGGAAGAACAGGTGGTACGGCTCGAGTTCCTTGGCCAGCCGCGCGGCTTCGATGGGCCCGAGCTTTTCGTGCACGTCGTGCAGCAGTTCCACTTCGTTCCCCAGCTTGGTTCGCAGGTGCTCAAAGAGCTTGGGCACGGTGCGGAGATACGGGCCGGGCTCGAAGATCTCCGTGGCCGGCAGTCCGGCCTGTTGAGGGACGCGGCCCGCGATGTCCTCGGACCTTTGCTTCGCTGCGGTCCCATAGGTCCCCTCCAGGCCGGGGATGGCCACTTGCGCCCGCACGCACTTAAAGCCTCGCTCCACAGCGCGCCGCGCGGCGTCTTCGACTTCCGCAAAATCCTGGCCGCTAGCGTGCGTGTACGCCAGAGCGCCAATCCGTGTGCGCCCGCCCAGCAATTGGTAAACCGGCATCCGGGCGCGCTTCCCCTTGATGTCCCATAGCGCCAAGTCCACTCCCGCCAGGGCCGTCATCTGCACCGGCCCTCCACGCCAGTAGGGACCACGGTAGAGGTATTGCCAGGTGTCCTCGATTTGCTCCGGGTCGCGGCCGATCAGGAGCGGCGCGATGTGCTTTTCCAGGTCGGTGGCAACCGCGAGCTCTCTGCCATTCAGTGTCGCGTCGCCCACGCCATAGAGGCCTGGCTCGCTGGTCAGAATCTTCACCAGGACGTAGTTGCGGTCGGGGCAAGTCACGATCACCCGCACGTCGGTGATGCGGAGCGGTGGCAGACCTGTCCCGGTAGCATCGGGGCTGCCGCTTGCCCGGGCCTGGGCTGAAGCGCTCGAATTGAGCCCGCCGCCCATCAGAGAATTGCCGAGCACCAGGGTGCCTGCTGATTTCAGAAAGTTCCTTCGTGGGGATTTGCCGGGGGTATGGGGCATGGTCGCCTCTCTGCCGCGGCCTCCGCCACCTGCGAGACTTCGGAGGGGCACGCGGCGCTTTGGGGAGTCTCAATTGTCGGAGGCCATTCTAACCCCTTAGGCAAGCTGGCGCAGGATGACCCGGCGCGCCGCATCACGGATGAGACGGATCACTTCCGGTTGGCCGACTATCCAGGGGCTGAGCGACTTCGCTCTACCCTACGGCGTCGCACAGGGCCGATGTTGGCAAGAGTCCATTTTCCGAGGCGACGGCTGCTGCAACCTGTTGGTGCCATACCGGAGATCTACGAAGCGCTGGAGGAACGGCGCCTGCAAGCGCTTGATCGACCAGATTCCCGTTAATAAATGAGCTTCAACGAGAACTGCAGTTGCCGGGAGGTACCTGCGGTCCTCGAGATCACCCCGAAGCCGGTGCCCCGCACTACGTTTGTCGGCAGACCAAAGTTCACCAGGTTGAACACGTTGAAAAACTCGGCCCGAAACTGAAGGGTAGCGGCCTCGCGCGAACCCCTGCGGCCGAAACTGGTGTCTTTGATCAGTGCCACGTCGAAGTCCTTGTATGCCGGACCCCGGAAGGTGTCGCGTCCGAGCGTTCCCAGGCGTCCCTGGTTTGGACCCGTCCCGCCCGGCACGCCAATCGGGATGCTGAAGAAAGAAGCGTTAGCAGCGCCCCGGCCAAAATAATCCTCGCGCACGGTGCGACGGGTCGAAAAGACAGGGGTCCCAACCTGATCGGGACGATCCGCGCCACTGGAGCCGAAGCCGCTCTGCTGGATGCCCGAGTACACGGTGAAAGGCGATCCCGAAGTCAGGGTGCTGATATTCAGGAACTGCCACCCGGACGTGAGATGGCTGCCCAGCGGCCGCAGGAAGCCGACTCGATCGAAGGGCAATACCTGGATCACGCTGAACACCAGGATATGGGTGACGTCAAACGTCGAAGGTCCCTTGTCGGCCCCCGGATTCCAGGGATCCTGAGGGAAGGCAAGCTGGACATTGCCCGCGCCTCCGACACCCGGTCCGGCGACGCTGCTGGTATCGTCGAGGGATTTCGAAAAAGTGTAGTTCGCCAAGAAGCCAAGCCCGTACCGCCCCGAGGTCTTCGATGCCGACGCCTGCAAGGAGTGGAATGTTGAATGTGATCGGCTGCTGAGCAGCATCTCTTGGGCGAATCCGCCCACCACCTTGCCTGTCGCGTCGAACCGGGTGAAGGGCGCGAAGGCTGGGTCGGCGCCGCCGTAGCTATTGGGAAAGATCATGCTGGGCAAACGGATGCCCACGGTGGCCACGTAGTCCGCGCCTACCTTCACGTCGCCGAAACTGTGCTCGAAGCCCGCGTTATAAGTCGCCACATAGCCGTTGCGGAAATTGCGCGCAAACCCGAAGACGGTGAGGGGATTAAGCTGATGGCCGGGGCTCAGAGCCGCCAGATCCTCTTCGAAGCGCTGCAGGTCAATCACCGTATTGGCCGGCACCTTTTTTGAGTCAAGGGCGGCGAAGACCAACTGCCCCTGCGGCGTGTAAACTGGCGGCACGTTGAAGGGCGTCGCGACGTTCTCGAACGGGACAGCGGCACCGGGCAAGGCCGTGATGTAGGGGCTGAAGGCCATGGGAATGCTGCCGGTAAGGAAGTTGTCCTGAAAGAGGTTCATTAACAAGGTCACGATGGAGCCGCCCCCATGGATGCTGGTATGGTCCGTCGCCTCCCAGTCGAATGAAACCCT
>Ga0209777_10005125_pt1 | contig 15235 bp, 20 predicted proteins | sample FrelakmetHBP12HB_FD_187147 | JGI IMG/M metagenome (GOLD analysis project Ga0209777, IMG submission 187147) | Freshwater lake sediment microbial communities from the University of Notre Dame, USA, for methane emissions studies -HBP12 HB (SPAdes)... | ecosystem: Environmental > Aquatic >... | reverse complement strand
TTCATGTTTGTTCCTTTCATTTCTACCCAACACATGGTGCGCCTCATGCAACGGTCATGGTTGTGCACCTTCCGGGTAGCCGACGGTGGCAACCACCAGCACTTCATTAAAGGGATTGGGTGTCACCGAGATCCGCCCTACTGGTCAACGTAGATCAGGCGGTCTGTATCGAAACCCCATTCCTTGGCCTGGGCAACAAGGCTTTTCAGGATCGTAGGGTCGAGGTGCTTCTGGCGGGCCAGAATCCAAAGGTAATCGCGGCTGGAACTGGTCACCATGGCGTAGTTGTACCCCTCGGCGTCCAGGGCGATCACATGGTAACCGCCGTAGAAAGGCCAGAAGAAGGTGACCTTGAGGCTCGCCACATCCGACGGCCCCACAAAACTGGCTACACCTTTCGCTTCGCGCCACCGTCCGCTCTTGGCATCGTAGCCGCGGTTCACGACCTGGATGCTGCCATCATCCCGCTTGGAGTACTCGGCCGTGACCTGGGTCAGGCCGCGCTCAAAGGAGTGATCGAGCCGCACGATCTCATACCACGTGCCCAGGTAGCGGTCGGCCTTGAAGTCGTTCACCGGCCGCAGCCCCTGCGGAACGGATGCACACCCACCCAGGATCGCCGATGCCACAACCTGGCACGCCACGCCGATGATTTTCCACATGGGTCGCTCCTTACAGCTGAGTCGGATGCGGACCGGTACTCACCATCTTACGGACCGGTGTAAGGACCTTCACGGCCGGGTCGTTGCTGGCCCTGGAGAGGGCGGCGGCAGACTCCCGATCGGCAAGCAGCGCCGCACGAAGGGCCGCCACGGTATACCGCGCGAAGACCTCGCGCCGCTCGGAAGAAGACTTGCCGCAGACCAATTCGGCCAGCACATCCGTCGGCCACTCGGCGTCCACGTGCACGGCGCCGATTACGAGCAAGGAAGTGTTCTCCGCGCCGAGGACCCGGCATATCTCGGCGGCGTTGCCGTTGGCGTTGCACGCGTGGGGCTCAGCTCGCAGAACGAGTGATGGACACTTGAGACGCGTGGCGGCGCGGACGCCCTGGCTGCCCATGTCCACGGGATCAAGGCCCACCCACACGCCGACGTCGGGGCTGTCGGCCGCGGCCAGGAGCGTGGCCAATCCGCCGGCCGAGAAGCCGACAAGCCCGACCCGCTTGTTGTCAACAGAGGCCTTCAGGTCATCGCTCGCCCCGATCCAGTCCACAAGTTCCAGGATCGCGCGGCCGTTGCGGACATGGTCCGACCACGCCGGCAGTGTCGGCACGGCTACGGCCAAACCTTCCTGGCTCAGGCGGCAGCCCCAGTCGGCCATGTTGGATTTGCTTCGAGAAAACCCATACGCGACCACAACCAGCGGGGCGGGTTTGCCCTGGGTGGGCAGGTAAAAGTCGCAGTCGAATGCCCCTTCGCGGGTATCGACGCGAAACGTCATGGGGACCTGCGGGCGGTTCGCCTCGTCGGTTCTGTCCGCCCTTTCTGAGGCGGCACAACCTGCCGCCATCAGCCCGACGGCGATGGCCACCAGCATTTCCGCTACTTTCGGCGAAGGCATCTACGCCTCCATCGCATCCCCCACGAGCGGCCGCACCCGGTCTATGCGAAAGGATACCAGGAACCGGGCCTCGTCCTCAACCCCGCATTCGGCAGGCAGCGGCCGGCGGCGCAGGGCCTGGATCTTCTCCGGATCGGTCTCCTCTCCGATCTTCGTCAGGTAGAGCCGCTTGCCGCGGTAGCCTGTGCCCTCTTCGACAAACGAATAAACGGCGCGGGGGTTAGATTGCAAGTTCTGGTGGCTGAGGCGGTTGGCCATGATGAAGGCCACCGTCTGATCGTCCAGGAAGTGCGGTCGAGCATACACGGCGGCGTCCACTTGACCCGCGGCGTCCGAAGTCGCGAGTATCCCAAGGCCCTTTGCGTCAGCGAAGTAGTTGCTGAGATCCATGTCGTCCTCCTTTCCGGTGAGACTCTCAGGACCTGATAATCCCAACCGGGCTCCGCTTATGCTGACCTGCCCCCCGAGAAGTAGCCTGACCTCGCATCGCGTTTCTCGATTCCACCATACTGTTCTTCTTACCCTTAGACTGTTACTTCTTCACCGCCTCAAAACTGATGAAGATCCGCACCTCGTCGCCGACGTCTGGGATCATCTTGTCCATGCCGTAGTCGGCACGCTTGAGCTTGAGTTCGGTGTAGAAGCCGAGACGCTGTGTGCCCTTGGGGAACTCGGCCTTCTGGCCACCGGCGAGCGTGAACGTGATCACCTTGGTCACGCCGTGCAGCGTGAAGTTGCCCGTCACTTCCAGTCCGCCATCGATCTTCTTGACCGCGGTGCTCTTGAAGGTGATATCCGGGAACTGCTTCACGTCGAAGAAGTCCGGGCTGCGCAGGTGTTCATCTCGCTGGGGCACATTGGTATCGACACTGGCGGCCTTGATCGTCATCTCGAACGTGCTCTTGGTGGGGTCGTCCTGGTCGATCGTGCAGGCGCCGGCAATGTCATCAAACCGACCTTGCACCCAACTGATCCCAACATGCTGGATCTTGAAGGTGACCGAGCTATGTGCCGGATCGAACTGGTAACTGTCGGCGGCCCAGGCCTTCGCCGGCACCAGAATACCGACGCTGAGGACAAGGGCGAGCGTGACGAAGGCTAAGGTGACTTGGGGACGGTGACGGATAATGTGGGATGGCATAGGCTCTTCCTCCGTGATTGGACCTGAATTCGTTAGTTTGTTGCCCGCGACCAGCATGGCCCCTTTAAGCCGACCCTAGTGCAACCTGGACCCACCCGGCCTCAAGCTTGGTCGTATAGGTACGGATGGACTCCGTGCGAACATGCTTCATCAGCATGCCGATGTTCTGCAAGTACCCGCCCAACATGGGCGGCGGGATCTCGTCGCCCAGATCGTGCGGAACCGGGCCGAAGAGGGCTTCGCCGCTGGTGACGTCGAACTGGGCGCAGTGCATGGGGCAGGTCAGATACACGCCATCGAGCGTGCCCACATCAAGCGGCGCATTCATGTGGCCGCAGCGTCGTTGGACGGCGTAGTACTTTCCACCGCAGTTGCAGATGACGATCTCGTTTCCGTCGAGTTCGACAGCTTTCATCCCGCCGGGCGCTACTTCGTCGGCCTTTATCGCCCGAATGAACTTGTCACTCAAGGCCCACCTCCTTTGGTGACAGTTGGGGCAGCTTGTCAGGGTCGAGGACATCCTTGTGCACGAAGAGCCCGCACCAGCAGCGTTTGATGGCGTCGAAATGCTTCCGGTGGAAGGGTATGCAGGGGCAGACGATTTGCATATCGCGCGCGCGGTCGTGACGCAACGGTTGGCAGGGGCAGAAGGGGATGCCATGCTTGCCTTCCAGCATCACCTCCTGTTCGAGCAGGAAATCCATCAGTTCCGCGTCGGGCGTAAACTTGAAGCCCAGCGGCCCGACGACCTGCCCAAAGAAATAGCGCAGCGCCTTCTTCCTGGATTCAATATTCATTCAGCAGCGCCTCATATTCCCAGCGCGCTCGAATAACGATCCGGCTGATAACCCACGATGACCTCGTCGTCGATCTGGACGAAAGGAAAGCCTGTGGCACCTGCGGCATCCATCTCCTGCGAGATTCTCCGTTGCGTCGCTTCGTCGGCCAGGTCGTAGTCGATAAAAGTGAACGGGATCTTGTGGTCGGCGAAGAACTTCTTCGTCTTGCGACACCAGGGACAGGTTGACAGAGCGTACATGCTGACCTTCTTCATGACCATTTCCTTTCAACCGAGGCTGACGAATAGTTCGCCTGCTTCGGACTTCGTGGGGTAAACCGCAAGCCGAAGTTCGGGCGCATCAAGGAATTGGCCTGTTCGAACATCGAACCGCCAGTCGTGGCACGGGCAGGTTATCGTGTTGCCAGCCAGTTTGCCCGTAAACAACGGGCACGCCATGTGCGCGCATTTGCCTGAAACAGCGTAAACCATGCCGCCAACGCGCGCCAGAACGACATTCACGCCCAGCGGATAGGCCGGCGCCATGTGGCCTTCCAGCAACGCGGCGTCGTCCATCGCGTATGTCCAGTTCATCGCACTCATTGACCGCCATCTCCCGGATGAACCTGCGTCCGCGACCGGCACGGAACGTTGCCAACGAAAGTCCGTTCGCTACTTTGCCAGCCCAATCTGCTTCATAAACGTCTGGTTGTCCCAGAACAGATACTCCTCATCCATGACGCCGTCTTTCCAGTGCCCGACGGTGCACATCGTGATCTTGTACGCCTTGCCGGTGGGAGGAATCGCTTTGCCGTCGGGCGTAGGCATGGGCTTGGTAAACGTGCCCTCCATCACGCCGATGACGCTCGTCCAGTCGCCCGAGGCGATCTTGACCGGATGAACCTTGATGCGCGTATCCGGGGCATAGACAAACATCGCCTTCAGGTCCTCAAGGTGCGTCTCGATTCCCTTGGTCTGGCGCCCGTCGGGCCAATGCACCACGACATCCTTGCTGTGGCTCTCGTGCAACCGGACCCACTCTTGGTTGCTGAAAACGTTGTAGTCCAGGTCATCGAACGTTGCGATATGGGCTTTGGCAAGCTGCTCGGCCTGTTCATACTTGGCCAGCCTGGAGTCGGGGGTCATTGCACATCCCGCTAAACACGCCACGAGCACACAGACGACGAGGATGACGATTGGCTTGTTCACTGGCGTTCTCCTTTGAATTGGGACGCCCCTTGAAACTGTGACCATGACCGTCACGGGCGTATGCTTTTTCATTGTCTCTCGTTTCCGTGACACTGCAAACCTTTCCTCCACCCAAGCCATCGATTCTACCCCCTCCACTCATCCAACTGGTTCGGAAAAACGTTGGCCGTCACAGCCGAATTGGCATGACAACTGATCCTTGCTGTCAGTCGAACTGGACCGACCGTCGTGTGAACGCCCCCTCCATCCAGAAGCCCGTGATGGGGAAGGTCGTCTTGGGTCGGTCCTCGCCCACTGCCCCGGCGGCCACGAGGACCGGTGCGTAGTGCTCCCACGTCGGCAAGGCCATGCGGACCGCCGGGGCGCGGTCCTGGAAGTCCTGGAGCGCATCCACGTCGAAACGCGACAGGGCGTCGGCCACCCAAGCGTCGAATTCCCTCGCCCAAGAGGGGATACCGGGGCGGAAGGCGTACTGCATGTTATGGGTGAGGAAGCCGCTGCCGAAGATGAGAACACCCTCGTTGCGCAATGGGCTCAGCGTCTGCCCAAGCTCAAACAGCTCCTTGGGATCAAGCCGGGGCATCGAGATCTGGAGCACTGGCACGTCGGCGTCCGGGTACATCGGCACGAGGGGGACATAGGCTCCGTGGTCCAGTCCGCGTTGCGAATCGTCAGTGCACGCCATGTCGCTCTCGCGAAGGAGGGCACGGACGCGAGCGGCAAGCTCAGGGGCTCCCGGGGCTGCGTATTGGGTCTGGTAGTACTTTTCGGGAAACCCATAGAAGTCGTACACCAGAGGAACCGTTCGAGTGGCGCCCAAGGTCGTCGGTCGCGCTTCCCAATGAGCCGAGATCATCAGGATGCTCTTCGGCTTGGGCATTGCTTTCGCCCATAAGGCGAGCTCAGCCATCCACACAGCGTCATCGAGCAGAATCGGAGCCCCGTGTGCCGCAAAGATGACAGGAAGGCGATCGGCCTTATGGCCTTTCTTCGGTCCACCCTGGTCTGCCATAAGGATTCCTCGCTCCCGTTGGCGGCGTGCGTGTTGGCCTTCTTCAACGATACCATGTTACGCTTCGGGACCCTCTGGGGGAAGAATGGAGTCCTGGGGCACGGCAAGAATGAGCAGGCAAACTCGATAATCACCACGCCGGGGCAGAGTCTTACGCCCCTTTGGCTGCCAAGGCGACGACGTTGGCCCGTGTGGTCTGGATGGCGGGCAAGGTGTCCAGGGCACGTGTCTGGTCCACTAATTGGATGTGGTCGTTGCAGTCGCGGGTAAGGACCGGTTTGTCAAGGGAGGAATTCAATGACTTCCTGGAAGCGGGTGACGACCTTGTAGGCGTCCACCGTCACCTTCACCAGAGCGCAGTTGGGCAGGGAGAGGAACCCCTTCAGAAAGGGATGCCGATAGAGTAAGAGGGTCATCAGCCGATCCTTCTCCTCGCCTTGTGCCTCTTCGGCGCGGCCCGTTCATCCATCGGCTCGTCTCCGCGGTCGCCGTAGTACCCAACCGCCGACGCCGAGAGCAACACCCGCGGCCTCTGGCGCAGGCCGGAAAGCAAGGTGACCAGCCGCTGTGTCCCTTCGGCGCGGCTGGCCATGATTCGCGTCTTCTTCTCCGCCGTCCAGCGGCCCGAGAGACTCTCGCCCGCCAGATGAACGACAGCGTCGAACCCCTCGAGGGCGTTCGCGTCCGCAACACCCGAGTCCGGTGACCAAGAGATCTCCTCCGGCCCGGCACTCAACCCGCGAACCAGCCGGACGACCTCGTGGCCGCTGTCCAGCCAGTGGCGCCGCAGCGTCAAGCCGACCACGCCGTGCGATCCGTTTACAAGGATTCTCACCCGCGGTCCTCCGCCGCCTTCAGGTAGCGTACAGCCCCAGTGCAGACTGGGGGATGACCTGGCCCTGTGTTCAACCTAGACGCACTGGCATCGCCGATATTGTTGCCGCAAAAGAACGCGTCGCCTCTTGCTCCTTTCCTGATGTTGAAGGCCGTTTGTTAGTCCTATTTGGAGACCTCGCTCAGCGGAATTCCCAGCGCCTTCGCTACGCCCTTTCCATAGGCGGGGTCGGCCTTTAGACAGTTGCCGATGTGGCGGATCTTGACCTCCTTCGGGGCATCTCCCATGGCACGGCCGGTGTTGCCGAACAGGGCCTTCTTCTGCGCGGCGGTCATCAGGCGAAACAGTTTTCCGGGCTGAGAGTAGTAATCGTCGTCCTCCCGCTGGTTCCAGTGATCGGCGGCCCCCTCCACGCTGAGGGGCGGCTCGGCGAACTCCGGCTGCTGCTGCCACTCGCCGTAGCTGTTGGGCTCGTAGCCGAGGGTGCTGCCGTGATTACCGTCGACCCGCATGGCGCCGTCCCGATGATAGCTATGGAACGGGCAACGGGCGGCATTGACGGGGATCAGATGGTGGTTCACGCCCAAGCGGTAGCGCTGTGCGTCGCCGTAAGAGAACAGGCGGCCTTGCAACATCTTGTCCGGCGAAAAACCAATGCCGGGCACGATATGGGCCGGATTGAAGGCGGACTGTTCGACCTCGGCGAAGTAGTTCTCAGGGTTCCGGTTCAATTCCATGACACCCACTTCGATCAGGGGGAAGTCTTTGTGAGGCCAGACCTTGGTGAGGTCGAAGGGGTTGAACGGGCAGGTGGCGGCATCCTTTTCCGGCATCACCTGGATGAAGAGCTTCCACTTCGGGAAATCCTTCTTCTCGATGCTCTCGTAGAGGTCGCGCTGGTGGCTTTCGCGGTCCTTGCCGATCAGGGCCTCGGCCTCGGCATCCGTCAGGTTCTTGATGCCCTGCTGCGTCCGGAAGTTGAACTTAACCCAGGTACGCTCGTTCTTGGCGTTAATCAGGCTGAACGTGTGGCTGCCAAAGCCGTGCATGTGGCGGTAGCTGGCCGGAATGCCACGTTCGCTCATTACGATGGTGATCTGGTGTAACGCCTCAGGCAGGGACGTCCAGAAATCCCAGTTGTTCTTGGCGCTACGCAGGTTGGTGCGAGGATCGCGCTTCACAGCGTGATTGAGGTCGGGGAACTTCAGGGGGTCCCGCAGGAAGAAGACGGGCGTGTTGTTGCCCACCAGGTCCCAGTTGCCTTCTTCGGTGTAGAACTTCATGGCGAAGCCGCGGATGTCGCGCTCGGCGTCCGCCGCTCCGCGCTCTCCCGCCACCGTGGAGAAACGGACGAAGCATTCGGTCTTCTTGCCGACCTTGGAGAAGATCTTCGCCTTGGTGTAGCGGGTGATGTCGTGCGTGACGGTGAACGTTCCATAGGCCCCGGAACCCTTGGCGTGCATTCGTCGTTCCGGGATTACCTCGCGGTCGAAGTGGCCGAGTTTCTCCAGGAACCAGACATCCTGCAACAGCGCTGGGCCGCGCGGCCCGGCCGTCATCGTGTTCTGATTGTCCGGGACCGGTGCTCCGGCGGTGGTCGTCAGCGGTTTCTTCTTCATGGGCTTCTCCTTTTCGGGCCTTCGAGGTCCTTCAAGTATACGTCTTCAGCGCAACTGGCACAACAACATGAGCCTTTGGCAAAGAGTTGCCGGATGAGGCACGGATTGAATGGGTCCGGGTAGACTGGGCAACTTGGCCTTGAGGATAAGACGGTGGGGTGTGGTCTTCTACGCCCCTGCGACCACCAGGGCTACGACGTTGGCCCGTGTGGTCTGGATGGCGGGCAAGGTGTCCAGGGCTCGCGTCTGGTCGAGCAGTTGGACGTGGGCGTAGAGACCAGGGTCAGCATGCCTTTGTAGTGGCCCGCGAGTTGGCAGAAAAAGATATGCGTCGAGGAAGACCGCAGTGTAGTGTAGAAGTTGGTGGCTTGGCGTGTAACTAAATTGTCCATGATTTGGCGCACGTCATGCGCAAGATGCGCAACATGTGGATTTCGGCTGATCCTTGCAGCAGAAGGACTTACGCGTAAGTCGGGTCTGGGGCGTAAGTTACGATCAGGGTAGTTCTTACGCTCATAACCCGAAGGTCGCAAGTCGCAGGCCCAAATCTCTGGCCAGAAGGCTGCTGAACTTTTCGAGAAGCTGGACACGTCCCGTGCAAGAAGCCAGTCATCGGAACGTTGGCGGGTAGCGCTTTGTCCATCACCCGCACGGAATCCTGCGTCCTCTCAGCCATGCGATACTTCTACTACGTGCCCACCCGTGTGCTCACGCAACGGGATCCAAGGGTGCGATGGAAGGAGATCGTATGGCTACCGGGAAACACAAGCGATTCCAGTTCACGTCCATTGCGAGGGAGGTGCTTCACCGCAGGTATCTCCGGAAAGACGCAAGCGGGCGAGTCATCGAAACGCCCGGCCAGATGTTTCGCCGCGTGGCGAACACTGTGGCCGCGGCCGAGAAGAACTACGGGGCCTCGGAGGAGGAAGTGGAATCTATGGCCGAAAGGTTCTTCCAACTGATGAGCACCACGCGGTTTCTCCCGAACACGCCGACATTTATGAACGCCGGCTGTCAGAACGGGATGCTGAGCGCCTGCTTCGCGCTTCCGGTACCGGATGACCTGCCCAGCATCTTCGAGTCCGTGAAGCACACGGCCTTGATCCAGAAGGCCGGCGGGGGGACAGGCTTTGCCTTTGACACGCTGAGGCCTACAGGCGACCTTGTGGCATCAAGCGGCGGCAAGACTTCTGGCCCGATAACTTTCATGCGGGTCTTTTGCGAAACCACGCGGGCGATCCAGCAAGGCGCGTTCCGCCGCGGCGCCAACATGGCCATGATGGCTATTGAGCACCCGGACATCGTGAAGTTCATCCATGCCAAGAATGACCTCTCGGTCTTCGAGAACTTCAACTTCTCCGTGAAGATCAGCGACGGCTTTATGGAAGCGCTGGCTGACCGCCCGAATGAGCCTCACGTGGTGGTCAATCCTCGAACCGGGGAGTGCTTCCTGATGCCGTGCGACATCGACCTGGCCACTTACACGATCGACGACCTTCTTCCGGCAGGCTACGCGGGCATGCCATGTCTCACGATTCGCGACGTCTGGGTCATGATCGTCAAGGGTGCCTACGCCAGCGGCGAACCGGGTGTCTGCTTCATCGATCGTGTGAACGAAGACAACCCCACGCCGGCGCTCGGCAAGATCATGGCCACAAACCCCTGTGGTGAGCAGCCACTTCTCGACTACGAGTCCTGTAACCTCGGCTCGATCAACCTCGCCAAGCATGTTCGGCCTGATGGCAAGGACATGGATTGGGATCTGCTTGAGGAGACAGCAACCCTGGCCGTCAGGTTCCTCGACAACGTGATCGACGTTAACCACTACCCAATACCCGAGATTCGCGAGAAGACGCTCGGCAACCGGAAGATCGGCCTGGGAGTCATGGGGTTCGCGGATGCCCTGGTGCTTCTCGGGATTCGCTACGACAGCGATGAGGCAGTGGCCTTTGCAGAGAAGTTGGCCCGCTTCGTTGGGGAGAAAGCCCATGACGCAAGTGAGGAACTGGCAAAGACACGCGGCGTATTCCCCAATCACGCAGGCAGCCAATGGGACACGCTCTGGGGCCGCCCGATGCGGAACGCCACGTGCACTACCATCGCTCCCACGGGCAGCATCAGCCTGATTGCCGGCTGTAGCAGCGGGATCGAGCCGATCTACAACCTCGCCGTTTGCCGCAAGGCCCTTGACGGTCAGGAGTACCTGGAAATCCATCCCCTCCTTGAGGAACTCGGACGACGCTGCGGCTGGCTGAATGCGCACGCAAGATCTGCCCTGAAGGAAGGCCTGCCGCCTGAGAAGATCCCCGGTTTGCCGGAGTCGCTCGCCAAGGTCCTCGTTACGGCTCACGGAGTCGGCCCTGAGTGGCACGTTCGCATCCAGGCCGCCTTTCAGAAACACACCGACAACGCCGTCTCCAAGACCGTGAACCTGCCGGCGAACGCGACCATCGAGGATGTAAACAAGGTCTTTCGCCTGGCGTTCGAGTTGGGCTGCAAAGGCATCACGGTGTACCGCGACGGTTCCCGCAAGAACCAGACCCTTTCCGGCCCTGCATCGGGTGGTTTGGCCGGCGTGGCAGGAATCTCTCCGCGGTCTCGCGGCCGGGTGACCAAGGGCAAGACACTGAAGTTCCGAATGGGTTGCGGAACGCTTTTCGTGACCGCCAACCGGGACGAGGAAGGATTATGCGAGGTCTTTGCCAACCTCGGGAAGGCGGGCGGTTGCCCATCGCAATCGGAGGCTACCTGCCGGGCGGTCTCGGCGGCGCTTCGATCGGGGGTTGATCCGAAGGTCCTCGTGGAGCAACTGCGAGGCATTCGGTGCCTGTCGACGGCCAGGGCTCAGAAGGCTGACAATGGTATCGATGTCCTCTCCTGTCCGGACGCGATCGCCCGGGCGATTGAAGAAGCCCTGGGCGAGGGAGGCACTCCGGCCCAGACCCCGAGTGTCAGGAAGTGCCCTGATTGCGGCCAGCCTCTCCGCACTGAGGCGGGCTGCGTTGTTTGCGATAACTGCGGGTATAGCAAGTGCGGGTGAATCATGCCGGGCAGTCGACCCGTTCGTGAAGGAGGCACGCGATGTTTATAGACAGACGCGATGACGAGACTATCCAAGTGGATAGAGCCTTCGGCGTGGTTAGTTGTCCTGAGTGCCACGCCTTCTGGCTTAAGGAGTACGTCCCGAAGTACTGTCCCGGCTGCGGAACACAGATAGCGGCTGCTCGTGGAAAAGGTGAAGAGGATCTTGTCCGACTCGCAGAGCTGAGCAAATCGAAGATCATCACCTGCAAGCGTTGCGGCGAGCGATATCCCGACGTGCCGGAGCTCGTTTCTTGCTTTCGATGCTTCGCTCCGCTGAAACGCGAGGCTCCGGGGAGCCGCGTGGTCGATTTCATGAGGCGCGTCCTAAGGCTGAGGAGTTGAACAGGCAGAAGACTTGAAAGGCAGAAACTGTTATGGAGGTGCGTCATGTTTGGCGGGGAACACAGCAAGGAGTTCTTCCCCCTGGAAGGTGCGTCCGGCGGTACCATCATCTGCCCGGAGTGCCACACGATCTGGGCCAAGGAGTTCGTGCCCGAGTACTGCCCCAGATGTAATATCCGGATTTCGCCTGTCCGCGGGGAAGGACAGGAGCGGATGGTCCGACTCTTGGAGAAAGTCCATGCCCCAGTGGAGATCACCGTCTGCCCGCACTGTGGCGAGCGGTACCCGGGAAGGCCGAATATGAAGCACTGCCTACGGTGCTGGCACGACCTATACCCCGAACAGCGGCCCGCCCGGCCGAGCCGTGTACGGGGCGTACTCAAACGGCTGCTGGGCCTACGTGGCTGAGAAGGCGAAAAACATATAAACTGAACCTGTCAACGGAGATCGCCATGAGAAATCATCTTACCACTTTGAAGACCGGCATCAGCAGGACTCCAGAGTTTGAGAAGAAACGGCTGGCCTATTTCGCAGTGAATGTCGGCACCAAGTGCGGGCATAACTGCCTCTACTGTAGCACTGGCGCCTTGCTCAGGATGCACAAGTCGTTCAAGGAAGCAGGGGAGAACCCCTTCGGCCATGGCTTTGCGATTGTGGACCCCACTACGCCCGAACGTGTGGCCCGGGACGCTGCCAGGATCCGCCAGCGTGGGATGGTGCAGCTTTGCACCGTGGTGGATGCCTGGGCGCCTGAGGCACAGGAACACAATCTGGGACGGAGGTGCTTGAATGCGATCCTGTCTCAGCCTGGTTGGACTGTGAGAGTGCTGACGAAGAACGCCGCCGTGACGAAGGACTTTGATCTGGTCTGCCAACACCGCGACCGGGTCTTGGTCGGCCTGAGCATCACCGCAACGCCGGAGAAGAGCGAGGTTGTCTCGGTCCTCGAACCCAATGCCTCGCCCATTCGCGAGCGGGTGGCAGCCATGAAAGAGGCCCATCGGTTGGGCCTTCGGACCTATGCAATGCTCTGTCCGCTCCTACCGGGCATCGCTGACTCGCCGGAGCAGATCATTGAACTGGTCAGGTTCGCCTTGGAGTGCGGCGCCGAAGAGATCTTCGTTGAGCCGGTAAACCCGAGGGGGCATGGGCTTCGTCTGTGCCAAGAGGCGCTGGAGGCGAAAGGCTTTCGTGATAAGGCAGCGGCCATCGAGAGAATCCGGAAGCGTGAGCGCTGGTCTGAGTATGTCGTGCAACTCATCCACAACGTCCAGGCAAGTGTTCGCCGGCACTCCGACATCGCCAAGCTGCGGTACCTTTTGTACCCCTCTGGGCTATTGCCTGACCACGTTTCTCGAATTCGGCAAGATGATGCCGGGATCATCTGGTTGGGGAAGTGACCGCCCAGAAAGAAATGGCGGCCCCGTAGTCTGTGATTCACGGCCACTTTAGACTTGCGCGAGTCCTGAAAGGGCGCTGCCATGGACCATAAACTGACGCAGGTGGAATTGGAGTCCGCCTTGAAGGACATTCAACCGGTACTGACGCCGGAAGAAGATGCGAAGACGTTGCGGCTGAAGGTCTCGACGCTTTGCCGACATGTTTCTGAAGGGAGATACAGCGGCGCCGTCAGGGCCGAGCAGAAAACGCGCGGGTGCGGTCGGGCGAGACAAATCCGAAAGAAAGGGCGCCATAGATGAGTAACTCGCTGGAACAATCCCTTGACAATCCCAGCCTCAGCCGCGTCCGGTTGCTGGCCTGCCGTGAGGTTGCGAGCCTCCTCTCTGTGAGTAAAAGGACTGTCCTGCGGATGAGCGCGCGCGGCGAACTCCCGCAGCCCATCCGCCTCGGCGGGAAGATTCCTCGCTGGCGTCTCGCAGATATCGAGCGCCACGTGAGCGTGTTGGCGCGAGGCGAGGCACGGTCAGCGCAGGCGCTGAGAGCGGCTCAGAACATGCCCCGTGGAGAGGGGGTGGCCCAATGAAACCGCCGCGTCAGAAAGTCCCTCGACAATATCCTGGCCAACACGCCCAGAGCCCCGCGGGAGCATCGACGGCGCTCTTGCTCTTCTTCTTGTAGACGCCGTCCTGCCCGTCGGAACGGCAAGAAAGAGACCTGCCCCCATACTTTTCACTTGATAAGTGTCGGGGGACGTGCTAGAGTAGGAATATAATGGGCAATCAACCCGACATCGAAGAGCAGTTGCGGCACGCCATCCTGAATGCCGGGATGTCGCGCTACGCCATCTCGAAGCTGTCGGGTGTCTCTGAGAGTCAGATTTCACATTTCGTCAATCGCAACCGAAGCCTGACGATGGAAACGGGCGCAAAGCTGGCGGCGGCGCTGGGGCTGGAACTCCGGCCCGTCCGAGAACGAAAGGGCGGGTAAACCATGGCGACGATCTTCAAGCGAACCCGAAACGGCCGAAAGGCGGACAAGTGGACCATCTCCTACTACGACTATCGTGACGGCCAGAGGCACCGCCGCGAGGTCACCGGTACGGCGGACGTGGCCACGACCCGGCGGATTGCCGCCAAGCTTGACAGTGAAGCGGAACTGCGGCGGCGTGGCATCATCGACCCGACCGCTGAGAGACTGGCCGGGAGTGGCCGCCTGCCCTTCGAGCAGCACCTATCCGGTTTTACCGCCATGATGGAAGGGCGCGGCTGTACAGGCAACCACGTTGACAGAACTGAAACCTTCATCAAACAGGCCGCCGAGGCGTGCGGTTTCAGGACGGCGGTTGACATCGACGCTACCAAGATGGCGGGCTACATCGGCGACCTGCGGCAGAAAAACTTGAGCGCCCGGGCCATCAACGCTCGGTTGCGGGCCATCAAGTCATTCACACGGTGGCTGTGGCGTACCGACCGGCTGAGGATTGACCCGTTGATGACCGTCCGGCTACTGGACGCGCAGGCGGATCGTCGTCTGGAACGTCGTGCCCTCACCGAGGCGGAGTGTGCGGCCCTGGTTGGCACGACGGAACACAGGCCGATGCTGGAAGGAATGACGGGGCCGGAGCGAGCCATGTTGTACCGCGTGGCGCTGGGTACGGGGTTCCGTGCCAACGAAATCCGAAGCCTCACCGCCAAGAGCTTCGATCTTGACGCAGACCCGCCCACGATCACCGTTGCGGCAGGCTATTCGAAGCGCCGACGGCGCGACGTTCAGCCGATCCGACGCGATCTGGCAGAACTCCTGCGGCCATATCTGGCAGCAAGGGCCGCCGACGTTGCAGTGTTCCCCGTGCCTGAGCGGAGTGCGGAGGTGTTGAGAAAGGACCTGCGGGCAGCGCGGGCGATCTGGCTGAGGGGGGTCAAGACTCGGCAGGAACGCCGGGCACGATGGAAGACGGACTTCCTGGCTGTCATCGACGCCTCGGGACACGTTTGTGACTTCCACGCACTGAGACACACGTATATCACCAACCTGATGCGTTCCGGTGTGCACCCCCGAATAGCCCAGACCCTCGCGCGGCACAGCACTATCACCCTGACGATGGACAGGTACTCGCACGTCGGACTTCTGGACGAGGCGGCGGCACTGGATGCCATGCCAGCCGCTCCCGCTTCAGGGCAAGCGGCACTTCGCCCGACCGGCACAGACGGCAAACACACGGGCGGAGAGGCAGCCACCGCCGATCCTGAAG
>Ga0209777_10005124_pt1 | contig 15236 bp, 11 predicted proteins | sample FrelakmetHBP12HB_FD_187147 | JGI IMG/M metagenome (GOLD analysis project Ga0209777, IMG submission 187147) | Freshwater lake sediment microbial communities from the University of Notre Dame, USA, for methane emissions studies -HBP12 HB (SPAdes)... | ecosystem: Environmental > Aquatic >... | reverse complement strand
AAAGTCCACGTGGCCGTCGAGGTAGAGGACGTTCTGACCCTTGAACTTATGGTTCGGGCTGTTGAGTTGGGTGGCGTCCGCGATCTCGATCTGCGCCCACGCTTCATGCACGAACTTGACCTTGGGAGTCCTGGCCAGTATCGACGTGGTCAAGCTGGTGGGGTCCTTCTTGAAGTCCGCCCGCTGGGGGTTGGCGTCGGCCGCAATGGCGAAGGCGGTTGAGTTCGTGGAGCCTGTCGACGTGAGGGCGTAGACCCCCCAGCACAACTGGAACGAATAGCTGATAAAGTCGTCGCCGCGGAAGTCGCGAACGGCGGTGAAGTCCGTCACGGTTTCGTCGCGCTGGTTGGCCGTCGACGGGCAGACGAACGTGGCCGGAGTCACATAGCCCGCGGAGATGAGGGCCCAAAGGTTGCACGTGTTGGACGTCGGCTTCTGCCCGGTGCTATCCTGGGCCTTCTGGGTGCTATCCGCCACCTGGCCCACATCCACGAAGTCCTGCCGGGTCTTACCGATCTGGTCCCACTGGGCACTCTTGTCGGCGGTGACCTTGGGCCATTTCTGCTTGTGGGCGGCGGCATAGGCTTGGCCGCCTTTGCCGATCTGCGAGAGGTTGTTCGAGCAGGCGGCCCGGTTGGCCAGTTCCAGGGCGCCGAAGACGGCCGGCATCAGGATGGCGATCAGCATACCGATGATCGTGATCACCACCAGAAGCTCGACCAGGGTAAATCCCTTGCGTTTCATGATTGCATCCTCCGAAGGTGGCGCTCCTTCTGGGAGCGCCGGCTGGCATGAAAAAATGAATGAGAACACGATTTGCATCGACAGCGAACGTCTACGACCTCACGCGTTTGACCATAGGGCCTCCTTTCCGCCACAGCCCCTCCAGATTACCCCAATTCGCTACTTGAAGCGATACGCAGACGCCTTCTGACAATTTCATTATCGCCGGCTCCAGGTGGCCTGTCAAATGCAAAACGAATGAGGGACGAAGGGACGGAGGGACGGAGACACGGCGGCACGAAGGCACGAAGGCACGGAGGCACGGAGGAAGCCAGTCAGTCACTCCTTGATAGTCACATGCCGTTGACCTCCCCTTCTTCCCTGCGTCCCTTCGTCCCTCCGTCCCTCCGTCCCTTTCCGTTCATCCGACCATCCTATAGAATAGCCACGTGCCAGGAGAAGACGATGCCGGACGCCGAGGCGAAGCTCTCCGATTTCGATTACGATCTGCCGCCCGACCTGATCGCCCAGGCGCCCGCGGTGCCGCGCGACGCCTCGCGCCTGCTGGTCCTCGACCGCGGGGCGGACCGCCTGGAGCATCGGCGATTCCGAGACCTGCCGGACCTCCTGCGGGCAGGGGACCTGCTGGTCCTCAACGACACGCGCGTGATCCCGGCGGCGTTCACGGCGCGGCGGGCGAGCGGGTCGCGGATCGAGGGGTGCTTCCTGCGGGTGGTCGAGGAAGGTCCTCAAGAAAAGGCAACCCCCCCCTCACCCTGCCCTCTCCCTCAAGGGGAGAGGGAACAACGGAACACGTGGGAGGTGCTGCTCGCGGGGCGCGGGCGAATCCGGGCGGGAGAGACGCTGCACCTCCTGAACCCCGCGGGCGAGCCGGCCGATGCGATTGAGCTCGTCGGGCGCGGCGAGGGCGGCTCGTGGATCGTGCGCGGCCAGCCGGGGGCCGACGCGATCGAGGTGCTCGGGCGGCTGGGCCGGACGCCCTTGCCGCCCTACATCCGGCGCGAGGCGGGAGATCCGCGATCCTCCGGCGACCCGCAGACGTACCAGACGATCTACGCCCGCCAGGATGGCGCGGTGGCGGCGCCGACGGCGGGGCTCCACTTCACCGAGGACGTCTTCGACCGGCTCCAGCGCCAGGGCGTCGAGCGGACGACGCTCACGCTCCACGTCGGACTCGGGACGTTCCAGCCGATCCGGACCGAGCGCCTGGCCGAGCATCGGATGCACGCGGAGCACTTCGAGATATCGGCCGAGGCGGCGGCGCGGGTCAACCGGGCCCGGGCTGAGGGGCGACGGGTGATCGCCGTCGGCACGACGACCGTGCGTGCCCTCGAGTCGGCGGCCACGGACGACGGGGCCTTGCGGGCGGCCCGTGAAGCCACGCGGATCTTCATCTACCCGCCCTACCGGTTCCGCATCGTCGGGGGCCTCATCACGAACTTCCATCTGCCGCGCACCACGCTCCTGGCGATGGTGTGCGCGATGGCCGGCCGCGACCGGGTGCTGGCGGCCTACGAGGAGGCCGGGCGGGAAGGATATCGGTTTTACAGCTATGGCGATGCGATGCTGATCGTGTGAACAAGGGGTCAGGAGCCTTATCCGTAAGGCTCCTGACCCCTTCGGTTGGCCCACCGCACAACGTAAGGGGTCAGGAGCTTTACACATAGAGCTCCTGACCCCTTTGCGATACGCTACGCTTCCTCGAGCCCCAGGTACAGGTCCTCCGTCACGTGGCGAAGCTGGAGGCGGACGGCGAGCTCGGCCAGCTCTGCGGTATCGCGGGCCGCCAGGGGGCTGATCTCGACCTTGACCGCCGGCTGGCAGGCGGCGTCGCGCGGCACCACGACGCCGGCGTGTTCGAGCATGTCGGCCGCCAGGCGGATCATGTCGCGCTGGGCGGTGGCCGGGCTATCGACGCCCTCGGCGTTCTTCACGGGGCTGAACTCGCGGCCGCGGTCGATCTCCAGGATGACCGGCCGCGCGGCCATCGGCAACGCATCGAAGACGAACATCTCGAACTTGATCCCGTTCGGCTGCACGGGCTTCACGGGCCGCCCCTGGGCGTCCACGCACTCGATCTTCTTCTCGGCCCGGTGGAACGGCAGGGCGAACCGCTTGCCCCCGCTCAGGTGCTCGACGAACGTGCGGGAGAGGACGTGGATGGCGATGCTGCCCGCCTCGAACCGCAGCCTCCCGTCGGACCCCTTCGCCTCGGCCAGTTCCTTCGGCAGGTCGCTATACTCGATGACGTGGAGGCGCCCGCGGCTCATGCCGAACGCGCCGAGCTTCTCGAAGGGCTCGCGCTTGCGGGCCATCTTGCTCGACATGTCGCTCCCGGCGGCGGCGTGGCACCCGATGAAAACGGGGTCGACGGGCGGGACGATTGGATTATCCACTTGGAAATAGCTTATGTACTCGATCCCTCGGGCCGCCATGTCGGCCAGCATGCCGCTGCGCGCCAGGGCCCGGATCGTCCCGCCGTGGCCGTCGGGGCTCCACACCAGTTGGCCGGGGCCGGCCAGGGTCAGCTTGCCCGCCAGGTCGACGGCGGGCATCATCCCCTGGACGAAGAACTTGACGTCGCTTCGCGGCAGGCCGAAATAGTTGTAGGCGTCGAAGAAGTCGCGGGTCTGGCGGTCGTTCGCGCGGCTCGTCATGATGTACCACGGGATGGCGGCGCCGAACGCGCGGCGGTCGGCCAGGATCGCCTCGGCGAAGACCTGGAAGAGCGGCCGCCCCGACACCGGCCCGATCGGAAACGAGCCCTTGGGCCCCTCGTACCCGAGCCGTGTGCCCTGCCCCCCGGCGACGACGAGGGCCGCCACCTTCCCGGCCGCGATCAGCGCTTCGCCGCGCGCCGCCATTGCGCTGCGCTCGGCCATCTCGGCCTCGGTGGACGGAAGCGGAATGAACGGGGCGGGCTCGAGGTCCGGCGGAAGCTCGATGGGCCGCCGGTGCGTCACGTGCTCGTCGACGAGGGCCGCAAGCTCCTCGAAGTCGACCTCGGCCACCTGGGCGAGAAGCCCCGCCCGGGCGTCCGGCGCCAGGTCGTTCCAGAACCGGAAGACGTGTTCCTGGCCGGCCTCCGCGGCGCGTCGCCGCAGGGCGGATTCGTCGTGCGGAGCTTCGGGCATGGCGGTCCCTTCGTCGAAGAGCGACGTACCTATTCAACTTAGCAAAGGCCGCGCGCGGTTACAAGCGTTTCGAGGCGTGGCGACGGCCGCCTTGACGCACGGCCATGCGCTCTCTAGAATCGCGGCCCGTCGGCCGAAAGGGACGCATGAAGAACCTGATCCAGAAACTCGTGTGGCGGCTCCAGTACCTGGCGCTGCGGACCGTCGAGATGCTGCTCCTGTGCTTCCCCATCGACGCGAACCTCAAGACCGCCCGGCTGGCCGGCGACCTCCTGTACTGGTTCGACCGGCGGCACCGCCTGCGGGCCTTGGAGAATCTGCGCGCGAGTTTCCCGGGGGCTGACGAAAAGGTCCTTTGCCGCATCGCCCGCCAGTCGTGCGAGCATCTCATCATGGTCGGCACGGAGGTCCTCTGCCTGCCGCGCCTGATGAACTTCAACCGATTCCTCCAGTACGTGGACATCTCGGGCTCCCTGCCGGGCATCCGTCACGTCACGGAGCGGAAGCCCTGCATGATCATCGCCGGGCACTTCGGCAACTGGGAGATTTTCGGCTTCGCGATGGCGGCCATGGGGTATCCGCTGACGAGCGTCGCGCGGGCGCTCGACAACCCGTACCTGAACGACTACATCCTGGGCCTTCGCGAGAAGACCGGCCAGAAAATTCTCTTCAAGGAGGGCATGACCGACGAGGCGATGACGCGCCTGCGGCGGGGCGTGCCGCTCGGCTTCGTGGCCGACCAGGACGCGGGGCGGCGCGGCTTCTTCGTGGATTTCTTCGGGCGCAAGGCCTCGGCCTACAAGAGCATCGCGTACCTGGCCCTTGAGGAGAACGTCCCGATCTTCGTGGGCGGATGCATCCGCGACCGCGACCGCTTCCACTACCGCCTGGTCACGACCGACATGATCTACCCGGACGAGTATCCGAAGGGGCTCGACGGGGCGATGGCGATCACCCAGCGGTACACCGCGGCCATCGAGAAGGTCGTGAGGATGGCCCCCGAGCAGTACCTGTGGGTCCACCGCCGCTGGAAGACCCGGCCGCCGGAAGAACGCAAGGCGGCCGAGGAGAAGAAGAAGCGAGAGGAACAGGCGAAGGGGCATTGAGTGGATTGCCCGACCTGCCCCCGGCATAGTTAATTACGTTGCACTGGGCGCTTCATTGTGCGCCTTACGTCGCGCCACGACCAGGACCGCCACGCCAATCTCGAGCCCCCCAACCGTCGGCCACAGGGCCATATCCACAAAGGTCCGCCACCCGTGACCGCGCTGCCAGCCGTCGACCGCCATGCCGCCGGCGCCGACGAGGGGGCTCAACTCCAGCACGCGCGGCCACCCCGCGTTCATCGTCTCGGAGGCGGCATAATGCAGGGCGATCGGGGCGACGCAGGCGAGCATGGCGGCCAGCATCAACCAGCGGCCGGCGGATTCGACCGTCACGCTCAGGATCCGCGTCCCGAGCGCCAGGATCGCGATGCCGATCGTCGCCCGGACAAGCCCGTCGACGTGAAACCGATGACCGCCGACCGACCACGCCACGAGGGCGAAGGGCGCGGCCAGGCCGAGAAGCATGACGAGCTCAAGCGTCGGCCGCGCGAACGGGCACAGCGGGCGGTTCACCGGGCACGGCCCCGTGAAGGCGGGCCAGAAGGGCCAGATCGCCACGAGGAAGAAGATGGCCGCGGCGACGAGGGCCGCCGGAGCGGTCTCGGTTTCCATCCAGGGGGAAACGATGGCCACACGCGGCCCGGCCAGGAGCGAAGGGACGAGCCACGCGAGGAGCCACGTACACCAGGCGAGCGGCAGGAGGACCCAGGACCCGCCCGCGCGGGAGGCGACCGGCGCCATGGCCTCAGTTTCGGGGGTCGCCTTTGTTCCCTCTCCCCTTGAGGGAGAGGGTAGGGTGAGGGGTGACGTTGGTGACTTCCTTCAAAGAGTGACGGCAACAAAGGCCAAGGCAATAAGGAGCACCCTCACCCTACCCTCTCCCCTCCAACAGGGAGAGGAAGAACAAAGGATTACCTCGGCGCCGGGCGGTTGTTCGTGGTGAGTTCGGTGGTGCGGCGGCGGATGGTCTCGTTCGGCACGTCGATGTAGTCGAGGACGCCGTCGACGCGGCCGCCCAGCTTCTCATAGACGTAGTTGAGGTAGGCGACCTTCTCGGCCAGCGTCTTTTCCTGAAGGACCTCGGCCTCGGGCGAAGGCGCCTTGCCCCACTTGATGCGGGTGGGCGGAATGCTCTTGGTATAGAGAGATATCTCGGAGTCGCCCTTGCTGCGGCGGCCGCCCACGTTGCCGACGTCGATACGCGTCACGCGGTACTTCTCGCGATAGGGCTCGACGACGTCCGCCACGCGGACGCCCGCTTCGAGGCTCGGGTCGAACCACGGATGGCCGGGGTCGGGCGGCGGCGTGTCGACGCCGTTGATCACGAGGAGCGTCACTTTCCCCAGGCGCGGCACGTCCGTGTAGACGCCCGGGAGGCGGATGCCCTTCCCGTCGACGAGATAGTAGCCCTGGGGGCCCTGGACATAGGCCACCGGCCGGCGGAACTTGAGCATCACTTCCAGGGGCGGCCGTTCCGGGTCCGCGCGCGGGTCCAGCTTCACGACGCGCTCGACGCGTTCTACCCAGACGACCTGCTCGTAGGCCTTGGCCACCCGCGCGCCGATGTCCGGATCCAGCAGGCTGAACCGCTCAGGCAACTGATCGCGGACGTCCAGGTCGGCGAGGATGGCGGGCGTCATCCAGCTCGGCCCCTCGACGAGGCGCAGGGATTCCGCGGTCATCTGGTACATCGGCAACTCGCGAACGTCCCGGCCGAGAAAGGTGAACCCGAACGCCAGGCCGGCGACGCTCCCGCCCAAGAGCACGAGCGCAAGGACGAGCTTCACCCGCCGCCACAGGCGGCTGGGCCTCTTCGCGTCCTTTTCTGCCGTTTTTTCAGCCAAGGCGGCGCCTCCTCGCTTGGCAAGTCAACAGCCGCGAACTTCAGCGGGTCACGGCCAAACACGCGCCCGCCAAGGCGGGCGGCTAAATGTGTCAATGTCGCCTATCGCCGGGCCCGTTCGATGGCCATCGCCAGCAGCCGCTCGCACAAGCGTCCGAACGGAATCCCGGCGCGGGCCGCCGCCTTCGGAACCAGGCTATGGCTCGTGAAGCCCGGGATCGTGTTGACCTCCAGAACCTGCGGCTCGCCCGCCTCCGAGAACATGACGTCGACGCGCGACAGGTCGCGGCACCCCAACGCCCGGTGGGCGGCCAGCGACGAACCGACGATCCCGGCCTCGTCCGCGGCGTCCAAGCCGTGGTCGAAGATGTACTGGGTGGTCTTGGACAAGTACTTATTCTTGTAATCATACCAGCCGCCGGGCGTGCGAATCTCAATAATCGGCAGCGCCTCGTCGCCCAGGACCGCCACGGTGAACTCGCGGCCAACGACGCGGCGCTCGATGAGGGCGGCGTCGTACCCCTTCCAGACCTTGGCGACCGCCTTCTTGAGCGACGCGAGATCGGTGCAGAAGGCCACGCCGATGCTGGAGCCCTCGGCGACGGGCTTCACGACCACGCTCGGCCCCAGGAGGACCTGGGCGCCGCTGACCGCGCGGTCGTCCCCTCGCCGCGCGACCAGGTACGGCGGCGTCGGCACCCGGCGGCGCAGAAACTCGCGCTTGGCCGCCACCTTGTCCATGGCCAGGCGGCTCGCCTCGGGGCCGCTGAAGGTGTAGGCCATGCCAAACCGCTCGAGCTCGGCTTGGATGCCGCCGTCTTCGCCCCAGGCGCCGTGCAGGGCCAGGAACGCCACGTCCATGCCCCCGAGGAGCTTCGGTCCGATGTCGCCCGGCTTCACGTCGAGCGGGCGGACCTTGTGGCCAAGTTCCCGGAGCGCCCGGACGACCGCCCGGCCGCTCTTGAGGCTCACCGTCCGCTCGCGCGAGCCGCCGCCCATCAGAACGCCGATGGTCAGCGTGCCCGGAACCAGGGACTGCTCCGCGTCCGTCTCGGCCACGGGGACCTGCGTTCCCGTCACCATGTCTCGATCTCCAGCTCCAGCATGAGGCTCGACCGTTCCTTGACCGTCTTCTGGACGAGCTCGATCAGGGCCTCGACGTCGGCCGCCTTGGCAACCGACTTGTCCTTGATGACGATGAAATTAGCGTGCTTGCGGGAGATAACGGCCCCGCCGACCGAGGCGCCCTTCAGGCCGGCCTGATCGATCAGGAGGCCGGCGGACAGGCCTCGAGGATTCTTGAAGACGCAGCCCGCGCTGGCGGCGTTCAGAGGCTGGCTGTTCCGCTTCGCCATCCAGATCTTCTTCATCCGGTCGAGGATGGCTTTCTTTTCGTCGGGCATCAGCCGCAACTCGGCCTCCAGGATGAAGCGGGCCGCGATATTGCTCGTCCGGTATCCGAACGCCAGGTCGTCGTGCTCGCGCCAGAAGGTGGCACCGTGCGTTTCCATGACCTTGACGCGTTCGACCGTCTGGCCGATGTCGCCGAACGCGCCGCCGGAATTCATGCGGACGGCGCCGCCCACCGATCCGGGGATGCCGACCAGGCACTCGGCGCCCGACAGGCCGGCCCGCGCGGCCGCGCGAACGACCTCCTGGAGCGGAGCCGCCGCCCCGGCCCGCACGAGGTCCTCCTCGATCGTCATCTGTCCGAAGGCCTGAGGGTCGAGCTGGACGACGACGCCCTTCACGCCCTGGTCGCGCACGAGGACGTTCGACCCGCGGCCGATCGTCCGGACCTCCAGATGGGCCTTCTCGCATCGTTCGAGGACGTCGCGCAGCTCCTCTTCGGTCCTCGGGCGGACCAGGTAGTCCGCCGGCCCGCCGATGCCGAAGGTGGTCAGCGGCCCGAGCGGCTGATCTTTCTGGACGATCTCTTCAAGACCCTTGAAGATGGTCATCAGGCATCCTTTGACGTAGTTCGCGCTCCGGTGGCGCCGGATCGCGTCGCCTGGCCGCCCAGGGCCGCCAGGATCGGCTCGGCCAACCGATAGACGTCCCCGGCGCCCATGGTCATGAGCACGTCGCCGGGCTCCAGACTCTCCACGAGGTACCGCTGGATCGACTCAAAGTCCGGGATGTAGAGCGCGCTGGCCCCGAGGCCCTGGATCTCGCCGACCAGGTCGCTCGCGGAAATGGCCTGCCGCTCTTTCTCGCTGTCGCGGACGAAGTAGATGTCCGGGACTACCACTTTATCGGCCATTGTAAGGGCCCGCGCAAAGTCTTTCAGCAGGAACCGCGTGCGGCTGTGCTGGTGCGGCTGGAAGACGACCCAGAGCCGTTTCGGCTCGTACCGGGCCTTCGCGGCCTTGAGGGTCGCCTGGATCTCGGTCGGGTGATGGGCGTAGTCGTCGATGACCTTGACGCCGCCGGCCTCGCCGAGGAACTGCATCCGCCGCTCGGCGCCTTCGAAGGTGCCCAGCGCCTCGGCCACGGCCGCAGGCGTCGCCCCGGCCCAGTCGCACAGGGCCATCGCCGCCAGAGCGTTGAACACGTGGTGCTGGCCCGCCAGGTGGGCCAGGCGCACCTGCGTCACGAACTCGCCGAACCGGTAGACGTCGAACGTGAAGCGGCCAAGGGTCGGTTCCAGGTGCTCGGCCCGCCAGTCCCACCGGCCTTCGATGCCGAAGGTGACCACGCGGCCCTTCGCCTCCTGGGCGGCCTCGACGGCGTTGCGGTCGCCCCCGTTGACGACCACCAGGCCGTCCGGCGAGATGCCGGCCGCGAAGTCGCCGAAGGCCGAGACGATCTCGGGCAGGTCGCGGTAATAGTCGAGGTGGTCTTCCTCGATGTTCAGGATGACCCCGGCCTGGGCCTTGTAGTTCAGGAACGACCGGTCGTACTCGCAGGCCTCGACGACGAGGTGCGGCCCGCGGCCAACCCTCGCGCCGCCGCCCAACTGCGGCACCTCGGCGCCGATGACGAAGCTCGGGTCCAGGCCCGCCTGCGTCAGGGCATAGCTGACCATGCTCGTCGTCGTGCTCTTGCCGTGGGTGCCGCTGACGGCGATGCCCTTGCGGATCTTCATCAGGCCGCCGAGGAACGCCGCGTATTTCTGGACGCCGATGTCGCGGCGCCGCGCCTCGACCATCTCCGGGTTCTCGGGCTTGACGGCCGCGCTGACGACCACGAGGTCCGTCCCGCTCGGCAAGTTCGAAGCCGCGTGGCCGATGAAGATCCGGGCGCCGAGCCCCCGGAGTTCGTCGGTGGCCTCGCCGGCCTTCATGTCGGAGCCGGAGACCTCGCCGCCCTCGTGAAGCACGAACTCCGCGAGGCCGCGCATGCCGCAGCCCCCGATCCCGATGAAATGTATCCGGCGACCCTCGTACGGCCTCGAACCGCTGGATGAAGCGTGCTCGGTCATAAGATTCCTTCCGCGCTTTGAGTTTAAGCCGCCTGGGGCGGCTTGTCAACGTTCGACAAAATGGCCGCATGCCGCCGTTCGGCTGTGCGGTCCGCTAGCTTGAGAATAGCCTGGGCGATTTCTTCAGCCGCGCGCGGCTTCGAGACGGCACGAGCCCGCTCGCGCATCGTCTCCAGGCGCGACGCATCGTTCATCAGGGCAGCCAAGGCTTCTCCCAGCCTCATCCACGTCGTGGGATCGTCGGGCCGATCCTCCACGACCAGCGCGGCCCCCTTGGCCTCGACGGCCCGCGCCTGGCGAAGCTGGTGCTGATCTTTATGGAACGGGTACGGCACGAAGACGACCGGCAGCCCGACGGCCATGATCTCGGCCACCGTCGAGGCCCCGGCCCGGGCGACCGCCAGGTCGGCGGCGGCGTAGGCAAGGCCCATGTCATCGGCATAGGGGCGGACGACGGCCGGCGCTGCCATCGCCTTGTAGGCGGCCGCCACTTCCTCAAATTCGCCGTGGCCCGTCAGGTGCAGCACCTGCCATCCCGCGGGCAAGCCGCCTTCCTTCAGCAACGAGACCATCGAGCGGTTGACGGTCCTCGCGCCGAGGCTCGCCCCGGTCACCAGGAGCGTCCGCTTCGTCGCATCAAGGCCGAACGCGGCCGCGCCGTCGCTCCGCTTCCGCCCGAGCAGGCTGGGCCGCACGGGGCACCCCATGGCCCGCGCGGAGCCGCCGAGGTCGGCGGCGGTCTCGTCGAACTGGCAGAAGACCGCGTCGACCTCCTGCGCCAGGGCCCGATTGGCCCGCCCCGGCACGATGTCCGGATTCAGGATCGCCGTCGCCAGGCCCTGCTTGCGCCCGACGCGGACCGGCGAGTAGCTGCCGAAACCGCCGAGGCCGATGACCACATCCGGGCAGAACTCGCGGAACCGGCGGCGAATCTGATTGCCCGCCACGAGCAGGCTCACCAGGAAACTCGGCCAGGTCCACGGCATCTTGCGGAACGGCTGGGCGTCGATCGGCGTGGCCGGATACCCCGTGCCGGAAAGCACCTTGCGGTCGATCTCGCGGCGCGTGCAGGAGAAGGCGATGGCCGTGTCCGGGTCGATCCGGCGCAGGGCCTCGGCGATAGCCAGGCCGGGGTAGAGATGCCCGCCCGTGCCGCCGCCCGCCATGAACACACGGCGCCCGTTCTCACGCATGGCCGGGGGCCTCCGGGGGCTCATCCTGCTTGGCCTCGGGAGCCGCTTCGGGCGCCTGGGGCTCTGCCGTAGCCGTCCGCACTGCGGCGGGAATCATCACGAGCGGCCCTGCCGCCGTCGCCACGGCCGCCGTCGCAGGCGCGACCGGCGCCTCCGCGGATGCGGCCTTCGGCGAATCCTCTGCGGGCTTGGGCGAAGCGGCCGCGCGCTCGGCGCCGCGGGCCACCGAGGCCAAGAGGCCGGCCGCCAGACTCATCACGACGAGGCCCGTGCCGCCGTAGCTCAGAAACGGAAGCCCGATGCCCTTGCACGGGAGCGCCCCGCTCACGACGCCGATGTTCATGATGGCTTGGAGGGCGATCATTAGGAGCAGCCCCGACGCCAGCAGGAACCCGAACGAGTCAGGGGCCTTCCTGACAACCCGCGCCCCGCGCCAGACGAACACGGCGAACACGCCGATCACGAGGATGCCGCCCAGGAGGCCCATCTCCTCGCACAGCGCGGCAAAGATGAAGTCGGTGGTGTCCTCGGGCAGGTAGCCGAACTTCTGGACGCCCGCTCCGAGCCCGACGCCGAAGAGGCCGCCGCGCCCGATCGCCAGCAGGCTCTGGACTACGTGCCATCCCGCCTTGTCCATATGTTCCCACGGGTTCAGGAACGCGAGCAGCCGCTCCACGCGGAACGGGGCCATCACGACGGCCACATACGCCCCGGCGCCCGCCACGGGCAGGACAGGTGCCAGGTAGAACCACCGGCAGCCCGCAATGATCACCAGCAACGTCCCCACCGTCCCGATCAGCACAGCAGTGCCGAGGTCCTCCTTCGCGATCAGGGCGCAGACCAGGCCGATGGCGGCCATCGCCGGAAGGAAGCCGCGGCGGAAATCACGCGGGTGATGGTCCGGCCGGGCGAGAAACCACGACAGAAAGATCACCAGGGCGACCTTGGCAAACTCCGACGGCTGGATGCTGATGTGCGGCCAGAAGGGCAGCGTGAACCAGCGGCGGGCGCCGTTCTTCATGGCGCCGATCCCCGGCACCAGCACCAGCGCGAGCACCAGGACGGTCAGGCCCAGGATCGCCCACGCCACCCACCGGCGGTTCAGCCGCTGGTACGGGAACCAGACGCCCAGCGTCAGCGCCGCCAGGGCCACCGGGACGAACATCAGGTGCCGCGTAAAGTAGAAGTTGTCCGCCTTCGCCGAGACGCCCTGCCCCGCGCTATAGACCATCACGATGCCGAGGGCCGTCAGGGCGAGCACCAGGATCACGAAGACCCAGGGCTCGCTCACGGGGCGGTCGAATCGGGCCGTCGGTGCGTCGGCCGTCAGTGTGGTCATGGTCACCTCTGTTTCGTGAACTACCGCAGCTTCAACGTCGCCAGGGCGAGGGCGGCGAACATTCCGCCCAGCAGCCAGAACCGGACGACCACTTGCGTCTCCGTCCAGCCCCGCATCTGGTAATGATGATGCAAGGGCGACATCAGGAAGATCCGCTTCCCGTGCGTCAGCTTGAAGTACACGACCTGGCTCATGACGCTCACGGCCTCCATCACGAACAGGCCCCCGGCCACCAGGAGCATCGTCTCCTGCCGCGTCGCCAGCGCCACGAAGCCGATGGCGCCGCCCAGGGCGAGGCTGCCCGTGTCGCCCATGAAGACCTGGGCCGGATGGCAGTTGTACCAGAGGAAGCCGAGGCCCGCCCCCAGCAGGGCGCCGCAGAAGACCGCCAGTTCCCCCGCCCCCGGCACGTAGGGCACGTACAGGTACGACGAGTAGTCCACGCGGCCGGCGATGTAGCTGACCACGAGGAACACGACGGCGGGCGGCACCATGCTCCCGATCGCCAGGCCGTCCAGCCCGTCGGTCAGGTTGACGGCGTTCGACGTGCCGGCCACCACGAGGATCGAGACCACCGTGAACGCCCAGAGCGGCAGCAGGATCTGGAATTTGTAGAACGGGAGGTTCAGGGCGATGCCCGTCTCGTCGCGCTCGGGCAGGTGGATGCTCCCGCCGATCTTGTAGAGGAAGAACGCCAGGAGCACCGCCAGGGCGATCTGGAATATCAGCTTCTCCCACATCCGGAGGCCGTCGCGGCTCTTCTTGATCATCTTGATGTAATCGTCCACGAACCCCAGGACGCCCAGCCAGACGATCGTGATCATGGCGAAGAAGACGTAGACATTCTTGATGTCGGCCCAGAGGAACGTGGAGACGAGGATGGCCGGGATGATCAGCAGGCCGCCCATCGACGGCGTCCCGGCCTTGGCCTTGGCCTCGTACATCTTGTTGACCTGATCGTTCTTGAAGTCGACCACGCCGCCCGTCTTCAGTTGCTTCAGCATCCGGATGCCCCACGGGGCGAAGACCATGCAGATGAAGAAGCTGGTGACCATCGCGAACGCCACCCGGAACGTCTCGTACCGGAAGACGTTGGCGTACCGCCAGAGACCGTGGTCCTGGAGGAACCCCTGTAAGAGCAGGATGACCCGATAAATCATTCCGTATCCTCAATGCCATCCCACAGGGCCCCCGGTGCCGCGCGTGTTGTGACCCAGGAATACGCACGCCCGGTCCGAGAGCCCTTCTTACCCCGCCCGCGCCCGTGACGGGGTCGGAAGACCGCCTTCCGTATGTGGGATGGCTTTTTCAACTGGTCCGATCACAAATCCGGTATTTGGTATTTCTAATCAAAATCAATAACACGCTCTTGCGCGGTGGGCGGCTAACACTACAACGCTACAAGCTGGGCCAATGACACATGCGTAGGTTCTTCAAGAACACGCCTCGGGCATGCAGAAGCCGCAGGGTTCGCTTGCGGTGGCTGCGGGCGGCCTTGGCGTTGCGTTGCTGGGTCGTAAGCAACCGGTCGCGGATCGTCTCCGCGCGCCGGCGTGAGCAGCGGCCGCCCCGGTGCCAGACCGGGGCCAAGAGCGCCGTGGCCGTTCGGATCTGGGGCACCGTCAGGCCCGGATTTTCCCCCCCGATGCGTCTCGTGGAATTCCGCCAGGAACAGGTGGCTGACGCAACTCAAGATCAGGTGACGCTGGATGCTCCGCCAGTGCCGGACCTCGAAGTGGTCCATCCCCAGTTCGCCCTTGGTGATCTCGAACATCTGTTCGATCTTGTAGCGGCTCAGCGCCACCCCAAGGAGCGTCTCCGTGGCCGTCGCCTCCGGGGCGTTCGAGACATAGTACTTGATCGTCTTGGGCTCCAGCACGTTCCGCGCCACCACGAGGTGATGCGGCCGCGTCGGCAGGCCGTCTTCGTCCTTCAGCCAGACCGGCAGGTGCTTGGCCTGCCAGACGTGCGGCCCCAACGTCCCCTCCTTCACGTGGAACGTCTGCCACGGGTGAGCCCGCAGGATAGGGCTGGACCGCACCAGGTCCCGCACCTCGCAGGCCGGGTTGTTCTTGACCTTCAGGCGCGGCCGCCCGGCCGCGCGGCCGTCGCGGCCATGGGCGCGATAAAGCACCTCGGGGGCCTTGGTCCAGAGCGGGAAGCTGGACGGCAGTTCCCCCACGAACGTCTGGCCGAGGGCGTCCAAAGCCCGCAGAAACGGGGGTTTGCCGCCATAGTCCTCGTCGAAGGTGATCCAGGCGAACCGCACGCCGTTGGCCAGGGCCCGCTGAATCTGCCCGAGGCCGATCTGCCACTTCGGACGATACACCACGTCGTCCGGGATGCCCGCCTCGCGGCACCGCGCCCGATCCTCGTGCCACGTCGCTTCGGGCAGGTACGGCTCGCCGTCCAGAAGCGTGTGGAAGTCGGGGGTGGCATAGCCCAGATGCACG
>Ga0209777_10005123_pt1 | contig 15236 bp, 11 predicted proteins | sample FrelakmetHBP12HB_FD_187147 | JGI IMG/M metagenome (GOLD analysis project Ga0209777, IMG submission 187147) | Freshwater lake sediment microbial communities from the University of Notre Dame, USA, for methane emissions studies -HBP12 HB (SPAdes)... | ecosystem: Environmental > Aquatic >... | reverse complement strand
TTGGATAAATTCGGCACCGGCTTTGACCTTCTTGGCCAGCCGAATAACCCGGTAAAAAAATGGATCGGCAAACGGGTTGGCGGCCGCACCTATAAAAAGTTCCGGTGGTCGGGTGATGGCCTCGCCTCCGATGATTTGGGCCTCATCGCGCATCCGTCTAACGGTTTGGATCAATTGGATCGAATCCAGATCAAAGACCCCCAGGGCCTGGGCTTGATTGCCGAACGATTGATGGTCGCCGCTCAAACAGAGGATATTCCGGATCCCCAGGGCCGAGGCCCCCAGGATGTCGGATTGGAGGGCAATCCGGTTTCGATCCCGGACCACCATTTGGAAAACAGGATCAAGTCCTTCCTGACGGAGCAGGGCACAAGCCGCCAGGCTGGATAAACGGACTACGCCGGTCTGGTTGTCGGTGACATTGACACTGTCCACAAAACCTTTAAGGATGCGGCCTTTATTGACGATGGCCTCCGGATCGGCCCCTTTGGGAGGGCCGCATTCGGCGGTCACGGCAAAATGGCCGGCGGCTAAAACCTTCTTAAGCTGACTTTCGGTTTTCAATTCTGTTGATCCTCTCTAATGATTTTTCGGGGTCCGGCCCCTTGCTTCTTTGACCAATCGGCGGGGGCATAGACCTCCTCCAGGAGATCCAGTTGACCCCTTTCTTCCAGCCGATGGATGATAAGGTCCCAGGCACAAGGGGTATCAGGATTGACTTCGCATTGACCTTCCTGAGAACCGCCGCAGGGTCCGTTAAAGATCTGTTTGGCACATCGGGTGACCGGACAGATATCGGCAAACAAGTGGAGGCGGCAATCGCCGCAACCCCGGCAGTTTTCCAGCCAGAGACCGGCTTCTTTAGTTTGTCCCAGGAAAGAAGTGTTCAAGGCGGGAAGGATGGGGATATTCGGGAAGACTTCAGCCACAGCCTGGACCCCGGCCCCACAGGCCAAAGAAAGGACGGCATCGTACTGATCGATTAACCCGGTCAGGCGATCGATAAATTCATATACACATTGACGCTCCAGGGTCAGTTCCAGGGTTTCCAGTTCCCTGGAAGTCATTCGGGCTTCCATCCGAAGGGCCGAGGCCAGAAGTCCCACTTCCTTTTCCCCGCCGGCAACACACTCGGCCACACAGCTCCCACACCCCACCACCAATACTTTTTTGAAAGGTGAAATCATGGCTATGATCTCATCCAGAGGTTTTCTTTCGGCAGTAATCATTGGTTGTTAATCTCCATTAAGAAATTTTATTGCTATCCGTTTATTCATTTCCCTTGAACCTTGAACCTTAAATCTTGAACCCTTATTTTTATAATCTCCCCAACAGAGAATGCCCTTTTACCGGGGCCTCGGCCAATAATTCCCGGGTCAGAAGATCAATCCTTTTAGGTAGAGGAGGACTGGCCATTATCAGCTTCAATCGTTCCGGATCCAACCCGATTTCTTCGATCAATTTTTGGGCATAGGCGATCCTTTTCCCGGCCCGAATATTTCCCTGTTGATAACGGCAGACCTTCTCCGGACAGGTAATCAGATAGACCATATCGGCCCCTGCTTCAAAGGCCCGCAGAAAATGGAGCGGCTCTATTCGGCCGCTGCAGGGCAGAGGGAAAAATTTGATCCGGGGTCCGAATTCCTTCTCTATAACTCGTCGATGGCCATCCTGATCCGGGTCCAACTGCTGACAAAAAAAGATGGCAACATTCAACTCCGAGGTTTCACTATTCATACACGTCCTTTATGGGTTTTTGCATGTACACGGGAATAACAACCCGAGGGGCAGATGACTCAGAAAATTACGGAATAGTCTGGTCGATGGCTACCTTAAAATTTTTATTGCAAAAATATTACCAAACTTTTTTATACAAGAAATTTGCCTGAATTTCTATTAAAAAATCAAGGTAACCTATTGATTTTTCATTATTAGTGGAAATTATATATCTGGAGGGAAGTTTAGTTTTACTTAAAGCCGCTCTTTTCCGGATCCTATAATTATACAAAATTGTAATTCATTTCTTTTGAAATATGACAAATTTGTTAACTGCAATAGGATTCATTCTAAGCCCTCTTGCCCGCATAGGGCGGTGCCACAAAATATAAAAATTATTCTAAGGATTCAAGGAGCCAAGGGCCTGCGACGAGCTTAGGAGGATTCAAGTGAAAGGCAGGGAAGCTACAACCCTTGAATCCTGGAATCCTCGCCCCCTATTTTCGTTTTAAAGAAATGGCTTCACCTCGTTTGCCATGATGTTATCCGTTATAAAATCGGCAGATATTTTTCCAATTCATAGCGGCTGACATGGGTCCGGTAACGGTCCCATTCAATCTCTTTGTTGGCAATGAATTTATAGAAAATATGATCGCCTAACGCTTCCCGGACCAAGGTGCTTTTTTTAAGCTCCTCGACGGCCGCGTAAAGGTTGCCGGGCAGGGAACTGATCCCCCTGGCCTCTCGCTCGGCCGGGGTCATTTCAAAGATATCTTCTTCCACCGGATCGGGCAGGGGATAATTGCCTTCAATACCAGCCAGTCCGGCGGCCAATTGAACGGCAAAACAAAGGTACGGATTACAGGCCGGGTCCGGCGAACGGAATTCAATGCGGGTGGCCTTTTCCTTCCCGGGTTTGTACATGGGCACCCGGATCATAGTGGAACGGTTTCTTCTGGCCCAGGAGACATAGACCGGGGCCTCATAACCCGGCACCAGTCTTTTGTATGAGTTTACCCATTGGTTATTGATGGCCGTCATTTCCCGGGCATGGCGCATAAGTCCGGCAATATAGCACTTGGCAATATTGGAGAGATGGAAGGGATCGCCGGGGTTAAAAAAGGCATTTTTTTCTCCTAAAAACAGGGATTGGTGGGTATGCATACCGCTGCCGTTTTGGCCGAAGATCGGTTTGGGCATAAAGGTGGCATAAACCCCTTTGCTGCGGGCGATCTCTTTAACGACCAGACGATAGGTCATGGTCATATCGGCCATGGACAGCCCCTCGGCATAGCGCAGGTCGATTTCGTGCTGGCTGGGGGCCACCTCATGATGACTGTATTCCACTTTGATGCCCATGGATTGCAGGGCGAAGATGGTTTCCCTTCTCAGGTCTCCACCTAAATCCAGGGGGCGAGCGTCAAAGTATCCGCCAAGGTCCAGGAAGTTGGTATCGTTACTGTCCTGGAAGTAAAAGTATTCCAACTCCGGACCGATAAAAAGAGTGTAACCTTTTTCCCTGACCTTGGCCAGTAGCCTTTTGAAGGCGAAACGGGTATCTCCGGGATAAGGGGTTCCATCCGGCTGGAGGATATCACAGAACATCCGGGCCACGGGTTGTTCCCCTGATCTCCAGGGAATCATCTGAAAAGTGGCCGGGTCCGGTTTGGCTATCATATCGGATTCTTCAATTCGGGCAAATCCTTCTATGGAAGAGCCGTCAAATCCCATGCCCTCGGTCATGCCCTCCTCCAATTCCGAAGGCGTGACGGCAAAACTTTTTAATAATCCCAGGATATCGGTAAACCAGAACTGGATAAAACTGATATTTTTGTCCTTCACCAGGCGGAGCACATCTTCTGCAGATCGGCTATTCATAGAAACCTCCGGGGAGTAAATTGATGGGCTATCCAATTCTTGAATTCTAACCTAAATCAGTCGAAAGGTCTATGTCTAATTCTCTCGGAGAAAGATCCGATCAAAGATCAGGCGAACATTTTGTCTGACTTTATGATAATGAACCACAATATCCCAAGAGAGTAAATCTGAGTTTCCCAGACCCAATACATTGAGCTTGGCCATCTGTAAAAGTTCTTCTGGGTGGTAGGTGCGGGGATCTTCTTTTCGATCAAATAACAATTGCAGCCCATGATCCAACAGACCCAGGAATTGATAGGCCTCTTTAAGCAGGTGAAAGGTTTTTTCCGGCAACTTACCGGTTGTCTTTAAGGCTTGCAAGGCTTTCAGGGTGTTAGTCTGTCTCAGTTCCGGGTAGAGATATCCATAAGTCCATTGGAGATATTGGGCGATGAATTCGATATCGGCTGTCCCGCCATATCCTAACTTGGGATTGATGCGATCCCGGTCTTCTCCCGACCTTTCTCTTTCCATACGGATTCGATAATGAACCATCTCTTTCCGGATCTCCGGTGGCGGAGGGGTATAATAAACCAGCATATCGATAAATTTTCCGATTTGTTCGGCCAGGAGTGAGGGGCCGAGGATAATGCGGGCCTTCAGCAGGGCCTGTTTTTCCCAGTTTTGGGCCTGATGATGGTAGTACTCATAAAAAGAATCCAGGGAAACGATCAAGGGTCCGAAACTCCCGGAAGGTCTGAGTCGGGTATCGACCGCATACCCCGGACCTTCCTTTAAGGGGATGGAGAGATAGGAAATGAGACGCTGGGCCAGCCGGACCATGTATTCATGGTAAGTAATCCTTTTCTTGTCCCTTATAGCCTTCAATGATGAGGGGCCTGATTTGACCTCGGATACAAAAGGCCTTTTCAAAGAATAAATAAACATCAAATCCAGATCCGAAAGATAGCCCAGTTCCTGCCCCCCCAGTCTTCCCAAACCCAGGATGCAGAAAGGGGAAGGAGGAATGGAGGCCGGCAGTTTGGGATAAATAGGATGGATCACCTCTTGATTGATCCTGGCTTCGGCCAAATAAGTCGTTTGTGCCAGGATGTGATCGGCCAAATGAGACAACCTCTCCGCAGTCTCGCTATAAGAAATCCTTCCGGAAAGTTCTTCTAAAGCTGTGCCCAGAAATTGTTCGCTTTTATGACTTCTAAGCATAGAGAGCCGCTCTTCCGGGTCCTTGTCCGTTCTTTTTTGTTTTTTTGAAAAACCAGCTCCCTTGTTCAGGGGAAGCAGACCTGTCGTTCTTTGAAGGACCAGATGATCCATCATCTCCGGATTCTGGATAAACAAACGGCCCAGCATCAGGCTTTGGGCAAAGAGATCCATGATTTCCTTGGCGAGGGAACCCCTTTCCACAAGCATAGCCAGGATGCCGGTCCGGCCCCCGACACTACGTAAAAAACGATCGGCAAAAGACAGGCTTTGATCCGGATTGACGGTTTGCAAGGCCAGCCCGAGAAGAAGGGGATATATTTTGACCAGAAAAACCCTTTCTCTGGCTGGGGCGGTGATCAGGCGTTTTCTCCAGGACTGAATAATTTCCTGGATCAAGTTAACTTGAAGAAACCCCAAGGCCTTCAATTCCCTTGGCCAGTCTTCAGGATCAAAAGCAGGTTCCAATACTTGTTGGATTTTTGTTTGGGATACGCCGACCTGAACTAATATAAGATTGTCAAAAGCCGATCGAACCTTTTGTCTTTCCAGCCCCAACTCGGTTATTAATTCTTTCGAGGAAGCGGGATGCCTCAGCCCATTGATAGGCATTTCTCCGGCAATATTCTCTAAGGCCTTATTATCCCGCGGAAGGCTATGAGTTTGTTGTTGATTTACCATCTGTAACCGATGTTCCAGAACCCTTAAAAACCGATAAGCCCGTTTAAGATGGCGGTATTCTTCTTGGGGAAGGATCCGGGCCTCCTTCAACTTGTCCAGGGCCTTTAAAGTGTTTTTTTCCTGAAGGGCAGGGACCTTGCCTCCAAAAATCATCTGCAGGGATTGAACGATAAATTCTATCTCTCGAATGCCGCCCGGCCCGAGTTTAATATCATCTCTCTTGAGCAGATGGGAGCGGGTTTCGGACAAAATTTTTTCTTTCATGGAGCGTATTTCGGAAAGGATGGAATAATCTAAAAATTTTCTGTAGATGATGGGTTCGACTTCCTTGATAAATCTTTTCCCCAGGTCCTTGTTTCCGGCTACAGGACGGGCCTTGATCAGGGCCATATGTTCCCAGGTCCTGGCCTCGGTTTGAAAATATTCAATGGCTGAATCCAAAGAAATGACCAGGTCGGAATCTTTCCCTCCCGGACGGAGATCAAGATCAACCCGAAATACATGATCCCCGGAAACTTGAGCCCCCATGGCCTGAATAACTCTTCCGGCTATGGTTTGAAAATACTGCCTTTGCTCAAGGGATGAGACTGGGGTATGGTCGACCGGGCGATAAAGAAAGATCAGGTCGATATCGGAACTGAAGTTCAGCTCTTCTCCGCCTAACTTACCTACTCCAAGGACAACCAATCCTTCTGATAAATGGGAATAGTGGGCAATTTGGGAAAATCCGGCTTGTTCATTATGACAAAACAGGACCGCTGCCTCGAGACAAACCTGGGCCAACATGGAAAGGCCTTTGGTGATCTGGGGGACACCACTCAGACCTCCCAGATCCTGAGCGGCGATCCGAAGGATTTCTTCCTGCTTAAAACGACGCAACACCAGGCAGAAAGTCTGAAAATCCTTAACTCCGACAAGCCTCTCTTTTAAATGTTGTGAAAGTTGGGTAAAAGATCGTTTTTCGCTGTATCCTTCCCGGGCGAAAATTTCGTCGACCAAGGAAGGTTGCTGCCGCAAGATATGGGTGAGATAGGGGGAGAAGGCTTTTATTCTTCTTAAGAGGCGGTAACTTTCATCCGACATGTACTACAGAATAACGTGTCCAGCTTATAGTGACAAGAAAAATCCGAAACTCGAAATTCGAAACTCGAAACAATTTTAAATTTCTAAAACAGAAAATCCAAATTAAAAAAAAGCCTGTTTCAAAGTTTGAAATATTTGAATATTTGGATTTTGAATTTGTTTAGAATTTCGAATTTCGTGCTTCAGATTTCTTTCTTAACGGCGCTTTCTACCAATGAGCACTAATGATTTATATGTTACTTGTCCCCTTTTTTGTTTTAAATATCAAAATACAGCATGAATTCGTGGGGGTGCGGTCGCAGCCGAACCGGATTTATTTCCGCCTCGGTTTTATATTCTATCCATTTTTCTATGACATCGGAAGTAAAAACATCTCCCCGAAGTAAAAATTCGTGGTCATCTTCCAGGGCATTCAGGGATTCTTCCAAAGTACCCGGAGCTGAAGGGACGGTGGCCAGTTCTTCAGGGCTCATTCCGTAGATGTCTTTATCCAGGGGTTCTCCCGGATCAATCCGGTTTTCGATGCCGTCAATCACCGCCATCAGAATGGCCGAAAAGGCCAGATACCCGTTGCAGGATGGGTCCGGGGTCCGGAACTCCAACCGTTTGGCCTTGGGAGAGGCGGAATACATGGGGATCCGAATGGCTGCGCTGCGATTCCGGCTGGAATAGGCCAGATTCACCGGGGCCTCAAATCCGGGGACCAACCGTTTATAGGAATTAGTGGTGGGATTGCAAAAGGCGCACAAGGCCCGGGCATGTTTTAAAATCCCGCCGGCCCCGTAAAGGGCATCCTGACTTAAACCGGCATACTTGTCGCCGGCAAAAAGCGGGATACCGCCTTTCCACAGGCTGACATGGGTATGCATACCGGAGCCATTGTCGGCAAATAAAGGCTTGGGCATGAAAGTGACCGTTTTGTTGTTCCGCTTGGCCACGTTCTTGATGATATACTTGAACCACATGAGCTGATCGCCCATTTTGACCAGGGGTTGAAATTTCATGTCGATCTCGGCCTGTCCGGCAGTAGCCACTTCATGATGCTGGCACTCGATTTCCATACCGAGCTGTTCCATGACCAGGACCATCTCGGTCCTCAAATCCTGCTGACTGTCTGTGGGGGATACCGGGAAATACCCTTCTTTGTGCCTTGGTTTATACCCCAGGTTGGGGGATTCCACCCGGCCGCTGTTCCAGATCCCTTCCACCGAATCAATCTCATAAAAAGCGAAATTGGCCCCACCGTCAAAACGAATATCATCAAAAATAAAGAATTCCGCTTCAGGACCGAAATAGGCCGTATCGGCCAGGCCGGTGAATTTCAAATAGTCTTCACATTTTTGGGCGATATTACGGGGATCCCGGCTATAGGCCTCTTTGGTGATCGGATCCACTATATTGCAGATCACGCTTAAGGTCGGAACGGCCATAAAGGGGTCCATGACAACCGTATCGGTATCCGGGATGACCAGCATATCACTGGCATGGATCGGCTGCCAGCCCCGGATGCTCGATCCGTCAAAGCCGAATCCGCCTTCAAAGGAACCCTCATCGAGTTCATGGAGAGGGACAGAGAAATGTTGCCAGATTCCTGGAAAATCCAGAAATTTTAAATCCACCATCTTGGTTTTGTTCTTCTGGGCAAAGGCCAGTACTTCTTTTGGGGTCATTTTTTCCTCCTTGGTTTTGTTGAATAAATTTTTTGATTATATAATCTAAGTATTTTCCCCTACCTTAAACACTATTACGGGGTACGGGTTACGGGTCAAAAAAGTGTAGCCTTTTCTCTAACGACTCGTAACGCGCAACCTGCAACTCGTAACTCGTAACTCGCAACAGAAAAATTCAAATATTTTTGTTTAGTATTATTCCGTCAAAGCGAAAAGAATCGCCTTCTTGATTTCTTCCAACCTTTCCTCGTCAAAAATTTTCTGCCCTTCCAAGTCGGTCACATAAAAAACATCCACCACCTGATCGACTTTGGTTGAGATCTTGGCAAAAGAAATATTGAGTTCCATCTCTGAGAGGGTTTTGGTGATAGTGTAGAGCAGACCCAAACGATCCTGGGTATAAATCTCAACGATGGAACAAAAATCCGAACCGTGATTGTCGATCATAACTTGGGTTTCCACTGCGATTCTTGGGCCGGCGGAAAGCATCAGGCCGGACTTTTTTTGGGCCAACCGATAATCCAAAGACAGTTTACCCGAAACAGCCTTGGTCAATTGGTCATATACTCGTTCCCAGGTTTCTTCCGCAAATAAAGGATCCATAGGTGGGTTGACCTGGAAAATATCCAGGGCTATTTTATCCGGGCGGGTAAAGATCTGGGCCCCGAGGATATTGATGTTGTTTAAAGACAATACGCCGGTGAGCCTGGAAAACAAACCCGGGCGGTCATGACAGCAAATAAAAATTTCATAGATATCTTCCTTTTTTTCTACAGCCCAGAGAAAGGGCTTTCCATCCATCTGGCGCAGCAATTGCAGATGCTTGGCTATGGACTCCGAAGGTAAAGACAGCAAGTAAGAAGAAGGCATTCCTTCCAAAAGATTTTTCACTTCCTTGCTGGATATTTCCTTTTCCAGCAGTTCCACGACCTGCTTTTGTGAGGTTTCTATGGCCTCCAGGGCTGATTCCGAGGCCCATTCCCCTTTTTCCAGGATATGGAGAATCTTAAAAAACAATTCCTTGAGCAGCAGGGATTTCCAATTGTTCCAAGCCCGGGTGCTGGTAGCCAGGGCGTCGGCATAGCTCAGCAGGTAGAGCATTTTCAGGGTTGACGTATCCTGGATCGTTCGGGCACAGCGGACGATCAACTCTTCATCATTCAAGTCCCGGCGAAGGGCCGTCTCAACCAGTAAGAGATGGTTTTTCACCAGATAGGAAATCGTTTTCGATGTCTGGAGAGGCAGTTTGAGTCTCTCGGCAATCCTGGGTATCATCAGGGCCCCTTGTTGAGCATGATTGTTCCCCTGACCTTTGCCCAGGTCGTGAAATAAACCGGCCAGGTAAAGGACCGAAAAATCCTCAATCTCTCCCCAGATGCCGAACAACAAGGGTTCTTCTTTCAGATAGTATCCGCGACCGATCTTTTTCAATTCCACCAGGGTCAGGAGCAGATGGATATCCACCGTATAAACATGATAGGTATCGAATTGGGTTCGGCAGACCGTGGCCTCAAATTCAGGAATATATTGGGTCAGCACTCCGGTTTGAAGCATGGTTTCCAATAATTCCCGCGGGGTCTTCAGGTCTTTGATGATTTCCAAAAAAACCTCACTGACCGGCCGGGAATTTTGAAAGGCCTCGTCAATCAGGTAAAGACATTGCTTGATCAAGCGGATGGTTTCCTGACTGAGAACGGCCTCTTTCTTCAGGGCATACCAAAAGAGTTTCATCAGGACAGGAGGATTATCCTGAATCACCTGGGCCGATTCGAGATAAATCCTTCCTCCTTGGAGATAGATACCCGGTTCAAGAATTTCCCGGTGCTTTTCCCCCGTTTCCCTTTGTTCGGCCATTCTTTCAAAAAAGTTTTGATGAATGGTCTGAACTTGTTGAAGGTGCTTATAGACCTCCCGCATGAAGACCTCAACCGGAAGGATATCCCCTTGTTTTTTGATCCCGGCCCATTCGGTCATGGCCTCCTGAAATTCAAAAGAGAGCTGATCCGTTTTCCTGCCAGCCAGGTAATGGAGTTGATTTCGAAGCCGAAGCAAATATTTTTCGGAATGGATTAATGTGTCCCGATCCTCCCCGGAGAGAAGGCCGGCTTTTTCCAAAGCTCGAAAGTCCGGGGCCTCAAAAAGGGCCTTTCCGATCCACAGGAGGATATGGATATCCCGAAGCCCTCCCAGCCCTTCTTTTAAATGCGGTTCCAGAAAAAAGGCCGAATCGCCATAACGAAGGTGTCGTTTCTCTCTTTCCTTAAGTATCCAATCCTGCCAAAGCAGCTCCTGTCCCTCCCTTAAAAGTTTTCCTACTTTGTCTTTAAGGGACTGGGCCAGGACCGGGCTTCCGGTTATCCGTCTGGCATCGAGCAGAGCGGTCAAAAATTGGGGTTCCGATCGGGCCATTTCCAGGCAATCTCCCATGGATTGAACCGTGTACCCCAGATCATAGCCCACATCCCAGAGGGGATAGAGGACCTTGCGGATGGCCTCTTCCACCTGGAGGTCATTCTTTTCAGGATAAAGAAAAAGCAGATCGATGTCCGAAAATGGGGAGAGTTCTTTTCGTCCGTATCCTCCCAGCCCTATGACCACACACGATGGGTCCTCACCTTCCAAGCCGAAAAGGGCCCTTACCTCCAGGCTGTTGAAAACGGAAATAATGAAGACGTCGATGAAGGAGGCATGCCGGTGGGCAATGGTCAAGCCCGTTTCACCCTGATCATGATCATGCTGCTCCTTCAGCTTTTGACGCTGGTCGAGGAGATATTTTTTGTGAAGTGGTTCAGTCATAGCGAAATTCTGGTTGCGGGTTGCGGGTTACGAGTTACCGGGGAAAAAACAATTCCCAATTTTGATGGATTAAATCTTTGTTATCTTTTATAACCCGCAACTCGTAACCCGTAACTCGTAACAGTTTTTAAATCGCTTCTTTCCCCTGTTCTCCGGTACGAATGCGGATGACCTCTTCGACCGGCAGGACAAAGATTTTGCCGTCGCCGATTTTTCCGGTTCTGGCCGCCTTTTGAATCACCTCAACGATTTTTCCGGTCAATTCCTGTTCCACCACCAGTTCGATCTTGACCTTGGGCAAAAAATCGATCACATATTCGGCCCCCCGATAAATTTCGGTGTGACCTTTTTGCCGACCGAATCCTTTTACCTCGGATATGGTCATTCCCTTGATGCCCATATCATTTAAAGCATCTTTGACTTCATCCAGTTTAAAAGGTTTGATGATGGCTTCGATCTTTTTCAGCATGAGTCCATCCTCCCATTTTTATTTTTGCCCAGACAGGTCCTGCCATTATCTCATATTCTTACTCAAACGGTAATACTATTCGGTGCAATTGATATGCCATTGGGATTAAAATTTATTTTTGCAATGGAATTAAACTGTTGTATAAATAAGAGCATCGAGGTCATCCTTCAAATTACAAAATTGTTGTTTTTAAAATAAAATAATTTACAAAAATGGAATCATGTAAAAACCGTTCGTCGTTCGTCGAAATTAATGTTTGTACCCTCGAAGGATGATGGTTTATGAAAATTTCCCCTTTTCGACAAAATCAAGATAACGCCCGAAGAAAAGCCATACCTGTTTATGAAGCCGTTCCAGATATACCCGGCTGTCTTGAAGGATATCCTGGGCAGTCAGGGGCTGTGGCTTGGCTTTTTTAATCTCTTTGGCCCAGATACTCAGCCAGGTTTTTATCATCGGCTCGGTCACCTCAAAATGGAATTGAAGTCCATAAGCCCATGGCTCGAAACGAAAGGCCTGCTGAGGGTAGGCCTCGTTGCCGGCCAGACCAATCGCTCCGTTAGGAAGATCGAATGTTTCCCCATGCCACTGGAAAACTAAAAAGCAGGGGTCTAATAAAGAAAACAAGGGATCCGTTCTGGCGGAGGGGGTCTGGGTCAGAAAATACCAGCCGATCTCCTTGTGGGGGCCGGGATAGACCTTGGCCCCTAAGGATTTGGCCATCAATTGCGCCCCCAGACAAATTCCTAAAACAGGCTTTCCCAGTTTTAAAACCTGACGAATAAAGGAGAGTTCTTTCTTTAAGAATGGATAATGGGCTTCGTCATTGGCACTCATGGGACCGCCCATGATCAAAATCAGATCATAAGGTTCCATCGAATCAGGCAATCCTTTACTGGAAAAGAGCGGCAGCATTTCCTGGTCCCAGCCTTTTTCTTTTAATATCGTTTCGAAAAGACCTCCCCCTTCCGTCGGATTATGGGTAATGATCAGCGACTTCCTTTTCATTGGTCTTTAATTTTCGATAGTGATGGTAACGACATTTTGTCTGGCTATCACGACTTCCGGATCCTCTTTTTGGATAACCACATGCATCATCCCAAGGACTTCGTACTCCCCGTTCTCCAGTTTGCCGGTGTCCCAGGAAACGGAAAAATTATTCTTTTGATCCCTGGATTCCCCGATTTTGATCCAGGTATCGGAATTTTTTTTCCGATAATACCAGGGATTGACGGCAGACCGTGAATATCCCGCCAGCCGCAGTTGCTCCAATTCCTTGGCCAGCAGTTGTTCATCGAAATGTTCCCGTAACAACACTTGTCCTGAATAGGTCTTCAGGACTTCCGAAGGCACAATAAAATAAGGCCCCCAATTATAAGACATAACCATTCACCCCCTTTCTGAATAAAGTTCGCCGGCCTATGTTACCTCAAGAATCCATATCCATCTTCCCCGTGCAGGCTTTCATCCATACCGGCCATTTCATCTCCCTGTTCCAGACGAAAGCCAAAAATCTTATTGATGCCGATCAGTATTATCAAGGTCAGCACTCCGGCGTACAACAGAGTCACCCCGACTCCCATGGCCTGGATGCCCAACTGATTCCAGACCGTCCAGTGCCCACCAGCTTTCTGGACCGCTTCAGCCATCCAACTGGGACGGATGAAAAAAGAGAGTAGAAGCACTCCTGAGGCACTGCCCACCCCGTGAACACCGAATACATCCAGTGTATCGTCATAACCGAGTTTGTATTTGAGGAGTATGGCGCTGTAACAAAACAAAGAAGAAAGGGCGCCAAGCACCAAGGCTCCAACAGGCTGAACCACCCCGGCCGCCGGAGTGATGGCCACCAAACCGGCCAATATACCGGTGGCAAAGCCCAGGGAGGTCGTCTTTTTTAAATGAATACCTTCTATCAATACCCAGGTCAAAGAACCGGAAGCGGCCGAAAGTTGAGTCATGGTCAAGGCCCGGGCTGTATTCAGACCGCTGGAGACGGTGCTGCCGGCATTGAACCCGAACCATCCCACCCACAAAAGACCGGCACCGATTAGGGTCATGACCAGGTTGCTGGGCTGGAAGGCTGCTTTGGGGTAACCGTGTCTGGGACCTAAATATAAAGCGGCCACCAGGGCACTGACCCCGGCTGAAATATGTATGACTGTCCCTCCGGCCAGATCGATCAGGCCCCGTGCCCCTGCCTGAAAAAGAAATCCATCCTCGGACCAGACCCAATGGCACAAAGGACAATAGACTAACAAAAACCAGAAGGTGATAAAAAGGCTGTAACTCCAAAAGCGCACCCGTTCAGCAAAGGCCCCGGCAATAAGGGCCGGCGTAATGATAGCGAATTTTCCCTGGAACATGGCCACGACATATTCCGGCACCCCGGCGCTGTGAATCGTATCGTCTATCCCTTGGAGAAAGAAATAATCATTATTCCAGCCGATCCATCCGCCGAGAATATTTTTCCCAAAGGCCAGGGAATAGCCGCAGACCGCCCAAAGAACACCGATAATGGCCATGGCGATAAAACTGTGCATCATGGTGCCCAGTACGTTTTTGGTTCGAACCAGTCCCCCGTAAAACATGGCCAGACCGGGGATCATAAACAATACCAATCCGGTGGATATCAGCATCCAGGCCGTCGTGCCAGTATCCACAGAAGGGGGATCAGCAGCCCAGACGGCACTCCCGATCAAAGAAAAAAACAGAAAAAAGACAACCGATAGACATTTGGCCAAATTCATGATAGCCCCCATTTTCTTTTTTTTTGGAACTATCAAAAGGCCTTTGCAAAAAAACGACCATTGGAACCCTTCATTTTTTCCAATAAATATCTGTCGGTTATCAAATTGGGCTGGATATTGCCTGCCCAATGAAATGACAAATTTGTAATAATTTTTTAAAATAGAATACTTTTTTGTAATCTCGCCTTTACGGGTTGCGTGTTACGAGTTACGGGTTAAAAGATAAGAAAGATTTAATCCATTTAAATCAGGAAATGGTTTTTCCCTGATAACCCGAAACCCGAAACCCGTGACCCGCAACTCGTAACCCGTAACGGTCTTTATATCGCCGCTATGCCTGTTTCCCCGGTCCGGATCCGAATGACTTCCTCCACAGGAAGAACAAATATCTTTCCATCTCCGATTTTTCCGGTTCGGGCCGCATCCTGGATGGTCTTGAGGACCTGCGGAACCTGGGCATCATCCAGGATCAATTCCAATTTTACTTTGGGAATGAAATCTATAATGTATTCAGCCCCGCGGTAAATCTCGGTATGCCCCTTCTGGCGTCCGAATCCTTTAACCTCAGTGATGGTCATTCCCTTGATATCCAATCGCTGAAGGGCTTCCTTGATATCATCCAACTTAAACGGCTTAACAATGGCCTCGATCTTCTTCATGGCACTACCTCCTGATCCGACCAGGTCGGAGAAATTATCTGACAGGATTTACATGATTCACAAGATCAATTTTCCCCTTTCCAGATGAAAGGGGAAATAATTGCTTCGCCATTGGCGAATAAGTTCTTTCGGACTTTCTTTCGGAAAGTCCGAAAGAAATACTAAAAATCCTGTTTATCCTGTCTAAAAAAATGATTTAAATTGGATCTAAAAGTTATATCCCACTTCACTATGTTGACTAAGGTCCAAACCGGCAACCTCATCCTCGTGTTCCACCCGAAGACCCATGGTCCAATCCAAAACTTTAAGGATGATCAAGGTCACCACAAAAGAA
>Ga0209777_10005122_pt1 | contig 15236 bp, 15 predicted proteins | sample FrelakmetHBP12HB_FD_187147 | JGI IMG/M metagenome (GOLD analysis project Ga0209777, IMG submission 187147) | Freshwater lake sediment microbial communities from the University of Notre Dame, USA, for methane emissions studies -HBP12 HB (SPAdes)... | ecosystem: Environmental > Aquatic >... | reverse complement strand
GGATTCGAACCCCTCCCCACCCGTTTTTTTGAAAGACACCGCCCTTAAGGGCGGGGTTTCCTCCGTAGAGGATGAAGTTCTTAAGGAATTAAGCGACGCTAAAAATAACGAAGAGGCTCCGGATTCGGAAGCCGCCGTTGCTCCTTGCGAAGAACAAGTGCTTGGATGTGTCTGCGATTGTCCTCCTATTTATTATCCGAAATCAGCCCACTGGATCGTTGCCCTTTCAGCATTCGGAGACTCTATTGGAATTGAGGATGGTTCGGTTTGGGAAGTGAATGGCTACGATATCGACCTCATTCATTACTGGTTCCCAGACGATCCTGTAACCATAACTCAAAACCGCGATTGGTTCTCTTCTTATAAGTACCTGATTGTCAATCAAAACAATGGATCATCGGTAGCAGCTAACCTCTCTTTAGGTCCGATCATCGACGAAGAACACAGCCTGCAAATCACCTATATCGATCATTACAATGACCTTCTCGAACTTTCCGATCATTCGCACTGGAAAATTTCATCCCGCGATCATTATCTGTTTTTGGAGTGGGCTCCCGGAGATTACATCATCGTGGGCGTGAATAACGGCTGCGATTCGTCCAGCCCCTTCATCCTGATTAATTCAAACATGGATAACTGCGTTCGCGCAAAACAATACTGAAAGGTAGTTCAATGACTCAATCGATCCATCCGAGTACTGCAGCAATACCTAATTATCATTTGCAGCAAAACGCGCACAGGCAGAGAAATTTACAAATTACACTGCTTGTGGTAGTTACACTTTCATCGCTTGTTTCGATGACAGTGCTTCCATGGCAAGTTTCAGTTCCACTAACTATGGCACTAATGTTAGGCGCTTCGGGATTATTGTTTGCTTTCGATCATCCAAATCAAGATTTTCAACACCCCGCTTACATCATTCATACGGAGACGCAACATCCTCCAACGACTATTCTCGTCTCAGAGCCGACATACTATGCTCCACCATCGATTTGGTATGCACCTACCGCTCAAAAAGTGACCTCTTATAGTCAGAGCCATTTTGAACCTTCTCATCACGCGCCAGTCGGAACAGGAAGAATGACACCAATGATCCACCATACCTCCAGGCCTTCGTCTATGGATCAATCCTTTTTGTCTGCAGCCCGAGCTCCCGTAGGACATCGTTAAATGATTGAATGCTGGAAATGCCATCGACAAGTCGACGTTGGCTCGAAAATCTCATTTCGAGCCGTTTGTTTATATTGCGGAATTGATTGGCATGTCTGCACAAACTGCCGATATTATTCTCCGGGAAAGCCAAATGAGTGCCTTATTCCCGGGACAGAATTTATCCGCGATCGGGAAATGGCTAATTTCTGTGAAGATTTTGTTATTAAACTCCCTGTGCTGCCCTCCCCTGAAGATCCCTTAAAAAAAGCCAAGCAAATATTTGGCGAAGATCTCCCGAAAAAGAAAAACCCCTTCTTAGAATAATAAACATTATTCTAACTATAAAGAATAACTAGTACGCAAAGTCTAGTTTAATTGATGTTTTCAGTCTGTTTTTGTATAATCTAATACAAAAAAACAGACAAGTATGATCATTAATTTTAATGCAATCCGTCAGCGGCCTGCCAACACCGAGATTCTCTTTTTAGCAAAAGAGCGCGAGCAGACCCTTTTCGTTTCACAATGCTTATGGGCCCGACAAACAGTCCGCCTCATTGATTCCATTCTTCAAAAACAACATAACATATTATCGATTCAAGAGAATGCGACGCGCTCATCTCGGCTGCACTGCGGATCCATCAGTTCATTCTCAAAATTGACGAACGACAAGTGGGGTTTTGGGGGGTGGGATTGGGATACGATCCTCCGAGATTTTCAGACCGAAGAAAGGCTCTATGCGGCGATTAAAGATCGTCGCCAACAAATATTAGACAGCCTCGAATCGTGGCGCAACACGATTCAAATCCAGCAAAATCTCAATCCATTTTATCAAGGCCTATCGGAAACTGCATTTGAACAAACCGCCCAAGGAACCTATCGCATCCAGGCCGGACAACTGGCGCTAAGTTGTGAAGGAATCAGCGGCGCCTATTTCTTATCCGATAAAGACGAAAATAAGCGCTTCGTCGTCAAGCCAATCGACGAAGACATCGGCTGTCTCAATAACGGAAAAGGCTTCTCCTCTCCCTTTCTTCGATCAACGATCCGCGACAACATGCCGCTCTACCTATCATCGATGCGCGAAACGCTCGCTTATGAGATCGCCTGCAAAATCAACGTAGCCAATGTTACCCCCCGCACCGTACTGGCTATTTTGGAAAGCAGCGCCTTTAATGACCAGGCCGACCAAGTTATACCCGATGAACGGGTCCGATACGAACGAATTGTCGGCTCCCGTGTGCAAGAAAAGCTCTGCTCGGTTCAAGAATTTATCCCCAACTCCAAAACTCTTTTCGAAGGACTGCAGGATTTACAAATATCCGGTCTATCTGATGATGAGATTGCCGCCCGATTCGATCAAAGGGATTTTGAAGATGCCAATATATTGCTCTGGACAACTTATGACACAGACGGTCATTTAAACAACTTTCTCGTCTACCCAAAATCATCAGATGCAATCGGCAACGAAGTTCTCGGCATCAAGAAAATCGACAATGGACTCGCCTTCCCTGAAAAAAACGAACAGCTGCGCAACAATTTGAGAAATCTGCCGAACGCCAACCGCACATTATCTATCGAAGGTCGAGATAAAATCGCTGCCCTATCGATCGACGATCTGAGCAATCAATTGAAACAATTTGGCTTAGATGGTTCAATCGAAGCCCTCAGACAAAGACTCGCCGTTCTGAAAGAGCTGGCTCAGCAGCCCGGTTTAACTTTGCGCGAGATCAACAACCGTATGTCGTTGATCGGAAAACAAACTGGAGATGAATGAAAAAGCGTATCATCCAAATAGCGATTGCCATCCTGACAGCGAGCGCTCTTTTCGCCATTCAACAAGAGGATATTTCGATGAAACTCGTCAATAACCGCAATGGTTTTGTTATTGTTGAATTCAAAAACGGCGCCCCACTATTTCACGATCGCTTTCTTGAAGCGGAAATGAAAGAGAGCGGCGTCGCCATCCCCAACAACCGAACCAACGATTTCAAAGGCAAGAATACGATTTTCCCAGACGATCCGCAATTTCAACAGGCTTTTACTGAAATCTATGTTCCACTCACGATCGCTTCAAGCAACTATCAATGGCAAGATTGATTCCTAACGAACCTTGTTGGAAAGCGACTTACCCAAAGTCTCTCGAGGAAATCTCTTGATATTCGCCTCAATCTGTTTTCTCAGATCTAATGGAACACCCTTGCATTTAAGCACCTGTTGATAAAGCTCCCGCGCTTCATTAAAATTTTGCATCGCGCATGCGCAATCGGCGGCCACACCCATTAGACCCCATTCATAAACCCATGGATAATAATTGGTATTCAATACGTTAGGCGTTTTTAAATTCATGGCAAATTTCGCAATGACGTAGCCTAAAGATACGCACTTGATTTTCATTACATAAATGGCCAAACGATGAAGAGGTTCAGCTCGAGTGGAATCAAATTCATACGCCTTGCAATAACTGCTTAGAACGGTTTCGGAATCCATCTCAAGTTTTTCTTGCAAACAGCCGATACAAAAGAGCGTCCAAAACGTTTCGGCCGGCTCCCCCTCCATTTCTGCCCTTTTTATATAATTTTTCAAAGCCAGCTCATATTCGTGCACACGGTCATAGCTCTCCGCGAGATAAAAAACATAACGGCTATTCCATGGATCTTCTTCGAGCGCTTTTTGAAGAATTTCTGCATCTCGATAGTACTTTTTCGGGTCCTGAGAGCGCCAGCCATTCATCGCGCTACAATCTACATATAGATCCTTCAACACCTCCCCCTGCATTTTGCGGGAACTGATCATCGTTTCATGGATGATACCCTCCCAAATCCAGGTTGGATCGTTATTGATTAAAAGCGGACGATAATGATCCGACCCCGGGGATGTTAGCTTAAGCAAATAAAACTCCTGCCACAGGCTCTCCTTATCGAACGAGCTCAAAACAAACAACCGATGATCTGCATCCAGAATTAAAATATAATCAGCCTTATCCCGTGCGATATTGAGAGCTTCATTTCGATTGTGCGCAAAATCAACCCAAGGACGCTCATGCAATTCGCCCGGAACATCGTGCATGATTTCTTTGATGATTTTTTGTGTTCCATCCGTCGATCCCGTGTCGACAATTACCCAGTAGTCGATGATTTTTTTTACAGATGCTAGAAGATTCCGAATCGCCACGCTTTCATTTTTAACAATCATATTCAGACAAATAGTTTTCATTATTTCATTAACTCCTTAATTTTTAGGAACAACTTATTATAAAAAACCAATATTTATTATCTATCAACAATTAGCAAGAAATAAAATTACAGAGCTTATATACCGAACATGGTTCATAAATCGGTTTTATGCGTCGTCGACTTGCCACAATCTTTGAGTCCGCGTCCATCGCCTCAATTCCGATTTTTGAATCACGTTCGGTATAAAAATATCGTATCAGGGCAATATCCATTTCACTATATTGAGATTTATGACTCGATCCGATCCGCGGCTCACAATCTTGAAACCAAAAACTGACGCTCCGTGCAGCGTTGCGCTATTTCTCTCGTCCGTCAAGGCGGGATTTCCCTCGCCTGCCGACGACTTTATGGAGCAGCAACTCGACCTCAATGAGCACCTCATCCAGCATCCGGCGGCGACCTTTTTTGTCCGGGTGAATGGCGAATCGATGAAGGGAGCCGATATCCATCAGGGAGATATACTCGTCGTCGACAGATCGTTAGAAGCGACAAACGGCCGCATCGTCATCGCGGTGATCAATGGTGAATTTACCGTGAAGCGGCTCAGAATCGAAAACGGTTCCATTCAACTCGAAGCGGAACATCCCTGCTATCCACCCATTCGTATTGAAAGCGGCTGGGATTTTCAGGTTTGGGGCATCGTGACCTACATTATTCATCAAGCTGTTTAGTGGGTTAATAACTATGTTTGCCCTCGTCGACTGCAACAATTTTTATGCCTCGTGCGAGGAAGTTTTCAATCCATCGTTATCGCAGTTCCCTCTCATCATTTTGTCAAACAATGACGGCTGCATCATCGCTCGGTCAAAAAAAGCAAAAGAACTGGGAATCCCGATGGGCGGTCCGGCTTATATGTTTAAAGACCGCGTGGAAAGAGGCGAGATCCGCATGCTCTCCTCCAACTTCACCCTTTACGCCGACATGTCGCAACGCGTCATGCAGACTCTGGAAAGCTACTCCCCTCGCATGGAGATCTATTCCATCGATGAAGCCTTTTTCGAGCTGGAAGAGCTATCGGAAGAAGAGCTCCGCGATGAGGCTTGCAAAATGCGTGAAAAAGTAAAGAAATGGACAGGCATCCCGGTTTCGATTGGCATTGGCCTGACCAAAACGCTCGCAAAAATGGCCAACGAGCTAGCAAAAAAACGATCTGAGCTTGGCGGCGTCAGCATTCTCATCTCGAAGTCCACGATCCGAGCTCAGCTTGAGAAGACAGCGCCCGAAGAGATCTGGGGAATCGGCCACGCTTTGGCAGAGCGGCTGAAAGCCAACAGGGTCTATACGGCCGCCCAGCTCATCGATTGCGATGATTCGTTCATAAAAAAAATATTAGGCGTTGTTGGCTACCGCACCGTTCTCGAGCTCAGAGCCGTTCCCTGTTTTTCTTGCAGCCAGCCTATTGAAAAACGAAAATCGATTATCTGTTCGCGCTCATTCAAAAAACCGATCACAGAATCTTCTGATCTTGAAAACGCAATTGCGACATTTGTGAGCCGCGCTGCGGAAAAACTACGCAGCCAACAAAGCCGTGCGAAATTTATCTCCATCTTCATCGCCACAAGCCCCTTCATACAGCCCTATGAGGAGCGCTCCTGCCATATAGATCTTCCCAACCCCACAGCCTACACGCCTGAATTAATTCGTTTGGCCAAAGAAGGGCTCAAGCGCATTTACCGCCCTCAATTTGCCTACAAAAAGGCCGGCGTGCTGCTCGGCGACTTTTGTGATGGATCGGTTGAACAGATGGACTGGATCACGCCCCCCACGGACACCCCTAAAAAGAGAAACTTAATGGGCACGATCGATCGGATCAACCGGCGGTACGATAAAACCGCCGTCCAATTCGCTGCGGAAGGCTTGGCTGATCATTTGAGAAGCTCTCAAGCGCAAGTCTCCCCGAGGTTCACGACCTCCTGGAAGGATCTTTTGACGGTATCATAAGTTCAACCTGGCAATGCTAAATAATCGTGAACAAGAATCCTTGTGACTACATATCCTAAAGCTTCGAGCTTGTGTATTGAGTTGAGCATTTTTTGTCTTATGCTGGGTGGTGCAGTTTCCCAAAGATAACCGCCCTGCAGTTCTATAACGATTACAGGTTTATTGTTCCGAATCGTATCGACCATTCCATCTAAGACTTGCTCTTCCGTTCTCTCCACATCGATTTTGATAAAGGACACATTTTTGAAATTGAAACTATCTATCGTTCTCATTTCAACGACATCTCCTCCATGGCCAATACCTGTGCTGCCTTCACTATCAGGATATGGTTCTTTGTCCATTTCAATAACTTGTTGTTGATCGCCAATTGCTATACGATGACAAATAACATTCGAAACGCCATTCAATTTGCAGTTATTTTTAAGCTCTCGAAAAATTTTTCGCTGTGGCTCAAATGCATATACAGTTCCAGTGTCTCCAACAACTTTTGCCATCGCTATTGTAAATGTGCCGATGTGCGATCCTATATCAAGAACGACTGTGCCAGATTTAACATACTTAAAAATTTCATCAAGAACATGAGGTTCCCAAACCTGACTAGCTCTTAAAACATTTTTAATTACATCATTTCTATAAGGTTCAACGTAAAATCTCCCTTGATTCGGAATATCACAAATTATGTACTCTTCTTTTGGGAAAGAGGTTACGTATTTCTCTAATTCTTGCGGGTCATCAACGAACGAGCTCAAATTAACCAACCGATGATCTGCATCCAGAATCAATATATAATCGGCCTTATCCCGTGCGAAATCAAGAGCTTCACTTCGATTGTGCGCAAAATGAACCCAAGGACGCTCATGTAATTCGCCAGGAACATCATGCATGATTTCTTTGATGATTTTTTGTGTCCCATCCGTAGATCCCGTGTCGACAATTACCCAGTAGTCGATGATTTTTTTACAGATGTAAGTAAATCTCGAATCGCCTTGCTTTCATTTTTAACAATCATATTCAGGCAAATAGTTTTCATTATTTCATTAACTCCTTATTATTTCATAAAAAACTTATTATTAAAAAACAAATATTTACTGTCTACTTTTTAATTATGAAAAAATTTAATTCTAGAGAAAGTTTACAAGTTATTTGAACGACATAATGGAATATTTTATTTTATAATCGATTATGGCGCAAAAGATGGCGTCAGATCGTCATAATAACCTATGATTTTTCATCGACATCTTACGATAAAACCGCCGTCCAATTCGCCGCAGAAGGCTTAGATGATCGTTTAGGAAGCTCTCAAACGCGAGTCTCCCCGAGGATCACGAGACCTCATGGAATAGTTGCCTTTAGGACGGCTTAAAGGCTGCAACTCTAAAATTCTGGCCAGGAGGATGGTCCATAGCAATAAACTGGCATTGCTTTTCGCTTTAGGATCGTTTTTTTGAAAGCACATCCTTAGAAATCAATTGACGATTTCAGATCCTATCGGATCTTTGATGTTGGGCCAAATTCTCGCTTAATTTATATTACAGCGGTACTAAATCCCAATCTACCCAACCTGATTTCAAATGAGCTCAAAACGACCCTTGACCGCTTGGATGATTGCCATGATGAATGTGGCAGCCATCTGCAACATTAAAAATTTTCCGGTAATGGCTGAATATGGCCTCGCTACCGTCTTCTTTTTGATTCTCTCATCAATCTGTTTTTTCATCCCTATTTCGATCGTCTCAGCTGAACTGGCGACGGGATGGCCTGATCGAGGCGTATATACATGGGTCAAGGAAGGATTGAGCCCCTCTTTGGGCTTTTTAGCAATCTGGCTTCAATGGATCGAAAACGTCATATGGTATCCAACGATCCTCTCATTCATTGCAGCTACCTTTGCTTACATCTTCATGCCTGAGCTCGCTACAAATAAAATCTATATATTGTGCATCATCTTAGGCACTTTCTGGACATTTACTTTCATCAATTTTCTCGGTATGCGCGTTGCCGGATGGATCAGCACAATTAGCGCACTTTTTGGAACGATTCTTCCCATCGTCCTGATTCTGTCGCTCGGCATCTTTTGGATATCTAAAGGGCTGCCGTGTCAGATTGACTTCACTTTCAGATCTCTCTTACCTAACCTGACATCATTCAATGAAATAGTACTGCTCAGCGGCGTTATGTTCTCATTGACGGGACTCGAAATGTCTGCGGTTCACGCCAAAGATGTCAAGCACCCGAAAACAGATTATCCCAAAGCAATTTTTTTATCTGCGACTTTGATCATCTCTCTTTCGGCGTTGGGATCAGTCGCTGTCGCTACAGTCGTACCCCATGAAAAGCTCGAACTCACATCAGGCGGGATGGAGGCATTTCGCGCATTGTTCGTAGCCTTTAACATGCCTTGGGCCGTACCCGTCATCGCCACAATCATTTCACTTGGAGCGATGGGAATGATGAATACCTGGATCGTCGGCCCCAGCCGCGGTTTGCTCGCCACAGCTCAACATGGCGACTTTCCTCCGATACTTCAAAAGACCAATAAAAACGCAATGCCTGTAAACATCCTGATTCTGCAAGCCCTGATCGTCTCCATTTTATCGCTTGTTTTTCTCTTCATGCCAACGGTCAGCGCTTCATATTGGATTTTGATCGCTTTGGCCGCCGAGTTATATATGATCATGTACATTTTACTCTTTATTTCCGCCATCCGGCTACGTTATACCAAACCTCACGTGGAGCGCACCTATCGCGTTCCGTTCGGCAATCCCGGAATGTGGGTCGTTTCGTCTCTAGGGATACTTGGAGCCTTATTTGCAACGATCATATCGTTTTTTCCCCCCAGCCAAATCCAAACAGGCAGTTTTGCAATCTTTGAATCCGTACTCATTGGCGGCTGCGTGATTTTTTGCGTTATTCCACTAATAATCTATCGTTTACGCAAGCCCGAATGGAAAATATCGAATACTGGTAGTAGTTCTTAGAGCAGCCACCAAGCCGCCAAAGAGAGGTAGATTCCGATCGTGAGCATATCGGCGATCATCAGAACGACAGGACCTGCGGCCACTTTTGGATCAAGCTTCATTCGATAAAGAATAACCGGCAAAAGCGTTCCCATAAATGCAGAACAGAGGGCCGAAAGCAATATCCCCACGCCAATCATCAAAGAGGTCTCTGCTCCTCCGCCCCAGAGAAGAGAAATCGCACTCATGAGAAGACCCGAACTAATCGAGAGTAAGACGACCAATTGCCATTCATATATGCTCTTCTTCCACACCACCCTCCAACTGAACCGCGGACGGCGAAGAAGCTGCAAACTCTGCGCCATCGACTGCATGGAAGTCGATTCACTCAGAGTCAGAACCAGAGGAACAAAAAAAGCCAAAATGAGAAATTCCGCTAAAACATGCTCGTAAAAGCGAGAGATCAAAGCGCAGACAATTCCTGAAAAAACGTTACATAAAAGCCATGGCATTCTCAGGCTATAGTTCTTCAAAAGGGAAAGTTTTTTTCCATCTTCCAAAGTTAAGCCGATCATCTGAAAAACAGCAGCGCGGTTGTGCAAATCAACGAGATCGATTGCCTCTTTTGTCACCATTTGCACATCGACTGCACCGATCAGTTTGCCATCGAGATCTACGATTGGCAAAGCGAGTAGCGAATGTTGATCAAACAATTCTAAAGCTTCATGAAGCGTCTGGCTTACCTTCAATTTTGCCACCCAGCTTTGCATCACGTCGGCAACTTTGCGATGGGGTTGGGAAAGAAGCAGCTGACGCGTCGAAACAACGCCTTTAAGGTGATGTTTGGCATCCACAACATAAAAATAGATGATCTTATGCTCAATTGGTTTTTGTCTGAGCTTTTCAAGAGCATCCGCGATTGTTGAGTCTTGCGAGACAAACGTATCGACATGAACCGCGTATTCCGCTATCGGCCGATAAAGTTCTTTTTCTTCTGTTGAGCGCATAGTTTTTCAAAAAATAAGTATCATCTAGACTTTTCAGATTCTCCGCAATTACATTTGGAGCCATTCCCGTTGTGAATTTCTCGATGAGAAGTGTGAAAATATGGTATACTCGAATCATGAATAAAAAAGCTGACACCTCCTGGGAAAACGTCGAGAATTGGTATTCTTCTTGCGTAGGCGAAAAGGGTCATTACTACCATCAATCGCTCATCATACCCGGAACGATTCGATTGTTAGGTATTCCCGAAAAAAGCCGCTCATCCATTTTGGATTTAGGCTGCGGGCAAGGCGTGCTGGCTCGATCCCTTCCTAACCAAATGACTTATTTCGGCATCGATGCATCTCCCTCCTTGATCAGCCAGGCGAAAAAAATCTCCAAACACCCCAACACTCACTTCATCACCGCCGACGTCACCCAAAAACTTCCGATCGAAAAAACCGATTTCGACTACGCCACATTCATCCTCTCCTTACAAAACATCGAACATCCTCAGCAATCCATCCAGCAGGCGCGCGCTCATCTCCGAAAGGAAGGTCGATTACTTATCGTGCTGAACCATCCCTGTTTTCGTATCCCCCGTCAAAGCAGCTGGCAAGTCGATGAAGCCAGCAAGCTCCAATACCGCAGGATCAACCGCTACCAATCCGCGATGAAAATTCCCATTCAAATGCATCCCGGAAAAAACGATCCCGCAAACGTGACCTTTTCATTCCACCATCCTCTCAGCGCCTATGTAAAATTTCTGAGTGAAAATCAATTCGCTATCATCGGAATGGAAGAATGGTGCTCTGACAAACGAAGCGAAGGTTCTCGAGCGACAATGGAAGATCGCGCGCGCGCTGAAATTCCGCTCTTTCTCGCTCTTCTTGCCCGCGCCGAATAGAACGACTTTATACTGCTCGTGATTCGAAAATCGGTTTATGCTGCGTCGGCTTTGCATTGCCTTTGTGTCCGCCTCCATCACCCAACTTATTCGAGTTGGGTTGCTTCGGCGTCGGCTCTACCTGACCCAAATGCAAGCAGCCTCCTTGCCTATTCCCGATTTTTGAATCGCTCCCGGTATATCTGACGTTTATTTTCTAAATATTCAAAAAATCTCGGGATCAAGTAAGCTGCTGTTAGTTTGCTCGGAATAATATGTGCGGCATCTTCGGTTATATCGGTAAAAAAGACCCTATTCCCATTTGCATTTCAGGTTTGAAACAACTTGAATATCGTGGCTACGATTCTGCCGGCATCGCCGGAATTTTCCAGGGGAAAATCAAATCGTGCAAAGAAGCGGGCAAAATTGCCCGTCTTGAAAAAAAAATCCTTCAAGAACATTTAAGTCTCGAGTTTGCGATCGGGCATACTCGCTGGGCAACGCATGGAAAACCGACAGATCAAAATGCCCATCCCCATTTCGACGACAAATCGACGATCGCACTCGTTCATAATGGCATCATAGAAAACTACCAGTCGCTCCGCGAACAATTACAATCGGAGGGAATTCGTTTTTTATCCGAAACCGATACCGAGGTGATCGCGCAGCTCATCGGCAAGTTCTATGAAAATGATCTATTAGCGGCAGTCCAAAAAACCCTTCCCTTGCTGAGAGGCTCTTTCGCCATCGCCTTAATTCACGCCAATCATCCCGACCAGATTGTGGCGGCTGCCCGTCAAAGCCCTCTTTCAATCGGTTTTGACGATGCCCATAGCGAATCAATCGTCTCTTCCGATCCCAATGCATTTTTGATTTCGACGCCAAACGTGCTATTTTTACGCAACGATGAGATCGCGCTCGTGCAGGCAAATCATATTCGCGTTTTTAATTCACAACTGCAGCATATCGATAAAAAGATCGAACGTCTGGAAAACGATTATCAAGCGCCTTCCAAGGGTGGTTTCGAGCACTATTTGATCAAAGAGATTTTCGAGCAAAGCTCCACCATACAAAAAGCTCTGATCGGGCGCCTCAACGAAGAGAAAGCCACCATCGACTTTGAACAATTTAGCCTCTCTGATGAAACCTTAAAAAATGTGAGCAATATTTGGATTTTGGGCTGCGGCACGTCGGCTCATGCAGGTTGGATCGGAACAATGTTTTTCGAAGACATTGCCCACGTCCCTTCTACCGTCGAGATCGCCTCCGAAGCACGATACCGAAACCCGCTCTTAACTCCCAATACCCTTGTGATCGCTATCAGCCAATCCGGAGAAACGGCTGACACTATCGCAGCGATGAGAGAAGCAAAGCAGCGTGGATGTAAAGTACTCGGGATCTGCAACGTAGCGAACTCCACAATCAGTAGAGAAGCCGACAGCACCATCTTTTTGAAAGCGGGGCCGGAGATGAGCGTCTGCTCCACAAAAGCATTCTCATCCCAGGTTGCCGTATTATCGCTCTTTGCACTCCATCTCGCCAGCTTGAAAGGCCTCGGCAAAGACGAGATGAAAAGATACTTCAACGAGTTGAAAAAAATTTCCGGCCATATCCAGCAAGTTCTCGAAAAAGCATCTCTCTTGCAAACAATCGCCAAAAAGTACGCTCATTATGACGACTTTTTCTTCATTGGCCGCCGCTACATGGTGCCAACCGGCCTGGAAGCCGCCTTAAAACTCAAAGAGATTTCCTACGTGAATGCGAACGGCTATCCGGCGGGAGAGCTAAAGCATGGCCCCATTGCTCTGATCAATCAAAAATTTCCCGTCGTCGCATTTTGCGCCAACGAACAAACATATGAAAAAATCATCAGCAATCTCATGGAAGTGAAGGCGCGAGGAGCCCCTGTATTGGCATTTGCTCCGGAAGGCGCTCATGGAATTTCAAACATTGTCGACGACATCTTCACACTACCTCCCTGCATCGATCCCTTCGCCCCCTTCGCATCTATTGTTGCCGGACAATTATTATCCTATTATATAGCAAAAGAAAGAGGTTGCGATATTGATCAGCCTCGCAATCTCGCCAAGTCGGTGACAGTCGAGTGAAATTAGATTTGAAAAAAAGCCTTCTGATTATCAGTTTGGGAATCTTTCTTCTGATCTTCTTTTTTCCACAAATTGCCTCTACCGCGTTCGGTAAGCGAATTGTTCTTCAAGCCGTACGATCTAAAACTCATGTAGAAGTCACCGCGAAAGAATTGAACCTTTCTTGGCTGGGTCCCCAAACGTTTTCCGATCTCGTGTTTGAAAGCCATGAGCTCAAAGGAACGTTTCAGCAGATGCGCATCGGTGTACGGCTCTGGTCGCTCCCCTCTTTCCTAGAGCTAAAAAATTTCAACAGCATTAACGGAGATGTTAAAGTCGTTAATGGCGCATTTCAATTCGATTCTCAGCAATTTCCCACGGTTCAGCTCGACTCAATCCAGGGTGTCGTGCGGCTGCATGATGGCGGAGCCGATTTTACAGCCGATGGCCAGGCCAGTCAAAACGGCAAAATGGGTACTTTTTCCCTGCAAGGACAACTCAGCAATATCAAACAAAATATTCCTGAATTTTCCATTCATGGCGAATGGATCTCCTTTCCCACTTTACCAATCGCTCGAATCATCAGCGCGCACAATCAGATCGATGAAAATAGCCTCATACAAATTCTAGGCACTTCGATCGATCTGCAAGGATCCGCATCGTACAGCAATGATCAAGGACGATTCGATCTAACCCTGCACGCTCCGAATATCGATGGCAATATCCAGGGGAGTATTGTAAATCGCGATCTGACGTTAAGACACCCCCTGACAGCCACGATTCATTTAACACCTGCGCTCAGTCAATGGATCCTGCGTGATATGAACCCCCTATTCGTTACGGGAATCGAAGCAAAATTCCCCATCCATCTTCGAATCGAGCCAAGCCGTTTTCGCTGTCCTCTTGCCTCTTTTCAGCTAGAAAACCTGCAGATCGGACAAGGCACTCTCGATATTGGAAAGCTACGCTGTTCCAATGGCGGTTCTCTCGCATCACTCATCAGCTTGCTGAAGAACAAAAACCTTTCCGCCGCACGAGAAATGGATATCTGGTTTTCTCCCCTATTTTTCAGCTTGCAAGACGGTGTTTTGAAAACATCCCGCATCGATTTTCTCATTGATCAATCTATCCATATCTGCACGTGGGGAAATATTGACTACCTCCATGACCGCCTCGATATGTACGTCGGTTTACCGGCACAAACACTGCAGCAATCCTTTTCGATCGAAAAACTTCCCGCAGAATATGTCATGAAAATTCCGCTTACGGGATCGATGAAAAAGCCAAAACTCGCAACACATCCCGCCGCCGCCAAAATCGCCGCTCTATTAGCTGGGCAAAAAACGTCTCATGATTGGCTCTCAAGCGGCATTCTCGGTTTATTTGGTGAAATCGATCCGAGCGTTCCACCGCCCAACCGTCCCTTTCCCTGGGAAGAATAGCTTTCGAGTTCCAGTATGATTAAGGAAGGTAAATGCCGTATTTCTTTCGGAGAACAGCATTTCTAGGATCGATGTATTTTAGTAGATCTTTTTTAAGTGTTTGTTCAAAGACTTCCCAAACCTTTTCAATAGATTCGGTCACTGCTCCTGCATCACGTTTGCAATGAAAGATTCGATCAGGTCCAATCACCAACGCTGCGTGCGCAACGAGCTTGGTCTCGGACTTACGCTTTAAAAAAATAAGATCGCCAATACATAAGTCATGGGAATCGATAATCTTCAAAACCCATCCTGATTGACTGAGCAGTCGAGGCATGTCTCCCACTAGGTCCAAAGGCAGAGAACGATCGAAAACCTTGCGGAAAACATAATGAATGGAAGTTAAACAATCCGTTTTAGAAGGAGCATCCTCTATAGGTGCTCGCCTTTGATCCCCTGCGCGGCAAACCTCGCCCTTCAGGGCGAGGTCAAGAGCGCGGACGGCCCGCCGCCTTTTAGGCTTTGTCAATGTGGCGTTTGTTGTTGCTCAATGTACTGACGAATGATAGCAATTG
>Ga0209777_10005121_pt1 | contig 15237 bp, 12 predicted proteins | sample FrelakmetHBP12HB_FD_187147 | JGI IMG/M metagenome (GOLD analysis project Ga0209777, IMG submission 187147) | Freshwater lake sediment microbial communities from the University of Notre Dame, USA, for methane emissions studies -HBP12 HB (SPAdes)... | ecosystem: Environmental > Aquatic >... | reverse complement strand
TGGCTATAAAGAGGATTTCCTCGCCCAGGCGAAAAAGAACATGGCCATGATAAAAAAGTCCGGCGCTAAAACATTAGTCACCGGCTGCGCCGACGGCTACCATGCTTTCAAAGTACTTTATGATAAGTTCGACCTTAAGGGAAAACTGGAAGTGCTGCATATTTCGGAATACCTTGACCGCCTGATTAAAGAGGGCAAGCTAAAGCCGAAAAAGAAAGTTGACATAACTGTAACTTACCACGACCCCTGCCATCTCGGCCGGCTGGGAGAGCCCTTCATTCACTGGAAAGGCAAGGAAATCCCGGGACACATCCGCATCTTTGAGCCGCATAAGGAATTCCGCCGCGGAACTTACGGCGTTTACGAGCCGCCGCGTGATGTCCTCAAGAGTATCCCCGGTCTTAAGCTGGTAGAAATGAACCGTATCAAAGAATATACCTGGTGCTGCGGCGCCGGCGGCGGTGTTAATGAGTACAATCCGGAGTTTTCTATGTGGACGGCCGTGGAAAGAATCAAAGAAGCCGAGTCCACCGGGGCGGCGGCTATTGTTACTACCTGTCCCTGGTGTGTGAAAAACTTTAACGAAGCTGTCAAAGCAAAGGGCAGCAGCCTCAAGGTCTATGACGTTATCGAATTATTGGAAAAAGCGCTTTAACAAGAGGCGCCAATTGTCATTCTGAGCGAAGCGAAGAATCTCGGCGGGGTAGTAGGGCGAATGATAAACGGTTGATTTTAAAGCAGTCTATCAAGGAGGCTTAAACAGATGAGTTTACCGAAGGATTTTTATAAAGCGCTGGAAGCCATCCTGGGGCCGGAAAATGTTTCTGACGACCCCGTGATTAACGAGTCGTATTCCTTTCCTATCCGCAAGAAGACGATGCCGGAGAAAGTCGGCTATATGCCCCGCTTCGAGGCAGTCACGCTGCCCGACAGCACGGCAGAAGTGCAGGCTATCGTCAAGCTGTGCAACAAGCACAAGGTGCAGTATAAAGCGTCCAGCACCGGCTGGCTTTACTGCGACCCCGTTGCCCCGAACTGCATCAAGCTTGACCTGCGGCGTATGAACCGCATCCTGGAAATCAACGAAGACAGCATGTATGCCGCCGTCGAACCTTATGTCATTGGTGCGCAACTCCAGGCGGAGCTCATGAAAAAGGGTCTGACCTGCAACCAGTGCGGCGCCGGGGCCAACTGCTCCATCATGCCGCTGGCGTCTCACGTCGGTCTCGGGCACATGAGCCAGAGCGGCAGCTACACGGAAAGAAACCTCTTAGCCGTGGAGTGGGTCACCGGCGACGGCGAAATCGTTAGGCTTGGTTCCCTGGGCTCGCTGGGGGAGTGGTTCAGTGGCGACGGTCCGGGGCCTTCCCTGCGTGGCATTATCCGCGGCAACTCCACACCGCTGGCCGGACTCGGCGTTTATACCGCCGGCGCGGTCAAGATTTATCACTGGGCGGGACCTCCGGCCTGGAAGGTGGACGGCGTCTGCCCGCAGTATTCCCACCCGGAAATGCCACCTAATTTCATGATACGCTACCTGTCTTTTAAAGATATCGATAACACCTTCGAGGCGGTGCGGCGCATCGGCGAGGCGGAAATCGGCTATACGCTAATGGGTTTCAACGCCGCCATGATGGCGTCCAACATCGCCACGGACAACCAGGAAGACCTCGACTACCTCAAGCAGTTCGCCAGTCAGGTACAGGGCGTAGGATTCCTCATCATTATCGTCGGTAACTCCGCCCGCGACTTCGCCTATAAGAAGGGCGCTCTGGAGCAGATTATGGCCGAGACCGGCGCTATGTCCCTCAAGGATGTGGAAGACCCGGTCATGGGCGCCGGCTTTATGTGGCGTTTCATCCGCATTACCGGCTCTATCCGTGAGACCTCACGCGCTACCGGCTGGGGCGGAGGTACCGTCGGCGGCTCTGATGTCTTCCCGCTAATGACCCGCTTTATCCTGCATACCTCTAACCTGAAGCAGCAGCTCATCGACCAGGGCCTCATCATGGACGATTTTACTCACCCGTTCATCCAGTCCATCGAGCACGGCCATACCGGCCACGGTGAAATCCTCATCCGCTATAACCCCGCCAGCCCCGACCATATCATGAAGGTGCAGGGGATGCTCAGCCGGGAGGCGAACAAGACGGCCATTCAGGGCCGCTTCGGTGTGCCGCACCATGTCTGGGGAGATGCCCTCCACGATATGTACGGGCCGGAAGCGCACAATTACCACTTGTTATTGAGAAAGATAAAGAAGAACTTCGACCCCAACCAGGCGTCGGAGTCTTCTAACTATATCAGTAATAAGGAAGAGAAAAAGTAAAGGGCTGTCATTGCGAGCCATTTCCGAAGGGAAGGCGTGGCAATCTCAAAGATTGACTTAGATGATGATAGAGATTGCCACGGTCGCCAGGGCTCCCTCGCAATGACCAATGAAGTTAATATTAAATAGTAGGAGGAAAAACTAATGTTGCTTAAAGACAGGGTTGCCATCATCACCGGCGGCGCCCGTGGCATGGGCCGGGCTATCGCGCTGCGTTTTGCCAAGGAAGGCTGCTCCTCGGTCATCGTTGACCTGCTGGATAAAGACGGTGAAAAAACGGTGGCCGATATTAAGAAAGCCGGGAAAGACGCTATCTACATCCGCTGTGATGTGACCAGCAGCGCTCAGGTGAAAGACATGGTGGCTAAGGCTGTGGCTAAATTCAAGAAGATAGATATCATGGCTAACTGCGCCGGCATCGGCAAATCCCCGAAGTTGATTAACGATATCACCGAAGAAGAATATGACAAAGTGGTAGCCGTCAATATGAAGGGCATCTTCCTGTGCTTACAGGCCATCGCGCCCCACATGAAAGCCAATAAATACGGCAAGATTATCAATATCGCCTCGCTGGCGGGCATTAATCCCACCGCTTATTCTATCCACTACGCCGCGGCCAAAGCTGCCGCCAAGCACCTTTCCGACTGCTTTGCGCTGGAAGTGGCGAAATACAACATCACCTGTAACGCCATTCTGCCGGGTATGATCCGCACGGACATGACGCGCGATTTCGCCCCGCCGATGATTAAAGATTTGGACGCTTTCATGAGCAAGATGGCGGAACGCATCGCGCTGGGCAGGGAAGGCACGGTCGATGATATTGCGTCGGCGGCGCTGTTCCTGGCATCGGACGAATCTTCCTATATTACCGGCGACAGTATAAGCGTGGGCGGCGGTGGGCTGAACTAGGTGGCGCCATAGCTTAAAGGTCGTTTAGTTTACTAAAACAGTATAAATCTCCCGCTCGTCCTGAGCGACCTGAACAGGAGGTCAAAATATATGTCTAAAGGAAAATACAGCAAATACGTTATCACCGCGCCTACTTTAAAAGGGGATTTCCCGCCGCTTGCGCAGCGCATGGTCTATGACGGCCTGACCAAAGGCGGCACGGGCAATGTCGGCATCCGGTACTCCTTTTTTTATGGCCCCCCTTTCCAGTTCGAGGTGCCCCATAAGCACGATTACGACCAGTTTCTTTGTTTCCTGGGCACCCCGGAGGATGTCCGGGTCTTCGATGCGGAAGTTGAAATATGGCTGGGCGATGAAAAGGAAAAGCACACCATCACCGAATCCACTATCGTTCACATCCCTGCCGGACTGCTGCACTGCCCGATGAACTATAAACGGATAAGTAAGCCTATCATGTTAATAAATATTACGCTCGGCGGTGAATATATTAAAAAGAGTTCCCAGGGCGAGCTATTGCCCTGGAAGCCGGAAGATATGAAGAAACTTAAGAAGAAATAACCGGCTGTCTGTACGCAAAAAAGGGGCGAATCGCCGCTGCATATGATATCGCCCCTTTTGATTTCATGGAGCGGGAGACGAGATTCGAACTCGCGACCTTTTGCTTGGGAAGCAAACACTCTACCACTGAGTTACTCCCGCATGTATGTTCATTTTCCACTATTTTGGATGATTCCGCAAGTAAGTTCCTCTTAACTTGATTGTTTAACTCTGCTTACTGTTTTTCGTTTTCTTAACGATAAGCTTGATAACCAGCCCTGTAATGAACATTACCAATCCAATCAGAAAGATAAGAACCCCAAATATATCTGAGTCGAAATTAAATAACCAAAGTAGTAGAGGGGTAAGTAAAAAAAGGATTACGCCTGCACCCATTATGATAAATACAGCTACGTTATACCTACCGAACTTCCCCACTAACCTCTTCATTCTCGATTCCTCGGCTTCATTCGGGAGATTGGGGAGCAGACATTCTACCACTGAGTTACTCCCGCTCAAAGCCCTATAATTTTAGCCCAAAAGTCCGATGTTGTAAAGAATGCCGGCACTTAATATTGAGGGAGAAACCTGTAAGTTTATTTTATAGACAGTATACAAATTGTAACATTTGACTTTTTATTCTAGCATTGATATACTCGCCATGAATGATTTGCCCTTGAAATGGAATCGGGCAGATTGTTACAATTTCAGGTATACCAAAAAAATACTAAGGAGGATGAAGGTATGTCCGGAGATTTTGTGAATTTGTTGGCCGATCTTAAGGAGGATGAGGTTCTCAAGCAGGTCAAGCAAAGACTTGCCGCTAAAGAAGACCCCCTGAAAATCCTTGAAGACAGCCGGAAGGGTATGGAAATTGTCGGCAAACGGTTTGCCGGCGGTGAGTATTTCCTCCCCGAGCTCGTCTTTTCCGGCGAGCTGCTCAGGCAGGTTACCGAAATCGTGAAGCCCCACCTTACGCAATCGTCAGCCAAAGTCAAGAAACTTGGCAAGGTTGTCATCGGCACGGTAGCCGGCGATATCCATGATATCGGCTTGAACATCGTTGATTTCATGCTGGATGTCAACGGCTTCGAGGTAACCAACCTCGGCGTCGATGTCCCCGTGGAAAAATTCGTCAAAGCGATGAAAGACACCAAGGCGCCGGTCCTCGGTCTGAGTGGTTTCCTTACCCCGGCCTTCGATGCCATGAAAGAAACAGTTGAGGCATTGGATAAAGCCGGCTTGAGGAAGAACATTAAAATCATGATCGGCGGCGGCCAGATGGACGATGAGGTCCGGAAGTACGCCAAAGCAGATGCCTTCGGCAAGGATGCCATGGCGGCCGTTACCCTGACCAAAAAGTGGATAGGTGTCGGCTAAATGGAAAAGACATGGGCGGAGTTAACACCCGCAGAAAAACGGGAAGAACGTTTCAAGCAATGGCTCTCTCCGCCGGGTGTCTCTTTCCCTACCAAGCAGGCAGAGAAAGCCTATAAAGAAAGAGTAACCAGGTTCACTAAAGCGTTCAAGCTGCAAGAGCCGGACAGGGTGCCCGTCGTCCTGCCGTCTATCGGCAACTACGCGGCATTTTACGCCGGGACCGACCTGCGCACGGTCATGTATGATTATGACGCCATGACGAAAGCCTGGCTCAAGTTCCTTAAAGACTTTGACCAGGACATGGATACGTTTGTGCCTCCGGCGATGGTTCCCCCGGGCAGAGCCCTGGAGGCAGTGGACTACCGGCTTTACAAGTGGCCGGGTCATGGCATCGCCAACAACGTCATGTCATATCAGGCGGTAGAATCGGAATGGATGAAAGCGGACGAGTATGATGCGCTGATTAGAGACCCCTCCGACTTCTGGTTGCGAACATACATGCCGCGGGTCTTCGGCGCTTTTAAAGCTTTCACTACGCTTTCACCACTCACCACCTTCGAAGAAATCGCTATCCAGTCCTTCGTAGCCTTCGGCATGCCGGAAGTCCAGGCAGGATTCAAGGCGCTGTTAGCGGCAGGCAGTGAAAGCCTTAAGTGGATAGCGGCAGTAGGCGTGGTGGCGCAAGCCCAGCAAGCCGCTGGTTTCCCGGGGATAATGGCGGGGATGGCGAAAGCCCCGTTTGATACGCTCGGTGATACGCTGCGCGGCACGCAGGGAGTCATGATGGATATGTTCCAGCGGCCGGAGAAGCTCCACGAAGCCATGGCAAGAATCGCCCCGCTGCAGATTGCTTCGGCACTTTCCTCGGTAGGCCCCGGCGGAGCTCCGATAGTAATGATGCCGCTGCATAAGGGCGCCGACAGCTTTATGTCCGTTAAGCAGTACGAGACATTCTATTGGCCGACCTTTAAAAAGGTGGTCATGGCGATTGTCAACGAGGGCATTACGCCCGTGCTGTTTGCGGAAGGCAGCTATAACAAACGGCTTGATATCATCGGGGACTTCCCCAAGGGCACGGTGGCCTGGTTCTTTGACCAGACGGATATCTTCAAAGCCAAAGAAAAAATCGGTGACAGGTGCTGCATCATGGGGAACGTGCCTACGTCCACGGTGCTGACCGGCACGCCGAAAGAAGTGAAAGATTACTGCCGTAAGCTCATTGAAGGCTGCGGCAAAGGCGGCGGATATATCCTTTCCGGCGGCGCTAACGTTGATAACGGCGCTCCGGAAAACATGCGTGCTTTTATGGCCGCGGCTAAAGAATACGGCGTTTACAAATAAATAGAAATAATGGCTAATTAAAGGTCGGCAGTGTTTGCCCCATACCGTTTCCTCCACTGCGCGGGCGGCGCTGCCGATTGCAGCCAGTTGTCTCTGAAAGGGATTGATATGGAAAAGCAATGGTCGGAGATGACCTGGCAGGAAAAGCGCGAGGAACGGTTCAAGAAGTGGCTTTCCACCACCGGCGTGAAATTCGGCAGTCCGGAAGCGGCTAAAAAGTATCAAGTCCGCGCCAACCGGATGGTGAAAGCCATCAAGATGGAGATACCGGACCGCGTGCCGGTGCACATCGCGGGCAATTCCATGGTCGCTTATAACGCCGGGTTTACCCTTAAAGATGTGCTTTATGACCCGGACAAGATAAAGATTGCCTGGACGAAATGGCTCCAGGACTATGACCAGGATTCCAATGATGCCCCCATGTTTTTCTCCGGTAAGGTCTATGAAATCCTCGACTACAAAGTGAATAAGTGGCCGGGGCATGGCCTGCCGGATACGACGACTCTCCAGAATTTCGTGGAAAAAGAGTACATGCAGGCGGACGAGTACGACCTTTTTATGAAAGACCAGTTCGATTTCGGCCTGCGGCATTTTATCCCGCGGACCTGGGGCGCCTTCGAGCCTCTGGCTAATATTCCCTCCTTCTCCTCGTACCAGGGGCTGCCCGAGCGCCTGATGGCTATGTGCCTGGACCCGACTTTCCAGAAGCTCTTCAAGGCTATCCAGGCAGCCAGTAAGGAAAACGCAAGGTATCAGAAGGTCATGGGCGCATGCGCCCACGAATCCCTGGAAATGGGCTATCCCCCTCTGATGGGCGGCATGATGCTGGCGCCCTTCGATACCGTGGCCGATATGCTGCGGGGCACTCACGGCTCCGTCATGGACATGTACCGCCAGCCGGAAAAACTCCTCGAAGCGCTGGAAGTGATTGCGCAGCGGAGCCAGGAATCGGCGGTGAACATGGTCAATATGGCCCGCAGCCCGATTGTCTTTGTCCCGATGCATAAAGGCGACGACAGCTTTATGTCCGTCAAACAGTTCGAGAAGTTCTACTGGCCCACCTTCCGCAAACTGCTGCTGGGTTGTATTAACGAAGGCTGCGTGCCGATGATGGTCATCGACGGCAGCTATAATGAAGCCCGGCTGAAGATTATTAGCGAGCTGCCTCGGACATCGGTCGTCTGGACCATGGAAAAGACGGATATGTTCATGGCTAAGAAAATCCTGGGCGATGCCGCCTGTATCTCCGGCAATGTCACCGCGGCCCAGCTTTACACGCAAACGCCGCCCGTTATTAAAGAGTACTGCCGCAAGCTGATAGAAGTCTGTAGCAAGGGCGGCGGCTATATACTGTCGCTCGGCTCCGGCATTGATAAATGTAACCCGGCTAATTTACACGCCATCATCGAAGCCGCCGAAGAATACGGCTATTATAAATAGGCGGTTTTCACGGATAACCGCCCCGCCCTTCTCCTGAAGGACACGGGGCGTTCTTATTACTGGCGGCGATTGATTTTATTTGTAGTTGAAGGTACTGCTATGGAAAAAAGATGGCAGGAGCTGACCCCGGAACAGAAACGCCGGAAGCGGTTCGAGGATTGGCTCAAGCCTGTTGACAAATTCGATAGCCCCGCCGCAGAAAAAGCCTACAAATCGCGCATTAAAAGACTGGCTGATACCCTGCTGCTGAAAAAAGCCGACCGGGTGCCGGTCACCCTGCTGGTGGATAATTCCCCCTATTATTTATAATTCCAGCGAAAGCCGGAATCCAGGGGAGGAGGTATTTTATGGCGGAAACTAAGAAATGGGCAAGTATGACCTGGCAGGAAAAACGCGAGGAACGTTTTAAGCGTTGGCTCAACCCGCCGGACGCAAAATTCGTCAGCAAGGAAGCGGAACGACTTTATAAAGCGCGCGTGACCAGATTTATTAAGGCTATCAAGCTGGAGGAGCCGGACCGCGTGCCGGTAATTATGCCGGCGGAGTATTACCCGGCAATTTATGCCGGCAGCAACCTTAAAAAAGTCATGTACGATTATGATGAACTAAAGCGCGCCTGGTTAAAATTCCTGCGGGATTTTGATATGGATTCCTTCATCCCTCCCGGCTTGGTCTTTCCGGGCAAGGTGCTGGAAATCCTTGATTATAATATCCAGAAATGGCCCGGTCATGGTCTTGCCGATAACGCGCCTTCGCACCAGTTTATCGAAGGCGAGTATATGAAGGCGGAGGAATATGATGACCTTATCAGAGACCCGGCCGATTATCTCCAGCGGTGCTTTTTACCCCGTTCTAATGGAGCGTTGAAAGGCTTAAGTAAACTTAGCCCCCTCACGCCATTTATCGGGATACCAGCCAATTACGTGGTGAGTTTCGGCGATCCCGAAGTCCGCGCTGCTTACCTGAAGTTGCTGGAGGCCGGCCAGGAAGCCATGAAATGGGCAACCGCGGTAGACGAAGTCAGCCGGGAGGCACTGTCTACCGGATTTCCCAACGTTTGGGGTGGCATGTCCGGGGCGCCTTTCGATATGGTTGGCGATTGGCTCCGGGGGACCCGGGGTATCATGATGGATATGTTCCAGCGTCCTGACAAACTCCATGAAGCCATGGACAGACTCGTGCCTATCGCCATTAATGAAACGGTCAGTTCGGGTGGTGTCTCCGTTTGCCCGCTTGTTTTCATGCCCCTGCATAAAGGCACTGGCGGTTTTATGTCCAACAAGCAGTTCGAGGAGTTCTATTGGCCGTCCTTTAAAAAGGTCATGATGGGCTTGATTAACGAAGGGCTGGTGCCGCTGCCCTTCGCTGAAGGCGATTACGAGCCCCGGCTGGAAATCATCAAGGATATGCCACGGAGCGCGGTGGTCTGGTATTTCGAGAAGATGGACATGTCTAAAGCCAAGAAAATACTCGGCGGACATACCTGTTTCGCCGGCAATGTGCCGGTCACGGTAATGTGCACCGGCACGCCTGAGGAAGTGAAGAAACGCTGCCGCGAACTTATTAGTATCTGCGCGCCGGGCGGCGGCTATATATTGACAGCCAGCGCTTTCATGGACATCGGCAACCCGGAAAACCTCCGGGCGATGATGGCAGCGGCTAAAGAATACGGAAAATACTAGTAAAAATTTGAATTAAGAAGGGGGTATATTTAAAATGGCTGAACCTAAAAAATGGGAAGACATGACCTGGCAGGAAAAACGGGAAGAGCGCTTTAAAGTATGGCTTAACCCGAAGGACGTGAAATTCGTCAATAAAGAAGCGGAACAGCTTTATAAAGCGCGCGTTACCCGCTTCATCAAGGCGATTAAGCTGGAAGAGCCGGACCGCGTGCCGGTAATGCTTCCCACCGGCAACTATCCCGCGTATTGGGCGGGATCTGACTTCCACACCCTGATGTATGACTACCAGAAAGGCAACGAGATCTGGAAGAAATACATGAAAGAATTCGGGGATATGGATACCTTCGGCGGGCCGTCATTTATACCATCCGGCCGGATAGCAGAAGCGTTTCCCTCCAAGCAGCAGAAACTTCCCGGCCTCGGTCTCCCGGTTACTGCCAGGATGAACGAATTCGTCGAAGGCGAATACATGATGGCTGACGAGTATGATTTGTATATGAGAGACCCGACCGATTACAATCTCCGCGTCATGCTCCCCCGTACGTCGGATTTCTTAGCCCCCTTCAAAAACCTGCTGCCGATGCGCGGCATGATGGGCGCCACGACTTTTGTTTCCATACTGGCCAATCCGGAAATGTCGGCTATTGTTAAAAAGCTTCAATCCATGGTTGATGAGCAGAACAAATATGTTGCGGCTCAGATGGAAATCAACAGCTACATCAGGGCCCATGGCTATCCCCCCCTCGGCGGTTTCGGCATGATGGCCGGCGCCCCGTTCGACCACTTTGCGGATGCTTTACGCGGTACACACGGCATTGTCAAAGACATGTTCCGGCAGCCAAAGAAACTGCATGAAGCGATGGAATGGTATCTTAATCTGTCCATAGAATCGACGATTAAAAATTTCCCGATGACCAACAGCCCCGTTTGCATTATGCCCCTGCATAAAGGCGATGACATGTTCATGTCTGATAAGGCATTTGCGGAGTTTTACTGGCCCACCTACCGCCGCATGCTCCTGGCCATGATTAATGAAGGCCTGGTGCCGATGCCTTTCGCGGAGGGTAAATACACGAACCGGCTTAAGCAGATTACGGATACTCCGCCTACCGGTGTCGTTTGGTGGTTTGACCAGACTGATATGAAAGAAGCCAAGCGGATACTCGGAAAAGTCTGTTGCATCGTGGGCAACGTCCCCACCTCAATCATGATCACCGGCACCGCCCAGCAGGTAACGGACAACTGCAAGCAGCTCATCAAAGACTGCGCTCCGGGCGGCGGCTATGTCCTGGGCGGCGGCGCGAGTTGCGATCACGGTAAATTTGAAAACTTTAAGGCTATGATGAACGCGGCCAAAGAATATGGAGTGTATAAGAAATAAAATATTAGTTGTCATTGCGAGCCCCGACTTGTCGGGGCGTGGCAATCTCAAACTTCGGCTTAATTATTGATAGGGATTGCCACGTCGCGGAGTTTATACTGAGCGAAGCGAATGTACTCCTCGCAATGACAGGTTATATTAATTTTGACTACGGAGGCATGAAAAATAGTGTTTAAAAGACCTGATAATTGGGCTCAGCTTACCTGGCAGCAGAAACGGGACTTGCGTCTTAATACATGGATAAATGCCGATGATGTAAAATTTGTCAATAAAGAAGCAGAAAAGGGCTATAAAGCCCGCGCCACGCGCCTGGCTAAAGCTTCCAAAATGGAAAAACCGGACCGCGTGCCCTGCATGATACCTACCGGCTGGTTCCCGGCCAGGAACGCTGGCATTACCCTCAAGGAAGTCATGTATGACCCGGAGCTGATGAAAAAGGTCTGGCTGAAATTCGTGGATGAATTTGATTCGGATACCTTTGACGGCACGCTCTTCTTCCAGGCGCAGGTCAACGATATCATGGAAGCCAAGACGCAGAAATGGCCCGGTCACGGTCTGCCGGATAATGCCCATTCCTACCAGTACGTCGAGGGCGTTTACATGAAGGCGGACGAATACGACCTGTTCATGAAAGACCCCCTCGATTTTCAGCTAAGGCATCTCTTGCCCCGCACTATGGGCGTCTTTGAGCCTTTTGCTGATGTCCCTTCTTTTTCTTCTTACCAGGGCTTGCCCCAACGCTTAATGGCGATGTGTCTCGACCCCCGTTTCCAGAAACTTTTCAAGGCTATCCAGGCAGCCAGCAAATATCTTCCCGCCTTCGGTAAAGCCACTATGGAGACCAATCAGGCCGCTAATGCTAAAGGCTTCCCCATGTTCCGCGGCGGTATGGCTGTGGCGCCTTTCGATGTCTTTGCGGATAGCTTGCGTGGCACGCAGGGCATCGTCATGGATATGTTCCGCCAGCCGGATAAAATCCATGAGGCCATGGAGTTCGTTTTACCCCAACTGCTCAAGGGCGCCATCGCCATGTCCGATATGGCCGACTGTCCTGTGGTGATGATGCCCCTGCACAAGGGCGATGATACCTTCATGTCCGATAAACAGTTCGAGACTTTCTACTGGCCTACTTTCAAAAGGCTGCTCCTCGGCATGGCTGACGAGGGCCTGGTGCCTTTCCCGGTGGCGGAAGGCGCTTACAATCGTCGCCTGGAATACATCTCGGATATGCCCAAATCCGCCGTCGTCTGGATGTTTGACCAGACAAATATGGCTAACGCCAAGAAAACGGTGGGCAAAGTATCCTGCATTGCCGGCAATGTGCCTGTCTCCGTCGCTTACACCGGCACGGCCCAGGAAATGAAGGAGTACTGCCGCAAGCTCATCGAAACCTGCGCCCCGGGCGGCGGCTATTTACTGACGGGCGGCTCCACTTTTGACATGGCCAAGCCGGAAAACCTCCGCGTGATGATGGATGCGGTGAAAGAGTACGGAAAGTATTAAAAGTATTTGTCATTGCGAGGAGTCCTTCCGCGGAAGGACGACGTGACAATTTCATAGGAGGTCATCGTGGAAGGTGTAGAAAATTGGGAAAAGCTGACCTGGGAAGAGAAACGTGAAGAGCGTTTTAAGAAGTGGCTCGATGCCCCCGGCGTCACTTTCAACAATGCGGAGGCTAAAAAGAAATATTGCGAGCGGGTGACCCGTTTCATTAAAGTTATCAAGCTTCAAGAACCTGACCGCGTGCCCTGCATGTTGCCAACCGGTTATTATCCCGCCGTATATGCCGGCTATTCACTCAAAGAAGTAATGTACGATTATCAAAAACTTTCGGATGCCTGGCGGAAATTCAACCGGGATTTCCAGGCGGACAGCTTCGCGAGCCCCGGGCTGGTTTACCCCGGCCGCGTTATCGAGATGATAGGGCATAAACTTCATAAATGGCCCGGCCACGGCCTCCCGGATAATGCGCCGATGTACCAGTTCGTTGAAGGTACTTACATGAAACCGGAAGAATATGACGAATTTATGGAGAATCCGACGGATTTCTGGATGCGGACATTTTTGCCCCGCACCGCCGGCGCCCTCGAGCCTTTCCAGAACCTGGCGCCTTTTAATCCCGTTCTTACTAACCCGCTCGCTTGGGTGATGTCTTTCTCCCGACCGGACGTTCAAAAAGCGTTTGAAACACTAATTGAAGCCGGCAAAGAGATAACTAAATGGCGTGACGCCGTCGGCGAAGTAAACCGCGAAGCGCTGGCAGAGGGGTTCGCCTCTTTTGGCGGCGGCATGGGCGGCGCACCTTTTGATAACCTGTCGGATGTCCTGCGGGGCACCACGGGTATCGTTATGGATATGTACCGCCAGACGGGAAAAATTAAAGAAGCGATGGAACGCCTGGTTCCTATTATCGTCAAATTAGCCGTGAAAGGCTCCAACGCATCATTAAGTCCGGTCGTGTCCATGCCCCTGCATAAAGGTGATAAATCCTTCATGTCCGGCAAGCAGTTCGAGGAATTCTACTGGCCGACCTTTAAGAAGGTATTGCTGGGTATGATTGATGAAGGTCTGGTGCCTATGCCCTTCGCCGAGGGGAACTATGAACCGCGACTTGTTATAATTAAAGAAATGCCCCGGTCGTCGGTCGTCTGGTACTTCGAGGTTATGGATATGGCCAGGGCCAAGGAAAAACTCGGCGGTGTTTCTTGCTTTGCGGGCAACGTGCCGTCCTCCCTTATAGCCACCAGCACGCCTGTAATCGTTAAGGACGCCTGCCGCAGGCTTATCGAGACCTGCGGGAAGGGTGGAGGCTATATTTTGGCTGGAGCGTCCAGTATCAGTAAGTGTGACCCGGCCAACCTGTATGCCATGATGGCAGCGGCTGAAGAATACGGGACGTATTAAAGGAGTCTACACTCCATAGCAAACAGTACCCTGCTCCTTTTCCCCAGACTGTATTTATAGACTATATACTTAATCAATCAGCATTTTAGCGGATGACGGAGGGTGTGGTTTTGAGAGATAATAAGGGGGGTACACAAATGGAAGGCGTAGCTAACTGGGAAAAACTTACCTGGCAGGAAAAGCGGGAGGAGCGCTTTAAGCGTTGGCTTTCCCCCAATGTTAAATTTGTCAGCCAGGCGGCGGAGAAGCTCTATAAAGAGCGAACGACCCGCTTTATCAAGGCTATCAAACTGGAAGAGCCTGACCGCGTGCCCTGCATGCTGCCCTCCGGGTTTTTCCCCGCCTATTATGCCGGATATAATCTCAAAGAAGTCATGTATGACTACGAAAAGCTGAAGAAGGCTTATCTCAAGTTCATTGCCGAGTTTGATATGGATTCCTATACCGGGCCCAGCCTCGTTTTCCCCGGTAAAGCGCTGGATATCACCGACCATCTTCTCCACAAATGGCCGGGTCATGGTCTGCCGGATAAAACCTCCCTCTACCAGTACGTGGAAAAGGAATACATGAAAGCGGACGAGTACCCATTACTTCTTAAAAACCCCGCCGATTTCTGGTGGCGCGTCTTACTACCGCGTGCCGTAGGAGCTTTAGAACCGTTCCGTAAGCTTCCCCAGATGGGCGGCATGATGGGCGTGCCTTTGATGTTCTACGCGGCTATGGCTGAACCTGACATCGAGTTGGCTTTCCTGAAGATGATTGAGGCGGGCAAAGAGGTGCAAAAGTGGCAGAAAGCCGTCGGGGAAGTGAACCTGGCTGCGCTAGCTGCCGGTATCCCTAACCTCCGCGGCGGCGGCATGGGCGGCGCCCCTTTCGATGGTGTTGCCGATATGCTGCGCGGCACCCAGGGCATGGTCATGGATATGTACCGCCAGCCGGAAAGACTCCATGAGGCTATGGAGATGGTTATTGATAATACCATCAAGGGCTCGGTAGCTATGGCGGATGCTACCAACTGCCCCCTTTGCTTCATGCCGCTCCATAAAGGCGATGAAAGTTTCATGTCCCCCAAGCAGTTCGAGACCTTCTACTGGCCTTCTTACCGGCGCGTACTAATGGGACAGATTGAAGAAGGGCTGGTGCCTTACCCCTTCGCCGAGGGCAGGTACGGCGCGAGACTCGATGTTATTAAGGAAATGCCCAAAAGCTCGATATTATGGTCGTTTGAAGACATCGATATGGCGCGGGCGAAAAAGGTCCTCGGCGGCGTTGCCTGCATCGCCGGTAATGTGCCGTCATCGGTGCTATATACCAAGACTCCCAGGGAAGTGAAA
>Ga0209777_10005120_pt1 | contig 15238 bp, 5 predicted proteins | sample FrelakmetHBP12HB_FD_187147 | JGI IMG/M metagenome (GOLD analysis project Ga0209777, IMG submission 187147) | Freshwater lake sediment microbial communities from the University of Notre Dame, USA, for methane emissions studies -HBP12 HB (SPAdes)... | ecosystem: Environmental > Aquatic >... | reverse complement strand
TGGAACCACTGACTGCAACCAGGCTATCGCAGTAGCGGTGACCACCGGGCAGACTACAACGGGAATTGATTTTAATCTTGAGGCAGGAGGAATCATCACCGGCACGGTGAGAGCGGAAGACGGTACACCGCTGGCCGGGGTATATGTACAAGCCTTTTCTGGTGCTTGCTGGAATAACTGGCTAAATAACGTCAAGACCGATGAGAATGGGGAGTACATTTTTTACGGGCTTCCTGCCGGGCCGGTCTATGTGCGAAGTTGTGTGCAATGTAGTAATAATATTAATAATAATATTTTGAACTATTTAGATGAATGGTGGAATGGTGCAGAAGGAGTGATTGACTGCAACCAGGCGAATCCGGTAACGGTTAGCACCGGGCAGACCACCAGCGGGATTGATTTTTCACTGATAAAAGGGGGAATCATCACCGGCACGGTGAAAGCGGAAGACGGGACGCCGCTTGTCGGGATATGCGTGAATGCGTTTTATAACAAATGCAATGGCCCCTCGTATGGAACCAGTACTGATGGTGAAGGGAAGTATTTCATTGTCGTGCCGGAGGGGAGCTACTATGTTCGCTCCGATCCTTCCTGCAGCAATCAGAATTATATTCAGGAGTGGTGGGACAATACCACTGGAACCATTGACTGTAACCAGGCAGCAGCAGTTGCGGTGACCACTGGGCAGACCACCACGGGAATTGATTTTAAACTTGAGACAGGGGGAATCATCACCGGCACGGTGAAAGCATCTGATGGAACGCCGCTGGCAGATGTATGCATGGATGCGGTTTATAACAAATGCAATGGAAACTGGTATAATGGAACCCGGACTGATGAATACGGAAACTACACTATTATAGGACTTCCTCCTGGTGAATACTATGTTCACACCAATGCCACCTGCGGGATTCAGCGGTATGTGGATGAATGGTGGAATGGCGCGGAAGGGGTAATTGACTGTAATCAGGCGAAGCCGGTAACGGTTAATTACGGGCAGACCACCACCGGTATTGATTTTTCACTGATAAAAGGAGGATTTATCACTGGCACGGTGAAAGCGGCAGACGGGACACCGCTGGTAAACGTCTGCGTAGATGCGGCTGATACCAAATGCGGTGGTAATGGTAACTGGTATGGCGGTCGGACTGATAGTGAAGGGAAGTATTTCATTGTCGTGCCTGAGGGTAGCTACTACGTTCGCACCAATCCCTCCTGTGACAATCAGAATTATATTACAGAGTGGTGGGCCAATACCACTGGAACCATTGACTGCAACCAGGCTATCGCAGTAGCGGTGACCACCGGGCAGACCACCACGGGCATTGATTTTAATCTTGATGCAGGAGGAATCATCACCGGCACGGTGAAAGCATCTGATGGAACGCCGCTGGCAGATGTATGCATGGATGCGGTTTATAACAAATGCAATGGAAACTGGTATAATGGAACCCGGACTGATGAATACGGAAACTACACTATTATAGGACTTCCTCCTGGTGAATACTATGTTCACACCAATGCCACCTGCGGGATTCAGCGGTATGTGGATGAATGGTGGAATGGCGCGGAAGGGGTAATTGACTGTAATCAGGCGAAGCCGGTAACGGTTAATTACGGGCAGACCACCACCGGTATTGATTTTTCACTAACAAAAGGAGGAATCATCACCGGCACGGTGAAAGCGGAAGACGGGACACCGCTTGTCGGGATATGCGTAAATGCGTTTGATAACAAATGCGGTGGCACCTCGTATGGAACCAGTACTGATGGCGAAGGGAACTATTTTGTTGTAGTGCCTGAGGGGAGCTACTACGTTCGTACTAATCCCTCCTGTGGCAATCAGAATTATATTACAGAGTGGTGGGACAATACCACTGGAACCACTGACTGCAACCAGGCTATCGCAGTAGCGGTGACCACCGGGCAGACTACAACGGGAATTGATTTTAATCTTGAGGCAGGAGGAATCATCACCGGCACGGTGAAAGCATCTGACGGGACACCGCTGGCAGGTGTATGCATGAATGCGCAAGATGGGGTATGCGGCGGAAACTGGTATAATGGCGGCCAAACTGATGAAAACGGAAACTACACTATTATAGGACTTCCTCCTGGTGAATACTATGTTCACACCGACGCCACCTGTGGGACTCAGCGGTATGTAGATGTATGGTGGAACAACACCACCGGGACCACTGACTGCAACCAGGCAGCAGCAGTAGCGGTGACCACCGGTCAGACCACCACCGGGATTGATTTTTCACTGATAAAAGGGGGAATCATCACCGGCACGGTGAAAGCGGAAGACGGGACGCCGCTTGTCGGGATATGCGTGAATGCGTTTTATAACAAATGCGGTGGCACCTCGTATGGAACCAGTACTGATGAAGAAGGGAAGTATTTCATTGTCGTGCCGGAGGGGAGCTACTATGTTCGCTCCGATCCTTCCTGTAGCAATCAGAATTATATGCAGGAGTGGTGGGCCAACACCACTGGAACCACTGACTGCAACCAGGCGAAGCCGGTAACGGTAACAACAGGCGAGACTACCGCAGGGATAGATTTTTTATTGCGGCAGGGCGGTACACTGTCCGGGAGAGTGACAAATTCAGACGGCCAGCCCATAGCAAACCTGCGCTTAGAGGTTTTTCAAAATGAATGTTGGAATACTTTTTTAAGTGAAGCATATACCGATGGAAACGGTTATTACACAATTAACGGCCTTCCCGAAGGCGATGTTTATATCCGCACCTGTGCGCTATGTAAGGGTATGGACTATCTGGATAAGTGGTGGGGCGGGCCGCAGGGCGCAATTGACTGTAACGAAGCTCTTCCCATCCATGTAACTTCAGGGGAAAATACTGCGGGCATTGATTTTTCACTTGATATAGGTGGTTCAATCTCCGGCCGGGTGATAACAAGCGATGGCAAGCCTGTTGCAAATGTCCGCATAGAAGCCATCGGCGGGACATATCAGACTACTAATACCGATGGAAATGGTAATTATACACTTCACGGACTTCCCGAAGGTGAAATATATGTCAAGGCATGTGCTAATTGCAACGGGTTAAATTATGTAACCATGTGGTGGAATGATTCTCAGGGAACAGTCAACTCTGGTGAAGCGCTGCCTGTAACTGTTTTTAAAGGCAAGGATACACCGGATATTAATTTTTCATTGGATGGCGGCGGCTCATTTTCAGGTCATGTGACCACAGACAATGGTCAGCCGATTGCAGGTATCAGAATCGAAGCTTTTGGAGGTCAGTGCTGGGGTGGTATTAACTACGGCTCAACGACAACGGATGAAAATGGGGATTATACCTTGCCGGGTATACCGAACAGCGATGTCTATATTTTTGCAAATCCGATCTCGGAAGAATTAAATTATATAAATGAGTGGTGGAATGACGGGCAGGGCGCTTTGAACTGCAACGGTGCTGTTCCTGTTCCAGTTGTTGTTGCGCAAAATATTTCTGGTATTGATTTTATTCTAGATGAAGGGCTCACTATATCAGGCAGAGTTACTAATGCCGATGGCCAGCCTCTTAAAAAAGTTTGGGTGCAGGCATGCTCGCGGGGATATAATTATTGCCAAACTACGATAACCGATGAGGGTGGGAACTATCTCCTTATCGGTTTACTGCCGGGAGAAGTGTATATTGAGGCTGGAGGCGATAGCTATATGAATGAGTGGTGGGACGGTGTTGACGGAGCAACAGATAGCAGTGCTGCAATGCCGCTTCTTCTTATTAGAGGCCTGTATACATCGGGAATCAACTTTGTACTTGATCAGAGCGGGTTCATCGCAGGACGTGTAACCGATGCGGCCGGCATACCCTTACCAAATATAAGGGTTGAAGTATCTCTTGACCCGTGCGTCAATAATATTTTCGAAAGTGCTGGAACAGATCAGGATGGAAACTATATCATCAATAATATTCCGCCGGGTGATGTGTATATAGGCGCTAACGGTAATTGGTCAGGGCAGAACTATGTTGCCGAATGGTGGGACGGCGGCCAGGGGGCAATCGACTGCGATGCAGCTGCACCGGTTAAGGTTGTTTCCGGTCAGACAACCTCTCCTGTCGATTTTTCACTCCAGGACGGTGTGATTATTGAAGGCCGCGTCACATCCGACAGCGGGCAGCCGCTCGGGAATGTGCCGGTAGTCGTATTTCGTGAAAAGTGCGATGAACATTTTACGCTGCTGGGCGTTTCCGGCACAAATGAAATTGGGGATTACAGTATCATCGGTCTTCCAACAGGGCCTCTTTATATTGGCGCCTTTGCAAGTTATGCCGGAATGAATTTTGTTACTGAATGGTGGGATGACTCACAGGGGACCCCTGACTGTGCCGGAGCCACATCAATTGGAGCTGCTGCCGGGAATAAAATAACCGGAATCGATTTTGATCTTGAGGAAGGTGGTCGGGTATCAGGCCGGATTACTACTGTTGAGGGCGATCCTGTCAACGGTATGGCCGTCTGTGGCTTTTTCAATAAGTGCTATACATTTCCGCTGAGCGTCTCTGCTACGGATGACAGGGGCAAATATACCATGCAGGGGTTGCCTCAGGCGGCTGTTTATATCAGGACACAGTCCGAAAGCAGTAATTTTAACGCAGGCAGCGGTGTGAAGTATATTGATAAATGGTGGAACAGCCTGGAAGGTGCTGTTGACTGTAACGGAGCTGAGCCTGTGGCAGTGGTTACAGGTGAAACAACAAAAGAAATCAATATATCACTTGAGCTTCAAAAGGCGAATGCATTACATCCGGATGAACCGTATCAGGCTGTTATAAAGCCGTTCAATGTTGACAACTTTTCCTTCGAGGCTGAGGACGGCAGATCGCTTCTCATCGAGGTTGTTCCGCAGAAAGGTATTGAACTGCTTACCATTGACGGCATGGCAAATAAAATTCCTGAACATGCAGGCTCAGGTGACTATACCACCAACAAAAAAACACCCCGCGGCAGCTATGAGCTGCTTATCTCGCCAACACAGGCAGGAGTGTATTATTTATCTGTCTTTGCAAATGATGTAAAGAGCAGCGGCGGTTCATATACCATTACAGCACGCTATATTGATACTGTCTATCTAAGCGGCACATCAATCAGTTCAGCAGGCAATGAGGGAGTTGTGTCCTTTTATCTGTATGGCTTCGGCTTTAGCGAAGATACTCAGGTGACGCTGACAGCAGACGGATTGCCGGCAATTAATCCTGTCAATATTATTATTATTTCCTCCACGGAGATTTATGTCACCTTTAATTTAAGCGGTGTGCAGCCGGGCAGTTACAGCATTCAGATAACAAAAACAGGTGAGCCTCCCTCGACGCTTGATTGTGCTTTCCAGGTTTCCGGTGGCCAGCCGGGACATCTTACTGTTATGGCAAAAGCTCCGTCTGCGGTCAGACCTTTGCGCAACTACACCTGCTGGGTTGAATACGGCAACGATGGCGGCTCTGACTTGCAGGCCCCGCTTTTTATTGTTTCAAATAATGTCAATGCAAAGATGCGTCTCTCTGAAAACGAGCCTTTTAAAGACGGGCCGATCCAGGTTTTGGGCATAAACTTTGAAGGTCTTGCCGGTACACTTCCTCCGGGAAGCATAAACCGAATACCCATATACTTCAAGGTTCCGACAGGGTTACCCGGACATTCACAGATTGAGTTTAACATTGAAATAATGACACCTGACGCCACCGTCATTGATTGGGCCACGCTTGAAAGCAGTATCCGTCCAGAAACTATTGCTGATGCTGCCTGGTCGGTCATCTGGTCGAATTTTAAATCCCAGCTTGGCAGTACATGGTCTGATTATTATAAGGCGCTTGTCGATGATGCTAACTACATCAGCCTTTATCAGCATTCAATGAAATCAAGCCTGGTGGGTGGTGAGCTTTCCGTTGCCGCATTTAAGGACATTGCTCTTTACAATATCGGCACCCTGTTGCAGTTTGAGCTTGCAAAGGCATCCGCGGATATAAGCATTCGCAAGGTGCTTGCTGCCGTGCAGGATGTCTTTATGACAGAGCCGGGACTTTCACTTTCCTTCAGCCGTTTTGCGGCTGAATCAATTGAAAGTCGTTTCAGAAACGGTCCCCTCGGGAGAGGCTGGGCGCATACCTATGAATATACTGCAGCTAAAAAGGACAATAACGATATTATTATAAACAATCCTGATGGTTCATCCCGGATTTTTACATATCTTAGTGATGGGAATTATCAGGGCTTGGCAGGGGATTACGGTGCCGTATCTCTTGATACTGATACTATAGTGCTTCGTGAAAAGAGCGGCATTATTATCAGGTTTGGTTCAAGCGGAAGGCTTTCCTCAATCGAGGATACAAACAGCAATAAGCTTACCCTTACTTATGCCGGTGAAAATCTTGCTGCTATTACACATTCAAATGGTGAAGCTTTAACCTTTGACTATGAGGGTAACCGGATTAAAAAAATTACAGACCCTGCTGGAAAAACTGTTCTGTACCGCTACGATGGCAGCGGTGAACATTTGAGTGAAGTGGAAAAACTCGGCGGTGTTATTACAACATACGGTTACCATCCGGCAGATGGCACTGCTGCTGCTCATGCTCTCACGTCGATAACTTTTCCTGATGGAAAGCGTTACAACTACGCCTATGACGAAAAGGGACGTGTAAAAGAAGAATGGCACGAAGGTGATGCAAAGCATATTACCTATTCTTATGACACTATGGGTATAGTGACGGTAACGGATGCGCTTGGCAATACGGCTTTGGTCAAATACGGCGCTCAGGGAGAGGTTCTGGAAGTTAAAGATGCCCTTGGTTCATCGCTTTTAAGTAAATATGACGGCAAGACACAGGTGCCGCAGCTTATCAATTCTGACGGCAAGGCAGTATCAATCGCCTATGACTCATATGGAAATACTGTTGGCATTGAAAACCCCTTAAAACAGCTCATACAGATGTCATATGAACATGAATTCAGTAACCTTACAAAGCTTATTGACAGCCGCTCTAATGAGACAGGTTTTTCCTATGATGAAGCGGGCAATCTCGAGGAAATAGTCTATCCCGATACAACCGCAGAGTCATTTGCATATGACGGTTCGGGTAATATAAAAGTTTATACAAACCGCCGGAGTGATGCAATACAATACAATTATAATGCGCGGGGCCAGATAGCACGTAAGACCTATCCAGATGGAAGGACTATCAATTATACGTACGATTCAAAGGGTAATATCATATCAGCAGTTGATTCAGTAACAGGCACGATTACCATGGAATATGATGCCCGCAATTTCCTCGCGAAAATAGAATACCCCGGAGCATACTGGTTTTCCTTTGCATACAATAATGCTGGTCTGAGAACAAAGAGGACAAGCCATGATGGGCAGGTGGTAAATTATTTTTATGATTATGCGGAAAGACTTGAACGAATGACCGATGGAAGCGGCAACGAGATAATCCGCTATGAGTATGACGCAAATGGAATGCTGAAAAAAGAATCCAAAGGCAACAGCACATGGACAACCTATGAATATGATCCTGCCGGCCAGCTTCTGCATATGGTGAATTACGCTCCTGGCGGCGCAGTCCAATCCCGTTTTGATTACACGTATGATATAAACGGCAACCGCTCGTCCATGACAACTCTGAGCGGCACAACCAGTTATAAATATGATGCCATAGGCCAGCTTATTGGAGTTACCTATCCTAACGGCAACACGGAAACATATGAATATGATGCCGCCGGTAACCGTATCAAGGTCAATGATAATGGGACTTTTACAAATTATACCACAAACAATATGAATCAGTATACACAGGCTGGAGCGGCTTCCTGTGTCTATGATGCTGACGGCAATATGATTTCAAAAACTGATTCGGCAGGGACAACAACCTATACCTATGATCCCGAAAATCGTTTGATTCGGGTTAATACTCCTTCAGATGGGACATGGGAATATAAGTATGATGCTTTGGGTAATCGTATCTCGGTTGCCCACAACGGATCTATAACCCGTTATATGCATGATCCGGCAGGGCTGGTAGATGTTGCGGCTGAATATGACGGCAGTGGAACATTAATTTCACGGTATATACACGGCCTTGGTTTGGTATCAAAACTTGATGGGTCAGGCAATGAATCATACTATTCTTATGATGCAATTGGCCATACCCGTCAGATGACCAATGCAATGGGTACAGTTGTTAACACCTATGACTATTCGCCCTTTGGAATAGCTTTGCAGGTTGAAGAGAGTGTCCCCAATCCATTCAGGTATGTTGGCAGATTTGGCGTGATGGAGGATAAAAATAATTTAAGATTTATGAGGGGAAGATATTTTTGTGTAAAAATAGGTGTATTTATAACCCCGGATTCTATCAGCTTATTAAACTCATATATTTATGCTGGTAATAATCCAATTTCATTTGTTGACCCGGAAGGGTTAAAATTAATAAAAGTAACAATAAAGGAAGAATCCATATTTCTTGGTGCTCATAGAATAGGTCCTATTAAAACAGTTCATGAACAATTTGTTGTTGATACTGGTGCAAAACAATTTGATGTTGGTTTAATGACTAAGGATTGGAAAACTTGGTATACTGGTAAAGAAGATTCTGAAAAACTAAATAAATATAGTAGTGTTGAAAGTGTATACGTTAATGATACATTGTTTTATCAAGCTCTTAATAGTATTAAAGTTAAATTTGAAACTTTTGGATTTCCATATGATGTAAGAGGGCTTACATATAGTGGTCAGAAGGGTGTTAATTGTCAGGACTTTATACATGATGTTATGGAAGAATATGATAGATATTTAGCTGCAAAGTTACAACAACCTCCTGAGGTTATCACCCCTGATGATCCAAATGAAAAGACCGGAACCATGGGCGTCGGAGATGAACATTATGTGGTTGATGGCTCAGAGCTGAAATACACCATCTATTTTGAAAATAAATCGACAGCTTCTGCTCCTGCTCAGGAAGTGTTTGTAAATGATTATCTTGATGAAGACCTTGACTGGTCAACGTTCAAATTGAGTGAAATAGGATTTGGGAAACAAGTAATCAGTACGCTTATGGGTAAACAGAATGGCTATGAAAGGGTAATTCTTGAGGATATGGCCGTTGATATTGAAGCAAAACGCTATACCGGAACCGGTCTTGTGAGCTGGACATTGCGTACCATCGATCTTGAAACCGGTGAGCTGCCTGAAGATGCCTATGCCGGATTTCTTCCCCCGGAGGACGGCACGGGCAGAGGACAGGGGTATGTGACCTTTACTGTTCATGCAAGAAACGACCGGCCTGCCGGAGCAATGATAACCAATAAAGCATCAATTGTTTTTGATACTGAAGCAGCGATAATCACCAATGAGGTATTTAATACGATTACTGACGCAGCGCCTGCTGCGCCGTCACAGCCCTCTATTACTGATGGAGCCACCAAGGTCTCCGTAACAGCAGTGCTTGGTTGTGCCTCATCTGAATATGCAACTTCATATGATCTTTATTTGTGGGAGTCAGGGAAACAAAAGCCTGCACAGCCAATCGGTCAAAATATGGAATCACCGAGTTATATTATCGCAACTCCGCTGCAGGGAGGCACGACATATAACTGGCAGTTTATTGCCCGCAATGTTATGGGAGTCTCAGAGGGGCCCATATGGCAATTTACAACAGAACAGGGTCAACAGCCTGTAACAACCACAACAATAAGCAATTCGGGTGGTACTAATACCGGCGGCTCCTCCGGCGGTGGTACTGCTGTAACAACCACGGTGCCGGTCACAACGACGACATCAGCAGCAACTACATCGATTATTACAACAACAACCACCACCAGTATCCCGCTCAGCGCTGAGTGTGTGAGCGTTGCACCTTCTGCAGTTAATGCCGGTGCCACTGTTGATGTAACAGTAGCAGTACAAAATATTGACTTAACCAAGGTGAGCGGCATTAATGTAACGTTTGGGTGCACGGGCATAACGGTAAAAAGCGTAACTGCGAAAAGCGCCACCCAGATAACCGTGAACATCACGGCTGCTGAAGATGCTCCGCAGTGCACGGGAAATGTAACCGTGACCGGTGGAACAGGCACTACAAGCATCATTTGTGAAAACTCATTTACGGTTAATGCAAAGCCCCCCTGTACTTTAACAGTGAGCCCGGGCACGTTCCGCAACGGCATCATACTGCCGCGGATCAGGACCTTTACAATCACGGGAGCGAACTCCAACTGGGGCAGCACCAGTGCCGTGAAGATTCAGGGCATCAACACCATTATCCCTCTGTCACGGAACAAGAGCGAGATCCGGGTGCTGGCGCTGGTGCCATCGAAGATGCGTCTGCTGGCTGGTAACAAGGCCGTGACGGTGACAACTGGGAATGAGATATGTACCGGTGAGCTGGTTATCGAGTAGCAAAGCGATAAGGCACTTGCGGCCGTAGACAGAAATAAAAATAGACAACCCCCGGACAGGGCCTGCAGGCGTAGAGCCAGCAGGCCCTGCCTTTATTATTATGGATTATTGTTGCAAGTCTGAGTCAAGATAGTTTATACGTTACCAGCAGATAACAGTATATTGATTCTGCACGCGCCCGCAGACAGCGTGAAGTCTATTAACGAAAATTGTTTTTATCTCAGCGAGCTCTGTGTGCTCTGCGGTGCATGTATGCCGTTGATATGCAGGCTTCCATGATTGACCAGAATATAGATAGCATTCCCTCCCGCTATTGCCTGCGCATCCCGCTTCCGGAAGGAAGGGGAGAGCAGCGCGCGGACACTGAAGATGAGGCGGGCAAGAAAGAAGAACAGGCGGTCCGCTGCGCGCAGTGCGGGCATGGCATCACCAGCCCGCGTGAGCGGATTGACGTGCAGGGCATGCATCAGCACGCCTTTTGCAACCCCTATGGCATTATTTTTGAGATAGGCTGTTTCCGTGGCGCGCCGGGGTGCGGCTACGCGGGGCCGGCAACAGAGGAGTTCAGCTGGTTCCCAGGATACGGTTGGAAGATTGCCGTCTGCAGCGCCTGCTTGGCGCATCTTGGCTGGCTCTACAGCGCTCCGGACAAAGACGGTTTTCACGGGCTCATTCTTGATAACCTGATACAACCTGACTGATACCGGCGCTTGTCCGAGGCAGCGTGCTATCCGCAGAACCTGCTTGCAGGATTTTTTCATACCCCGTCAACTCTACATAGGCAGCCCCATTTATCGCCTTGCCCTCCATTATCCCTGCAACAGAACAGAGACCTTCCCAGTAATCTGGTGTCATAACATCATATAAGCTCTGTTCATCAAACAGCGGGCTGACCTGAAACTCCGCATCGAGGTCAGGCACCTCTATGGTCCAGTCAACCGGATATATGCTGCGGCCCTTTGCTTCTTTATACAGGCGTGCGGCCTGCTCTGAAAAATCGCTGCCGTAACTGACTGAGCCTGATGCTGCCTGGAAGGACCAGTTTTTTAATGACGGGTTATCAAAGATATCCCTGAACTGGAAGAGCATGAGCGCGCCGCCGTCATCAAACCGCAGAGAGAACCAGTCCCACTTCATCCCCAGCAGGGTGTAATTTCCCCACTGGTGGTCCATCCAGGTGCGGCCGGAAGCAATGGTATATTCAGTAGTATTGACGGTAAGCGTGCCAATGGTTGAAAGGTTGGTGAACGAGTAATAGTAAGAGCTTCTGCCGTCTCCCATGGTGATGAGCCCGTCTTCTCCATGGGGCAACAGCGCGCGCTCAGGTATCAGCACGGCATCAATTGCCAGGCTGTCTGTCTCTGCCTTGATGTGGAAGCCTGATGCTTCTGCAAACTGACAGGAAAAGTTTTTAACAATTATTTCCGTTCTGCCCTCTTCAATACCTGCAACAGGGGGGCTGGTTGGCACTTCAATAAAGGTATGCTCTGAGGTGTCAGGATCGCTCACGGCCAAATGACCGAGGTAGGCAAAACCTTTTTTCGCTGAAATTAAACGCTTGAATATGGTGAATTCAAAACCCAGCGTCTTCCCCTCCGCGGTCTTTATTTCCCCGGTAAAATACCACCACTCATTCGTAGCATTAAAATGCGGGCCGTGATCAAAGGGGAACTGCAAGGGCCGCTTCTCTATGTCACAGCCCGTGCAGAAGGCGAGGAACACGAGCAGGGCGGCGCAAAAAGGGATCAGGGATTTGGGGTTAGTGTTTAGCGAAAAAAATCTCATAACATCCTGCAAAAATTTAGGCCGTACAACTGCTGCTGATTCAAATCTATAGCATAGTGCAGCGAATGCTTCTATAATTAATAGGAGACAGGGTATACAGCAATACCTTCAGGAAAGATTATAATGGAACAATCTGGTATCATTCTTATAACCGTCATACTTATAACTGCCGGATTGATCGGGTCAGTGCTGCCGATGCTTCCCGGCTCGCCCCTGATACTGCTTGGGGCTTTCATGTATGCCTGGTACACGGACTTTACGGTTATTTCCTGGGGAGTGCTGCTGGTGCTCGCGGCGCTCACCATCGCAAGCCAGGTGGTAGATTATCTCGCGACGGTAATCGGCGCTAAAAAATACGGCGCCAGCCGCTGGGGAATTGCCGGCGCTGTTGCCGGCGGCTTCATCGGTTTTTTTGCGGGTGGAATTTTCGGCATTATCGCCGGGCCGTTTATCGGCGCTTTGGCAGGAGAGCTTCTTTACGGCAGGACCATGGGCGCATCAATAAAAATTGGGTTCGGCACCTTTGTCGGCTTGATCGGCGGGGCCATCGGCAAGTTTATTATCGCGCTTACCATGACCGGCATTTTCCTGGGCGCGTTGCTATGGTAAGGGTCAGGCAAGCTCCGGCACAAACAGTCCTCTGGCCTTGCGGGCAGCGATCGCCGGCTCGTAAAACGAGTATTTTCTCACCGCTTGGATAAGCCGCAGGCGGTTGGTGCCGGTAATGGTCCCGCCGGGCCGGTTGAGCATGGCGGTCGCCGTCTCATCAGGGCTGAAGCTTCCGGTATCAAGATAGGCTGCGTAGCCGGTAGCATCAACGCTGAAAACCTGTGCATCGAGCAGGGATTCGAGCATCTCGGTCCCGCCGTCAACAGGGTCTCTAGTTTCAATAAGACCCCGGCCTTCCATTTCCTGCAATAGCCCCGCGACTTTTCTGCTTCTGCAAATGACATCATTCCAGCCCCATTCCTCGGACATGGTTTTGCCGAAGGTGACATCAGAAAGGCGCGCGGTGTAGGATGGATAGCAGAGCAGGCAGCCGAGATTGAGCGCTGAAAAGTTAGTGTTGCCCTCGGGGATTTCCCTGATAGTGCCGTCAAACAGCTCCACCGACGGTATGCCCGTGGCATAGAAGAACCGCTTGATATCTTTTTCCTGCAGTCCCAGCCGCTGCAGCTGCATGTCAACGCCGGTATAGGTGTTGGCAAAAAAGCAGTTGAGCCCGACGAGAAAGCTGATGTTGCCGGTCAGCTCTTGGCAACGCTTTTTTGCGATTGTGCCGTGCTCGGCAAGATACTGGGCTTTCCGGATGGCCTCCAGGTGGCATGAAGTTCCGACCACGGCAACGCTTCTGCCCGGCACTGGCAGGCGCGCCAGCTGCGGGGTGACCGTGGGCTTGGTGAACGCGCAGGAAATCGCGTCAGCAGCGGATGTTGCAATGCGCGGCTTGGCGTGGGAGCAGTAAAACAGATCGTGGGCCTTGTCCGTCAGAAGCGCTGCGTCAATATGTCCCTGCTCGAACAGGTATGCGAGCAGAGCTGTGGTTGCCCCTCCCCAGTAGGAGCGGCTGCGGATGGCATCGTTTAATACCCGCTCAAGGCAGATATGCGTGTAACAGCCGATAAGGCGGTCGTGCTGGTCAGCCCCGTTTTTTTGCGCCACCTCACGCTCAATGGCAGCGTAGGGCATAGTGGTGCGCGGGCACATCTCCACGCAGATCCCGCATTCAGTGCACGCATCTGATACCGCGGGGATGGAATGATCAGTAAGGGTTACTGCCTGTACCGGGCAGGCGGCAACGCACATGCCGCAGCCGCTGCAGGCTTTACTTTCGACAACGGTTGATATATTCTCCATACCCAAGGTATTAAAACATAAGCGGAAAAATGTAAAGTTTAATACTTTTCCCAGGGGGATTTATTATGGATCAAGCAACCATACTGTCCATGCTGCACGGCACGCTGGGCATAAAAAAGGATGTTATCGCTCTGCGGCGCTCACAGCATGAGCCGGCCGGCATCACAGCATACGCGGACATGAACAACATCTGCTACATGATGGCTGAAGCTATTGAGGAAGAGAAGACCTTCTACACGATCCTGAAAGACCACGTGTGCACGCTGGGCTGCACGGCAACCGGCCTTGACCCGGGGCTTGCGCAGATGAGCGATGAGGAGCGCGCGACAAGCGATCAGTATCACACGGCCGCGATTAATATTTTCCCCAGCGAGGAGATTCAAAACAGGGCCGAGCAGCAGGCAGCAGAGCTGTTTCCTAAGTTTTCAGAAGCATGCGGGGCGGTTATCATCGGGCCGCTCGGCAGCGTTCCTGACCCTGACGCGCTGGTCCTGTTCGGCACGCCGGAGCAGATTCACCTGCTGACGCGTGCCTACTGTTATGCTACCGGGAGTTTCATAAAAGGCTTTGCCGGCATGGGCGCCTGTCGGATGCTCCTGCCCCAGGTCATCATTAACAAAGAACCCATCTTCACTATCAGCGACCGCGCCTGGCGCAGGGCGCTGAAGCTTGCCCCGGATGAGCTCACTCTGGCAACGCCAGCGGACAAGCTCGTCATCATGCTGGAGAATCTTGAGCAGTCACAGCTCTAACAGGCCGTTGAAAAACACCCAACTGCTCCCGTTGCGCTCATCCTTTGTCATTGCGGCGTACCATGCAGTACGCCTCATTCCTCGTGATTTCGCGCGCCTTGCATCTGAATGTTTTTGACCAGCCTGTGAAAAACCACTTTTTCGAACAACCTGCTATCAGAATGTTTAAGATTTCTGTTTCTGCAGGGACAGCAGCCAGAATAAAGCCGCAAGCATAGAATAGGAGACAGCAACCTCCCAGTGCAGCACCCCCGGTACATGCCACGGCAGATAGATTTCTCCTGACGGAAATACCGAGTGCATGAGCCCGCACAGGGTGAGCGCTGCGCACACCAGCGCGTATACTGCGCAGCGCCGCAGCCTCTTATCAATGAGCGAAGAAAGCATCCCGCCCCAGAGCATCGCCGTGAGAATAAAC
>Ga0209777_10005119_pt1 | contig 15238 bp, 4 predicted proteins | sample FrelakmetHBP12HB_FD_187147 | JGI IMG/M metagenome (GOLD analysis project Ga0209777, IMG submission 187147) | Freshwater lake sediment microbial communities from the University of Notre Dame, USA, for methane emissions studies -HBP12 HB (SPAdes)... | ecosystem: Environmental > Aquatic >... | reverse complement strand
TGATCCCTACGTGGAGCTGCGTAATGCCGCTGACGGTGTCCTGGCTAGCGATGACAGCGGCGGGCCGGATGCTGACTCCTTCATCAGCCACTATACCATCTCCAACAGCGGGATTTACTACGTGCGGGTGGGTAAGTATTACTGGAGCAGCACCCCGGGCAGCTATGAGGTTCGTGTGGACCTGGCGCGGGGGATTCAGCTGGAGACCGATGCCAACTACAGCAACGGCGGCATCTCCGGAGCTAACCCGCTGGTATTGGAAACAGTGGGGACGCATCGAACCGGCACAATCGCTGGCACCATAATGTCACCGGGTTCTGAGGCTGTAGATGGCGACTACTTCAATCTTGGAACAGTGAATGCGGGAGAGACAGTTTTTCTAAGCGTCAGATTGCCAGGTGTTAGCAATCTAAGGCCAGTTGTGGAGTTTCGTGACTCAACTAATTCACTTCTCACCATTGCTCCCAATCCATCCAGTAGTGTAGGCCGCACTGACATCACTAGAACAGGCACATACTACGCCGTGATATGGGGGCTCGGGGGTCAGGGATCCTATGGTCAATACCTGCTGGATGTGGCCATCTGGCCCACCGGGGAGCTAGAATTTGCCGACCTTGTCACTAGCCAGATCAGTGCGCCAGCATCAGCCTCATCCGGTGAGACGGTTCATATAACATGGACTGTAGGTAACTTTGGCACTGGCAGCACTGATGTGGCAACATGGTATGACCGTCTGATCCTTTCCACAAACGACAAATATGGCGATAGTGACGACATCTATCTCACCTCGGTGAAACATACCGGCACACTTGCTATGGGTGATAGTTACACCGCAGAGGCAGATATTCAGTTGCCTTTGGACATACCAGGTAATTACTGGATCTTTGTCAAAACTGACGCGACTAATGCTGTCTTTGAGTACACCTTTGAAAACAACAATATCAGGCAAAGCGACTCGCAGATAGCAATCGCTCTGACTGATTATGCTGACCTGGAGGACAGCAATGTCTCCAGCCCGGCAAAAGGTGTAGTCGGTGAATCAATAAGTGTGACCTGGACAGTGCATAATCTTGGTGTTGGTACAACTGGAAACGGAACACCCGGTGGCATTGTCCATAGTTGGATTGATCGCGTAGTACTTTCACCAAATACTACCTACGGGGATGGGGATGATCACTTGCTGGCTAATGTGCCTCACACTGGCGAACTTGCCCCTGGAGCTTCCTATGTGGGCAACTGGACGGGACCCCTGCCAGCGTTACCCGCCGGTGACTACCACATAATGGTCTTTGTAGACTCTACTAATGTAGTCTACGAGTACACGGATATACACAGCAATCTTGCTGTAAGTGGCACAACTTTGAAGGTCGCCCCAGCTATGTTCGCCGATCTTGTTGTCACCGATGTGGAAGCACAGGCATCAGCTGTGATTGGTGAAAATATTCCGGTGCGATGGACCGTAGCCAACACCATTAATGCTTGGGGTGCCACTCCAGTAAGCACTTGGTATGACCGAGTTGTTCTCAGCCAAGATGATATCTGCGGCAACGGCGATGACCGCAATCTCGGCGACTTCATTCATGGCGGAGTGCTGGATAAAGGTAGCAATTACACCAGCAATGTTACAGTAGCAATCCCCACTGACATAAGTGGGACTTATCACCTCTTCGTCATCACAGATATCACAAACGCTGTTTACGAATTCACCTATGAGGCAAATAATGTTTCATCACCAGTGCCCATAGATATTACAGGTCCAGATCTAGTCGTGGACTCAGTCGCTATACCGACAAGCGCTAGCTTCGGTCAGAACATAGATGTGACCTGGACGGTTACAAACCACGGTGACAGTCCAGCGATGAAAACCTGGAACGACAGAATTTGGCTTTCCACTGATACCACTCTTGGCGGCGATTGGCCACTACTGACCCAATCGGTCGGCAATGTCTCGCCCCTTGCCGCTGGGGATAGCTATACTCGTACTGCATCGGTAGGGCTTCCCTTGGAGAGATCGCTGTCTAATGGTATCTACTATATCATCGTCGAGAGCGATGCCCTGGGCAACCAGCCTGAATTAAACAAGGCAAACAACGTGGGCACTAGCCAGGCTATCTCTCTCACATTGCCACCGCTGCCCGATCTCCAGGTGGGAAACATAACGGTGACAGGAGATCCGCTGGTGCAGTCGGGAGCTGTGTTGACGATCAAATGGCAAGACCTTAACAGCGGTGATGGTGCCACTGCCGCTGCTTGGTACGACCGCGTGACGATTGTAAACACCGACACAAATGAGACGCTGCTGAGCAGGTGGGTCTACTACGACCCTGTGGCCAACGGGGCAATCGGGCCGGGTGACTCCCGGATGCTATCTGTGACGTATCAGCTGCCTGATGGACCGCACGGAGCCGGAAATCTACAAGTCACCATTACAGTTGACGTTAATGACAGCGTGTTTGAGTACAATGCCGAGGGCACTGCAGAGACTAACAATTCTTTCTCCCTGACGGCTTCCTCGGTATTGGCGGCGTATCCAGACGTGGCTGTCAGGGATGTTGCCAGCCCAACCCAGGCACAGGTGGGACAACCAGTCGAGATTACCTGGAATGTTGACAACCTCGGCGATGGTAACGCGACGGGCCCGTGGACCGAGCGCATCTACCTTTCCACCGACCAGGTAGTGGGTGGTGATGACCAGTTGGTACGATCGGTGACATTCCCTGGCCCGCTGCCGGCCGGCGGCACGATAGCGAGATCAGCAGGCATAGACATCCCGGGCGGGATTTCAGGCACTCGATACGTTGTGATAAGTGTCACGTCCGATACTGGAGCTTATGAACCTAATATGGCCAACAACGCAGCTATCGCCAATCAGGGTATGGAAATCTTGGCACCCGACCTGGTGGTGGGTAACATTACAGCCCCGCTTGGCGTGATGACAGGAGAGCAGATTCAAGTTACTTGGACGGTCTACAACACTGGCACAATTGCAGCTAATGGTTCCTGGGTAGATCGCGTGCTGCTATCTAAAGACAACCTTCTGGGCGATGACACATTCCTAACTTCTGTTGCGTACAACGGTTCTGTGGACATCGGTGGCTCGTACTCACAGACACGGACAGTCTCCCTGCCGTCAGTAACAGGGCAGTACTACATTCTAGTAGTCACCGACATATATCAGACCATCGACGAAGCATCGGATAATAACAATTGGGCTGCGTCACATGACCCGATAGTAATTCAGGCGCCCTACCACGCTGCCGTTGAAACCGACATCGACTATGCGCCCAATGGAACATCAATCCCCATTCATGGCCATGCTTACAAGACATCCGACGGCACGCCTGCGGCAGGCGGACTCGTCACGATTCGCATATTGTCGAACGGTACTCGGCGCGTGCTTTCTGCCACAGCAAATACTAACGGAGACTTCCAAGCTACATTCGTGCCGCTACAGTTCGAGGCTGGGCAGTACTATCTCGCTGCAGATCATCCGGCAGTAGCTGAGGATACAATACAGGACCAGTTCGTGCTGGTCGGTATGGAGGCTGATCCTACCCAGCCCTCTGTACGAATGGTGCCTGGCCTCCCGGTCAGCGGACATATCATATTGCAAAATCTGAGTGATATACCCCTGACGATGCTGGCAGTATCAGCGCTGAACCTTCCCGTCAATCTCATGGCCGAGGCCAGTGTTCCACAGGTCCTCCCCGGTGACGGAACCGAGGAATTGGAGTACACACTCACTGCAATTGACGCCTCCCTCACGCATGGCAGTATCGTACTACGTGTGACGACGGCAGAGGGGGCAACGCTCGATGTGCCCGTGAACATCACTATTGTCGCCCTGGTCTCACAGCTCACCGCGAATCCAGGATACCTAAAGACCGGTATGGTTCGCGGCAACCAGACGATCCTTTCCTTCGAAGTAATCAATGGTGGTGGGGCACCCAGTGGTGACCTGCAGATTATGCTACCTGATTTACCCTGGATGTCCCTGACAATGAATCCAACAATTCCTTCAATCGGCCCAGGGGAAAAAGCTACCGTGACTATATTGTTATCCCCACCAAATGACTTGGCGTTGGGTCGCTATACAGGCACAATTGCGCTTCAAGGAAAGGACGGCACCCTATCTGAGGGATTTGAGTTTACCTGCGTTTCAAATGCGCTCGGCGACCTGCAAGTGACAGTGGTAGACGACTACACATTCTACGTTGCTGGCGAGCCAAAGGTGGAGGGCGCGAGCGTAATTCTGCGCGACCCTTACGACAATTCTATAATCGTGGCGCAGGGAGTTACGGATTCCTCAGGGATAGCATCGCTGTCGCGCGTGCGAGAAGGGACTTACCTTCTGGAGGTTAGCGCGGATAAGCACGGCACTTCCCGTAGCACGTATGTGATTATGCCTGGAATTGTAAACGAAGTGCAGATATTCATCGGTCGACAACTCATAACATATAGCTGGCAAGTAGTGCCGACTGAAATTCAAGATGTGTACGATATTAAGCTTGTATCAACCTTTGAGACGAACGTTCCGGTACCCGTGGTTACGATCGAAGCACCTGAAGAACTCCCGACTCTGGACCCGGGCGAAAGCGCGCAGATAGACGTTACCGTGACAAATCACGGCCTAATAGCAGCTTTGGACACGGAAATCGAGGTTCCTCAGCTTGCGGATTTTGTCTTTACGCCGCTGGTGACGAAGATTGGAACGCTACCGGCAAAGAGTTCGATTACGGTCCCGGTGCTAGTGGAACGTAAGCAGGTTTCCCAGCAGACGCTACTTGCTGCTGAGTCAATAGATACCGGTTCGGCCTCGCCGACATCTCAAGCAGAAGTCGCCAGTAGTGATGCATACCCATATCAAGAAGGCTGCATTGTCTGGCTGGGTGTCCTCTACGATTACTATTGTGGTCCCGACCGGGTGTGGCATAGGGCCAATACCGGTATCAAGGTTGGTCTCAATGTCTGCATCGCACAGGCCATAGCAAACAGTTTGCCCACTCTTGGGGGCTGGGGTGGTGGTGGTGGTGGTGGTGGCGCAGGTCCAAGTGGCACATTCTCGTCACCAACGATAGTGGGCAATTCGTGCGACCCCTGCCTGAATGCAAAGATGTGGTCACTTACCAAATGCGGTTTGTCGTTTATCCCGTTCTCAGACTCTATCAAGTGTATTTGGGATGAGTATTGGTGTGTCCTTCACGTCCTCCAACAAGGGATCACTTTTGACAATTACTTAACGTGTACCAGTATGTTCGTGGACTGCGCCAAAGCGCTTGCCAAAGATGGTGTGCAAGTCGTCAATCCAGTATTGGGCTTTGGGTATGACGCGCTCACATGTATCCACGACTATTTCGAGACGGTCAGGGAATGCGAGGGAAAACTGCAGGCAGCGTCGCAACAGGGCGTTGGACCGTTTGGGACTTGGTTCTCTGGCGAAGTGCCAGGAGGATCCTCGCCTGTCGAAGCGCAACTGTGGCAGCGTGCCCAACGGCTCGAGACGGTGCTGGATGCCTATAATGCCTTCTACGGGGACGAGGCTTGGCTGCAAATATTCGATGCCCAAACATTAGCAGACTGGTTATACGCGTTCGCAGCCCGCGAACAGACTAGCAGTGATACTGGGGCGCGAATCTCTAATCAGGAGCGCGACGAACTTTTAAACATGCCGATCCCGGCACCCTTGACCGCGGATAATATAAACCGTTTCATCGACCGATGGAACCGGTCGATCGACTACTGGTCTGAAGGCATCTTCAACCTGTCTGATGTGCCAGCCGGTCAGAGCACCGACTTCATCGCAGCAGACGTCCGACTCGCCAAGTTGCAGGCAGCCAAGCAAGCGACTGACCTCAGTGAGGCCGAAGGTTTTCCTGATACAATGCTGGCGTTGAACGATGCCAGGGAAAAGGTGATAGAGTGGCTTGATGGCCAGACCGGCGTCTGTGCCAAGGTCAAAATCCAGATCGACCAAAAGGCCGTAATGACCCGCTCCGCCTTTCTCGGCACACTGGAGATAGACAACGGCGATGTATCTGGCAGCATCGAGGGTGTTCGGGTTGAGCTCGACATCCGAGATGGTAACGGCACGGCGGCCAATGACAAGTTTGGCATAAGTGGGCCGGACCTGTCCGGCCTGAGCGCCGTGGATGGCACCGGTTCCATAGCCGCTGGCGGCAAGGGAGTAGCCAAGTACACATTCATTCCCAACCGGGACGCAGCGCCCATCGAGCCAACCATCTACCGGATCGGTGGCACCCTACGATACTTATCTCCAGAGAGTGGTCAAGAGGTGATTGCACCTCTCTTCCCGTCCACGATTACGGTATATCCTGACGCACTACTGCAATTAGATTATTTCATGCAGCGCGACGTCATCGGAGATGACCCATTCACTGAGAAGATAGAGCCCTCAGAGCCGTTCACACTAGGCTTACTGGTAAACAACATCGGGCACGGAGTAGCCAAGAACCTGAGCATCACCTCCGCCCAACCCAAGATTATCGAGAACGAAAAGGGTCTGCTGATCAACTTCCAGATCATTGGCACCCAGATGGGTGACCAAGAAGTGACACCGTCATTAACAGCTGGTTTTGGGAACGTTGACCCGGGCCAGACGAAGGAGGCTCGTTGGTTACTCACCTCCAGCCTACAAGGCCGATTCGTCGACTACTCGGCTACCTTTGAGCACGTAACCGGCTTGGGTGACCCAAGGCTTTCGCTTATCGATAATGTCCGAATACATGAACTCATCCATACCGTGCGTGCAGATCGGCCTGGCGACGACACTCTCTACGACTTCCTGGCCAACGACAGTGCCAATCCAAATGCCATGCCCGATACGTTGTATCTGAGCGACGGATCGGTTGCAGTGGTCAACGTGGGCGAGGCGACTGTGGATCATCCTGCTTCTCCGTCTGATTTGGAAGTGCATTTGACTGCCAGCATGACCTCGGGCTGGTGCTACCTCCGCCTGCCCGACCCAGGTCCCCAGTTGCACCTGAGCCGCATCGTGAGATCAGACGGCAAAGAGATCCGGATTGGGGACAACGCATGGCAAACTGATTACGTATTTGCGGAGACTGACCAGTCCTACCATCAGGAGAACCGACTCCACCTTCTCGATTACGGCAGCACTGGTTCGTATACGTTGTTCTATTCTGAGAATGTGGCTCCGATTGTGGAGGCTGGGTCTGATACCACCGTCAACGAGGGGAGAACATTCATAAGCTCTGGCTACTTTGTTGACCCTAACGCTGATACCTGGACGGCTACAGTGGACTATGGTGATGGCACTGGCTTACACAATCTAGCTCTCAATGTTGACAAGACCTTCAACCTGAGCCACACCTACGTTAATAACGGCAATTACACTGTGACTGTAGCTGTCATCGATGGGGAAGGTGCCATTGGTTCCGACACAGTAAACGTCACCTTGTCCTATACTGGCCCAACTGCTGACTTCTCGGCAACTCCGATCAGTGGCAATGAGCCGCTGACAGTTGCATTCACCGACCTGTCCGCCTCCTACGACGGCATCACTTCCTGGAGCTGGAACTTCGGAGACGGCAACTCCAGCATTGAGCAGAACCCAAGACACGAGTACTCACAGGGGGGTGACTATACCGTCTCACTCACCGTCACCGAGGCGGATGGTGATACTGATACCCGGACCAAGATCAACTACATTACTGTCAATGACACGGGCCCAACCTCTGATTTCTCCGCAACCCCTGTGACTGGAAATGAGCCATTGACCGTGGCCTTCACTGACCTCTCCACCTCCTACGACGGCATCACCTCCTGGAGCTGGGACTTCGGAGACGGTAACTCTAGCAACCAGCAGAACACAACACATCAGTATACACAGGATGGCAACTATACCGTCTCACTCACCGTCACCGAGGCTGATGGTGACATCAATACCAAGATTAAGGTTAACTACATCACCGTGTCTCACGAAGGCCCAGCCGCTGATTTCTCCGCAACCCCTGTGACTGGAAATGAGCCATTGACCGTGGCCTTCACTGACCTGTCCACCTCCTACGACGGCATCACTTCCTGGAGCTGGGACTTCGGGGACGGCAATACCAGCACCCAGCAGAACCCGACACACCAGTACGTCCAGGATGGCAATTACACCGTATCACTCACCGTCACCGAGGCGGACTCAGACGCCGATACTGAGACCAAAACTGACTACATCACTGTTAATGACACAGGCCCGACAGCTGACTTCTCCGCAACTCCTCTTAGCGGCAGTGAGCCCTTGACCGTGGCCTTCACTGACCTCTCTACCTCGTACGACGGCATCACCTCCTGGTCCTGGAACTTCGGAGACGGCAACACCTCGACAGAGCAGAACCCATCTCACCAGTATGCCCAGGACGGTACCTTCACCGTCTCGCTCACCGTCACCGAGGCGGACGCAGACACCGATACCGAGACCAAGACTGACTACATCACTGTTAATGACACCGGCCCGACAGCTGATTTCGCCGCAACCCCTGTGACTGGAACTGAGCCGATGGATGTCACTTTCGCTGACCTCTCCACCTCCTACGACGGCATCACCTCCTGGAGTTGGAACTTCGGAGACGGCAACTCCAGCAACCAGCAGAACCCGTCACACCAGTACACACAGGACGGCAATTACACCGTATCACTCACCGTCTCAGAGGCTGATGGTGATACTGATACCCGGACCAAGACCGGCTACATCACCGTCAATGACACGGGCCCAACCGCTGATTTCTCCGCAACCCCTCTCACCGGGAATGAGCCGTTGATGGTGGCCTTCACTGACCTCTCCACCTCCTACGACGGCATCACCTCCTGGAGTTGGAACTTCGGAGACGGCAACTCCAGCAACCAGCAGAACCCAGCACACCAGTACACACAGGACGGCAATTACACCGTGTCACTCACTGTCTCAGAGGCTGATGGTGATACTGATACCCGGACCAAGACCGGCTACATCACTGTGAAACAGGGCCCACCCACTGTATCCTCGGTCATTCCCAGCCAGGGCGCTCAGGGGCAAACACTCACTTTGACCATCGGTGGCAACAACTTGACCGGGGCTACGGCTGTATCCTTCGGCTCAGGCATCACTGTGAATAGCTTCATTGTAAACAGCAATACCCAGATCACAGGCAACATCAGCATCGCCTCCAATGCTAGTCTTGGGCCAAGGAATGTGAGCGTCACCACCCCCGCAGGCACAGGTACCCTGACAGGTGGCTTCACTGTGACAGTACCGCCACCTCCAGCACCCGCCGTAAGTTCCGTGAGCCCCAATAAGGGATATCAAGGGCAAACGCTAACTGTGACCATCAGTGGCAGCAACTTCACCGGTGCTACAGCAGTATCCTTTGGCTCGGACATCACCGTCAATAGCTTCAGCGTAACCAGATCTACACGGATAACCGCTAACATCGCTATCAACTCGGCTGCTGCTCTTGGGCCAAGAAATGTCAGCGTTACCACCCCAGGAGGGAAAGGTACCCTCACGGGTGGCTTCACTGTGACACAGGGACCGCCTACTATATCCTCGGTCAGTCCCAGCCAGGGCGCTCAGGGACAAACACTCACTGTCTCCGTCAGTGGCAGCTATTTCACCGGGGCCACAGCGGTGAGCTTTGGCTCTGGGATAACAGTAAACAGTTTCACCGTAAATAGCTCTAACCAGATAACCGGCAATATCACCATCGGTGCCAGCGCAGCTACCGGGCCAAGAAATGTCAAGGTCACTACACCAGGCGGTACAGCTACCCTGACAGGTGCTTTCACGGTGGTGCAAGCGCCACCAGGTATAACCTCGCTCAGTCCCACCAAGGGCGCTCAGGGCCAAACACTTACTGTGACCATCACAGGCAACTACTTCACAGGGGCCACAGCAGTGAGCTTTGGCTCAGGGATAACAGTAAACAGTTTCACCGTAAATAGCTCTGCCAAGATAACCGGCAATATCACCATTGATGCACTTGCTGCTCTAGGAGCCCGGGATGTCTCTGTCACCACACCTGCTGGCACGGCTACCCTGGCAAGCGGCTTCACGGTGGTTCAGGCGCCACCTACTATAACCTCGCTCAGTCCCACCAAGGGCGCTCAGGGCCAAACACTTACTGTGACTATCACAGGCACCTACTTCACAGGGGCCACTACCATGAGCTTTGGCTCAGGGATAACAGTAAACAGTTTCACCGTAAATAGCTCTAACCAGATAACCGGCAATATCACCATCGGTGCCAGCGCAGCTACCGGGCCAAGAAATGTCAAGGTCACTACACCAGGCGGTACAGCTACCCTGACAGGTGCTTTCACGGTGGTGCAAGCGCCACCAGGTATAACCTCGCTCAGTCCCACCAAGGGCGCTCAGGGCCAAACACTTACTGTGACTATCACAGGCACCTACTTCACAGGGGCCACAGCGGTGAGCTTCGGCTCAGGGATAACAGTAAACAGTTTCACCGTAAATAGCTCTGCCAAGATAACCGGCAATATCACCATCGGTGCCAGCGCAGCTACCGGGCCAAGAAATGTCAGCGTCACTACACCAGGCGGTACAGCTACCCTGGCAAGCGGCTTCACTATAACATAGATGGTTGGTGATATAGGACTCGCGCAGACGGCTTTCTGTTTGTAGAAAGAGATGCTGTTTATTGCTACGAGGACGAGCACACACGGCCTTGTGTGAAACACCATATTCCATTAAAACGTAGCCCAGGTTGTATGTCTTGTACTTATGTACAAGCTCAGGCCATGAAGTGACTGGCCACGTTCCAATTCACCATATCACACCCACATCACAGAAATTGCAGAAAAAGCCCCTGTTTGTTATAATACAGGGAGTCGACGGTCTCGGTGATGAGTCCCTAACTCGTGGAGGTAGAAGAAAGGGACGAAAACGAGTTAGGGGGTCAAAATCAGGGTTTTGCTCGTCCTCAGCTTCGAGGAATCCCCCCGCTAACTTTTAATCAGGGTGTCGGGGGTCCGAGTCCCCCACCGCTCACCAGACTACAATATGTAGTGCCTGGTTAGCCAGGATACACAATATATAGTGGAATCGGCCTGGAAAGGAGGCCGATTTTTTGTTGCCTAAATGATTTTGTCAACCTGATTTTACAGACAGGTGTCAACCTGATTTCATGGAGGATGAAATGAATAACAATAGCCTGGACCTTGCTAACCTCATTGAGGGCTTCAGGCTCTCCTGCCAGACAGAGGGGAAGAGCCTAAAGACCATCGACTGGTATATCTGTTTTCTCAACAAATTTGGTCAGTTCCTTAAACAGAACCAGATGCCAAATCACGTTGAAGAAATCGACAAGACCCACATCAGGGCGTTTATCCGGTATCTCCAAACAGAAGCAAAGATACCGCGCAATGGCGCAGCACTGTCGCCCGCTACTGTGCAGGGGTATGTCCGCACCCTCAAGGCTTTCTTCTCATGGCTGGAGCGAGAAGGCTACATCATAACCAACCCTATGATTAAGATACCTGTTCCCAAAGCTCCAACCAAGGTCATTGATACCTTCTCCGCTGAACAGATAGGCAGATTAGCTGAACTCTGCCACAGGTCAAATGGCGATGGATATCGTAACCTCTCCATCATCCTGCTGATGCTCGATTCCGGCATAAGGGTTTCTGAGATGACGGGTATTACTCTAGGAGATGTGCATCTCGAAGAGGGGTCTATCAAGATCTCGGCAGGCAAGGGAGCCAAGGAGAGAATCGTCCCCATCGGCAGCCTCGTTCAAAGGTCACTTTGGAAATACATCAACCACTGCAGGCCGCAACCGTTAACCCAAGCAGTGACCAGGCTGTTCCTCAACCCAAAAGGCTTGCCGCTAACCAGGAATGGCGTCCAGCAGATGCTAAGACGATGTGGTAGAAGAGCTGGCATAACTGGCGTCAGGTGCTCACCCCATACGTTCCGCCACACTTTTGCCAAGAATTACCTGCTCAATGGTGGCGATATATTCAGCTTGCAAAAGATACTGGGCCACTCCAGCCTATCCTCGGTGCGCCTGTATCTCAACCTCTTCGCCGCCGACATAAAGAAACAGCATCAGCGGTTCTCTCCCGTCGACAACCTCGCCGGAGATCGCAGAATATATCCATTGATTAAGGTTTGACAAATGCCTAGCAATTGATCTAATATATTGCTAATTGAATAGAGCTCGCCGCCCGATGGCGTGAGTAGAAACAGAAAGACCAGGCGGCATGCAGGTAAATCGATTGATTGCCTGCGTGCCGCTTTTTCTTTTGAGGCAAACATGACTACAGCAAATAAACTGGCGATACCCACAAGTCAGTTGCTCGATGAGTACAAGTTCTGCTTGGAGGCAATGAACCGCAGCCCCAAGACGATATCCTGGTACCTGGCAATTCTGGAGAAATATTTTGCATTCCAAACATCAAACCAGATGCTGAAACCCGTACAGGAGTTGGGAGCAGCAGAACTGAGGGCCTACATCTTACACTTGCGGCAGACTACCAGATGGGCCAACAGCCCATATATCAGGAAAGCTACGGGGAAGCTGTCTCCCTATTCGATTCAAGGGGAAGTGCGGGCAATCAAAGCATTCTGGGGATACCTTGAAAAAGAGGGCTACATCGACAAGAATCCACTGGCTAGATTCCCTCTCCCTAAAGTGCCGCAGAAGCCAGTACATATCCTCAGCAGCGAGCAGATCATGACACTGCTTTCACAAACCGACAGACACACAGCCACAGGAGCGAAATATTATACCATTCTGCTGATTCTGTTGGACTCGGGGCTCCGCATTTCAGAATTGGTCCATATCATGATGAAAGATCTGGACCTACAGCATAATTGCGTCCGGGTTCTGGGTAAGGGTTCGAAGCTGCGCACCGTGCCCATATCGAACTTAACACGAAAAGAAATCAACCGTTTTATCATTAGCTTCCGCCCCCAACTGTACCAGGTCGAGTCACCCTATTTATTCCCCAGATCAGACGGGACCCCAATTTCAATCAACAGCGTCCAGCAGCTTCTTCGTCGTCTGGCAAGGAAAATTGGACTCGATGGCATGAGATGCTCTCCTCATATATTCAGGCACACGTTCGCAACCCAATCCATAGCAAACGGCGCCAACGTTTTTGTCTTAAAGGAGATAATGGGGCATTCGAGTCTCACTACGACCATGAAATATACACATTTGCAGCCACACGACCTGCAGGTCCAACACGCCAAATTCTCGCCCGTCGCGAATCTTAGGCTCAGAGACAATTCATAAGAAGTTATCCCTATGAGTAATCAAAGGCTTGTTTTCTCTGTGAGGTCATCCGGCTCCGGGGACCAACAATATTCATATCTATGACGTGTATGACGAGTATGATGAGAATGAAGTGTATGAAGAAGACCTGGGGATAATGAGTGCAAAATAAGCCATGTCGGCATACAAGGATGTTGGGCTATGACAGTCAGGCTATCGACGCAAAAGGTATCAAGGATACTCAGGCTCTTCTTCAGTGGGATGCCTCAGCTCGATATCGCAGAAAAGGCGAGGGTGGACCAGTCTACAGTATCCATCTATGCCTCAAGGTTTAGGCGTAGAGCTGACGAGGTCGGTCTGCTTACAGCAGGAAAGGAGTTCGGCGTGTTTAACGAGGTAAGTGCGTTAAGGAGTTTATCGGTAGAATTGACCCAGGCCAACCTCACCCTGGAGGAGGCTAAAGAGGGTTTAAGGATTTTCAAGATATTCATGGAGCTTGGGATAGAGCCCGAGCAGCACACTGCACTAGTCAAAGCATGCAAAGCCATCGACGATCCCTGTTTCGTCCAGGCTGCTGTCAAACTGTCCAGGGTCGAGGCTGAGGCCAAAATGACCTATGAAGAAGCAACGTCCAGGTTCGAAAACGCCACCTCAGCCCTGTCATCCACAGAAGGGAAACTGAAGGCGGCACAGGCTGAACTGGAAGCCTTCAACACCATCATAGGTCAAAGAAAGCAGGAGGCAGCTGGCCTTGAGGCACATATCGCGCACCTTCAGAAAGAAGGTGACAACAGGAAGACTAGCCTGGAAAAGGAATTCGAAGCCAAGAAGAAGCAGCTACAAGTGAATCAAGCTGAAGTAGACGAAGTGGCAACACTGAAGAAACAGCTAGGCAGAAACGGTCTGGATATACCAACACTGGTAAAACTGGCGAAGGAGTACGGCTATGGCAGCAAAGAAAGTTAGCGGTAGCAACCTCAAGCAGGCTCTCGACAAGTTTGGCTCACTACACAAGGCCAATAAGGGGCTAAAAGATGAGAACAAGGCCCTGGGGAAGCAAAACACTGAACTAAAGCAGGAAAACACTCAACTAAAGCAGGCGAACACACAACTGCAGCAGAATAGGGACAACAGGCTCAGCGATGGTAAAGTGCTGGACGATAAGCTCACCCGTCAAAAACAACTGCTTCAATTACAGTCGAACAGGATAGAGCAAAACGATCGTCAATATCATCTATTCGAAAGCTTCATCGCCATGGTCATTGATTCTCCATCTTTGCCCAAATCCACTGGAGCTATCAAAACCTTGTTCCGGACGCTGGAAGATCCAGGCTGGCAGACTTCGAAGAATATAGATGACCTCAGAAGCCTCTTCGTCAGCACGATTATGGGTGACTACCTCAAATGCTTTCGCTGCGAGAATTGCGGAGCAAGCTTCATCGTCAACAAAGAACCCTACGTCAAAATCATCCACAATTATTACGAGTGCCCCGCGTGTCCCGCCTCCCGCACCGTTAAACCAGATGACTCTTTCTTAAAGGCCATGGTGTCGGAGAAGCAATTGGAAAATATTCATCGTTGTGTGGAGGTTGAAAAGGAGAATGACTCCCTGAGACCGTTCAAGGTGTTCTTAGATGTCCGCTGCGAGTTCTGCAAAGAACCTATCACAGAGTGGACCGAGCAAAACATAAAGAACGGCATCAGCGGACTTGGCTGGGCACATACACAGTGCTGGAATTCACCCATCGGCCAATTCAAACAGATAGGAAAACTTGCCATGGAAGAAATCCGATCCGGGTCCTCTTAAGCAATGTCAAGCGGCTCGCCATCATAGAACTTACCGCTAGAAAAAGGGGGTAATCTGGTTAGCTTCGATTATCACTGATGTCGTTGTCAAGGGAAAATGTCAGGGTTAACTGTTCAGCGATTATGTCAGTACGTCACCAGAATACCATCATAGACAATCCCATCATCACAGGTTGTGGTGGGAACAA
>Ga0209777_10005118_pt1 | contig 15238 bp, 15 predicted proteins | sample FrelakmetHBP12HB_FD_187147 | JGI IMG/M metagenome (GOLD analysis project Ga0209777, IMG submission 187147) | Freshwater lake sediment microbial communities from the University of Notre Dame, USA, for methane emissions studies -HBP12 HB (SPAdes)... | ecosystem: Environmental > Aquatic >... | reverse complement strand
TTTCCAATTCAAAACAGTAGTCGATAAGGTACTGGAACCTGAAACACAAATATCAAAAGAAGAAGCGATAAAGAATCTTGATGAAAGTGCGGAACCCGGCGATAGTTTAGGAATAAAAATAGAAACAGGTTCCTTTGGACGTATTGCCGTTCAAATGGCCAAACAAATTATTATTCAAAGAGTCAAGGACGCGGAACGAGATAATATCTATGATGAATATAAAGATAGAAAAGGTGAATTGGTCAATGGTTTTGTCCAGAGATTTGAAGGTGGCAGTATCATTGTCAATTTAGGACGCGCCGAAGGAGTCGTGCCGCCTGCGGAGCAAATACACCGTGAAACATATAAGCGTGGCGAAAGAATCCGTTCTTATATCTATGATGTAAAAAAGAACTCCAAAGGAGCGCAGATAGTTCTTTCACGCACTCATCCCTCATTTTTAAAGGCACTTTTTCAGGTAGAGGTACCGGAACTTTCCGAGGGGCTGATTGATATTGTCAGTGTGGCCAGAGAACCGGGCAAGCGTGGTAAAATTGCCGTTCGGGGCAAGGATAAAGATGTTGATCCGGTGGGCGCCTGCGTAGGCATGAGAGGTTCACGAGTGCAAAGCGTAGTGCAGGAATTGCACGGAGAAAAGATCGATATTATTCCTTACACGGAAGATGCAGCAAAATATGTCAGTAGCGCCTTATCGCCGGCTAAGGTTAATAGGGTTTTTGTCGATGATGAAAATCGGACGATGACGGTAATAGTGCCTGATGATCAGCTTTCTTTAGCAATTGGCAAGAACGGTCAAAATGTCCGGCTTGCGGTTAAACTGACGGGGTGGAAAATTGATGTAAAGAACGAAACGATGGCTGCCGCAAAAGATGAAGAAGGACACGAATCACTGACAAAAATTGTGGGCATAGGGCCTGCTATGGCAGAAAAACTTTTCAAAAATGGCATTAAGAGTATTGCCATGCTGGCAGCAGTTGAACCGGAAGTTTTATTTTCAATTCCAGGTGTTGGTGAAAAGACGGCTCATGAATGGACAGAACAAGCCGTCAAGATTTTGGAAGAAGAAGCAAGTAACAACAAAAAAGCTTAATAGTTTCAGTACGGAGAAATTTAATTAGGGAGTTTCGGGCATGCCTAAAAAACGAGTTTATGAGTTGGCCAAGGAACTTGGTCTGGAAAACAAAGATTTGATTGCCCATCTGGAAAAAATCGGCATTACGGTCAAATCGCATTCCAGCTCTTTGGAAGATGGCGAGGTCGAAAGAATTAAAAGTGAATTGCTCGCCAGCCAACCGCGGCAAATTGTGGAGGAGAGAATTAAAACAACGGTTATCCGCCGTCGATCTGTCCGCGCTCCCATTGAAGAACCTCCGGTAGTAGAAGAAGTTCCTGCAGAAGAAGGTCCAGAAGAGAAAGCAGAGCCTTCCGCTACCAAAGGCGACGAAGGTAAAAAAGAAATACCGCTTAAGCCGTCTGTTCATGAAGCCGCTGCGGAGAAACCAAAAAAGCCGGTCATCGTCGCTGTAAAGCCGCCAGTTTTCGCAAGACATAAGATTACCAAGGCGGAAACAACAAAAGAAATTCCGCCGAAAGCGCCCCTGAAGCCTGGTGAAATGATAGTTGGGCCACCGGCAGACAAAACAATAAAAAGAGAATTTGAAAAGCCAAAGAAAAAGGGTAAGGGGCCGGTCGAGGTATTTATTGAAGAGGAAAAAGAAGTTCCGCGTCGCAAAATACTAGAGAAAAAAATTGATAAGAAGTTAAGAAAGCAGGATGAGGATAGGGAAGTAATTTTTAGCAGACGGCGGGATGAGAAAAAAGCAGCCCCTGTCAAAATGCAGAAAACGGAAATTACCGTGCCAAAAGCAATAAAGCGGCGCATTAAGATAGGAGATACAATTTCAACCGGTGAGCTCGCCAAAAGAATGGGCGTCAAAGTAAGTGATGTAATCAACAAATTAATAGCCATGGGGGTTATGGCTACTATTAATCAATCAATTGACTTTGACATTGCTTCTCTGATTGCTGCTGAATTCAGTTTTCAAGTTGAACCGGCAGACTCGGAATTTGAAGAATCAGTATTGAAAACTCCTGTCTTGGCAGAAAATCTCAAGCCCCGTGCCCCTATTGTTACCATCATGGGACATGTTGATCATGGTAAAACTTCACTTTTGGATGTTATTCGACAGACCAATGTTATTGCCGGTGAAGCTGGTGGAATTACGCAGGCGATAGGCGCATATCATGTGCACATAAATGGGCGTGACATTGTTTTTCTTGATACGCCCGGCCACGAAGCCTTTACAGCTATGCGTGCGCGTGGAGCGCAGGTAACCGATATCGTTGTTCTGGTTGTGGCGGCCGATGACGGCGTGATGGGACAAACCATAGAAGCCATTAATCATTCGAAAATAGCAGGTGTTCCCATTATCGTAGCGATTAATAAAATCGATAAGCCGGGTGCCGATCCCGAAAAGATTAAACAGGGGCTTACCGAACATGGTCTCTTATCCGAACAATGGGGCGGTGAGACAATATTTTGTGAAGTTTCAGCCAAAAAGAAAACGGGAATTGAAGAGTTGCTGGAACTGATCTTGTTGCAGGCTGATGTTATGGAACTCAAAGCTGATCCCGATTTGTCGGCCAGGGGAGTTATTATTGAAGCAAAGTTAGACCGCGGCCGCGGCCCGGTGGCAACTGTCTTAATTCAACAGGGCACTTTGCGGGCAGGAGACGCTTTTGTTTGCAAGACCGAATTTGGCCGCGTACGAGCAATTATTAATGATCAGGGTCGGCGCGTAAAAGAGGCCAAGCCATCCATGCCTGTGGAAGTGATAGGTTTTTCCAGTGTTCCACAAACGGGAGCTGAATTTTTCTGTGTAGAAGATGAAAAGAAAGCCCGGAATATCGCTGAGCGTTCGATCAGAAAGGCACGCGAAAAAGAGCTTTCCGCTTCCTCGAAAATTACGCTGGAACAACTGTACCAGAAAATAAAAGAAGGCGTAAAAGATTTAAACGTCATAATTAAAGCGGATGTGCAAGGTTCTATCGAGGCGATATCCGATGCCCTGCATAAGCTTTCTACGGAAGATGTTCAATTCAAGAGTATCCATAGTTCGACCGGGGCGATCAGTGAAACGGACGTTATGCTGGCCTCGGCGTCCAACGCCATCATTATCGGATTTAATGTCCGGCCCGATGTCCGGGTGATTGAAATTGCTCAGCAGGAAGGCGTGGAAATTAAACTATACGACATTATATACAATGTTATTGCTGATGTACGGGCGGCCATGGAAGGGCTACTGGAGCCGGAATATAAAGAAGTTGTCCTGGGTCGTGCAGAAGTCCGCGAACTCTTCAAAGTTCCCAAAATCGGCATAATTGCCGGCTGCCATGTTACAGATGGCAAGATAGTCCGCAGCGCCGGAATTAAATTAGTTCGTGACAGCATCGTAATCTTCGATGGTAAAATGCTTTCTTTGAGACGATTCAAAGATGATGCCAAAGAAGTACTGACCGACTTTGACTGCGGTATTGGTATTGAAGGGTTTAACGATATTCACGTAGGTGATGTGATTGAGGCGTATATCACGGAGAAGCTGGAAAGAAAGCTGTAAATTATTATGGTTATCGGCTACGGAATAATTAATTTGAGAATTCCGGAAAGTGGTTCTTTAAAAGATAAAAGAAGCGTTTTGAATAAAATTCTAAAACGGGCGCAAAATGAGTTTAATGTTTCAATAGCTCAAGTGGGCAAGTTGGATAATTACAATTTTGCCCAGATTGGATTTGCCCTAACCGGCAATGATTCCCGTTATATCAACGGAAAGGCTGACCACTTGCTAAAGTTTATCGATACCATGCGCGTGGCCGAAATACTGGACTGTAAAATAGAAATTATGGTTGTTTCTGATTTTCTGGAAGCGACTGATTGGAAAACAGGCAAATACGATGAACTTTAAAAGAGCGGACAGGGTGGCCGAATTAATCATGGCTGAAATGTCCGATGTTTTGCGCAGAGAGGTGAAAGATCCCCGATTGCATGAGGTGACAATCACTGCCGTGAAGGTGACGGATGATCTGCGCAATGTCAAAATTTATTTTGTAGAAATGGGCAAAGACGAATGCGCGCCGGAAATTATTGATGCCTTTGGTAAAGCAAGAGGTTTTGTGCGTCGCGAGCTCGGCAAAAGACTACAACTGCGTGTTGTGCCAGAGATTATGTTTGTTCATGACACATCATTTGGATACGGTAACCGCATTGAAAAGCTGTTGGCGGATATAGCAAAGCAGGAAGAAAATAATGGCTAACAAAATTATTGCGGCGATTAATGAGGGGAAAAGTTTCGTAATTACAGCTCATGTAAGGTTGGATGGAGACGCGCTGGGTTCGGAACTGGCTTTTTACCTTATGCTGAAAGACATGGGAAAGAAGGCGGTCATTTATAATCAGGATGAAACGCCTCAGCAGTACCAATTTTTACCAGGGGCGCAAAATATAGTTAACGAATTGGGAGATATTGGAAGATATGATGTCGGTGTCGTTCTTGATTGCAGCAATTTGGATCGTGTGGGAGAAAAATCGGCGCAGATAGGAAAGATCAAGACATTGATTAATATTGATCATCATATTTCCAATGGCGGCTTTTGCATGTTATCAATGCTTGACGGCCAAGCCAGTTCAACCGGGGAACTACTTTATCGCCTGATGCGCGAAATGCGTTGTAATATGACAAAAGATATTTGCACTAATTTGTACGCGGCAATTATTACGGATACTGGCGGTTTCCGTTATTCAAGCACGAATCAGGATACATTGCGGGCGGCCGGTGATTTAGTGGAAAAAGGAGCTAATCCTCAATGGATATCAGAAAATATTTATGAAAGCGATTCTCCGGTAAGATTAAAATTGCTGGCCAAAGTGCTGGAAACCATGTCTTTGGATTTGGAAAATAAGGTAGGTTCTTTGTTTGTAACCCAGGAGGTGCTGCTGAAGACAGGATCGTCTCTGGATCATGCCGAAGGTTTTGTCGATATTCCCCGCACGGTTAAAGGCATTGATATATCGGTACTCTACTCTCAACTGGAAAATAAATATTTTAAAGTTAGCTTACGATCCAAGGGGCAGATCAATGTAGAAAAAGTGGCCGGGAAGTTTGGTGGTGGCGGTCACATTAACGCGGCGGCCTGTCGGATAAAAGGGGATATTGAAGAAGTCAAAATGCTTATTGCCAACGCTATCAAGGAAATACAGTAATATATGAATGGTATAGTGATTATCGATAAGCCTGCCGGCAAAACATCACATGATGTTGTGATCGAAGTGAAAAAAGTTATGGGCGCCAAAAAAGCAGGTCATACCGGAACTCTTGATCCGATGGCCACGGGAGTTCTTCCTGTTTGCTTAAATGAGGCGACAAAGCTGGCACAATTTTTATCCGGTGAAAGCAAAGAGTACCTGGCAACAATGCTGCTGGGAGTAAGGACGGATACATTAGACACAGAGGGTGAGATTACCGGTAAGTCAGATAAATTTGTTCCGGACGAAGAAATAAAAGTAGTACTGGCTCAGATGGTGGGTAAAATTCGACAGGTGCCACCCGCGTATTCGGCAGTTAAGCATTGTGGTAAGCCCTTGTATAAATACGCGCGGAAGGGAATCTTTTTGGAGACAGCAGCAAGAGAAGTAGAAATTTATAGTATTGTTGTTAAAGATATTTCTTTCCCCCGGGTGACTTTCCAGATTGTTTGTTCCAAGGGAACCTACATCAGGTCGATATGTTCAGACGTAGGCGATTTGTTAGGATGCGGGGCATGTTTATGTGGTCTGCGCCGCTTGAGCAGCGGATTATTTTCGGCGGATATGGCGGTTTCTTTAGAAAACTATGAACGGGAAGGGAAAAAATGCGAACTGCTGGCTAAGATGCTGCCGATGGCAGAATCCCTGCCGCTTTTAGCCGGAATTGAGGTTGAAGAAGACTTTGCCAATAAATTACGGGATGGAATGCAGCCTTCTGTTGCAACTATGCAGCTGCATGTTCTTCCTTTTCTTCAAACCGGAGATATGATAAAGTTTATCAGCCGTGGTGGAACACTCGTTGCTGTGGCTGAAATGCTGGCATCGGTTAGTAAATTCTCTGAATTTGATGGAAAACATCAGGCGGCCAAGATTGTTCGTGTATTTAATAATGTTAGCAATTGAAAAAAAATAATATAAAAAAGGAATCAATTTTAGGAGGGAAAAAGCGTGTTAACTTTGGAAAAAAGAAAAGAATTAATTACAGATTACCGGCTTCATGAAAAGGATACCGGCTCGCCGGAAGTCCAGATTGCCCTTTTGAGTGCCAGGATTGAATACCTGACAGAGCATTTTAAGGCGCATCAGAAGGATCATCATTCGCGTCGCGGTCTGTTGAAGCTTGTTGGGCAGAGAAGAAGACTCCTCAATTATATCAAAGAGGATGATGTTGAGCGTTACAGAAACATAATCAAACGTCTGGGCCTCAGGAAGTAACAAAAGCAGTTCAAGGGCGGAAGACAAAAGTTTAACAGATTGACCGGGTGAATTAAAATGCCTGCGTCAATCGGCTTTTGCGTTTCGCCCTTGAATTTCCTGCTTCCAGCGATAACAAAAAAATGGAGGAAATTTAATGAGTAACATATTTAATGCTGATTTTGCGGGACGTAATTTTTCACTAAAGGCTAATTACGTGGCCGCGCAGGCTGACGGTTCAATACTGGTTTATTACGGTGATACAGTCGTACTGGTGACCGCGGTCTCTTTAAAAAGCGCCAGAGAGGGTGTTGATTTTTTGCCCCTAACAGTGGACTATCAGGAAATGACTTTTGCTGCGGGCAAGATTCCCGGAGGATTTTTCAAGAGAGAAGGGCGACTCAATGAGCGGGAAATCTTAATATCGCGTATTATCGATCGTGCCCTTCGTCCATTATTTCCCAAAGGATATTTCTTTGAAACACAGCTAGTGGCTTCGGTGCTTTCTGTGGATAAGGAAAACGATCCTGATGTCGCGGCGATGATTGCCGCGTCGGCAGCTCTGGAAATATCGGATATCCCGTTTAAGGGACCGATTGCGTGTGTCCGCCTCGGTAGAATTAATGGTGAGTTTGTTTGTAACGCATCGCCTGAGAGAATGAAGGAGAGTGAATTCAGCATTTTTATGGTGGGCAGAAAAGTGACGCCAAGCAAATCCGGAAAGCCTTATGATGTGGAACTGGTCATGATGGAAGGTGAAGCCAAAGAAGTCGCAGAAAACATCATTATCGATGCCATTAAGTTCGGTTTGGAAGCCGTGCGTCCGGTAATTGATCTGCAAGATAAAATGAGGGACCAAATCGGCAAAGAAAAGAGGCCGGTTGCAGAAGTAGTGCCCGATAATGAACTGATCGCGCGTGTCAGTAACGAGGCCATGGCCGGACTTAAAGAAGGTTACAGCCTGCCGCGAAAACTGGAACGCTACAGTAAGCTGGATTCTGTGCGGCAAGCAGTTGTTAAGAATATAGGTGGCGATGATGCTATCCTGCGGAAAAAAGTTGCGGCGATTATCGAAGAAATGGAACAAAGAATTTTACGTGATATGATTATCCAAGAGAAGAAAAGAATTGACGGCCGTTCATCTACCGACATTCGTCCGATCAGTTCGGAAGTGGGTGTTTTGCCTCGTGCCCACGGTTCAGCTATATTTAACCGCGGGGAGACGCAGGCACTGGCGGCTCTTACGCTGGGCACCTCTTCTGACGAGCAGCGGATGGATTATATCGTCGGAGAGGAACGAAGATCGTTCCTTCTGCATTATAATTTTCCGCCTTATAGCGTAGGCGAAGCCAAATCACTAAGAAGCCCTGGCAGAAGAGAAATAGGGCATGGCGCGCTGGCCAGAAAAGCATTGGTTCCTGTGTTGCCGTCCCCGGAAGAGTTTCCCTACACCATAAGGATTGTGTCTGAAATTCTTTCATCTAACGGCTCGTCTTCCATGGCTACTGTTTGTGGTGGAATTCTGTCTCTAATGGATGCCGGTGTGCCTGTTAAGGATATAGTTGCGGGCATTGCCATGGGGCTTCTGAAGGAAGGAGATAATGTAGTCATTCTGTCCGATATTCTGGGTGATGAAGATCACGCTGGTGATATGGATTTCAAAGTCTGCGGCACGGAAAAAGGTATCACCGCCATGCAGATGGATATCAAAATAGATGGCCTGACTGAAGATATTTTAAGAAAAGCACTGGCTCAGGCAAGAGATGGCCGTATTCACATTATTGGTAAAATAAGAGAAACATTAGCCGCGCCACGTTCGGATATTTCTCTTTATGCTCCTCGCATTACAACAGTGAAAGTAAAAGAAGATCAAGTGCGGACGGTTATTGGATCGGGCGGCAAGAACATCCGGCAGATTATTAGTGAAACCGGGGTTACCATTAATGTTGAAGATGACGGTACTGTAACGATTGCCTCCAGTGATGCGGAAGCAGCCGCTCGCGCGGTGGCGATGGTGAAATGGCTCACTGAAGAAGCGGAAGTCGGGAAAATTTATCGCGGTACGGTAAAGAAAATTCTCGATTTTGGCGCCTTTGTAGAAATTTTGCCTGGAACTGACGGATTGTTGCATATATCGCAAATTTCCAAAGAAAGAATTGAGAAGGTCACCGATGTATTGCATGAAGGCGATGAAGTTATGGTGAAAGTCCTGGAAGTAGATAAACAAGGGAAGATTCGACTGAGTCGGAAAGACGCGCTGGGAGCCGAAGTAAAATAGTAGCAACGGCACTTTTTGCCGGATTAAATTAGTCCATATTAATTCCGTATCCATGTATGTGGGTACGGAATTATTCTTGCCCCCACAGAGAGGGGTATTATCGACAGGTTTCTTATATGGAAACTATAAAGGTGTCTATTCAGAAAATTGCGGGCAGCGAAGATATTCCTTTGCCTGCGTATATGACTGATCAGTCGGCCGGAATGGATATATGTGCCGCTGTGTCTGAAGAAACGATTATTTTGCCCGGCCAGAGACAAAAAATACCGACAGGAATATGCATAGCGCTGCCTGAGGGATATGAAGCGCAAATAAGGCCGCGTAGTGGGCTGGCGATAAATCAGGGGATAACGCTTTTAAATTCTCCCGGCACCATCGATGCTGATTATCGTGGGGAGATTGCGTTAATTGTTATTAATCACGGGAAAGAACATTTTGCTGTTACTCGGGGGATGCGCCTGGCGCAAATGGTTGTGCAAAAGATTTTGCATGTCGATTGGGTCGAGGCCTCGAAATTAGAAAGTACATCAAGAGGAAGTGGCGGATTTGGCCATACCTAAAATTTTGGTCCAGTTTCCGGATTTTGCAATTGTTCTTAAACAGGAGTATAAGAAATTAATGCCAAGTAGCTATCAAATATTAAAAGGCTGATTTAACGGGCATAATACCAAGTAAGCTTTCAAAAATTCATATTTTATTTTTTGAAAGCAACTTGGCATAATATTTTTTTCGGCAAGATGGATTTATGAAAAAAATTAAAGTTAAGAAAACAATTCAGGAAATTAATGAAAAGATAAAAAAGGGACGAGCTGTAGTTGTCACCGCCGAAGAAATGATTGATGTGGTGGAAAAACACGGTGAAGTCGAAGCTGCCCGTAAGATTGATGTTGTTACTACCGGCACATTTGCCCCTATGTGCTCGTCGGGGGCTTTTCTTAATTTCGGTCATACATCTCCCCGTATCCGCGCATCCAAGGTATGGTTGAACGATGTTTCCGCGTATGGAGGCATTGCCGCAGTTGACTGCTATATAGGGGCGACGGAAGTAGTGGAGGGAGATCCGCTCAATAGCGTTTATCCCGGAGAGTTTAATTACGGAGGCGGTCATGTCATAGAAGACCTGGTTGCCGGTAACGCCGTTAAGTTACGGGCTGAAGGCTACGGGACGGATTGTTATCCCGCAAGAAAATATGAAAAAAATATTACAATTAATGATTTAAAGGATGCTATTTTATTTAATCCGCGCAACGCCTATCAAAATTATAACTGCGCCGTTAATTTATCAGACACAACAATTTATACATATATGGGAATGTTGCGTCAACAGATGGCCAACGCTGCTTATTCAACATCAGGACAGTTGAGCCCTTTATTTAACGATCCCTACTACAGGACAATTGGCGTAGGCACTCGAATATTTTTAGGCGGGGCGCAAGGGTTTGTTGCCTGGCCGGGAACCCAGCATAATCCCAACGTTCTGCGGAGCGCCAATGGCGTCCCTAAGCAAGGTGCCGGCACAATTGCCGTTGTGGGCAATTTGAAAGAAATGGTTCCGCAATGGCTTGCCGGAGCAAGCATACTGGGTTACGGTGTTTCATTATTTGTTGGCATAGGTATTCCAATTCCTATTTTGGATGAAGAAATGGCTCGCTTTACTGCGGTTAAAGATGAAGATATCTATACGCAAATTTATGACTATGGCATGGATTATCCCAAAGGAGCAGCCAAACCTTTAGCGGAAGTCAGTTATAAGGATTTGCGCAGCGGTACAATCATCATCAACGGGAAAAAGGTTATAACTGCGCCTCTTTCCAGTTATTATAAGGCGAGACAAATCGCCAATATTTTAAAGGAATGGATTGAATGCGGTAAGTTTTTACTTGGTGAGCCGCAACAGATATTGCCTTGCGTGTAAATTTAATACCAGTTCTAAATCAAAGCGCTATTTTTGTTAGCGACTAAGACCGGCGCGTGTATAGAGAGTCTTCGGCTTCCTCAATCTGTCGCGGTGTGACCTGCGGATCTTCCTTCTTGTCGCCTCGTTATCCTTATGAAAGCGAAATGGCTTAGTCGTGTAATTAATTAATATTAATTAATATTAATCATTATTGAATTATTTTCTTGACTTTTACTTCAAATTAATGTTTTTTAATGAGCAAGTGAGGTATCTCTTTAAATTATGGCAGAAAATATAAAGAAAAATAAAGTGAAAATATTTCGAGAGGCTATACCTTTAAGTATGTCTGAGCTGGCAAGGAAAGCAGAATTGACGCCGCAAACAATTGCGAAAATAGAGAAGGGTTTGTCTACGAGAAAAAATTCGGAATTGAAAGTGGCCAAGGCACTGCAGAAGAAATATGAAGAAGTATTTCCTTGAAGAGGCGATTTATGCGTTATGATTAGTGAGGAAGGATTGCTTACTAATGAAGATAGGTAGATATCTCGTTGTTTTTTTGTTTTTAATGGCGCTTTTGATAACGTTTGGTAACCGGGGAATTGTTGATAATTATTTGATGAGCAAGCGGCTAGCTCAGCTGAAGTTACAGAATGACATGATAGTCGTAGAAAGTGATGAATTAAAAAGAAAAATACTTTTGTTACGCAGTGATTTGACTTACATAGAATCAATAGCCCGCAATGAATTAGGTATGGTTAAAAAAGGGGACGTTGTTTATCGACTGTCAAAATGAGCCCAGAAAGTTTCCAGGCTCTTTAGAAATACAACGGTGTTTAAATGTTAAACTTAAAAGATATTTTTTCTGGCACTAAGAGACTTGTTGGTTTGGATATCGGATCAAGTTCTCTAAAATTAGCTGAAATCATAAGCACTTCTCAGGGTTATGTTCTTAACCGCTTTTTACAAATTCCTTTGCCAAAAGGTATAATAGTTGAAGGTGTTCTTACTGATGCCAAAGAGTTGTCTTTAAAAATCAAGGAACTCTTCCGTAATTCCGGATGTAAAGGCAAAGGTATAGTTACTTCTCTTTCCGGTAATTCAGTTATTGTGAAAAAGGTAACATTTGCGCAAATGGATGAAACGGAATTACGAGATCTGATTCGTGATGAAGCGGGCAAGTACCTACCTTTTGACAATATGGAGGATGTTAATTATGATTTTCAGATTTTGGGTGATAATGAACATAACCCAAATCAAATGGATGTCATAATCGTTGCTGCCAAGAAATCTGATGTTAATAATTATTTTGATTCAATTACAGCTGCTGGTCTGGACGTAACGATTATGGATGTAGATTCCTTCGCGCTGGAAACCATGTATGAGGCCAATTATGAATTTGAGAGCAATGAAATAGTAGTAATTATTAATATTGGGGCGAGCATTACCAATATTAATGTTATTAAAGGCGGGATGTCTATTTTTACGAGAAATTTTACAATGGGGGGAAACTCTATTACTGAAGGTTTGCAGGAAAAATACAAAGTATCGTTTGAAGATGCGGAAAAAATTAAGGTGGAAGGAATTCCTGGCAGTAATCAGGACAACTCGGAACTTAAAAGCAGCATTCTGGAGCTCTCCGTGCCGATTTGCGCAGAAATTGAAAGATCAATTGATTATTTTCGCTCAACTTTTGGAGGAGAATACATCAAGCATGTGTTTCTCTCCGGTGGCTCGGCAAGAATTCAGGGATTGACAGGGAACTTATCGCAAAGGTTAAATGTAGAGACGGAGCTAATCAATCCATTGTTAAAAGTCGGCTACAACAAGAGAAATATTGATGCTAAAAAATTGGACAGTATTAAACCAATTGCCGCTGTGGCCGTTGGGTTAGGTTTAAGGAAAATTGGTGACAGTGGGTGGAAAAGTTAAATGATTAAAATTAACCTATTTCCCTATCACGACAAAGCAAAAAAGGAAAATATTTCCCGTCAAATATTTATTATTGTCGGTTCATTTATTATTTTCATCCTTTTGCTGATTTATGTACAGATTCAATTATCCTCAACGATTAGTAATTTGGCAAGTCAAGTGAAGGAAGCAGAGGCTTCTCTTGCGAACTTAAATAAAAAAATCGGTGATTTAGAAAAATTTAAAGCCGACAAAAAAGAACTGGAACAAAAACTTGCTGTAATTCATACTTTAGAAGAAAACCGTTTGGCGCCAGTAAAAATTTTAGATGATCTGGCCGCTCTTGTTCCTCCCCAAAATATATGGTTAGTTAAAGTTACCCAAAAGGGGGATAGTTTTAGGATTGAAGGAGTTGGTCGTGATAACATCGCTGTCGCTGATTTCATGAAGACTATTGAAAAATTTGAACCGATAAGGTCGGTAGATTTGGTCTCGTCAAAGAAGACAGAGATTTCCGGGATAACTTTACAGTTTTTTATTTTTTCATGTGTTATGAAAAAAGGATTTTAATTTATGGCCATTTCAATCAACGACATAAAAAAATTATCACCTCAGGCCAAAGCTCTGGTTATAATCTTGATCATTTTTATTATTGGTTATTTAGATTATTTTTACTTTTTGTCTGATGCAATGGAAAAGAAAACAAAGCTCGATAAGCAACTAGAGGAGATGCAGGGGCAAATTGGAGAAAAAGAAAAAATTGCCATGCAAGTCAATAAGTATAAAACGGATGTTGCTGCGTTGCAAGAAAATTACAAAATAGCTTTGCAAAAACTTCCCGACCAGCGGGAAATCCCCGGCCTTTTCCATTCTGTGGCCATGGCCGGCAGAGACGCGGGGATTGAGTTTTTGTTGTTTGAGCCTAAAGCTGCAGTACCGAAGACTCTGGATACACAAATATCCCAAGAAGAACCCAAGGTGGCGGCACTCTTAAAGCCTTCGGATCAGCGCCAAACCGAACAAAAACCGGCGGCCACAGCAACAAAACCAGCAGCGGATGGTAAGAAACCTGCTAAACCTGAACTTGAGCCCTTTTACGAGGAAATGCCTGTAGGAGTGACGGTGACCGGTTCTTTTCAAAATATCGTTTATTTTTTTGAAAAGGTGGCCAAGTTACCGCGCATCATCAATATTTCCGATATTACTATGGGGGAGAGAAAGGATGTTAAAGGACGGGGATATGTTATCACTACATCTTGTACAATAAAGACATACATGTTTGTAGATAAAAAAGAAAAAACAAGTGAAAAATAAAATGAAAAATTTTAAATTTATTATTTTTAACATTTTTATAATTATCCATGCGGTCTTTATGTTTGCTTATGCTGCGGAGGTTAAAAACACGGCGGCATCCGTTCAACCTTATTCTGCGCCTGCCATTGTTCAACCGCAAATCCAACAGCAAGTGCAAGCAGAAAAAATGTCAGACAGTAATTACAAATACTATCCACTCGGCAAACCGGACCCATTCAATCCTTTTGTTGAGATTGAAATTGCTTCTAAAAAGAAGGAAGAAAAAAAGATTTCAGCTTATCCGCTGGAAAGGGATGAAATTGAAAAGTTTAGCCTAGCAGGAATTATTGGTGATCATATACAGCGATTGGCCATTGTCGAAATTATGGATGATGGCAAATTGAAATTTTACCCGCTGTTAAGAGGCACTCACATTGGTTTGCATAAGGGGAAGGTATTGGAAATAATGGCCGACCGTGTTATTGTAGAAGAACCAGATAAAAATAAAATAAGAAGAATTATATTAAAGCTTCATAAAGACAATGAGGTAAACCCATGAAAAAATATTTATCCAGAATAATTCCCGTTTTTTTAGTTCTTTGGATTTTTGTATATAATCCGGTGATTTCTCTATCTGCTGAAAATGCTGATCAAAGAAACACTCCGGATAAAAAAAATGAGATTGCGGATACTAAAGTGGGCTATTTGGAAAACGTATTGTTTGAAAAATTACCCGGTAAAGAAAGAATTAATCTTATTGTATCTCAACAGCCGGTAATTAATGTATCAACTTCGGCTGATGGCAGCCTGCTGGTTAAGTTAGAAAATATGTTTGCACCGGATAATCTGCGAGGTTCTTTAGGGGATGGAGAACTAGTCAATGTTGTTCATGTCCAGCCACTGCAACAATTATCGGATGGGAAACAATTTATATATTTAACTATTAATCTTAAAGAAAACGTTCCCTACGCGATAAGGCAAGAGGGGAAAAATATTTTTATAGATTTTAATATCTCCCGTCTGGCGGAAAAGAAAACGGTTGAATCTTTGGTTGCGCAAGGGAAAAACAAGAAAGCAGCAGCGAAGAAAAAGGATGTGGAAAAAATAAGTGAGGAAACTGTAACATTCAGCGATGATGCTGACATCAATGAAGCAAAACCGGCTAAAAAAATAATTTCTAAGCGCAATACAGATAGATTGATAACCCTTGATTTTCAAGATGCGGATATCAAGACAGTGTTGCGTTTAATGGCTGAATATGGAAACACCAGTATAATATCCGGCGATGATGTCAAGGGTAAAGTAACTTTGACCATAAAGAATACTCCCTGGGAACAGGCTCTGGACTCTATCCTGGATACCCAAGGTT
>Ga0209777_10005116_pt1 | contig 15240 bp, 29 predicted proteins | sample FrelakmetHBP12HB_FD_187147 | JGI IMG/M metagenome (GOLD analysis project Ga0209777, IMG submission 187147) | Freshwater lake sediment microbial communities from the University of Notre Dame, USA, for methane emissions studies -HBP12 HB (SPAdes)... | ecosystem: Environmental > Aquatic >... | reverse complement strand
GGTTATGAACACCGCGACGGAGAAGTCATCGGGCGGAACAGGATGGATGGCAAGAGTGTCATCTAGCTAACTCCTTCGGTCTAGCCAGGTCAAGCGGTATCCATCTAAATTTTCCCTTTCGTGACTTAAAGCACCCATCGCAATTCCTGATTTTACATGACCTTTGGATCATCTTTTCCATCATCACCGCGACCTTGATGGCGTTTTCATTAGAATTCTACCCAAGGTAATTTGTGAAATTACGGCATTCTTGTTCATCGGCTCTTCAGAAATGACTCCACCACAATCCCTGTCCCAGGCCTGGACACCCCCGGGATGGGAAAATCGCGAACTCCTATGATGGACAGGAGCCCTTCTCCCAGGATCCCGCATGCGCATCGCTCTCATGGCCGATATCCACGCCAACTGGCGCGCGTTCGAGGCCTGCCTTGACCACGCACGCTCGCTCCGAGTGGACCGCCTGGTCTTCCTCGGCGACTACGTCGGGTATGGACCGGAGCCCCATGAGGTGGTGGAGCGGGTCATGACCGAAACCGCCCGCGGGGCCATTGCGGTGCTCGGCAACCACGATCAGGCCCTCGCCGAGACCCGCGAAACCATGATCCCCGATGCGGAGACCGCCATCACCTGGACACGGGGGCAGCTTGGACCGGAGGCCCGCGAGTTTCTCGCCAACCTACCCATGCAGGTCGAGGACGACACCCGCCTTTACGTCCACTCTAGCCCCCAGGCCAATCCAGCCTGGAGCTACGTGAATGACGAGGTCTCCGCGAAGCGCGCGCTGGAGGCCAGCCAGGCCCAGAAGATCTTCTGCGGTCATACCCATATCCCTGCCCTGTATGGCATCACTGCGACCGGGCAGCTGATCTCCTTTCAGCCGGTCCCTTCGGTACCCATCCCCATCCCCCGTCGCCGCCGGTGGCTGCACGTGGTGGGAGCCGTCGGCCAGTCTCGCGACGGAGATCCAGCCGCCTCCTACACCCTCCTGGACACCGACCGATCGGAGATTGTCCACCTTCGCGTACCCTACGACGTGGAGGCCGCCGCGTCGGCCATCCTTCATGCCGGGCTCCCCCCCGCCCTCGCGGCCCGGCTGCAGAAGGGACGTTGACCCATGAAGCGACCTCGCATCGAGACCGGAATCACCCTGGACGGTTATCTCATCGCCGAAAGGATCCACCGGGGCGGCATGGCGTCGATCTGGGCCGCCACCCATCCGGGCCTCGAATGCCCGCTCCTGGTGAAAGTGCCCATGCTGGCGGAAGGCACCGATCCCGCCGCCATCGTCAGCTTCGAGATGGAACAGATGATCCTGCCGCGGCTATCGGGGCCCCATGTGCCCCGGTTCTTCGGCCAGGGCGAATTCGAAGGGCAGCCCTACATCGTCATGGAGCGCATTCCAGGCCCCTCCCTGCTTCCAACACTCGAGCGCCTCCCCCTTACCTGTGCCGAGGTCGCCAAGCTCGGTGGCCGCATCGCCCTGGCCCTGGACGACATCCATCGCCAGCACGTCGTCCATCTCGACGTGAAACCTTCGAATCTGCTGACCCGTCCCACTGGCGAGATGGTGCTGATCGACTTCGGGCTCTCCCATCACGACGAATTGCCCGATCTGATGGGCGAGGAGTTCCGCCTTCCCTATGGCACCGCGCCCTACATGGCCCCGGAACAGATCCTCGGCCATCGCCGGGACCCCCGCAGCGATCAGTTCGCTCTCGGGGTTCTGATGTATTTCTTCCTGACCGGAAGACGCCCATTCGGGGATCCCCAGCGTCTGAAGGGGCTCAAGCGCCGCATCTGGCGCGACCCCGTGCCTCCGCGCAAGCTGCGTCCCGACTGCCCTCCCTGGATGCAGGAGATCATCCTCCGCTGCCTCGAAGTCCACCCGGCCTGGCGATTCCCGACCGCGGGGCACCTGGCCCTGGCCCTGCAGCATCCCGACCAGGTCAAGCTGACCGCCCGTGCGGAGAAGCTGAAGCAGGATGCCTTCACCAAGGTCCTGCGGCGCCGCTTCGCCGACTCCGATCTCCCGGTTCCCACGGCCAAGACGCCAGCCAGACACGATGGCGACGCGCCCATCCTCGCCGTGGCTGTGGACCTCTCGCCCGAGGCGGCCCCCATTGCCGAGACCCTGCGTACCATGGTGGCGCGGATGCTCACCACCCTGCCGGGAGCGCGTGTCGCCTGCCTGAACGTGCTCAAGCAGGGTCGCATCACCCTGGATCAGACTTACGACGCAGAGGGAAGGAACATCCATCTCCAGCGTCTCGTGGCACTGAAGAGTTGGGCCGAGCCCCTCGACCTCGAGGAGGGTCGCATCAGCTTCCACGTGCTGGAGTCTCCGGACCCCGCTTCGGCCATCCTGCAGTATGTGAACGCCAATCATGTGGACCACGTGGTGATCGGCGCCAGGGCGAGTTCCCTTCGCAGGACCCTCCTGGGCAGCGTATCGAGCCCGGTGGCGGCCCAGGCCCCCTGCACCGTGACCGTGGCCCGGTCCCGCCGCCTCCGGAAGGCGGATTTCGCTGCGGAGCCGGAGGAAGGGTCCAGTGACACCTGGAGCGTTGGCTGAGACTATGCGTTAAACAACACGGTCCCAGGCTAGCCAGACCACCGGATCCCGGTCTTTCCCCTCCGGCATGAACACAAAGGGCACCCGGATGGGATGCCCTTTGTGGGGATGGTGGTGACGACCTATTCGGCGTCCTCTGCCTTAGGCTCGGGGAGGGCGTAGTCCACGAACTCGATGAGGGCCATGTCGGCCGCGTCACCGAGGCGATGGGCCATCTTGAGGATGCGGGTGTAGCCGCCGGGACGGTTCTCGAAACGCTTGCGGAAGTCTGAACCGAACAACTTTTGGACGGCATCCTTGCTCCCGAGACGGGCCATCGCCAGACGGCGGTTGGCCACGGTGTCGGCCTTCGCGAGAGTGATGAAGGGCTCCACGTACGTGCGGAGCTCCTTAGCCTTCACGAGGGTGGTCTCGATGCGTTCGCTCTGGATGAGGGCGGTCGCCAGGTTCTTCATGAGGGCCTTGCGCTGGTTGGTGGTGCGGCCCAGGCGCTTGCCGGAAACGTTATGACGCATGGGGGCTCCTTACACTTCCTGCTCGAGCCGCATGCCGAGGGAGAGGCCGATACGAGCGAGTTCGTCCTTGATCTCCTGGAGCGACTTCTTGCCGAAATTCTTGGTTTTCATCAGCTCAGCCTCGGTCCGCTGGACCAGCTCGCCGATGGTGGTGATGTTCGCGTTGCGGAGGCAGTTGTTGGCCCGCACGGAAAGCTCAAGCTCCTCGACGGACTTGCCCAGCCAGGTGTTGGCGGCTTCGCTGCCAAGGGTGGCGGAGCCCATTTCCATCTCGGTGAAGTCCTCGTCCTGGCGGGCGAACACGAGGAAGTGGTCCCGGAGGATGAGGGCCGCGTCGGAGACGGCTTCTTTGGGATTGACCGCACCATTGGTCCAGACTTGGAGCGTGAGCTTCTCGTAGTCCGTGCTCTGGCCCACACGGGCCGGTTCGACGATGTAGTTTACTCGGATGATTGGGCTGTGGTTCGAGTCCATGGGGATGAAGCCCAGGCCAAGGTTCTCGCTATGGTTCCTGTCCGCTGTGATAAAACCGCGCCCCAGGCAGACGACCATCTCGATCTCCAACTCGCCTTCCTCGCCCAGGGTGGCGATGTGGACGTTGGGATCCACGACCTCCACGTTCTGGTTGCAGCGGATGGCGGCGGAGGTCACCGTGCCCTCACCCTTGGCGGAAATGGTCACCGTCTGAGGCTCGCTGCTGTGCAGCTTGAAAGGGACTTCCTTGAGGTTCAGGAGGACGTGGGTGATGTCCTCCCAGACGCCGGGAAGGGTCGTGAACTCGTGCATGACGCCCTTGATGCGGACGTTGGTGACAGCGGCGCCCTGGATGCTGCTGAGCAGCACGCGGCGGACGCTGTGCCCCACGGTCGTGGCGAAGCCACGCTCGAAGGGATAGGCCACGAACTCCCCATAGGAATCCGTGAGTGACCCGGGGGTCACTTCTGCGAAGCGCGGCCTCTGGAAATCGCTGAGATTCAGCATCCGTCCCCCTTACTTGGAATACAGCTCGACGATCAGCTGCTCGTTGATGTCAAGGGTGATGTCTTCACGGGTCGGCGCGGCAAGCACCTGTCCCTTGAAGGCGGCGGCGTCCAGGGTGAGCCACTTGGGAATGCCACGGCCGGCGGAGGTCTCGACGGAGGACTTGACGCCGTCGTTCTCCCGGGCGCGGGCGCCCAGTTCCACCGCCTGGCCAGGCTTCACCTGGAAGGAGGGGATGTCCACCCGATTGCCACTGACCAGCACGTGGCCGTGCATGACCATCTGGCGCGCGGCAGAACGGCTGGACGCGAAGCCCAGACGGTAGACCACGTTGTCCAGGCGACACTCGAGGAACCCGAGCAGATTGTGGCCGGTGACGCCCTTCTTGGCGTCGGCCTTCTCGAAGTAGTGGCGGAACTGCTTCTCGAGCACACCGTAGATGCGCTTCACCTTCTGCTTCTCTCGGAGTTGCAGGGCGTAGCCGGTGGGCTTCTTGATCTTCCCCGCTCCGTGCTGGCCAGGGATCTTGCCCTTGCGGGTCTCGAACGAGCACTTCTCCTTGAAGCAGCGCTCGCCCTTCAAATACAGCTTCATGCCCTCGCGGCGGCAGAGGCGGCAAACGGCGTCTGTGTATCGTGCCATGTCTCTCCTCCTCTCTTAAACCCGGCGCCGCTTGGGCGGCCGGCAGCCGTTGTGGGGGATGGGCGTGACGTCGCGGATGCTGGTCACCTGGATGCCCGCAGCATTGAGGGCGCGGATGGCGCTCTCACGGCCGGCACCAGGGCCCTTGACGCGGACGTCCACCGTGCGGACACCCTGCTCCTTGGCGGCCTCGGCGGCGATGCCGGCGGCCACCTGGGCTGCGAAGGGCGTGCCCTTGCGGGTGCCGCGGAAGTTCTGGTTGCCGCTGGAAGCCCAGCAGAGCATGTTCCCCATCGGATCGGCGATGGAGATGATGGTGTTGTTGAAGGACGCCTGGACGTGAGCCACGCCATGAGGGACGTTCTTCTTTTCCTTCTTCTTGACCACCTTCTTACCGGCGGTCCGGGTCTGGGTCTTGGCCATGTGCTCCTCGCCTTACTTCTTCTTGCCGGCCACGGTGCGCCGCTTGCCCTTGCGGGTGCGGGCGTTGGTATGCGTGCGCTGCCCACGGACGGGGAGACCCTTCCGATGGCGCAGGCCGCGGTAGCAGCCGATGTCCATGAGCCGCTTGATGTCAAGGGCGACGTTCTTGCGCAGGTCGCCCTCCACAGTCTCTTCGGAGGTGATGACGCGGCGGATGCGACCCACCTCGTCCTCAGTCAGATCCCGGACCTTGGTGCCGAAATCGACCTTCGCGCGGGACAGGATGCTGTGCGCCTTGGCGCGCCCGATGCCGAAAATGTAGGTGAGCGCGATCTCGATGCGCTTGCCGATGGGCAGGTCAATACCTGAGATGCGTGCCATCGTGTCTCCTTAACCCTGACGCTGCTTGTGCTTGGGGTTCTTCTTGCAGATGATCCGGTTGATGCCTTCGCGCCGGACCACTTTGCAGTGCTCGCACAGCTTCTTGATGGAGGGCCGTACTTTCATGGTGTCCTCTCGTTCACTTGAATCGGTAAATGATGCGGCCGCGAGTGAGATCGTAGGGTGTCACCTCTACGAGGACCCGGTCACCGGGAAGGATGCGGATGAAGTTCTTGCGCATCTTTCCGCTGATGTGCGCCAGCACTTGGTGTTTGTTCTCAAGTTCGACCCGGAATACCGCGTTCGGCAAGGCCTCAACCACTGTGGCTTCGAGCTCAATGGCTTCTTCTTTGCTCAAGCGTGTTCTCCGAAGACGTGACGCAGCGATTCAAACACCAGCTCCGGTGAGCGGTTGCCATCCACGTTCCGGAAGTTCGGCCGATGCTTGTAGAAGCCCAGGAGCGGTTGGAAGGTCGAGTTGAACTCGCCCATCCGGCTCTTGAAAGCTTCAGAGGTGTCGTCGGAACGGTGCTTCAGCGGACTTCCACACTGATCACAGACACCCGCTTGCTTGGGAGGTTTGGATTTCAGATGGTAGATGGTGCCGCAGGCATTGTTGCTGCAGACGCGCCGACCCACCACACGGGCTTCCAGCACCTCCTGGGGGACATCGACCAGCACCACATGCCCAACATTCATGCGCTTGGAGGAGAGGAAGTCTTCCAGGGCTTGAGCTTGCTGAAGGGTGCGTGGGTAGCCGTCGAACAACACGTCAGAGTTCTCGTCCAGCAGCCGCGCAAAGACAAGGCCGTTGACGGTGTCGTCGTCCACCAGTTTTCCCTCGGCCATGATGGCTTTCGCCCTCAGGCCGATCTCCGTCCCTTTCGAGACGGCATCTCTCAGAATGTCACCGGTTGACAGGTGAGTCAAAGAGAATGTTTCCACCAGGCGCTTAGCCTGGGTGCCCTTCCCTGAGCCCGGAGCCCCAAGGAGGATGTTCGCGGTCAGGCTCATGCGACCCCCCCGCGAGTGGACCGGCCGCGGATGCGCCCCTTCTCGAGGAAACCGTCATAACGGCGCATTACCAGCAGGCTTTCCAACTGGGCCGCGCTGTCCATGGCCACGCCTACCACGATCAGTAGGCTGGTGCCCCCGAAGTAGAAGTTGAGGCCCGGGATGTTGTTGGTGATGAGCAGGGGCACGATGGAGACCACGGCGAGGTAGATGGCGCCCGCGAAGGTCAGCTTGGACAAAATGCTGTCCATGAAGATGCTGGTCTCCTTACCCGGCCGGATCCCTGGGATGTAGCCCCCCGACCGCTTCATATTCTCGGCGGTCTCATCGGGATTGAACACGATACTCGTGTAGAAGAACGAGAAGAAGATCACCACGCCCACGAAGACCGGCGTGTAGATCCAGAAATGAGTCTGGGGACTGAGGTAGGAAGCGGCCTTGGCCAGCCATTCCCAGCGTGTGAACTGGGCGATGGTCGCCGGAAAGAAGATCACCGAACTGGCGAAAATCACGGGCATCACGCCGGCGGTGTTCACCTTCAGGGGCATGTAGGAACTGCGCTGACTGGACATGCCGGCGGAGTCGGCACGCCGGGCGTAGTGAATGGGAATGCGTCGGTAGGCATTCTCCACAAGCACCACCGCCAGCAGCACCACCGTCATTGCGGCGATCAGCAGAATGAAGATGCCCGGCGGGGGGACATTCGGCGCGTTCTTCAGCGACTGGGTGATCATCACCGTCAGCGTAGTCACCCCCTGGGGGAGACCAGCCACGATGCCTGCGAAAATGAGCAGCGAGATGCCGTTGCCAATACCGCGTTCGGTGATCTGCTCGCCGATCCACATGACGAAGATGGTCCCCACGGATAGCGTGAAGGCCGCGAGAAAGCGGAAGGCCGTGGGAGAGATGGCGCTGGTAACGACCTCGAGGCCCGGCGCGTTCTGGCTCTGGGCCAGGGAAGCGATGCCCATGCCCTGGACGAAGGCCAGCCCTACGGTCAGGTAGCGGGTCCACTGGTTGATCTTGTTCCGACCGGCTTCGCCTTCCTTCTTCTGGAGGTTGTCCAGGTAGGGGACCACCGCACCCATCAGCTGGAAAACGATGCTGGCCGTGATGTAGGGGGCGATGCCGAGGGCGAAGACGGAGAACTTCTTGAACGCGCCCCCGGAGAAGAGATCGATGACATCGAAGAGCCCGCCGCCACCGCGGCGAAGCGCGGCCGCCAGGTTTTCCGCGTTCACCCCGGGCACGCTGACGTGCACCCCCAGGCGGTAGATGGCCAGGAGGATCAGGGTGAACAGTAGCCGCTTGCGCAGCTCCGGGATGGCGAAGAGGTTCCTGAGGCGGTTCATCGGCCGTTACTCGGCAGACTTCGCGGTGGGCTCCTGGATGGTGCCGCCCTTGGCCAGGATGGCTTCACGGGCGCCCTTGGTGATGCGGTCGGCGACGACGTTCACTTTGGAAGTGAGTTCGCCGCTGGCCAGCACCACGATCTTCTCCACGCGGGAGTTGACGAGCTTCTTGGCACGGAGCGCCTCGAGCGTGACCGTCTCTCCATCCTTGAAGTGGATGGAGATGAGGCTGAGGGTGATCTCCTTGGTTTCGGGCGCGAAGATGTTGGTGAAGCCACGCTTGGGCAGGCGTCGGACCAATGGCATCTGGCCGCCCTCGAAACCGCGCTTGCTGCGGTAGCCGGACCGAGACTTCTGGCCCTTTTCGCCGCGGCCGGAAGTCTTGCCGAGACCGGAGCCCTTGCCGCGGCCGAGCCGCTTTCGGGATTTGGTTGCGCCCTCTGCGGGCCGGAGTTCGTTGAGCTTCATGACTTACCCCTTCACCTTGACGCCGATGAGATGAGGGACGAGCTTGACCATCCCGTGGACGTTGGGGGTGTATTCGCATTCGCGGGTATCGCCCGGCCGCTTCAGACCGAGGGTCTGCATGAAGGCGCGGTGCTTGGGAGTGGTGCAGATGATGGAGCGCTTGAGGGTCAGCACCACCTGCTTGCCGATGAACTGCGACATGTTAAACCTCCGCCTGATCCAGGCCCCGATTGGTCAGGACCGTGTAGGGATCCATGAGTTCCTTCAAGCCCTCGAACGTGGCGCGAACCACGTTGTGGGGGTTGGAGGAGCCCAGGCTCTTCGTCATCACGTTGTGGATGCCGGCGGCCTCCATGATCGCGCGCACCGCAGCGCCGGCGATGATGCCGGTGCCCTCGGGAGCGGGCTTCAGCAGCACGCTGCCGGAGCCGAAGGTACCCGTCACCGGATGCGGCAGGCTGCCGTTCGGGGTGAGCGGAACCCGGATCATGTTGCGCTTGGCGCTCTCGATGCCTTTCTTAATGGCGGAGGGCACCTCGAGGGCCTTGCCGAGACCGAAGCCGACCTTGCCATTGCCGTCGCCCACAACCACCAGTGCGGAGAAGGAGAAGTTCTTGCCCCCCTTCACCACCTTGGTGACGCGGCCCACGTAGATGACCTGGTCCTTGAATTCCCCGGCTTCGGGGTTGCGGGTTTCCTTGTTGTCTTTGAGCTCTGCAGTCGCCATGGTGATCCCCTAGAACTGGAGCCCGGCTTCGCGGGCGCTGTCAGCCAGCGCCTTGACGCGGCCGTGGTAGACGTAGCCGTTCCGGTCGAACACCACGGACGTGATGCCCTTCTCCTTCAGACGGGCGGCGATGCTGGCGCCGACGGCCTTCGCGGCCTCGATGTTGGCGCCGTTCTTCAACGAAGCGCGCAGGTCCTTCTCGAGGCTGCTGGCGGACGCCAGGGTGATGCCCTTGGTATCGTCCACCGCCTGCACGTAGATGCGCTTCAGGCTCTTGTAGATGGTGAGGCGGGGCCGCTCGGGCGTCCCGCTCACGCGGCCGCGGATGCGGGCCTTGGTCTTTTCGCGTCGAATCTGGATATCGTTCGCCATGGGTTCCCCTTACTTCCCGGTCTTGCCGGCCTTGCGGCGGATGACTTCGCCGGTGTACATGACACCCTTGCCCTTGTAGGGCTCGGGCTTGCGGAACTTCCGGATGTCGGCGGCGACCTGACCCACCAGCTGCCGGTCTATGCCGGTCACGACGATGTGCGTGGTCTTCTCGACGGCCATCTGGATACCCGCGGGGGCTTCGTAGTTGATGGGGTGGCTGTAGCCGAGCTCGAGCTTGAGCTTGGCGCCGTCCATGGCGGCCTTGTATCCCACGCCGACGATGTCGAGTTCCTTCTTCCAGCCCTCGGTCACCCCGGTGACGGCGTTGCCGATGAGGGCGCGCGTCAGGCCGTGGAAGGCCCGATTCTGGGGTTCGTCGTTGACGCGGGAGAGAACTACGGAGTCGGCCTGCACGTCGAGCGTGATCCCAGTGGGGATCGGGCAGCTGAGCTTGCCCTTGGCGCCCTCGACGACGGCCTCGGACCCGGTGATTGTGACCTTCACGCCCTTGGGCAGCGTCACGGGCTTCTTTCCGATTCGAGACATGGTGGATTCCTTAGATGAGGGCGGAGGATCCGCCCATTTCAGGATGGGTTACCAGACGTGGGCGAGGACTTCGCCACCGACGTTCTGCTTCTTAGCGTCCTTGCCCGTCAGGAGACCCTTCGGAGTGGACAGGATGGCGATGCCGAGGCCTCCGTGGACATCGGGGATCTCCTGGGCACCAGAGTAGATGCGGAGTCCGGGACGGGACACGCGGCGCAGGCCGTGGATCACGTTCTCCTTATCCTTCACATACTTCAGGTTGAGAATGAGGTACACGCGACCCTCATGCTCCACCTGCTTGAAGGAATGGATGTATCCTTCCTGCTTCAAGATGCCGCTGAGACCGGCCTTGATCTTGGAGGCGGGCACCACCACGGCATCGTGACCGGCCATGATGCCGTTACGGATGCGGGTGAGGTAATCAGCGATGGGATCGGTATTCATTGGTCCCCTCTCCTTACCAACTGGACTTCTGGACGCCCGGCAGCTCGCCATTCAGGGCGAGCTTGCGGAAGCACAGACGACAGAGTTCAAACTTGCGCATGTAGCCTCGGGGCCGACCGCAGCACTTGCAACGATTCCGATGCTGGGTCGAGAACTTCGGCTTGCGCGAATCCTTGACGATTTTGGAAATCTTGGCCATCGGTGTGACCTCCTTGGCTACTTGCGGAAGGGCATGCCGAGGTGGGCCAGCAGGGCCCGCGCTTCGGCGTCGTTGGCAGCGGTGGTCACGAACGTGATGTTCATGCCCTTCATCTTTTCCACCCGCGAGTAGTCGATTTCCTGGAAAATCAGCTGGTCCTTCAGGCCCAGGGTGTAATTGCCGCGGCCGTCGAAGGACTTGGTGGGCACGCCGCGAAAATCCCGGACCCGGGGCAGTGACAGGGTCACCAGGCGGTCGAAGAACTCCCACATGCGGGAACCACGAAGGGTCACCATGCAGGCGATGGGCATGCCGGCGCGCAGCTTGAACTGGGCGACACTCTTCTTGGCCTTGCGGACCACGGCCTTCTGGCCGGCGATGGCGGTGAGTTCGTCCACGGCCACATCCAGGACCTTGATGTTCTGGATGGCGTCGCCAACGCCCATGTTGATGACGATCTTCTGCAGGCGGGGCACCTGCATGGCGGAAGAGAAGGCGAACTCCTCCTTGAGCTTCGACACCACCTCCTGGTGGTAGCGGGCCTTGATGCGGGGCTCCGCGTGGCCTTGCGTGGCAGTCATGGATTCCTCCATTTCCGAGGAGCGGTTATGCCCCAGGGGTTCGGGAGAGCGGAGGGGCTTGGGACGGCGGTCCGGCCCGTTTCCCCCCAACCTCGGTTGTCATGGCGCGGATGCGCCGTGGATCAGAGCTCCACCCCGCGCACGGGGCAGAACGACCATCTTCCCACAGAAGGGGAAGGGTGGAAAGTGAATTACTGAGGACGTTTCCGAGTGCCCTTACCGGTCTTGGGGTCGAGGATCATGACGTTGGAGGCGTGGATCGGCGCCTCCTTCTCGATGATCCCGCCGCCTTCGCTGGTCTGGGGATTCGGCTTGGTGGCCTTCTTGATCATGTTGATGCCGGCGATGACAACGCGGTTGGTGGTGGAGTTGACTTTGGTGACAGTCCCGGTCTTGCCCTTCTCCTTGCCAGCGATGACGACGACCTGGTCGCCCTTCTTGAGCTTCATCTTGGTCGTGGTTTCCATCACAGCACCTCAGGGGCCAGGGAGACGATCTTCATGTACTTCCGCTCGCGCAGTTCGCGGGCCACGGGACCGAACACGCGGGTGCCGACGGGCTCGCCATCCTTCTTGATGATGACGGCGGCGTTCTCGTCGAAGCGGATGTAGGAGCCGTCCTTGCGGCGGTAGGCCTTGCGCTGGCGGACGATCACGGCCTGGACGACGGCCTTCTTCTTGACGGTGCCGCCGGGAATGGCTTCTTTGACGGAGGCGGTGATAACGTCGCCAAGCTGGGCGATCTTGCCCACACCACCGCCCAGGGGCAGGATGCAGCAGATCTTCTTGGCGCCGGAGTTGTCGGCGACGGTGAGCATGGTTCCCATCTGGATCATGTGAGCTCCTTACTCGCCAGCCTTCTGGACGATCTCGAGGACCATCCAGCGCTTGCGCTTGGAAAGGGGGCGGGTCTCCACGATCCTGACGACGTCGCCGATACCACAGGCGTTGGTCTCATCGTGGGCCATGAACTTGGCGGTCTGCTTGACGGTGCGGTGATAGAGGGGGTGCTGGAATTTGCGCTCCACCTTCACCACCACGGTCTTGTCGGCCTTGTTGGAGACCACCACGCCGTTACGGGTCATCTTGCTTTCGAGGCTCATGGGATCTCCTAGGCCAGCTTGGTAGCCAGGGCGGTTTTGACACGGGCGAGCTCGCGGCGAGTCTTGCGCATCTCGGCGGTGTTCTCGACCTGGCCCACGGCGTGCTGGAAGCGGAGGGTGAAGCGTTTGGCGGCCAGTTCGGCCTCCAGCTGCGCCAGTTCCTCGACGCTCTTGCCGGTCAATTCGGAAAAGGGGTTCTTCTTGTTCATGGCTCTCACTCCTCCGGCGGCGTGCGGCTTACGAACATGGACGCCACGGACAGCTTCATCTGGGCCAGGCGCAGGGCCTCGCGCGCGATTTCCTCGGTGACACCCTCCATCTCGAAGAGGATGCGTCCGGGGCGGATCACCGCCACCCAACCGTCCGGAGCACCCTTGCCAGAGCCCATACGGGTTTCCGCGGGCTTCGACGTGGTGGGACGATCAGGGAAGATGCGAATCCAGATCTTCCCCCCGCGCTTGACGTGGCGGGTCATGGCGATTCGGGCGGCCTCGATCTCACGGTTGGTGAGCCAGCAGTGCTCCATCGCCTTGAGGCCGTAATCTCCGAAAGCGAGATCGTTGCCGCGGGTGGCGATGCCGCGGGTGCGGCCCTTCTGGGTTTTTCGGTTCTTGACCTTCTTGGGCATCAGCATTGATTCACCTCAGCGCTTCACGGTCTCGGCAACCTGGTCGCCCAGGTTCACCCAAACCTTGATGCCGATGATCCCGTAGGTCGTATGGGCCTCGGCGAAACCGTAGTCGACGCCCACGCGGATGGTCTGCAGGGGCATCTGGCCGGAGAGGTAATCCTCGGTCCGGGCGATCTCGGCGCCGTTCAGGCGGCCGGAGACCTTGATCTTGAAGCCCTTGGCTCCGAAGCGGATCGCAGCTTCCTCCGCCTTGCGCATGGCGCGGCGGAAGGCGATGCGGCGTTCGAGCTGCTGGGCGACCCCCTCGGCCACGAGCTGTGCGTCCACCTCAGGCTTCTTGATCTCCTGGATGTCCACGGAAACGGGGCGTTTCAGACGCTTCTGGAGGTCTTCGCGCAGTTTGTCGATCTCGGCGCCCTTGCGGCCGATGACGATGCCAGGGCGGGCGGTGTAGATGCGCACGGTGACCTTGTCAGCAGCTCGCTCGATGTCGATCTTCGAAACCATCGCGTTGAGGCTGTGCAGCTGTTTCTTCAATTCGCGGCGGAGCTTGATGTCCTCGTGGAGCAGGCTGGCGTAGTCACGCTTGGAGAACCACTTGCTGTGCCAATTCTTCTGATAGATGAGGCGGAACCCGTACGGGTGGACCTTCTGACCCATGACTACTCCTCCCCGGCTGCGGACGCGAGCTGGATGGTGATATGGCAGGTGCGCTTCTGGACCCGGTAGGCACGACCCATGGGTGCTGGGCGGACACGCTTCATGCGGAAGCCCTCGTCCACGAACGCCGTCATCACCAGAAGCTGGTCCGGATTGACGGAGGGATTCTTGTCGATGGCATTGGCCACGGCCGAATCGAGCAGCTTACGGATGGGGGCGGCCGCGTACTTCTTGGCCTGCGCGAGCACCCACTGGGCCTCGCCGACGTGCTTGCCGCGGATCAGGTCCACCACGAGGCGGGCCTTCTGAGCCGAACCGCGCAGGTGGCGAACGGTGGCGGTGGAAACGATATCAGCCATCGCTATTTCCCCTTCGCCTTGGAATCGGACTTGCCGGCGTGACCCTTGAACGTGCGGGTCAGTGAGAATTCGCCCAGCTTGTGGCCGATCATGTTTTCGGTGACGTAAACAGGAATGAACTTATTGCCGTTGTGAACGGCGAGGGTCAGTCCGATCATCTGCGGAACGACCGTGGACCGGCGGGACCAAGTCTTGATCACGCGCTTGTCGTTGGACGCCGAGGCGACTTCCACCTTCTTCTGGAGGTGGGCGTCAATGAACGGGCCTTTTTTCAGGGATCGTGCCATTGTCGTGTCTCCTAGTTGATCCGCTTGACGATGAACTTGTCCGTGCGACGGTTGCCACGGGTCTTGTAGCCTCGGGTCGGCTGGCCCCAGGGCGTCACTGGGTGGCGGCCACCGGAGGTGCGTCCCTCGCCACCACCATGGGGGTGATCGACGGGGTTCATGACCACGCCGCGGACGGTCGGGCGTATGCCCTTCCATCGGGTGCGGCCGGCCTTGCCGATCTGGATGTTCTCGTGCTGAAGGTTGCCGACGGTGCCGATGGTCGCGTAGCAGTCCAGGTGGATTTTGCGGATCTCCCCGGAGGGCATACGGAGCTGGGCGTAGTCGTCCTCCTTGGCCACGAGCTGGGCGAAGGTGCCGGCGGCACGGGCGATCTGGCCACCCTTGCCAGGCTTCATCTCGATGTTGTGAACGGTGTTGCCGACCGGGATGTTCCGCAGGGGGAGCGCGTTGCCCACCAGGATGTCGGCGTTCTTGCCGGCCACCACGGTGCGGCCCACTTCCAGGCCATCGGGGGCCAGAATGTAGCGCTTCTCACCGTCGGCATACACCAGAAGGGCGATGCGGGCCGTGCGGTTGGGGTCGTATTCGATGGTGGCGACCTTGGCGGGCACTTCGAGCTTGTTGCGCTTGAAGTCGACCATGCGGTACTGGCGCTTGTGGCCACCGCCGATGTGGCGGGTGGTGATCCGGCCAGTGTTGGAGCGGCCTCCAGTGCGGTTCTTCTTGGCAATCAATGAACGTTCAGGAACGTCCGTGGTGATTTCCTCGAAGCCGAACTTGGACATGCCGCGTTGACCGGGAGTCGTTGGCTTGAGCTGCTTGATGCTCATGGTTGTCCTCTTGCCTCAGGGTTGAAAGGGGCGGGCGATAGTGGGCAATGCTTTTCCGTCCGCCATGGAAGGGTCGTCTTCGCCTACTCGGACGCTTTCGCGCCCTCGACGAGTTCGACATAGGCCTTCTTGCGGGGGTTGGATGTCCCCA
>Ga0209777_10005115_pt1 | contig 15241 bp, 14 predicted proteins | sample FrelakmetHBP12HB_FD_187147 | JGI IMG/M metagenome (GOLD analysis project Ga0209777, IMG submission 187147) | Freshwater lake sediment microbial communities from the University of Notre Dame, USA, for methane emissions studies -HBP12 HB (SPAdes)... | ecosystem: Environmental > Aquatic >... | reverse complement strand
GACCGGAGCATCCAAACTCATTACTCCTTTCTTGTCAAGAATCGAAGCAATTTTCCGTGCGGTTGCAGGTTTGATGGTGGAATTATCCACAAAAATTAAACCCGCATGTGCTCCCGCGATTATTCCATGCTCGCCCAATACAACCTGCTCTACGTCTGATGAATCAGGTAAGTTGGTGAAAACCACATCAACCCGGGCTGCCACTTCACTTGGCGATTTCGCAGATTGGGCACCCTCCTTTACCAATTCATCTACAGCCACTTGGCTACGATTATGCACGACAAGTGGGAATCCGGATTTTAGAATGTTGCGTGCCATCGATTTACCCATTAGACCCAGACCAATATAGCCAATTTTTTGCATAATCAACTCCTGATTAGATCGATCTCTCACTAATTAAACCAGAGTTTTGAAGAGTAAAATAAAGAACTCACCTCAAATGGTGGATAACAATGGCTATTCATAATCATTCACACAACCTGGTTGGGAATATTCGACTTGCTTTTTTCCTCAATCTCTGTTTTGCTATTTTTGAAATAATTGGCGGATTGTTGACCAATAGTATTGCCATTTTGGCTGGCGCATTGCATGATTTTGGGGATAGCATCACACTGGGAATTTCCTGGTATTTGCAGCGTTTTTCAGAAAAGGGGAAGGATCAAAAATATTCCTATGGCTACAAGCGCTTTTCCTTGCTAGGTGCTGTGGTTTCAGCGGTTGTTTTACTCACAGGTTCTATTTTTATTCTACTGGAAGCAGTTCCACGATTGCTAAAACCCGAGCATTCCGATGCACAGAGGATGGTGCTCTTTGCGATTGTTGGAATAGCTGTAAATGGGGTGGCTGTTCTGCGAATACGAAATGAAAAAAATATGAATGCCCGTATGATCGCATGGCATCTTTTAGATGATGTATTGGGATGGGCGGTAGTACTGGTGATGAGTTTCATTCTGCTTTTTGCAGATATACATATCCTCGACCCCATTTTTTCCATTTTAATTACTGCATTTGTGATTTTCAATGTGGTTAAAAATCTTCGCAAAACATTGTCCTTATTTCTTCAGGCGGTACCCGAGAAAATAAAAATAATTGACCTGGAGAGTGAAATCCGGAAAATGAGCAAGGTGAAGGATGTTCACCACACCCATATCTGGTCATTGGATGGTGAGCATAATGTTCTTACTACCCATATCGTGTTAGATACTAGTGCAAAACGTGAAGAAATTCGTGATATCAAATGCCTTATTCATGATTTGATCCCTAAATATGACCTTGCACATACCACTATTGAATTTGAATACCTGGATGAAGATTGCTCAATGAATAATCACCATACAGCAGGACACCAAAAATGAGATCAGAAAAAGAAGAAAATTCTCATCCCAAATTTAATTTCCTAACCAAACCTCTTTCTCTAAGAGGTTGGTCTTCCTGGATTATCTTATTAATGGCATTGGCAGGGTTTATATATCTATTGAACTCCGGAAGAGGGATTTTTAAATTGATTCCGGATCGCATCCCTTTTATTGGAAATCTGGATGAAGGAGCTGCCACTATGCTCATATGGTATGGAGTGGTGGAGATATTGAAAATGCGCCGGCATCGGAGGGAGACGAAATGATTTTGTGGATAATTCTTTCCTAAAGCAACTTAATGAATCCCTGTACGTATTCTTATTAAGAAAGTGTTATTCTTTGTGAGGTTAATATGGCAACAAAAAAAGTGATAAAAACAAAAATTGAATCCAAATCTAAATCAGTCGCAAAAAAGTCATCAACTAAAAAAGCTGGTGCGATTGAACCGATCAAATTGGATTTGACTGAAAAGACGGGACCAGTTGAAGCACATAAATCTGAAATGAATCCCTCAGAAAGCAAACCGCATAGTTCCATTGATCGCGGTTCATTATTATTGGGAGCTACGCTGCTTGTAATAGGTGCAATTTGGATCCTCGGTCAATATTTAAAGATACCATTAGCAGGTTACTTATGGCCGTTCGCCATCATTCTCCCGGGTGTTTTTGTTTTTATTTCGGCCTTGAACATGGAGAGTGCCGGCGGAGATGCTTTTGCGGTTCTTGGCTCAATCCTAACCAGCGTCGGTTTACTCCTTTTTGTACAGCAACTGACGAATGCATGGTCAAGCTGGGCCTATGCCTGGGCCTTAATCGCTCCAACTTCCATTGGAATCGGGCAGATCATCTACGGCAATATTAAAAAAAATGAGTCCTTGATTAAAACCGGTTTGCAGATGGTGAAAGCAGGCTTATGGATCTTTGCGGTAGGATTCATTTTCTTTGAGCTGATCATTGGTCTGAATGGTTTTGGATTATCCAGGTTTGGTCTCCCTGTTTTTCCATTGGTATTAATTGGAATAGGCATTCTGATCTTAATCAGAGCGATTGCATTCAAGCGATAAGCGATAAGTAACTTGCTAAGGAGATGAATGACCATCTCCTTTTTATTTTATTTCGGTTTTATTAAAATATGATATTGCAAAAGGATTTTTTTGGAGGGTGAAATGAGCGTGTTTTATTTTATTGCTGGAGCCATTTTATTAATCCTGGGAAGAAAGTTATTCTGGTTATTTGCTGGTGTGATAGGATTTTTATTTGGAATGAGTTTTGCCCAGCAAGTTTTGCCTGGACAATCCCAAACAGTCATGTTGCTGATCGCATTAATCCTCGGCGGGTTAGGAGCGATTCTGGCAATCATGGTGCAAAAAATAGCCGTTGGTCTGGCGGGCTTCATTGCTGGAGGTTATTTGGTCTATTTATTACTTCCGGCGCTTTCTATTAATTTGGGATCATTACTCTGGGCGGCTGAAATTATTGGAGGAATTATTGGGGCAATATTAGCAAGCAGGATGTTTGATTGGGCCCTCATCCTGCTTTCATCGGGTATAGGAGCGAGTGTGATAACCAATCACCTCTCCCTACCCCAACCATTTCCATTGGTAATATTGGCTGCTTTATTTATTATTGGTGTGGTTATCCAGGGAAATATCAAGGGTAAGGAATGATCCATCCATAGAACCTGTGAAAAAGAAGGAAAAAATGCCTAAAATAAATTTCATGAATACAATTGCCAATCCTTTTGTAAAGATAGTTGCACGTTCACCTTTGCATAATCTTGTGGATGAAGGTGTAGTTTTGATTACTTACGTGGGCCGTAAATCTGGAAAAACAAATACGGTGCCGGTAAATTATTTATTGGAAGAGAAAACAATCCATGTGATTAGTCTGCGTGACCGGAATTGGTGGCGCAACCTTAGGGGAGGGTCATCAGTGGAAGTCTTATTAAAAGGGAAACAGCGGAATGGATGGGCTGTTCTGGTGGAAGATCAAGAAAAAGTAATAAAAGAATTGGATCTGTTTTGCAGGCGAAATCCAAAATACGTCCAATATCTAAGAATCCAAGTTAATGTGAATGGGATTCCTGAGCAAAAAGAATTAAGGAACGCTGCTAGAAATCGAGTCGCGGTGATTATCACATTATCATAAATTTTCAAAGGTTTAAATATGCACATATTTCTTATTGTAAAAAAAGAGGAATGGGTAAAATATTCACAACCTGCTTATGAAGGTGAATCATTAAAGACCCAAGGATTTATTCATTGCTGCACTGCAGACCAGATTGATAAAGTATTGGGTCAATGGTTTAAAGGACAGACAGGCCTGATTTCAGTTGAAATTAATTCCGACTTGCTTAAAGCTCAAGTGAAATTTGAAAACCTGGAGGGTGGTCAGGAGTTATTCCCTCATATTTATGGACCAATCAATTTGGATGCTGTGATTAATATAAAAGCTATTGAGAATTTTGAAATTAAGAAAGAAGAGCTGAGAATCCAAATCCCAATTGAGAAACTTACCACCCGGCCCCATTCAATATTTGATCAGGATTGGTTTTTATTATGTTGTGGAAATTTCGAAAAAAAAGATTTTAATGCGATGGCTATCTCCTGGGGATTATTGGGTACCATGTGGAGTCTGCCGGTTGCCCTTGTAGCAATCCGTTTTTCCCGCTATACATTCCAATTCATGGAAAGATATGACACATTTACGTTGAATACCTTTTCAGGGAAATATCGCGATTTGTTAAATGAGTTTGGTAGCCACTCTGGAAGAGAGATTGATAAGGTTCATTCTACGAAAATTACATCCATGGCCTCAAAGCTCGTACAATCACCGAGTTTTCTAGAGGCTGAATTGGTGTTTGAATGCAAAAAAATTTATTGGAATGATATGAATCCAGCTCATTTTCTGGATGACCGTATCTTTGATAAATATATAAAACGCGATTATCACCGTTTCTTTATTGGGGAGGTCGTCGGGATTTTTGGATTGCCAAATTATTTATCATAATTATTGCATTTAGAAATATTTATATGCTACAATGTTTTTAATTAAGGTCAAATTAATAATAAGCCATAGGAGGCAATCATGACCAGAATTATTGATATCGAAGGAATTGGACCTGCATTTGCAAAAAAGCTAAGCGCTTCTGGAATTCGATCCACAGAGGCACTTCTAAAGCGCGGTGCAACCCCGAAAGGACGTGAAGAGATCGCCAAAGAGACCGGATTAGGTCACAAAGAAATCTTGGAATGGGTGAACCGCGCTGATCTCTATCGGATTAAAGGTATTGGTTCGGAGTATTCCGATTTATTGGAAAATGCTGGGGTAGATACTGTTGTGGAATTATCCAAGCGAGATGCTAAGAATCTAACCGCTAAAATGGCAGAATCAAACACCAAACGAAAAGTTGTACGCCGATTACCCACTGAAAAACAGGTGGCTGATTGGATTGCCCAAGCCAAGAGACTCCCTAGAGCAGTCAACTATTAGGTATAATTCATACAATCAAAAAAGCCGATGACATCCATTGGCTTTTTATTTATTTGAAAATTAATATTAAGTATTTTTAGATTGTCTTAGATATAAAGCATTTTAGCCATTTCTAAGCTGTTCTTTGATTTTTTCAGCAGTATCGTTAAAGACCGCTAATTTTAGTTTTTCTTTTTCGACAATTTCTGAGGGTGCCTTTAATGAAAACTCCGAACTCAATAGAAATTTTATACGATTAATTTGTGTTTCAATTGATTTCAACTCATTTATTAAATTATTGAGCTTATCTTCTTTATTTACTAAATTATCAAATTTCAGAATAATTACCATCCCTGAGGAACTTAATGTTGTAATTGGGAATTGATTTATCTCTTCAGGATTCATTTGGGTTTCCTGAATTGATAATTGATCCAAGTGGGACAATACACAAATAACTGAACTAAGGTTTCTAAGCTCATTGGTACTATTTTCAGAAATTATTGCGGCCTCAGGTTTATCCGATGGTATGAGATTATTCTCTATTCTCATATTACGTAATGCTCTAACAGGTTCTATGACCAGAGTGATGAATTGATCGATGGCCTTGGTTTCCCATTCTTCTTTTTGAGTGGGTTTCGGCCATTGGGCGTTTATCAACCCTGTTTCCCAATCATTTCCAGATTCTGGTTTTATCCCAAATTCAATACAGGCTTTTTTCAAATAAGACCAAATCTCTTCGGTCACGAATGGGGTAAATGGATGCAATAATCTCAAGCATCGATCCAGGATGGTAACTAGTACTCGAGCCGTATAGAAGGCACGGTTTTTATTTTCAGCAATCTGCACTTTGGCTATTTCGATATACCAGTCAGCAAATTCACTCCAGAAAAAGTCGTATATTTGCCGGCCAGCTTCACCATATTGATGGCTCAAGAATAGCCGCTCTACATCTCTGATGAGTTGATTTGAACGCGCTAGGATCCACTGGTCAGCGAGAGTAAATGGGAGTTCAGACGATATTGATTTGGGGGACTTTTCCAAAGTACTGATAACGAAACGTCCGGCATTCCAAATTTTATTAGCGAAATTGCGATTGGCTTGAACTTTTTTGACACTCAAATTCATATCATTACCGGGCGTAGACCCTACCAACAGGGTGAAGCGTAAGGCGTCGGTTCCCATTTCATCCATGACAATTAAAGGATCAATGACATTGCCTTTGGTCTTGCTCATCTTTTGCCCATTTTCATCGCGGATCAAACCGTGTAAGTATACAGTACGAAATGGAGCTTCTTTAGTAAATTCAAGCCCATCCATGATCATGCGTGCTACCCAAAAAAACAAAATGTCATAGCCAGTTTCAAGAATAGAAGTAGGATAAAAATATTTGTAATCAGGCGTTTCTTCCGGCCAGCCGAGAGTTGAAAATGGCCATAATCCGGAGGAAAACCAAGTATCTAATACATCTTCATCTTGGTGTATGTTTTTACTCTGGCAGTGTTCGCAGACCTCTGGATCCTTACGCGCAATGGTCATTTTTCCACACTGATCACAATACCATACCGGAATGCGATGACCCCACCAAAGTTGGCGGCTGATACACCAATCCTGAATGTTTTCCAGCCAGTTGAAAAACACTTTGGTAAAATGATCCGGGACAATATTTATCTCACCGTTGCGAACTGCCTTCATTGCCACTTCTGCCAATGGTTGAATTTTTACAAACCATTGGGTGCTGATTAATGGCTCAATGATTTCACCGCCACGCTGGGAACGGGGAATATTGAGCATATAAGGTTCTTCTTTGATAACCAGCCCTTGTGAAAGCATGTCTTTCCAAATTCTCTTCCGGCACACAAAGCGATCCAGCCCTTGATAAGGCCCGGCATTCTCATTCATGGTTACATCTTTATTGAGAATATTGATTATTTCAAGCTGATGTCTCTGGGCGAGGGCATAATCATTGGCGTCGTGGGCAGGCGTAATTTTAAGCGCGCCTGTTCCAAATTCCCGATCCACGTAGTTGTCGGCAACCACGGGGATTTGCCGGTTAAGAATTGGAACAAGGACCTTTTTACCAATGAACTTTTTATAGCGCTCATCTAGTGGATGGACTCCAATGGCTGTGTCTCCAAGGATTGTTTCGGGACGGGTGGTAGCAACCGGAATGAATTCCTTGGGATTATCCGCTAATACATATTTAAAATAATACAATTTACCCGGTTCTTGAGAATATTCCACTTCCAGATCGGAGACAGCGGTTTTTAAAAGTGGAGACCAATTAACCAACCTAATACCACGATAGATCAAACCCTTTTCATACAAACGCACAAAGGCTTCTCTTACTGCACGGGATAAACCTTCATCCAATGTGAATCGTTCGCGGGTCCAATCACAGGAAGCTCCCAGACGACGAATTTGATGGGTGATTTTCCCCCCGTATTTTTCTTTCCATTCCCACACCCTTTTTTCAAATTTCTCCCGGCCAAGGTCCTCCCGTTTTAATCCTTCTTTTTCTAGAGCTTTTTCTACTTGCAATTGGGTGGCAATACCAGCATGGTCTGTGCCCGGCACCCAAAGTGTGGAGATCCCTTTCATGCGGTGATAACGGATCATCAGGTCTTCCATGGCGATAACCATGGCATGACCCAAATGTAATTCACCGGTCACATTGAACGGAGGGATGGAAATAACAAACGGTTTTCGGTTTGGATCGAACCCCTTTTTACGAGGGTCATTGGTGGGTTGGAAATACCCATTCCTTTCCCACCAATCATAGATTCGTCCCTCAGTATTTTTGAAATCATATGATTTTGGCAATTTAAATTCGTCCATTTTCTCTCCTATAAAAAAAATAAAACCTCTCATCCAAAGGACGAAAGGTTTAGCTTCCGCGATACCACCTTGATTTGCCAGGTTTATTATCTGGCACACTCAATCCAGGACGATTATCCTGGTTTCGCAATAACGGGCTTGCCCGTGCCGGTCTACTTTCGCTTGGATTTCTTCGGCAAATATGCGGGCGACTTCATCAATGAAATTCATCTGGATGCTTTCAGCCAATGACATCCTTTTCTGTCAAGAATTCGACCGATTACTTCTCCTGCTTTTGTTATTCAATTAATGAAATTATAGCGAAATAGATTAACTTTGTCAATAAATCCAGAAGTTAGGATAGTGATTAAAAAAGAATGAATTTTTGGTAAGATTATCCCTGATGGCAAAAAATTGGCATTCCAAATCCAAAATATTACTCTTGATAATAATTCTCTTGGCGGTCTATTCCTGCAATCCAGCCCAGCCTGTCACAATTCTACCCACTTCGACAGTAATTTTACCGACTCTAACAAGTATTCCTGAGACTCCCACTCCCCAACCTCAGCAGGAGATTGAAATCCCTGATATCGAAAAATTTGGAAACAAAATAATAATAAATTTCTGGCATCCATGGTCCGGCGAGGCGGCGGGAGTTATCAACCTTTTAATAAAGGAATTTAATTCTTCCAATACCTGGAAAATTCAAGTGAATGGATTCTCTTATGGGAATGAGGATTATTTATCCGGCAAGGTTCTCGACGCCCTGCAGAATGATCAAAATCCTGATGTAATTGCAGCTCCCATTAGTTTTTTAAGATATCTTTTCATAAACGGAGATGAATTACTTGACCTATCCTCTTACGTCAATCACCCTAAATGGGGTTTAACGGAAGATGAAAAATTATCCTATCCCCTTACTTTCTGGCAACAAGATACGATCAATAATGTCAGATTTGGTATTCCTGCGCAGAGGGATGCCCATGTGTTATTCTATAATCAAACATGGGCAAAAGATCTGGGATTTGAATCACCGCCCTCCACCCCAGATGATTTTCTAAATCAATCCTGTGCTGCCGCGCGGGCAAACTCTTTTGACAATAATCCAGATAATGATGGTACAGGCGGCTGGATCTATAATTTAGACCCTGTCACCTTATTAAGCTGGATGAAAGCATTCAATGGTGGGGCATTACCTAAAGATGAAGGCGATCAGTACATCTTTGAAAACAAGCCCAATACTGAGGCTTTTGCTTTTCTTCAACAAATTATTAAATTGGGTTGCGCATGGATTGGAAAAGATCCGGATCCCTATCGATATTTTGCTTCGCGAAAAGCATTATTTTATAGTGGCACTTTGCAGGATTTGCTTATTCAAGAAAATAATTTTACGAAAGACCGTTGGACAATCATATCTTACCCATCCGTACAGAAAAATAACGTAATTTTAGTGGATGGATTTTCCTATGGGGTATTTAAATCCACTCCTGAAAAGGATCTGGCTGCTTGGCTTTTCATACACTGGTTGCAAAAATCAGAGAACCAGGCAAAATTAATCGATGACACCAGCACTTACCCATTAACCTCCAATGCGCGTAGCAAAATGGAACCTTTTAGCCATCTACATTCAGCCTGGGATGCTGCGCTTCAATATTTACCCTTAACCAAATCTGCACCTTTATTTAGTTCTTGGATAAATGTGGGCAGAGTTCTCCAGGACGCCGCCTGGCAGATTTCTCAAAGCCAGATTAAACAGGGGGATATCCCTGGTATTCTGGCTGAGGTGGATAGATTAATAAAAGAAATAATAACAAAATAAATGCAAAAAGAAATCCTGCCCGAAGTAACAATATATACAGATGGAGCTTGCGATCCAAATCCTGGGGCGGGGGGATGGGCAGCCATTCTGTTATTTCACAAAACCAAAAAAGAAATAAAAGGATTTGAAAGGCAAACGACAAATAACCGCATGGAATTAATGGCTGCGATTCAAGCATTGAAAATTCTTGAGGTTGCGCACAAAGTCAAACTCTATACAGATTCAAAGTATTTGCAGATGGGGATCGAAGAATGGATGCCTAATTGGGTAAAACGGGGTTGGAAACGAAAAGGGGGAAAATTGGCTAATATTGAATTGTGGCAGAGTCTTCAACAACTTTCAAAAAAACATGTAATTGAATGGTATTGGCTAAAAGGCCATGCAGGAAATGAGTTTAACGAACGCGTAAATTGGTTAGCGCAGCACGTAATTAAAAATAATTAACAAACAAGATTGGTAATCCCACCTGAATTATCAATCAACAATTTTTCTATTTAATTTCCTGTTCTATGAAAATAGATATTCATAGAATCTAATTTATAGGAAGAGGCGACGATGGGATTTGAACCCATGATCAGGGTTTTGCAGACCCTTGCCTTGCCGCTTGGCCACGTCGCCATGAACGATAAGGATTATAAAATCAGGGGGTAGCTTTGTCAATTGAATTAGAAGTATCTTATCCTGCATATTAATAATTCTCAGTTTTAAATTCAAACCAGTGACGGATGAAATTAAAAACCGACTTTTAAAAGTCGGTTTTTTCTGAGCGGGCGACGGGTCTCGAACCCGTAAACCTCTTCCTTGGCAAGGAAGCGTTCTACCAATTGAACTACGCCCGCAAACAGGCTAGATTATATAGCAAAATTTAGATTGTTGTCAACCTCATGAAATGGTGGGGAGGGGTGCATGAAAAAATTGTAATATTATTGATAACGTTTTTGGATCTGTAAAACAAGGTCAGCATAATCGTAACCCACATCCATTGGACCATAGATGCGCAAGGCTTCATGCCAATTTCCATAGTTATTAAATAAATCTTTAAGCATTTTTGCACCATATTCAATATTAAATTGGGGATCATTCAATTCCTGTATGCTTGGCCGCGATTGGAAGCAGGGGATTCCATTGCAGATAAAACCAGCGGCTACTCCATCCCTCGGCATTATCTGCATTAAACCGACTGCTCCACTGGAAGAATAAGCAAAAGGATTTCCTCCACTTTCCTGAAATATTACAGACGCAATCAGATTGGCATCCAGGTTGTATTTTATTGAGTTTTGTTCAATGATATCTTTCCATTTTTGGATGGAATTGGGAAATTCGAGACTTAATCTTAAATTGGAATTCTCAGCAGTTGGAGGAGAAATAACCGGGTAGTCAGCATTGGATGCCCATACAACTTGTGGGGAGGAAATTAACCTGGTGAAAAAGAAAAGAAAAAGAATGGAAATAATGATGCCAGGAATTATTAGATTTTTTGCTCTCATTACGATAATCTCTCCTTTATAGATATTATAGCACAATAGTTCTAATAATAATTAAAAGATTGCAAATCAATGAGTGCAAATTATAAATTTTATGTTCTTGATAGAAGAAGAATTTTTTTCCACCCTGATTTAAAATAAGATTGAATTTCCTTTAAAATACCATAGTGAATATTTTTTGGCATTCCTGTTGGGTCCGTGATATCTTTTTCAATTCCGATAACCTGGCTTAACATCAGAACTCTATTGGAAATATCCGGACAGAGCTGATGAAGTATTTGCTGTTGCAGTTTTGCCATGGTCAGGATAAGATGAAACGATTCCACCAGATCTTTTGTAACTGCCTGAGATAAATGATGGCTTAGATCCAAACCCTGTTCAGCAACGACCTCTTGGGCATTAGTCGTGGCAGGACAATTTTGTGTGGCCCTTATCCCGGCTGATTCTACTCTCCAATTTGCTTCGGATTGACCTTGTGATTTTAGGAATGCTTTGAATGATACTGCTGCCATTGGTGATCGGCACATGTTGGCGTCACAAACAAAAAGGATGGAATATTTTTCAACGAGCTTGTGATTCTTTGTTCCCACTAACGCTCCATGCTCACTACCTGGTGTTCCCAACGATGCCATTGCCCAAAATATTTTTCTACAATTTTCTTTCCCTCTCCCGGGCAAGGAAGACCTTTTAGCTCCAAATCGGCATCAACCATGATGCGAACCAATTCATAGAACTTTATCTTGGGTGCCCATTTAAGTTCTTTCTTTGCTTTGGATGGGTCTGCCAACAAAAAATCCACTTCGGTGGGGCGGAAATAACGTTCATCAATACGGACATAATCTTGATACTTTAATCCGACATAATTAAATGCTTCTTCCAGAAATTCGCGAACGGTGTGAGATTCACCAGTTCCAATGACATAATCCTGGGGAGTATCCTGCTGCAGCATCATCCACATCACTTCCACATATTCAGGGGCATAGCCCCAGTCGCGTTTTGCATCCAGGTTACCTAAATAGAGATGGTTCTGTTCCTCGGCTTTTATGGCTGCCACGGCGCGTGTGATCTTACGGGTGACAAAAGTCTCTCCGCGCCGGGGGGATTCGTGATTGAAAAGAATGCCGTTGCAAGCGAAGAGTTTATAAGCTTCCCGGTAATTGCGGGTGATCCAATAGGCGTACACCTTGGCTGCGGCATAAGGACTGCGCGGTTCAAAAGGCGTCAGCTCATTTTGAGGTGGTTTTGCATCGCCAAACATTTCACTGGAAGAAGCCTGATAAAAACGCGCTTCGGAATGGGCATTTCTAACAGCATCCAAAATACGCGTAGTTCCAAGTCCGGTCACATCGCCGGTGTATTCAGGCATATCAAAACTTACGCGGACATGGCTTTGGGCTGCCAGGTGATAAATTTCATCCGGATGAATGTTGTAGATGATGTTTAAGAGGGTTTCACCAACAGAAATATCACCATAATAAAGATGCAAATAAACTTTTTTCCCATTGTGTGGGTCGTGATAAATATGATCAATCCGGCGGCTGTTGAAGGTACTTGCCCGGCGAATAATGCCGTGTACCTCATAATCCTTGCTCAATAATAACTCAGCAAGATAGGAACCATCCTGACCAGTAATTCCTGTGAGAAGTGCTTTTTTCACAATCTACTCCCGTAGTGATTTCTGAGATAGGTTATTAGTATATCCATCCCATTTAAGCCTGTCAAACAGTTACCCAAGAGATAAATAGGTCCATTATAAGGATTCATTTCAATAATTTTGAAAAATTTATCAAAAACCGCTGATTCCAGCGGTTTTTGATTTTGAACTCTATTTATGCTTTTTTAAATTTGATTTCCTTTTTCTTTTCATCAAGATCTATCAAAACTTTATCGCCATTCTTAAATTCATTTGCCAATATACTGATCGAAAGAGGACTTTCGATATATTTCTGCAGTGTCCGTTTGAGGGGTCTGGCTCCAAAATTGGCATCATAACCTTCGTTCGCCAGCCATTCACGGGCTTTATCGGTCAATTCAACAGTAATCCCATGTTCCTGCAATCGCCCTTCCACTTCCTTCATTTGCAGATCCACGATCTTGATCATTTGTTCACGAGTAAGTGGTGAAAAAATAATCACTTCATCGATGCGGTTTAAGAATTCGGGGCGGAAAGTAGCTTTGAGCGCCTTTTCAATTTTTTCGTGCGATTCACGCTCTTCATCCGTGCCCTCACTCTGAAGAAAGCCCAGAGTTCCACCTTTTTTGATGAATTCAGTACCCAGGTTGCTGGTCATGATCAGGATCGTATTCCGAAAATCAACCACCCGGCCTTGACCGTCTGTCATGCGTCCATCATCCAGAATTTGTAGAAGGGAATTCCAAACTTCAGGGTGTGCTTTTTCTATTTCATCAAAGAGAATGACCCGATATGGGCGTCGGCGAACAGCTTCAGTCAATTGACCGCCTTCCTCGTAACCCACATAACCGGGCGGGGCACCAAATAAACGGGAAGCAGTATGTTGTTCACGATACTCGCTCATATCCAATCGTACTAATGCCTCTTCGTCGTCAAACATGAATTCTGCTAGAGCTTTAGCCAGTTCGGTTTTACCAACTCCAGAAGGACCGATAAAGATAAAGGATCCGATCGGACGACGAGGATCTTTTAGCCCTGAGCGTGAACGTCGGATCGCATCCGCTACAGCATGGATGGCTTCTTCCTGGTCAATGATTCGTTCGTGCAATTTTTCTTCCATTTTCAATAAACGGTCGGCTTCTGATTGCATCATTTGACTGACAGGAATACCTGTCCATTGTGATACGACTTCGGCAATATCATTTTCTTCTACAACTTCATCCAGCTTATGTTCAGCTTCCCATTTATCCCGTTTCTGATTGAACTCAGTTTCCAAGCGCAAACGTTCAGCTTTCTTTCGGGCAGCACTTTCATAGTCTCTGGCTGTACCCGCCTGTTCTTCTTCAGCCCTAAATCGCTCAATTTCAACTTTCAGTTTTTTGAGCTCTGGGGGCATGGAGTATAAAGCCACCCGTAATTTTGCGGCTGCTTCATCCATCAGGTCGATCGCCTTATCCGGCAGGAAACGGTCAGTCACATAACGGGATGAGAGCCGTGCAGCCGCTTCCAAAGCAGCATCGGTTAAATTGACTTTATGATGGGCTTCGTAACGGTCACGCAGACCTTTGAGCATTTGAATAGTCTCATCCACACTGGGTTCTTCCACAAAAACAGGTGCAAAACGTCTTTCGAGCGAGGCATCTTTTTCGATATATTTTTGGTATTCATCCAATGTAGTAGCTCCAATGCACTGCAATTCACCCCGAGCCAGGGCAGGCTTAAGCATATTTGAGGCATCCATGGCGCCCTGGGCTGCCCCAGCGCCCACCACAGTATGCAGTTCATCAATAAAAAGAATTACCTCTCCAGCGGATTTTTGTACCTCTTCAATCGATGCCTTAAGGCGCTCTTCAAATTCGCCCCGAAATTTCGATCCGGCAATCATTGCACCCAGATCCAGGGATATGACCTTTTTACCCGAAAGAATCTCAGGCACGTCATTGGCGGCAATTTTTTGGGCTAGTCCCTCAACAATAGCGGTTTTGCCAACCCCGGCTTCACCGATCAGCACAGGGTTATTTTTCGTGCGTCGTGAAAGTATTTGAATCACCCGTAAAATTTCATTATCCCTGCCAATGACCGGGTCTAATTTGTTTTCATTGGCCAATTTTGTCAGATTGCGGGAATATTTTTCCAAAGTTCGGAAACGCCCATCAGTTCGAGGATCACCGGATTTTTGACCACCCAGCTCTTGCATGACGTAATCCATTACCTTTTGATGATCTAAGCCATAATCCTGCAATAAACGTGCAGCGGGAGTATTTTGTTCGGATAGAATCGCCAGGAAAAGATGTTCTGCACCAATAAATTGAACACCCATCTTGGTTGATTCTTCATTCGCGAGCTCCAAAATACGTTTGACCCGCGGGGTAATAAAAATCTGTCCGGAACCCCCACTGAAAATGCTGGCCCTTGAACTGTTTTGCAGTAGGTTCTCCAGCTTTTGTTCAAAGTCATTCACATTGACTTTTAATCCCTCCAGGATTTTAGAAACCGTTCCCTGTGATGGTTCAATCAGAGCCAATAGAATATGCTCAGTATCTATTTGATTGTGGCCAAAACGCTGAATAAGTTCAGCTGCTCGTTTTGCCACCTGTTCAGCTTCTCCATTGAATTTATCAAAATGCATCATAGACGTAAACCTTTATTTGTCTCCACTTTTTTTG
>Ga0209777_10005114_pt1 | contig 15241 bp, 16 predicted proteins | sample FrelakmetHBP12HB_FD_187147 | JGI IMG/M metagenome (GOLD analysis project Ga0209777, IMG submission 187147) | Freshwater lake sediment microbial communities from the University of Notre Dame, USA, for methane emissions studies -HBP12 HB (SPAdes)... | ecosystem: Environmental > Aquatic >... | reverse complement strand
GCGCACCCGGTCACGCAGGAGCCGACGCTCTTCGGACTGTCGGCTGGGGTTGAGTGTGTGGTAGCCGGGGATGACCCTGGGGTAGATGCGTCTCCACATTCTCGCTGGCGAGTCCTTCGGGTACTGCACCTTGAACTTGTCTCGCAGGCGGATGGCGGCGCTGACGCTGGCCATGGGCTTTCGTCCCGGGCGTAATCGCGGTGGCAGCAGGGAGTAGATCCGGGAGGCGACCCGGTGCTTCAGGCCGGGATCGGCACGCAGGAGTTCACCGTGTACCTCGGTCAGCTCCCGGGCGCAACGCTCGATGTCCGCCGCGAGTGCCGGTGGGATGGCATCAAGCCCTTGGCGTGGTCGGCTCCGGGGTTCCCTGGTGGGCGGCTGCTCCGGCGACTCGGTGCTGCTGATGGGACCGATTGTCCCGGCATCGAGAGCCGCGACGAGGACGCGCCCGTGGGTGTCGGGTGCAGTGCGATCACCCACGGCCTCCGCCCGGCCACACGGCGGCATGTATGCCTCACTACCCGTGCCAATACCTAATGCTTCTGGCATGGCGTCGGGAGGTGGAGGAACTTGCCTATTCCCCGCGCCGCTCATACTTCCTCCGGTGAAGGGTTTTGGCAGGCCACCGACACGCCGCTCGGGGCCTGGAGGACCCGACGCACCGTCCCCTCGCCAACGCCCAGGCTGCGGGCGATCTCACAAAACGAGGGCTGTCGAACAGCGTGCTTGGGATCATCCAGCAGCAGAATACCTTCTACCGAACTTCTACCATTGCGCTCAGATTTCGGTGTTTCGTGCTGTTTCGTGCTGGTTCGTATCAGCCATGCTCTCAACGAACTACACGAACCAAGAAGAACCTCCAGAACCCTTGAGTTGAACTCATAACCCAAAGGTCGGTGGTTCAAATCCACCCCCCGCAACCAAAAGTCCTTCCTAATAAATAGTTTCCAAGCACATCGGAAAAACGGTAAGAAGAGCCTGCTACCAAACCGCTCGATCTGCGGTCGAATTCCGGCCTCCTGAGCCGCGTGCATTTCCTTTCAACTCCTTCATCGTCACCGGACCGTCTGCGCTTTCGACAGGCGCCAATACCGAATCCGCCACCTTTGGCCGGTTTCGTCGTAAGAACTCGCTTTTGGGCGGTAAAGTCAGGAGAGCAACAAAAGCAACGAGAGAACGGTATGAGCATAAAGCGAACAGGAAGAAGCACACCGGCTAAAGGGCTTCGCTTGAGCAAGGCACGGCTTGATGAACTTATCGAAGAGGCGCTGGTGGACGCATACGGCGAGTCGGAACAAGTGACCGGATTCTATACCATGCTGGAAAACGACCTTCGGCTGCCTTTTGAAACGCAGATTCTTGGCGCGACTGCCAGTGTGGAAAGCATTGATATCACCGAAGACGACCATCTTGTCGCCGTTTGCCGGAAGGGCAAAGCCCGGCAGAGGATCCCGCTCTCGGAATTGCCGTTGCCCTCGCCGCCTCCAGAGGGCGCCGAGTGGATCGTCGCGTATCGGTACTGGCGAACCGGCGCCATGCGATGAGCACAAGGACACGGAAGCGGAAAGCAGCCTGTGCCGATAATCAGGGCGCCGGTCTGCGCAAGGATGTGCAAGATGCGATCGATCACGTCTGGCCGGATGGCATCGTTGAGCTGTCCTTTGACACGGACGAGTCCTATTTCCACGGGGTCTATCCGAGGCTGTCGAGAGCCTTCCGCCACATGAAGAACTCGCACCTCATTCACGAACGCGAAGCGGACGGAGGGCCGATTTGGTGGGATGAGTCCGATCCCGAACAGGACCCGCCGGACGAAATCGAGCGATCACGCTCGTACCACCTGTTCTTCGTCAGTCCCGAGGGCAAGGACTTTGCATTCGAAACCGAGGCCGAAGGCTTTGCAGAACCCGAGTTCATAGACGAGGAGTTCGAGGAAGCCGGGTGGGAATACAATCTGACGGAGACCCGGATTCCCGGCACAGGCAGGACCGGCTGGGTGGTAGCGGTGTGCCTGTTGGCGCCTATGCGGTCATCGAACTCGGCGACGTGACAACGTTTGAGGATGGCAGCGCGACCGAGGCTGGAATTGAGTCCTGCGCCGAAACTGCGGAAGGCGAGCGGATCAGGCCGGAAGAACATTTCCGGAAGGTCAGGGGCGGCCAGGCCACAAGATGCTGGTGAGCTTGCGCGCAAAGCTTTCAGACATGCTGGAGAACTGCGGAATTACGGTACTGCCGGCGGAAGAATGGCGGAAGCCGGTGCCCTGGTTGCGGAGCGCCGAGGACTCTCTCATCGGAGTTGAAGGCAAGGCGATCCGTGTGCTGGACGCATTCTTCTTTGAGGATCTGTAAGGGAAGGACGCTTATCTCTCACCCGCCACCACCAGCCGGTACGTGTAACCCTGCTCGGTGAGGAACAGCTTGCGGTGGTGGGCGAACTCCTCTTCGCGAGTATCGCGGGAGACGAGCGTGAAGAAGTGCGCCGCACGGCCATCGCCCTTGGGCCGTAGGATGCGCCCGAGCCGCTGTGCTTCCTCCTGCCGCGACCCGAAGGCGCCTGAGACCTGGATGAGCACGTCGGCGTCTGGCAGGTCGATGGCGAAGTTCCCCACCTTGGAGAGCACCAGGCAGTGTAGCTCGTTACGGCGGAAACGGCAGTAGAGCAGTTCTCGTTCCGATTGTGGTGTCTTGCCGGTGATGAGCGGGGCACCGATCTCGCGGGCGATGGCTTCGACCTGGGCCAGGTACTCGCCCATGATGAGGATGCGCCCCTCCGGGTGGCCGGCGAGGAGATCGCGCAACCGGGCCATCTTCGCCGGATTCTCGGCGGCGATACGGAACTGCGACCTTCTGTCCGCAAGGGCGTAGTCCATCCGCCGCTCAGCGCTCATCGGCACGCGCTCCTCGACGCAGGCCGCAGCCGCGATCCACGCTTGCCGCTCCAAATCCTTCCACGGGATGTCGAAGCGCTTTGGCCCGATGAGCGCGAACACGTCTCCCTCGCGGCCGTCCTCCCGCACCAGGGTTGCGGTCAGGCCCAGCCGACGGCGGGCCTGGAGGTCCGCAGTTGCACGAAACACGGGAGCCGGTAGGAGGTGCACCTCATCGTAGATGATCAGTCCCCAGGAACGCGCACGGAACAGATCCAGGTGCGGGAATTCGCCTTCGCGGTCCGCGCGCCAGGTGAGGATCTGGTACGTTGTCAGGGTCACCGGCCCCGTCCTCTTCCGCTCGCCGGTGTACTCGGCGATGTCATCGGGTTGAAGCATTGTCTTGTCGAGGAGTTCGCGCCGCCACTGCTGGACAGCCGTCAGGCTGGTGGTGAGCACAAGGGCTGTCTGCCCGACAAGTTCCATCGCAGCCAGGCCAACGATGGTTTTGCCGGCGCCGCACGGAAGAACCACTACCCCGCTGCCGCCACGCTCGGACCCCGCCAGGTAGAAGGCCTCGGCCGCTTGCCGCTGGTAGTCGCGAACCACGAACCCAGCGCCTTCTCGGAGCACGATCGGAAACGGCTCGCCGGCGACAAAGCCCGCCAGGTCTTCGGCGGGGAAACCCGCCGCCGTCAACGCCTGCTTCAGTACGCCGCGCTGGCCCGGATCGACCCGGAAGCTTGTTCGGTCGATGCGATCCGTCAGGTAACGGCCGGCCTCGTGGTCGCGGGACAGGCGTTCCCCAGTCGCTTCGTCGAAGCAGGTGCATCGCAACCAGTCCCCGTCGCGCGTGATGACGACCCGCCCGTAGCGTGCCGCCAGTTCGAGAAGCTCCTGTTCCACGTTTGCTGGAACGGCGTACCGGGCGTGTTCCCGCAGCGCCGCCACCATGCGCCCGGCAGCCATATCCGCCGCGCGAGCGTTCCAGATCGAGAGCGGCGTCAACCGGTAAGTATGGACGTGCTCCGGGCTCTTGACCAGTTCGGCGAAGGGCGCCAGCACAGCCCTGGCCTCAGGGGCGCGCGGCGCGTGGACGTCCAGCAGGATGCTGGAATCGCTCTGCACGATAAGCGCGTTCTCCGGCCTTGTCACTTCCTATCCCTCGGCCGGCTGTGGGCTCGGGTTCCGTACCTTTGGCGGGCGGCCCCCCCCGGTAGCCAACAGATAACCGGAGTCCCGAAGTGCGCGCCGAAACGCCGTCTCCGAGGAGGCCGGCACCACCAGATGCCGTTCCCCAGCCCGCATGCAGTGTTTGCGGGTCCGCGTGTCGCTGGCGATCAGCGCGGCGAGCGCGGGGTCGGCGCACTCAATCAGGCGGGCAAGTCCCCGGTCATGGACCTTGGTGGTTCGCTCAGCGATGTCATCGAGCAGGCGGGTGACCGTGTCGGGGAGCGCCACGCCGCTTCGTGCCACCAGGAATTCTCGGATTTCCTCAACTTGTCTGCCCGCCTCGATGGCGGCCAGCAGCTTGCTGGCCTCCAGACGCCAGACAAAGTCCGAAACTGGGGTGGCGTAAACATCCAGGGCCAGACGGTCGCTCTGCTCCAGTTCTGAACCGGTTGCCGCAATCTCCAGATTCGGTAGAACCCGAAGCACAGGTCTTACTTCCACGGGCGCCGGCTGGCAGTCGGATTCCACATCCAGGCAATAGGCTCCGAGCGGCGTGAGACGGAAGTACATCAGCCCGTCGTAACGGCTGAAAAAAGGGAGTTCGTCCGTTCCCCATAACCCGCGGAAGTCGCGGCGAGCCCCCGCGGGCGGGATGAGCGCGACATCAATCATGCCGAGCGTGGCAGCGTACTCGAGCAGCAGACTCATGAGGTAGCGCTCGCCGAGGAAGCGCGCGCCTCCCTCATAACCGAGCGAGCCGTATTGTTGGTGGCAGATGTACAGGCCCCAGGCATCGCGGGTCGCCGCGAATTCGTTGCCCGTGGCTTGCATGTACCGGAAAAACTCTTCGGTGGCGATCCATCCGCCGGGCGGGCATTCGGCGAGGCTGTCGGCAATCGCCTCCCGCCGCGCGGACACAGCCGTGAGTCCGCGCTTGCCTTTGCCGGTCTGCCCCTTGACACACTCGACCCGCGCCAACTCGTCAAGGATAGTCGTGTCAATCCACTTCGTCCACAGCGTGCGGATGGTCCCCGCAGCCGGTTCGGAGAGCGCCTTGCGGCCGGCCCTGGTGAGCTCCAACCGCGTCCCCGCGAGCTGCGCGAGCCCTCCCGCCTGGATGAGCAGCGGCCATGCGAAGGCCCGGATCGGCCCGGCGTTCTCCTGGTAGCACTTGTTCTCGACCGGCACGTGCGGATAATAGTCGCCGCCATCGAGAATCGCGGTGATCGTGTCGATCGTGGAGGCTGACGCCCTGCGCGTCTTATCGCTTACCGCCACCTTTCCCGCATCGACCAAGCGCAGGACCGAGAGCATCTCCCGCTGCGCCGCGCGCTCCCTCTCATGGACCGTAAGGGGCACCGCTTCGGTTCCCGGCTCCCGTTTTCGCTCCTTCTCGTTCCAGCGTTCGAACGGGCGGTCGTATGCGGGTGGGAGCTGATCGAGCGCCGCGATCGTCGTCTGGCAAGGCGCCGGAACGAACGCCTTGAGCCGCGCCTTGAGGTCGGCCGGCATCACGCTGCCGTAAAAGAAAAAGCACAGCTTCGACGGCTTACGGTCGTATCCGAAATCGCCCTTCGAGCCCCAGGCCGGATCGCGACCGTACTTGGCGCGGAACACGCCGGCGTCAAACTGCCCTGAAGGCGCATGGACGGCTTCGGCCACCGCCGCGCGCTGCAACTCATCCAGGCCCGCCCAGATCGAATGTAACCGCTCCCCTGCGAGATGTTGGACGACGAGAGCGGCCATATCCCCCTTCCTGCTGGGTGCTTTCTCCCCGGTCAGCGCCGTGAGTTTTCTTAGCTCGCACGCAGTCATGCAATCGAGTGCGCGTTTCAGAGTGGGGATCTCTTCTTCGTCGACGTGGTAGTTCATGTTCTCTCAGACAGTTTACCCGGCCCGCCTCCACGCTGCGTATAAGAGCTCAACGCGTCAGACTTTGGAGAAGGTTCGCCCTTCCATCAGCTTGGCGGGTTCGCCCGGCGGCGCGAATCGGAGAGGCTATTTGAGAGAGCACGAAAGAACTCAACCGGCGTCGCGATCCGAAGGCCGGTCCGCCGTGCAACGGCCGGCGTGAAATGTTTGGTGTTGTGCGTGATAAACCAATCGGGGCGCCTCGCTATCGCGGAGAGCAGCACCGGAACATCCGCCGCATGACGAATCAGATGGCGTCCAGCCATCACCTCGGCTTCACCCGGAAACGGAACCATCTCCGGCTTCATCAAATCGATCAAATGGACATAGCTATCCACCACCCGGTTCACGTCGCCGGATTCCACCCCGCCCATGCGGATCAGAAGATTCTCTTCGACCTCCTCACGCACGGCTTCGGCGAGAACCAGTCGGCATATTCGAGCTGCGCATAGCGAGAGAACGGCTTTATCCGACCCCCACGTCGAAACTATGCCAGCGGTCAAGACGTTGGAGTCGAGGAAAACCCGAACACGTTCCCCCTGACTCAATGACGCTTGCCCCGCGTTCCGCGTTCGCGCCTCGCAAGTTCAGGATAGCGGCGAACGAAGACGCGCTGCCGCGCCTCGGCCAAGGTTTCAAGCAAATCCGCGGGGGGGAGTTGCCGGTGCTCCAACACGGACGCGATGGATTCACAGAGAATCCGAAACCGGTTCTGTTCGGGGATCAGCATAAGACCTTCCCCGATCCGCAGTACGGCGACGGGAGCGCCCGTGTCCAGGCCCAGTTCATCGCGATACTGCTTGGGGATTGTGAGTTGCCCCTTTTCACCAATCCGCGTGTGGGCCACGTACTCGACTTGGGACTGGCGGCTTGACATGGTAAGAATATCCTACCATAACTTGTGACTGCCTGTCGGCACGAATTGGCGCGGGGGTCTCATGGCGATCGTGCAGAATAATCCGGGCTAGAATGAAGGCTTGATCCTGACCTTCACGATCAACCCCGCGATCGATCAGAACGTCACTGCCGACCGGCTGGTGTTCGAAGACCGCGCCTACATCGTCGCGACATCGGAGTCTGCGGGCGGCCGCGGGATCAACGCGTCGTGCGTCATCCACTCCTTCGGCGGCAAAACGGTCGGGATTGCGCCGTGTGGCGGCGAGTCCGGCAAGAGATTCCAGAAGATGCTGTGCGAATGCGGCTTTCCTGTGGAGCTGGTTCGCGTGTCGAGCGAGATCCGGACAAACCTCACCATCACGGACCGGCAGGGGCTCACCATCAAACTTAACCAGCCAGGGCCGGCGCTCTCCGCCTCCGAACTGGAGGCGCTCGAAGCGGCTGTCCGGAAGAGGCTGCCCGGCGCGGAGTGGCTGATGCTGTGCGGCAGCCTGCCGCCCGGAGTGCCGTCGTCTTTTTACTCGAAGCTGATCCGCATTGCGCATGACCACGGGGCGAAGACGCTGCTTGACACCGACGGCGAAGCGCTGCTCGAGGGCGTTGAGGCGGGGCCGACGGTGGTTGCACCCAATCAGCAGGAAGCGGAACGGCTGCTCAACACCGCGCTGATCACGCGCGGGCACTTTCTGGAGGCCGCTGCCCGCATTCACCGTATGGGCGCGAACTCGGTGATTCTCTCGCTCGGCGGGCGCGGCGCCGTGGGAGCGAACGCGCGCCACATGCTGGAAGTGGCGCCGCCACGCATCGAAGCGGTCTGCCCGATCGGCTCCGGAGACGCGCTCGCAGCCGCGTTTACGTGGGCCATGTCGCGCGGCTCGGAGTTCGCCGACGCGCTGCGCTGGGGCGTGGCCGCGGGCACTGCCTCCGCGATGCTGCCCGGGCTTCTGTTCGCCTCGCTCGATCAGACGCGCGAGATGTACGAGCGCGTTGAGATCAGCGATGCACGCTAATAACTGGACACTCCACCTCAAACACGGCGCCGAGCACGCGCTCGGTCAGTGAATCGAAAGAATCCGCGTTCATCGGCGTTTATCGGCGGGCAATACTTATGCGCCGCGTCAACGCAAAGCTCTCAGAGCAGTTGTTAGCCGCCGATCAACGCGGATAAACGCGGATGGTGGGGTGACCGCGGGGGTCAATTTTTCCAGCTATCTCTCGGACACTACGCTGGCGGGCCCGTGGCGCAAGTCGCGCGATCGGCGCCGTGTTGCGTGAGCCTGTTCCGCGCCCTCAGCATCACACGCTCTGGATGTAGTTACGCATGTGTTCCAGCTCGGCCGTCTTCTGCTCGATTTCATGAATCATGAGATCGCGCATGGAAATGAACCCGGCCACGCGGCTGCCGCGCATCACCGGTAAATGGCGGCACCCGCAGCGCCGCATCAGGTCCATCGCCTCCTCCACGGTCGTGCACTCGTCCGCGACCGTCAGATCGGTGGACATGACCTCATCGACAAGGGTTCGCGCGGGGTCGAGGCGCGGTACGACGACGCGTCTCATCAGGTCGCGCTCGGAGAACACGCCCCGCAGTTCGCCGCCCGAGAGCACGAGCACGGCGCCGATGTTGAGGTCCGCCATCCGCACGGCGACGTCGGCCACGATGTCGCCACACTCGGCCGAATAGAGGTTCCGGCCCTTCAAAACGTCCTTCAATAGAGGCATGGCAACCCTCCCAGGGGTGTACGTCAAAGTACCACACGCCGAGGACGTTCTCAAGCGTTTGATTCCAAATGAGTTATTAAGAGGTGATGCTCCGCTCAGGGAACCACGAGCGAAGAGCCCGGACGGGGCTGGTCCGGCGGCACGATGTTGCCGTGCTGCTCCTGAAGGAAGTCGAGGAAAGCGCGTCCCCGTTTTCGGCCGTTGTTGATCTGGTGCTCGACGCGCTGGAGGAAAGCGAGCACTCCGAGAATCTCCGCATCGCGGACGACGGTCATTCCATACCGTTCAGTCGAAGTGCGGCGGAACTCCTCGAGGTTTTCCTGCAGGCGATCGAAAATCCAGGCGGCGATGAGGTTTGAAGGGCGGCTCTCGTAGTAAAGGCCGCTCTCGCGCGTCCGGTAGGTGCGGACGAGCCCCTCGAGCGCCTCGCGAACGTCGTAGTCCACGGCGCCCCTGCCGGCTAGCCCGGCGGCGGCAACGGCCTGGATGAGAAACGCAATCAGCGTATCGTGCTCGCGGAGAAATGAGTCGGTCACCTCGATATCGAGGTTGGGAATCTCGCCAGGGGCGGCGGGTTTCTCATGCTTGCGTGCTTCGCGGAGGTACACGCAGTCCAGCGGGCAGGAAACGGTTTCCTCGCGCTCCGTCCCACAGCACACGGTACAGATTTCGCCTCCCACGCCGGGGCAGTAGCGCCGGGGACGCCTTGTCTCGCAGATCCTGCACGCCATAATGAATGGTGAGGGCGGCGTCAGGCCACCCCAAACCTGATGATCGCATAGCCCCGGCGGGAGCCGGGCATCTCTGGAACGTATGCCCCTCACCGACCTGTTCATCAAAGTGGAAATCGAGCACGACCAGGACGAAACGCCGGACCGGGTGGCGTTTGAAGTGTGCCGCGCCGCGATGAAGATCTACGGTGTCACTTCGGCCGAGTTGTCGAGCATGGTAACGCACCCGGACGAGTAGGCCTACTGAAGCGCCGGCGCACGGCCCGCCGCTGTCGTAAATTGAGCTTATATGAAGTTATCCATTCGATTGGCTGCGGTTGCGCCCTTGCTGATTTCGCTCGCCTCGGGCGCGCCCCCGGCCACGCAGAAGCCCCCGACAGTGGCCGAAGCCCAAGCCTTTATCAAAGAGGTCGAAAGCAAGCTGCTCGACCTTTCGACGTTTTCCCAGCGAGCGGACTGGATCAAATCCACCTACATCACCGGCGACACCGAGGACGTTGCGGCGCAGGCCGATGAGCGCGCCATCGCGGCGCAGGTCGCTTATGCCAAGCGCGCCACGCGCTTCGACAGGCTCTCGCTGCCGCCGGATGTGGCGCGGAAACTCAAACTGCTCAAAGTCTCGCTGACGCTGGCGACGCCCGCCGACGCAAAGCAGAGCGCCGAGCTTACGCAAATCGTCTCGTCGATGGAGGGCACTTACGGGAGGGGCAAGTATTGCCCGGGCGGAGACTCCTCCAAATGCATCGACCTGGAAGACATCACGCGCATCATGGCGACGCGGCGCGACGCCGTTGAGCTGCTCGACGTGTGGCGCGGGTGGCACACCGTGTCGCCGCCCATGCGGAAAGACTTCGAGCGCTACGTGGCGCTGGGCAACAAGGGCGCGCGGGAACTGGGCCTCGCCGACATGGGAGCGATGTGGCGCGCGAAATACGACATGCCGCCAGACGCCTTCGCGAAGGAAGTGGACCGGCTCTGGGAGCAGGTCAAGCCGCTATACGTCTCGTTGCACGCCTACGTGCGGAGCAAGTTGCGCGAGAAGTACGGCGACGTGGTGCCGGCCGGTGGCCCCATCCCGGCGCATCTGCTGGGCAACATGTGGGCGCAGGAGTGGGAGAATATTTACCCGCTGGTGGCGCCGCAGAACGCCGATCCCGGATACGACCTGACGCAGATACTGAAGGAGCGGAAGACGGACCCGCTGCAGATGGTGCGGTACGGCGAGGGCTTCTTCACTTCGCTCGGCTTCGCGCCGCTGCCGAAGACGTTCTGGGAGCGCTCGCTGTTCGTCAAGCCCCGCGACCGTGACGTGGTCTGCCACGCCAGCGCGTGGGATCTCGACAGCGTGGACGATGTCCGGCTCAAGATGTGCATCGATATCACCGCCGAGGACTTCACGACGATTCACCACGAACTGGGGCACAACTTCTACCAGCGTGCGTATACCCCGCAGCCCTTCCTGTTCCGCGACAGCGCCAACGACGGCTTCCACGAGGCCATCGGCGACACCATCGCGCTCTCGGTGACACCGGAGTATCTCGTGAAGCTGGGTTTCCTCAAGGAGGCGCCCGCTCCGTCCAAGGACATAGGCCTGCTGATCGAGCGCGCGCTGGAGAAGATCGCCTTCCTGCCGTTCGGGCTGCTCATCGACCAATACCGCTGGAAGGTGTTCTCCGGCGCGATCACGCCGGACAGGTACAACCAGGCGTGGTGGGATCTGCGGCTCAAGTACCAGGGCATCGCACCGCCGGTGGCGCGCAGCGAAGCGGATTTCGACCCCGGCGCGAAATACCACGTCGCCGCGAACGTCCCTTACACGCGGTACTTCCTGGCCGACATTCTGCAGTTCCAGTTTCACAGGGCGCTGGCGCAGATCGCCGGCTGTAAGGAGCCGCTGCACCGTTGCTCGGTGTACGGCAACCTGGAGGCCGGCAAGCGGCTGAACGCGATGCTCGCGATGGGGCAGAGCAAACCCTGGCCGGATGCGCTCGAGGCGCTCACGGGCCAACGCCAGATGGACGCCACGGCCATCCGCGACTACTTCGCGCCGCCGCAGAAGTGGCTCGACGAGCAGAACCAGGGCAAGCCGGTCGGCTGGTAGCCTTGGTTCGCGTGTGTGCGGCCGCGCCGGCTGCTCTACTTGATCTCGAGGGTGTAGGGCATCATGCGCAGCATGCCGCCCTCCATCCACGTGCGCGTAGCGAAACGCCGCAGCAGCCGGAACGCCGCCGTATCGGGCAGCGACGCGCCGGGACGGCTCGTCAACTGCTCGAAGATGGTGCGCCGCGGCGGGTAGGGCACCAGCCGGACCTTCTCGCCGCGGGGCAGATTGGCCTTCTGCCTGACCATCTCGATGGCGGCATCGAGGCCGCCGAAATCGTCGATGAGCCCGTTCTTCTTGGCCTGCATGCCCAGCCATACGCGGCCTTGCGCGATAGGCTCGACCTCCTCGAAGGGGCGGTGGCGGCCCTGCGCAACGCGGCTGACGAAGGTCTTGTAGAACTCCTCGATCGACGCCTGCAACTTTTTGCGGGCGGCATCCGAAAGCGGTGTGTAATCGGAGTCGATATCCGCGAAGCGGCCGCGAGTCAGAATGTCCTTCTGGATTCCAAGCTTGTCGTACAGGCCGTGCAGATCGGCTTTGCCATAGAACACGCCGATGGAGCCGGTCATCGTCCCGGGGTAGGCGAGGATCGGGTCGCCGGTCATAGCCATGTAGTAGCCGCCCGAAGCCGCAAGGTCGCTCATCGAAATCACCAGGGGCTTCTTCTTCGAGAGCAGCGTCATCTCGCGCCAGATTTCGTCGGAGGCGAAGCCGTCGCCGCCCGGTGAATCGATACGGACGATCACGCCGCGAATACCGGGATCGTCGGCCACCTGCTCCATGAGGCGCGTCATCCCGGAGGAAGTGATGAAGCCCTGACTCCCGAAGATGCTGTCGCCGTCGCCGCGGATGATGTCGCCCTCCGCTACTATGAGCGCGATACGGCGCCCGGTCTCCACGCCTACCGACTGCGGCGCGATCCTCATGTACTCGCGCGGAGACACCTTGCGGATGTCGCGCAACTTGCAGCGCTGCTTGATTTCGCCGTACACCTGGTCCTGGTATTCGAGCGCATCGACCAGGCCCGTCGCGAGCGCCTGCCTGGCAACGAACGGCCCCTGGTCGATGATGGCCCGCATTTCATCGGGGGATTTCTTTCGAGCGTTGCCAAGACGCGTGACGAGCAGACCGTAGAGGTCGTCGAGCATCGAATTCAGGACCTCGCGGGTCTCCGGGCTCATCGAACTGCGGGTGAACGTGTCGCCCGCGTCCTTGTATTTCCCCGCGTGTTCGATTTCGATCTGGACGCCGATCTTGTCAAGGGTCTTGCGCAGGTACATCACTTCCGCGCGAAGGCCCTTGAGGTCGAGAAAATCCTCGGGCGCCATGATGATCCGGTCCGCGGCGGTCGCGACATAGTATTCGCGGGCGCCGGGCGCGCGCAGGTAAGCGTAAACCGGTTTGCCGGACTTGCGGAAGGCCTCGATATCCGCGCGTAGCTCGTCCAGCTTGCCCCAGCCCACATGCAGGCCCGAAGGCATGAGGAGGATGGCCCGGATACGAGGGTCCGCGGCGGCCTTGCGGAACATCTCCCAGTGGTCGCGGACCGTCGCCGTAGACGTTGTGTCCAGGAAAGGCAGCGGGATCTCGACGGGCGGGCTCTCCGGAATGTCGCCCTCCAGCCGGTAGACGAGGACCGCGCCGTCGGGGATCGATGGCGGTCGCGACGCCAGCCGCAGCGCGGCGAAGAAGAAGATCACGAGGGCCAGGCCCGCGAAGACAAACCCGATCAGCACGCCGAGAATGAACTTTTTCATCTGATTCCCGTTATAACGCGAAGGCGCAGGCTCCGCCTGTCCCCGCGGCCGCGAGAATGGCCCGGAACGCGCCTTCACGCGCCCGGGCCGTTCGCCTCAGTTTACGCACCCGTCAGGATCAGATCCACCCGGTGACTGACATCCTTCAAGTACGCGGCGTCCCCGCCCTCGAGTTCACACGTTGCCGTGCCCGAGTAGCCTACGTCGTGAAGCGCGGCATAAATCGCTTTCCAGTTGACATCGCCGTCGCGGAGGTTGAGCCATTGCGTGCGCTCATCCTTGAAGCGGAAGTCCTTGAGATGGAGTTTCGCGATGCGCTTGCCGAGGGTGCGGATCCAGTCCTCCGGGTAGCCGTAAAACATCACGTTACCCACGTCGAAGTAGGCGCGGACCCAAGGTGTCTTGAACTCGTCCACATAGCGGGCGAATTCGAGAGGGCTGAGGAGGAACTTGTTCCACACTTCCTCAATGGCGATGATGACCTTGACGCTTTCGGCCAGCGGGATCAGCTTGCGGATCTGCTGCTGGGAGCGGGTCCAGGCGTCGGCGTAGCTCGTTTTCGGATTGACGACGGCAGGCACGAGCAGCACCGTGTTGGCGCCCCAGAATGCGGCGTTACGCAGGCTGGTCTCCATGCCCTTCATGCTCTTGGCCACGACGGCCGGGTCGGAAGAGGAGAGCGGGAATTCCCAGTGGGCCTGGTTCATCACCGAGTGGATCTTCAGGCCCGTGGCTTCGGCTGCCTTCTTGATCTCTTCGGCCTTACGCTCGTCCGGTTGCGTGGCGCACTCCACCTGCTCGAAACCGGCGTCACGGGCCATCTGGAAGCGGTCCTTGTAAGAGAGCTTCTCGGGAAGCATCGACTCATACAGCGCTCTTTTTATCGGCAGCCGCTCGCCAGCGAAACCACGTGCAGCGGCCGCGACTGCCGGCATGGACAAAAAAGTTCTCCGGTTCATGATCCACCTTTCAGGCGAGCGCGATTCCGTTTGCGCGCGCCGTCTGCATGATGTATTGTCTACCCTCGTCGTACTCCTCGGGTTTACTGAGGTGCTCGAGCATGAGCGGCGGCTGTGAGGGCAGGCGTGAGAGCTGCCGCAGATACTCGCTGTAATCCATTTCGCCGCGCCCCGGAATGACTTCGAGGAAGTGCACATTCATTTCTACGTTCCAGGCAAGGTCCTTCGCGTGGCACGAGACGATCCAGGGACCGAGCTTCTCGAAGGTATCGGCGATGAAAGCGCGATTGTTGTAGAAGCGGGCTGGGCTGTTGATGCCGTTGCAGACATCGATGTGGACGCCGAAGGCCTTGCGGTCCACGGCTCGCAAGAGCTCCAGATAGGAGTCTGCGCAATCCGGCGTCGCCCAGCCCATCATTTCGATGGTGAACTTCGATCGCTGCGGGCGAACCTCATCAATGATGCGCCGGCAGTTTTCGACGGTGGCCTCGAAGAACTCCTTGGAGAAGTTGCGCGGGTGCGGGCCGTACCAGATCTTCGGGTTGTAAGACCCGGCAATGTCCACGCAGCAGCGCGCGCCGACGGCCTCGGCGAGCGCGAGGTGCTCTGTGACGTACTTCAGGTTGGCCGTGCGCTTGTCTCGATCGGGGTCAAGCATGTTTACCCACGCGCCGACCTCGGCGATGATGACGCCCTCGGCTTTGAAGGCGTTCTCGATGGCGTGGATACGGGCGGTGTCTGCGAGCTTCGCGCCCGGACAATAAGCGGCGCTGTAGCCGAGGCGGCAATGCTCGCGGGCCAGCTCGCCGGGATCGTCTGTTTTCAGGAAAACCGGACCGCCCAGATGGACGGCATAAGAACCGGGCGGGACCGCGGCGAACGCAGCACTGCCGGCGGCGCCGAGCAGAGCCGCTCGCCGGGAGAAGGCGTTAGGCATGGCCATGATTCTATCTCGCATGGGGGCGGGACGTGGCCCAGGGTGTACGACATGGAAGTGGCGAACAGCAACATTCAGCCGAAACTGGCAGCGTTCTGGGCGTAGCCAGTACGCAAGGCCGTTGGCCCGCGCTGAAGCACTCTCGGCTGAACACCTTTACTGAGCCCGTGAGGGCGAAAGA
>Ga0209777_10005113_pt1 | contig 15243 bp, 11 predicted proteins | sample FrelakmetHBP12HB_FD_187147 | JGI IMG/M metagenome (GOLD analysis project Ga0209777, IMG submission 187147) | Freshwater lake sediment microbial communities from the University of Notre Dame, USA, for methane emissions studies -HBP12 HB (SPAdes)... | ecosystem: Environmental > Aquatic >... | reverse complement strand
TTTTTGCATCCTGGCACTGCGGAGGGTGGACGAGTCACGAGCCACGAATAAGTGAGGGGGCTGCTGAGTGCTCTACCGAATATCTAACCTTCTCTTTCTCTCCCGATATGACAAGCCTCCTTATAGAAAATAAAAACCAGCAACGACGCAGAAAGAAAAATGGTCGCTGTCCCTATTTTTCTTAACACATTGCCTTCGCGATTACGCACTATCAATGTTGAAGCCGTGGTCGCCTGGATTGCGATGTTCTTTATGCTGCTCTTCTCGATGTGGACTCTGGCGCATCACACGGCAACTTTATTTTACATTCCATGGCAATTTCTAAGCCGGGCGTCGGTTATGGCGAGTCTGCCCGCGGCACTGCTGGCTGCCTGGGGAGCGTGGCGATTTTCAAATGCTTATTGCGAAGAGGTCACAAAAACCGCATACCCGGCAGGACTGCAGAGGATATCGCCTATAGTTCTATTTATTGCGATAACAGCGTCGCTATTGGTTACTCCCACTTATAGCTTACGATTTGCTCTTGCCCTGACTGGATTTTTATTTATGTGGTGGCTAACAAGACAAGAATATTCGCCACCGCAGTCAAAGGCAGCAATCTCAGAAGTTATCGCAACATTTTCGGGGCGCAGTGGCGCTTGGCTCCTGGCGGCTTTCACTTTTGTCGCCGTTGTCGTAACACTGGCAGCTCACCGGCCTGACCTGGATGACTCAAGTTTCATTCAAATAGCCGCCCAAACATTGCGTCACCCAGAGCTCGCTCCTCTCACCTTTGATGCATCTTTGGGGTTCATCCTGGAGCCTTTTCGCTTCGCGCCCTATCGGCTTGCTTCATACGAGACGCTCGTTGCACTTCTTGCTGGTTGGACTGGTTTAGATATCCTGACTGTCTATTATCTGCTGCTGCCGGGGTTAACAGCAGCTTTGACAATCGGTGTAGCGTACTTGTTCGCGCGATGGTTCCTGCCGTCCGGACCGGCGCTTTTGGCCACAGGGATATTCCTTTTAATCATTCTTGTGTGGGGAGAATCAAATCTTGCGTATGGGAATCGCGTATTTGTCAGGTTGTTCCAGGGCAAAGGACTCCTCATCGCACTGACAACCCCCATGTCTGTCGTCGCAGGGCTTCTGCTCTTGCGTCGCCCCTCACCCTGGAATTGGATCTTTCTCGCTCTATCGCAGGTCGCGGCAATCGGCGTGTCTTCCTCCGGCCTGGTTTGCGCGTTTGCCACAACTGCGCTGATATTGGTAACAGCAATAAGACGCGATGTTTGGGCCGTTGTTTTTGCATCAGGAATAGTAGCTTCGACACTCATCTATCCGGTAATACTGGGTGCCTGGCTTAAGTTTTTCAGTGGCATGCCATTAAGTGAAAGAGGCTCATATTTTCCAATCAATTCTTCTCTTGGCCTTGGCCTACGTGAGGCACTTGCACTAACCGCATTAGCGCTGGGGCTCGGGGCACTACGCGTAAGTATTCAAAAACGGGAATATGGCCTGCTTGCCGGCGCGGCGCTTGCGCTGACACTCAACCCATGGTTGTCCGAGCTGCTGTCCAGTCTATCGTCTCGCAATATGAATTGGCGCTTAGCCTGGGCAGCACCAATGCCACTACTGCTGGCTGTCGCCTTCGCGGCAGTCATCTCGCCATTATTTTGGATACGACCATTGATAAAGAAAATATCTCTGTTCAGCTCTTTTACCGGAGTTGCAGCGCTTATTTTATTTTTAGCGGCTGCACGCTGGACTTTGGCGGATTTTAATAACGTAACATGGAGTTGGCCGTCAGCCAAACTACCTGCTGAATACAATTTAGCAAAAAATATCTCGAATGAAATAAGTAATTTTACTTCGACCGGGTATGTTCTGGCTGACACTGAAATTGGCGCCTGGATGCCATTAGTTGCACCCGACTTAAAACTTGTGATGCCGGGGCACACATACCCAATAATGCTGAAACCTGTTCTCTCCAAGTCCGAATTCGATAACCGCATGCAACTTTTTAACGCGATAAATGGACAGGAGGTAGACCTCCATAGTACGGTGAAACTCATAAAAAACTATAAAATTGGCACTATGGTACTATCGAATGGCTCGAGCGCAGAAAAAATTATTAGATATTTACTTTCACGCACAGATATTACGACCAGGGAGCTTCCGGCCGTCGCTGGATATCGCATATTCGCTCTTACTTACAACGATGGCATTCAAAAATGAACATTAAGAAGGCAATTTATTCGCCACGGGGACCTATTTTTAGTGGCTGCGTTGCGGCCCTGATTAGCCTGTTTGTGCTGGCCAGTCTTATAAACAGTAGTTCTATTGTTTGGGACGGAAAAGAGAATCTCACCGCCGCATCGAATCTGATTCGCTATGGCGTATTTTCGGTCGCGCACGACAGCACGCCTTCGCCGGACATGAAGCGTGAGCCTGCCTGGCCCACGCTCACAGCGGGTCTATTGCTTCTGACCAGGCTTCATCAGATTGAACCGGACCTGCTGGCGATCCGTCATCAAGCCCTTTTCAAGGGAATGAATGCAGTGTTTCTTGCTTTAGTCGTTGGTCTCACATCAGGCCTCGCCTGGTTCTGGGCGCGAAGACCTGCAACTGCCTGGATAATTTCGCTCATGCTGGCCCTCACTGCGCTTGCGACGACTCCGCGTTTAGTTAATTATTTTAACAATGAACCACTTGCAATGCTATTGTTATTGGTTGCATCGGCATTGACGTTGTTCGCATCCAATGGAGCATGGCGCAGCGCGATCAGTCTCGGATTGGCCCTCGGTCTTCTGGCTCTCACCAAGGCACAGTTTCTTTATATAGCGTTCGTACCAATTGTCGCTTTAGGATTCATCAGTAAGAAGCAGGCTGGATTTGCGCTACTGGCTTTTACTCTGGTCGTTACTCCCTGGATCATTCGTAATACTGTTACATTCGCCAAACCGGCGATATCTGAGAGAGGCAAGACAGTAGCCGCAGTTCGAATGATCATGGTCACGGAATATCGCCAAAGTGAGTATGCATGTATGGCTTTTGCCTTCACCCACCCTAAATGGCGAGAAAAAGTCGGAGGAATGTTAGGGATTACTCTGCAAGACTTTAACCGCAACGCTCGCTGTGAGCGATTTAATCGCGATGCTGGCTTTGACATGGGTCTTGAAAAGGTTAGTAGAACTTTTTTCCCGGAAGACATTGCTGCGTTGAGTGAAGGTGATTGGCGTAAAGCCGTTCAATGTCGTGTTAAAGGCAGAGTTATCGGGCTTGAGATTGAGGCAAATCGGCTGCGATTTACCGATATAACGACGTTATCATTAGAGAACATGGTACGGTATGTACAAACACTTCCTCTTTTTGCATGGCGGGGAATGGGCTTCAGCGCATTTCCATGGTTGAGCATTCTTCTTACGATTTCCGCATTTTCTCTTATTTTTACTCGATTGTGGCCCCTAGCCGTCCTTGCGTTATCATCACATCTTTTCCATCTTTTATTTACTCATAATATCCCCCGCTTTCATGCGATTGAATTAGGTGTAATGATTTTTGCAACGGCATATTTGCTGGATATGGCATTTACTTTGGCGATGAGAACTTTGCAAAATTGGACATTCCGACAGTGACCCTGTTGACTTTCGAATTGTGCCGCCTGATGGAAAGCGCCGGGTTTTCTGATTCATCTGCTTCGGGAAAGGATGGAAAATGAAATTAATAATACAAATCCCCTGCTATAACGAGGCTGAAACCCTGGCTATTACACTTTCTGCGCTGTCGCGCGAAGTGCCGGGATTTGATAAAGTCGAATGGCTGGTTATCGACGATGGCAGTACGGATAAAACTATAAAAGTTGCTCAGGAAAATGGCGCGGATCACATCGTGAGGCATACCCGCAATCAGGGGCTTGCCCGCGCCTTTATGACCGGTATCCGGGAAGCTGTTCGTCTTGGCGCGGATGTGATTGTGAATACGGATGCTGATAATCAATATAACGCAGGAGATATTCCATCGTTAACTCAGCCGATTATCAACGGGCAGGCTGATATAGTTGTGGGCGAAAGACCGATAGATAGTATCAATCACTTTTCCCCGATTAAAAAAATTCTCCAGAAAATGGGAAGCTGGGTTGTCAGGACGGCAAGCAGGACAGACATCCCTGATGCGGCAAGCGGCTTTAGAGCCATGAGCCGTGATGCCGCCCAGCAACTGGTCGTATTTAATAATTACACCTATACGATGGAAACCATCATCCAGGCCGGCCAGAAAAATATGGCGATTACATCTGTCCCTGTGCGGGTTAACGCTGATCTGCGTCCGTCGAAGCTGGTTAAAAGTATTCCATCTTACATCTTCCATAGCATAGTTACTATTGTTCGAATCTTTATCGTTTACCGGCCATTTCGTTTTTTGGGCTCGATTGGCGTGGTATTGTTCGGGTTAGGTATTTTGATCGGAATGCGTTTCGTGTGGTTTTATCTCAACGGGCGAGGTGGCGGCCATGTGCAATCACTCATTCTTGCCAGTGTTCTTATTGGCATGGGTTTTCAGACGCTTCTTATTGCTGTCATCGCTGATTTACTCTCAGCGAACCGAAAGTTATTGGAGGATATCCGCTACGTAGTGAAGCGAAAACCTGCCGAAACAGAGGCGCAGCAAAATAAAGAAGGACACAAAAATGGCTGACCAAGGTACAGACGGAGATTCCGTTTGAAAATATCAGGTGGACTTATAGAAAATGGTATCGTTGTTGGCAATGCCTACGACAAATACGGATCATCTAATATCTTTGAGCGATGGTTGGTACAGGGATTTGTGTCCGCTATGACTGAACTGGTGGACAAGGTAAACCCTACTTCGATTCACGAGGTGGGTTGCGGAGAGGGGTATTGGACTTTGAAATGGTTGGAGCAGGGCATTGTTGCACGAGGCAGCGATTTTTCCAGTAATGTGACTGAGATGGCACAGGCCAATGCCTTGAGCCTAAAGTTGCAAGTCGTAACATTTAAAGTCTGCAATATATATGACCTGAATCCGGATGTGGATGCCGCCAATTTAGTTGTTTGTTGCGAAGTTTTGGAACACTTGGAATGCCCGGAGGACGGTCTGCAAGCTTTACAGGCCATAGCCAGCCCTTATCTAATCATCAGTGTGCCGCGCGAACCTCTCTGGAGTGCCATGAATATGGCCAGAGGCAAGTATTGGACGGATTGGGGGAGAGAATACGCCTGGCCATATGCAAAGTTGGTCTCAACGCCAGTTCTTGGCGCTTGTGTCGCGCTATTTCGAGGTGCTGGAAGTTCGGTCTCCTATTCCGTGGACGATTCTGCTATGCTGTCGCAATTAACTTTAGCGGTTACGCAGATCTTTTTGCCTAAAACATATTGTCCTATACCTTTTGGACATTATAACTAAAGGAGGAGCATTATAGCTGATATGATAGGAGTCGACGACCCGCGGCTGAATGTTGTTAACCTGTTTGACGGCGTCATCTGGCGGCTTGGGAAATTCATTCGAAGGTTTCCGCTTTATGATCGCATTAATTCGGCAACGATTGTCCGCAGATTTTGTTACGATGCTGCCGCGCATCTTGCCGATATGCCTCAAAGGATCAACATCGAGACAGTAAATCAGTGCAACGGTAGTTGTGGCTTTTGCCCTGCAAATACTGAGAATGACCCACGCCTTATTCAATATATGTCAGATCAGCTAATTCAAAAGATCGCTTTAGAGTTAGCCGTTGAAAATTATAGAGGCAGTATTGCCCTGTTTATAAACAATGAACCACTCATTGACAAACGAATTTCGCAAATCATTGGTATTTTCCGAAAATCATGTCCAAATAACGAAATCGAACTATCCACGAATGGCCGCCTGCTCACAGCAGAACGATATTTTTCACTCTTTGATTCCGGCCTAAGCCGCCTCATTATTAATAATTATAACAACAAAAGGAGATTCACAGATAAGATCGGTTGCGCGCTTGATCAGATATTGTCTTCTGATCATGGCAAGTTGCGGGAATATATGCAAAACACATTAATTCTCTTAAAAAATAAAGACGAAATTCTTAACAGCCGGGCCGGGAAGGCGCCGAATAAGATAAATGTGGAGAGATATAAGTACTATCAGCGGAATAGCTGTGCAAACCCATTCCGGCAAATGTGCATTCTTCCCGATGGTCGCATTTCGCTCTGTTGTGAAGATTTTATAGGGCAGGTTACGGTTGGGAACATTGATATAGAAAGTATCCGCGCTGTTTGGAACGGGACCGTAATGTGCACTATGCGCGCTGAATTGCAAACCAACGGGCGTACAACCATTTCAACTTGTCAACGCTGTGATTACGGGCACTTGGGAGGAGAAAAAGCAAAGTCACTCCTTCGGTATTTTGTGAAAGGCTTCTCTAAAAGCTAATGACGGTTACGCGGGTTAGATATCTTGGTGGTGGCCTTTAAGGCTTTCAAAAATGGCCGCAAGCTTTTGTTTGTGGGTGGAATGTCCCTTTAATCTCATATAAAATTCATTTACGAAAAATTATGAAAAAAGTTCTGCACTGGACCGGCTCAATCTTGAGCATAGTTGGCGTCGTCTTTGTCGCCATTAAACTATCTGAATACGGTGGCAAATCGCCTTTTCCCGGTTCAGCTATTGGAGCTTGCTGGCTCTGTCCGGTTTGGCGATGGTTTACGCAATCGCAAACGTCCTTTTGGTCCTGGCATGGAAAACGCTATTAAAACATTTTGGGATTGTCGTAAATTTTGCTTGGGCAATAAGAACATATGGCGTTTCGCAACTAGCAAACCAGCAGTATGTTCCAGGCAGTATTTTTCACCTTGCCGGACGGCAAGGTGATTGGGCAGGCAGCCGGTCAAGGAATAACCGAACCAGCACATAACTGCATTTTTTTAATTGCTTTTAAAACTGGATATCTATGTCAACACCTTTCTTTATTATTGGTTGTGGTCGATCCGGAACAACTTTACTGCGGGCCATGCTTAATTCTCACCCAAAAGTCGCTATTCCCCTTGAATCTCTTTTTATTGTTGACTATTTGCAAAGACAAGATATTGACCCGGTTATCATCAGAGAACTGATGACGAAAGAGTATGAGATCAAGGCGTGGGGTTTAAAGTTGTACCCCTCGGATTTGTACGACTGTGATACTGTCGCCGAAATGATAGAAAAAATCCATCGACTTTATGCTTTGAAACATAACAAAGTCATATGGGGTCAAAAGACGCCGCGTTTCGTCAGATATGGTGATTTATTGAAAAAAGCTTTTCCTCAGGCAAAGTTTATTAATCTGATCCGAGACCCTCGTGCAGTGGTTTCGTCTCTCATCAGTTCGAACGTACATAGAAGCAATCCATACTATGCTTGTCGCAGATGGAACAACGATGTTTTTTCAGGATTACAACTGGAAAAGAAATACCCTGAGTCTACTATAAGGATCATGTACGAAGATTTAGTTTCAAAACCAACTGAAACATTGCAGCGCATATGCTCTTTTCTAAATTTGGAATATGACATCAACCTTCTCAATTATCATCAAACGACTGGGTTTGAGTATGGTTCATATCACAGCAAAATTCATTCAAACCTAACCTCAGCTGTCTCAACGGAGAGAATAGCTGCCTGGCGGATTAAACTCACGCCTCGTAAAATTAATTATGTTGAATCTGTATGTTGCGGATTGATGAGTATATGTGGATACAAAAGAGAAACACCATCAACAAGTTGTCAAAGTATTTTTGTAGTTACTTACAAAACAGAGCGATTCTTTAATTTCCCCTTTCAATTATATCATTACATTATCCACAGAAGAAAATATTTATCCTGCCTTTTGGTGCGAAAATATAAACTTGGTTTACTGAGTAAATTCGCAGACATAATTAATTTAATTAACGGTTAATAAATTTTGCGTACATAGTATCTGCTTTTGCAATAATTTATATTTTTTGGAGCGTGCCATACGTATTGAGAATGCATTGCCGGAAGTGCAAGCGCTTTCCCGCCGTCAGCTCGACTATGTGGCATCATTAATAGGAGCAAAAGTATGAGTTTTGGCCAGTGGAAGACTGTAGCCAAGTGGGGTTGGGTGTCTGCAGTTCTTATATTTATTAGCTATTACGCATCCACTAAATTTGTCATCATCAAGAAATCAGTTGCAATACTATCACCGCCAACAATAGTGCTTGCTGTTTGCGCAATCGTATTAGCCAAGTGCTGTCTTTCAATAAATATGCGTTTTGCCGCGAGTAAGGCGGGGCTGTGTATATCGATGAAGGATTCTTATTGTATTTACAACCGAACCCAACTGGCCAAGTATATACCCGGCTCCATTTGGCAGTTTGTCGGCCGTATGGTTATCCTGCGCGAGCGTGGTGCATCCCCGGCGGCAATCCGCGATTCTTTACTGGCTGAGCATGCTTGGATAGTTGGTTCGGCTGCATTGTTGGGGGTAGTTCTTGTTCTATTTTCACGGCCTGATCTGGTTGAGTATTGGGTTAATAAAGTTGGCATCACAAAAGCAGTGTATGCGGCTATATTAATTGTTGCGTTTTTGTTTTCCCTGCTTATTTTGTTCATGCTCATGTGGAATAAATTCGCATATTGGCTTCTTCGTTTGTTACCTTCTGTCCGGGCGCTTATAGTTTTAAGTATGACATGGGTTTTTATGGGGATAGCATTTTGGGTAATCCTTGGTCCTTTTTGGGTAACGCCAGTACCCTTCCTCTATGCGGTCGGTATATATTGCATTGCATGGGTTGTCGGCTTCTTGGTTCCGTTTGCACCCGCAGGACTGGGGGTGCGCGAAGGAATTTTAGTTTTCGCAATGTCACCTTTCCTACCAGTTGAAACAGCAATTCTTTTATCGGCGATAAATCGTGTGTTGTGTTTTTTTAGTGAACTCATTCTTGTTATCCCGTGTGTTGCTAACAGGCGGGCATTTAGATTGGAGTAAATGAGTAAATAGGTAGTGTAAAGAGCTGACAGTACACTCTGCATCCTTGAGATCGGCTTGAGCATCCCATAAGCCTGCAGGACTACTTTGTAGACACAACCTGTCTGGGAGCAAACAGTCACTTATCCGGTTGATTGGACACTACTGCGGGATGCCACCCGTACCCTGATAAAAACGATACGGCTGATCCGGCGGGAGGGGTTAAAGAACCGGATGCAGGAGCCGGAGGGTTTTATGCGGCAGATGAACCGGTTGAGCATAGAGATGCCCCATACGCGGCGGCAGAAAGATGGGAAACGTGCCCGCAAGAAGGTGTTTCGCTCAATGAAGAAACTGATAAAGAAGATAACCGGGCATGCACTGGTACACCGGGATATGCTAAAAAGCCACTGGGCGGAAACGGGCTTGAGTGAGCAAGAGGCCGGACAGATTATAAAGCGCATAGATTTAGTGCTTGAACAGTTGCCGCAGGCGGTGTAAAATTCGATTTTATTGGGAAATTGAAAATGCCATTGAGAAATGCTAAAAACGATCGCCATTTTATTAACTTTCGGGATGGTATCCGTAAACTCCTGAATAGGTTTCGGCTCAATACAATAACAGAGAATGAAATACTATTATATCTGGATAGAGCGCGACTGGATTCTAATAGCATTGAGGTTGCGGGTTGGGCGCTAGCGAAGAGAGGCATAGCAAGTGTCGAAATCTATATAAATGCTCAACGGATCGGAGAGGCCGAATATGGTCTCCCCCGACCGGATGTAGGGCAAGTCTATCCTAGAGTGAATAATAGTACCCATTCGGGGTTTAACTTCCAGGCAGACGTAGCAAAGTTTCTGGACGCAGACGCAGAGAAGATTACGGTAGTAATCAAAGCGAGCACTCATGCTGTGGATATCTGGAAACGAATTGTGTTACAAAAAGTTTCCAGACTCCTGAATAAGTTGCTGTTCAACGCAGGAACAGAGAATGAAATATTATTATATCTGGATAAAGCGCGGTTGGTTTCAGCTAACATTGAGGTTGCGGGTTGGGCGCTAGCGAAAGAAGGCATAGCAAGTGTCGAAGTCTATATAAATGCTCAACGGATCGGAGAGGCCGAATATGGTTTCCCCCGGCCGGATGTAGGGCAAGGCTATCCTAGAGTGAATAATAGTAACCATTCGGGGTTTAACTTCCAGGCAGACGTAGCAAAGTTCCTGGACGCAGACGCAGAGAAGCTTACGGTAGTAATCAAAGCGAGCACTCCTTCTGGGAGTAGCACGGAAATCTGGAAACGAATTGTAGTTCAAAAAGTTTCTAAACTCCTGAATAAGTTGCAGCTCAACGCAATAACAGATGATGAAATATTATTATATCTGGATAGAGTGCGGTTGGTTTCTGCTAGCATTGAGGTTGCGGGCTGGGCGCTAGCGAAAGAAGGCATAGCGAGTGTCGAAGTCTATATAAATGCTCAACGTATCGGAGAGGCCGAATATGGTTTCCCGCGGCCGGATGTAGGGCAAGGCTATCCTAGAGTGAATAATAGTAACCATTCGGGGTTTCACTTCCGGGCAGACGTAGCAAAGTTCCTGGACGCAGACGCAGAGAAGATTACGGTAGTAATCAAAGCGAGCACTCCTTCTGGGAGCAGCACGGAAATTTTGAAACGGATTGTGGTTCAAAAAATTTCTAAACTCCTTGAACAGCATGAAGCAATTGCGCCGTATGAAGCATACCTTCGAAACAATCAACTGCATCCGCCTCTTCTAAATCTGCTCTCAGAGGCTGGCGCACGGTTTGCATACCGGCCATTAATAAGCATCTTGATGCCGGTGTACAATGTTGAGCCCCGGTGGCTGAAAGCGGCCATCACTTCTGTCCTCGATCAGGTCTACCCCTTTTGGGAGTTATGTCTCGCCGATGATGCGTCGACAAAACCGGAAACGCTCGCGGTGTTAAGAAATTATCAACATGAAGACAGAATCAACGTGGTCTTCAGAACCGAGAATGGGAACATCTGTGCAGCCAGTAATTCGGCGGCCAAGTTGGCACGGGGAGAATTTGTAAGCTTTATGGACAATGACGATGTGCTGGCGCCTAATGCTTTATTCGAAATGGTTCGTCTTTTGCAGGAGTATCCTGATACTGATTTGATTTATTCTGATGAAGATAAAATCGATGTCTATGATAGAAGATATGATCCGCAATTCAAACCGGAGTGGTCGCCGGAACTGTTTCTCTCCTATAATTACGTAAATCATTTTGTCTGTCTGCGCCGCGAGCTTTTTGACGCGGTGGGGCGCTTTCGGCCAGGCTATGAAGGCGCCCAGGATTATGATCTGCTTTTGCGCGTGAGCGAACAGACCGAACGCATCCGGCACATCCCCAAAATCTTGTACCATTGGCGGGCTGTCCAGGGGTCGTCGGCTTTGCAGGCGGCTGATAAACCGGCGATGCGTCTTTCCGCACTCAAGGGACTGCGCGATCATTTGCAGCGCCAACAAGTTGGCGCAATCCCTTACCAACCGAAATTTGCCAATGGATTGGGACTCCCGATCAGTAAGCTTGATTGGCCGGATGAAGGACCCTCGGTAGGAATCCTTATTCCCACCTACAACCAATACCCGTTTTTAAAAAAATGTATCGAGTCAATTATCAGACGGACGACGTACAAGAATTATCAGATTGTGGTGATTGATAACGAGTCGAATGAGAAAAAGACATTAACGTATCTGGAAGAGTTAAAAGCGCAGGGGATCAGCATCGAGCGAATCAGCAACAAGGGGGGGCCATTTTCGTTCAGCCGGATTAATAATCTGGCAGTGCAACGAGTTATGACAGACTATCTGCTGTTTTTGAACAATGATACTGAGGTGATCGAGCCGAAGTGGCTGTCACGGCTGGCAGGCTATTTGAGCCTTCCGGGGGTGGGGGCAACAGGTGCACGGCTGCTTTACCCTGATAACACTATTCAGCATGCCGGAGTAGTACTGAACATGTATGATGGCATTATTCCCGATCATGCGTTTTTGCATCATCCAAAGGATGCGATCAGTTATTATTTTCTGGCGGAGGTGGCCCGCAATTGTTCGGCGGTGACCGGCGCGTGTCTGCTCACCCGACGGGCTGATTTCGTCAGACTGGGAGGCTTCAATGAACATGATTTAAAGGTCTCCTTGCAGGATGTGGACTATTGCTTACGGCTGGCCCAAGAGAAGCTACGAACCGTCTATGTCGCTGGGGCCGAACTGATGCATTATCAAGCGATCTCCCGTCATAAGGAAGATGATCCGCGGGAGCTGGCGCACCTGCGAAAGACCTCTTGTGTAAGCCATGATCCGTATTATAACCCCAATCTGTCAAAAATCGCCGCATTTGTCCCTGATACCCGTTGTAGTCTGGTGGATTATCAGGAATATCTGACCCAGCCGCTCAAGGCACTGATATTTACGCATGATTTAGAACTCAAGGGTGCGCCAAAGGCGATGTATGATTTGGCTGTGGGCTTGCGCGCCGCCTCCCCGGAAAAAATCATAACAACGGTGTTCTCGCCGGTACCGGGACCCTTTCAATCGTTTTACACTCAGGCGGGTATCGCATGTCACGTCGTTGAACAGAATATCCAGAATGTTGGAGCAGGCTGGATGACCAAAGCTGATTATGAAATGACGGTCAAAAAGGTGCAGGCGTTTTTAGAACGGGAACAACCGGATGTGGTAATTACCAATACCGTCTTCAGTTTTTATATTATTCGAGCTGCTCAGCATCAACAGATCCCGGTTATCTGGATTATTTCCGAAAGTTTCACCCCACCGGAACTTGAACGTACTATTAATGATTTTGCCTTACCCGACTGCGTGCGCGCATTTGCCCAGGCATACCGGGTGGTGTTTGGCTCGGACGCCACAAGAACTTGTTATGAACTCTTAAACTCCCAGCAGAATTTTCAGGTTATTCATAACAGTGTAGATCGTACTGCGATCGATCAGTTTCTGCAAAAAGTCAGCCGGAAGAAGGCCCGCCAGCATCTGGGAATTCCTGACGGCAAAAAGGTGTTACTGACGGTTGGAACGATTTGTGAACGGAAGGATCAGAAGACACATGTTGCGGCTGCGGCTCGTTTGAAAAAGATACGTAGCGATTTTTGTTGTTATTTAGTGGGCGCTAGTCTGAGAGCCGATGACGTCTATTTACAGGATATCTATAACGAAATAGATAGTTATCATTTATCTAATATTATCACAATTGTTCCTGAAACAGAAAAACTATTTGAGTATTATCGCGCCAGTGATATTTTTGTGTTTACGTCCCACAGCGAGTGTTATCCGTTAGCCGTGCTTGAGGCGATGGCGTTTGGATTACCGATAGTGACGACGCCTTGTTACGGCGTAAAAGAGCAAGTTCGAAATGTAAACGCTCTGTTTTTTAATGAATCGGACGTTAATAGTCTTGCAACGCTCATAAATCGTTTGCTGACCGATGAGGATGAACGAAACTATTTGGGAAAGAATTCCCGCGCAATCTTTGATTATCAGCAAACGTACGAAGAGATGATTGAAAAATATCTTGGTTTGGTCTTCGGCTCCTATATCTCCACAGGACGAAACCGCCGTGGAGAAACTTTCCCGATACCAGATCCTAGTATCATTCTCCTGGGAGCGCTAGACCGAGCTGCGGGATGAAGGCACAGTTGTTTATCGGCCAAAGAATGGCAGGGAGACAGAAACCGATAATGCGAAAAGGGGACAGATTTATTTTTTATGCAAATACCTGGCATGCAGTGGCTGTAGTATTCCATCTGCCTGCTGTCATCCAAATAATAGGCGCTGTTGTCCCTATTTACTTTTGCTCTTATGGTTAGGCGAATTGTATTGTGCCTGGATTGCAATGCTGTCAAGTATGACTGGTTCTGGATATTCAACATCAACCCATTGGTAAAAACCCGGACGCACGGCACTATGCCAAGCATTTTCTGCACCCGGGCCGCCGTCAAGCAGAAGTGTGGGCGAGAAAGATGTGGGTTGATTGATGATGAGGTTATTGATTTAATATGGTCAACCCTGACTATATTAACATGCTGGGGATCACTGCAACCGGTAAAAATAAATAGGTAAAATAACAGAGCTAATGAATGAAGGAATTCCCCTCTATTGAAATTCATATTGCAATAGGCATTACATAGGACAAGAATACAGTTTATAGAAGTATCAGTAAGTTAGAAGCATTTGAAATCAAAAAGTTTGTAAAGATATATTTATGTTAGATTAACCTATTTAGCGACATTCTTTTTTTTCATTTTAGAAATTATTATATTGTCAAAGGACTGCGAAGAATTGCTGTAAAGTGCGATGCTGCCATTGCTAAATTTATCAGTAGTAAGTGTAGTTACAGGTTTGGACTTGTCATTAAGGTAAACGGAATATGTATTACCTGAAACAACAATTTTTAAATGAATAGTGCTGCCTTTAAGATCTGGAATAGTAACGGAATTTTCTATAGGCCCTACGATTTCGCAACTAACTATATGCCAGTATAATTGATTACTACTTCCCAATGTTACCAATAGTACGCCGGATACATTATTGTCCTTGCATTTTACACTTCGCAGAAAAATACCGCCATCTTGACAATTTTTTATGTCTATTTTAACTGTGAAATCTCTGAGATTTTTCTGTGTTATTATGCTTGAGTAAGCAACCGGGCTGTTACCTGGTTCAGTTGCATAATAAACTCCGCCCGAGGCTACCCATTTCCCAATTTCATTCCCCCAAACTGGTTTAGCATTAGTATCAAAACTGTCAGAGAATATAGTTTGAGCAGAAGCATTGCTGCAGAAAATGAATAAAGAAACGATTGTTAGCATGTAGTATTTTTTCATAATAAAGCCTCCTATGTGAATGTAGAATGTTAACTATAACAAAATAAGTAACATGTCAAGAAAAAGTTAAACTATTTGTAGAGAGTTTATAGTCTGTCCGGTCTTGTAGCCCATTACGTAAATAGGTAGAGTAGAGAGCTGACAGCAATTCCAGCATCCTTAAGATCAGTTTGTCGCACGTGACTACTATGAAATAAAAGATACGGTTGCTTCAGCCCTCCCTCATCAAACCGTGCATGCGGTTCTCCCGCACACGGCTTTCCGATGTTCTTCACTGATATGCATGCGTTGAAAACCATGAAACCAGGCACTATTGGTTTGAGGTGAACCACCTGTGTTTCAGCCCTTCGACTTGGCCTATCAGTAAAGCTTCCTCTGCCGCTTACTGGTATCTACTTTGAGTTGGTAGTCTTTCGACAATCCCTTA
>Ga0209777_10005112_pt1 | contig 15244 bp, 11 predicted proteins | sample FrelakmetHBP12HB_FD_187147 | JGI IMG/M metagenome (GOLD analysis project Ga0209777, IMG submission 187147) | Freshwater lake sediment microbial communities from the University of Notre Dame, USA, for methane emissions studies -HBP12 HB (SPAdes)... | ecosystem: Environmental > Aquatic >... | reverse complement strand
TGTGGCGACAGTATTTTTCTATGCGCAGTTGTGGCGGCGCTCAGGTGTAATGACGGACCTGGAGTTCTATGAAATCCGTTACTCCGGCAAAGCTGCCAGTGTTGTGCGGGGATTCCGTTCAGTTTATCTTGGGCTATTCTTTAACTGTATGATTATGGCGACAGTGAACCTTGCAGCCTGCAAGATAGCCGGTATCCTCTTCGGTTTCCCACGGTGGCAGACACTGCTGTTTGTTGGCTTACTAAACGTCGGGTTTGCGGCGCACTCAGGGCTATGGGGTGTTCTGGTTATCGATATGGTGCAGTTCTTTATAAAGATGACGGCAGTGATTGCGGCGGCATATTTTGCTTTGCAGGCACCGCAGGTCGGCGGCTTGCATGGTTTGGTGGAGAAACTTTCGCAGCCTCACCTTGCCCCCGATGGCAAGACAATGCTGCATTATCTGAACATCCTGCCGGATTTCACCAGCAACTGGGATATGGCGGTAGCGGTGTTCATTATGCCGATAGCGGTGCAGTGGTGGGCGGTCTGGTATCCCGGCTCTGAGCCAGGCGGCGGCAGTTTTATTGCGCAGCGGATGCTGGCCTCGAAGTCCGAACGTGACTCGCTCGGTGCGGTGCTGTTCTTTAACGTCGCCCATTATGTGCTGAGGCCTTGGCCGTGGATTTTGACCGGCCTATGCTCCTTATTAGTGTACCCGGAGCTGGCGGATATTCAAAAGGCCTTTCCGAATCTTGACCCCAAACTGCTCGGCCACGACATCGCCTTTCCGGCAATGCTGAGATTTATGCCGGTAGGTTTCATCGGTCTTATGGTCGGCGGCCTCATCGCGGCAAACTCATCAACAATTCTTACTCACCTCAACTGGGGCGCATCGTATCTGGTACACGATTTCTACCAGCGATTCATCAACAAAAACGCCGGCGAAAAGCATTACGTCTGGATGGGCCGCATGACTACGATAGGCCTGTTTATCTGTGCGGGAGCGATGACATTCGTGCTGGAAACCGCCAAGGACACATTCGACATAATTTTGCAGATTGGCGCCGGTACCGGCCTGCTCTATCTTATACGCTGGTTTTGGTGGCGTGTAAACGCCTGGTGTGAGGTAGTGGCGATGGTCAGCTCCTTTACGGTGTCAGCGGCGTTACTTGTTCTCCACAGGAACGGCATTATCCTCAGCACTCATGTTGCTCTGCTGATTACTATTGCAGTAACCACAATCTGCTGGGTCTTGACGGCGTTTATTGCACCGCAAACCGACAGTAAGACCTTGATTGAGTTCTATAAAAAGGTCAAACCGTTCGGTCCCGGCTGGTCCAGAATCCGCAAAGAGGCAGGCGTTTCGCTTGAAGAGGCAACATCGACCCACCAAAATATCCCGCTGGCTCTTCTCGGCTGGGTTTCAGGCTGTACGGTTATTTGGTCAGCCCTGTTCACGGTGGGCAACTTCCTGTATGGCCGAACCATTTATGCGATTGTGCTTCTCGGCATCTTTATTACTGCAAATATGTTTCTGCTGCACGTGATAAATCAACTCTGGGCCGCTAATAAAGGACGCTGAGACTTTCCCACAGTATACGAGATTTTGATATCGGGCAGAAGTTTGTTATGGTCGAAATAAGCGGGCCCGAGGAGAAGATCGAGGCCTTTATTAATATTTGTAGACCTTACGGTATCAAAGACGTGGTCCGAACGGGGACAATCGCAATACCACGACAGAGAAAAGATGAAGCATAAATTACTTCCGCTTTTGATTTCCAGCCTATGATGGTCCGTAAAGGCTGTAATCTGAGTCATAATTGCATCTACATTGTCATCCTCAGCTAACAGTATTGGTTTGGAGTTCCTCATTTTTTGCCCCCGTTTCCTGTTTCGCTAATGTAAAGAAGAATGTACTACCTTGACCAGCTTTTGATTCTACCCATACTCTGCCGCCATGAATCTCAACAATCTTTTTTACAACTGAAAGCCCGATACCTATTGCTTCTACCTCATCACGCCTGGTTAACGTTTGGAAGATTTGGAAAATCTTTTCGAAATATTTTTGCTTAATTCCGGTGCCGTTGTCTGAAACACTGAATTTCCACCAATCGTCCTCTTCAACGCATTCTATTTTTATCCGGCCCTGCGGTTTATCCATAAACTTTACTGCGTTGTCCAATAGGTTTTGAAATACCTGGGTTACGCGAGTTTTTTCACACATTACGGTAGGCAATCGGTTCTCTATTGTTATCTCAATATTCTCAGGCACATATATATTACTGATGGCTTCTCCGGCACAGAGATTTAAATCCGTCCTTTCTTTTTTCTGTTCAGACCGCCCAATTTCAGAGTAGTGAAGAATGCTGCTGATGAAGTTGCTCATTCGTTCGGTTCTACCAACAAGAATATCCAAATATTCCCTATGCTGCTTATCAAGAACATCGCTGCAATCCTGTTTTATTATTCCAGCCAAACTGCCTATAGCCCTCAGCGGAGCCTTCAAATCATGGGCAGTCACATGGGCAAAGTCAGCAAGATCACGGTTTGCTACCGTGAGTTTTTCGACGGTTGCGGCTAATTCAGCAGTCCGTTCTTTTACCTTTACTTCAAGTTCATCGTGTGCATGTAGCAGTTTTTCTTCGGTTTTTTCACGCTCTTTTATTTCGGTTTTCAGCTTCGCGTGCGCCGTTATTAATTTGTGTTCTATATGTTTGATATAGAAATAGAATAATGTAAATAATGTAACACCAACTGCCGTGCAGATAGCTGCCAAAATCACTGATAATATTCGCAATGATGCTTGTCTTTCTGTAACATCCTTCATGACAACAATATCACCGACCTCACGACCTCCAGCATCAAAAAGAGGGACAAACCCAGTGCGATAGTTTCGGTCATTTATTTGCATTTCAGGCAAAAGATATTTGTGCTTTGTGCGGTAAGGAGTTCTATTTTGCATGATTTTTGCAGGGATTTTGTTAAAAGCACATTTGAAAGTACAATCGACTATTGTAAAATCTTGCAACAGGTCCCAATTCGCATTGCGACCCAGCATTTTCATGCCTTCCTCCCACCCGGCACGGTTAAGATATGATTTATTGATAGCGACGGAGAGTTCAACATCGAGGGTTTTCTTTATTTCCGGTATTATGTGCTCAATCTCCTCGCCAAGTTCGATGTAGCCAACCAATTTGTCATCAATCCACCATGGGTAAACCACACGTAGTGTGAATGTACCTAACGGTCCGAGCTCAATACCATAAACTGGTTTTCCTTCACGTACAGCTCTACCCATTGTAAAGCGGTCTATATGATCACCATATCGAAAGGGTTCATGTACACGTAAGAAACAGACTTTGTCTAAACCGTGGAAATAAAAGTGTGTAACTCTATATTTGGAGCGGAGATTTTCGAAAAGCGGCATTGCATAACTTAGCAGCAAATCACGGTCCTTTGTCAGCCATGCATTCTGCAGCTGTTTATCTTCCTTCAGGAAATCAATCAACCCGTTCATTAAGCGTGAATCTTCCTCTAAGTGTTCATCGAAAAGGGTTTGGACGCCATCACGACACTTTTTAACTTCCTCAGTGATATTCCGTTGCTGTATCCAACCTATGCTAAAGATTGACACCCCCAGCAGTATTATAATCGCCAACGCGAGCGGGATAAGGATTGGTATTTTGATTTTTTCGTTATTTGTTTTCAATTATTTGATTCCTGCAAGTTTGAACACATTTTTATCCACTAAGCTATGAACGAGGTCGTAAACTACCCGAACAAAGAAGAACCTATCTACCAGATATAAGTTAACTGCTGTCTTTTTATTTTCCCCATTACGGACATATCAAGTTATTCGGGGATATTTTTACCCTTCTTAACACGATATTGCCCCCTCCCCCCTTATTTTTGCCAATTCAGGTTCACCCTATTATTTAATCCATGTGAACTGGTATATTATCGGACGCTAAAATTGCCGCTGCCAAATCCCCCTCTCCCGCTTATTTATTCTTGAACCGCTTTGAGCCGCTGGTAATCTATCACAAGCAGCAATTATAACCAAATCGTCCCCATGGGCAACAAGGTTGCCCATGCTACAATTTTATAGAAATATTGGTAGATTCCCACGCCTGTTAAGGCGTGGGAATCTGCTGACATATGGCCATCGTCATCAAGAGTTACAAATGCAGGTACTTGGCTTTTTTTCTGTTTTTGTTACAGTTATCCTCAACCCTGTCTTTCATTTCTTACCAAGGAGCGTTCCATCGGCAGCAACTTTGAACTCGACTTTTTTCCCAGCAATGGTCGCATCGGTTTCGTAAATGGTCTTGCCGTCTTTGGTGTCCTGCTCGATTTTGTTGATAGTTCCGTTACCGACCTCTTTAAGAATGGTTGCCTTGGCGGCAGCGGGGACCTTGTCGATTGAAACCTTTTGCTCATTCGCAGCTTTATCGCCGCATTTATGCTCATCTTTTTCTTCGCATTGCTTCCACTCGGACTTTTCCATGATGGTTCCGTCGGCAGCGAACTTGATTTCGCACGTCTTGCCGTCTTTTGTCAGTTCGGCCTCGTAACTGGTCTGCGGCTTATCAAGTTTGATTGGCTTCAATACCGCGTGAGTTACTTTTTGCTCGACTTCCTTTATCGTCGCACCATCGGCCGCTTTGGAAAGCGCTGCGCTGACAGCGGCGGGAAGATTCTCTTTGGCCATCTTGTTTTCGATCGCGATGATAGTGCCATCAGGCGCTACCTTTAGTTCCAGTTCCTGTTTATCCTGTTTAAGTTCAACCTCATAGACCTTGAATACTTTTTCCATCTTTGCTTCTTCAATTGTAGCCTGAGGATAAGAAACCATGATGGCATCCTTAACCACTGCGGGTAGCGTGATTTTCTTCATCTCGCACTTGTCCGCATACGTTACGATGCAGACCATCGCTACGACAAGAACGATAGAACCCATCAATTTCCAGTGTCTCGTGTTCATTTTCGAATCTCCTAATGCAAAAGACCAACAAATTTTTGCGGTCTGCCACTGTGGCCAGGCCGAACTACGCAGATTAAAAAGCCTTCCGTAGGTGTTTTTAAGCAACATAATACCGAGTTGAAAGTGATAACATAGCGGAAGAAAATGTGCTTGTCAAGATTTTTCCCTGCCGCGTTTGGACAAATGTTCTGCATCATTTGGTATCTTCATAGCCTGCCAGGCGACTAAAAAAGGATTGTCTTAGTAAAACGGTTGGCTGTGCTGAGTTTGTACGTATTCACCTCTTCGCGTCGAGGGAACACATCCCACACGCAGTATGCGCTCCGATGAGATGGTCGCCCAATCAGCAAAACGATACTGCCGATACCTCGGTTGATCAGAGACATACGCGGGCCGACCATCCCTTCACCAGCGTTTTCGCTCCAGATCGGTTGTTTTATGCGGCGTGAGTATTATGCCATGCCATAAGTCGTTTCCAACAGATTTCCGCCATACAGACTATCGAAGCGATCCTCATAACTATCAAAAAAAGATTCCTGGCCCCATTTACATCCATTTATGTCCTTAGTATTTTTCCGTCCTTAATTTTACAGAAATATTGTTAGAGGACAGCGTGGGCAGAGCCCAGCCTATAGTGGTAAATTCGAAGCACAAAATACGGAATTCGAAGCAAATCCGAAATTGAGAAATTCAGATATTCAAAGCAAAAAGGTGGGGCATTGACCCACCATGCAAAGTTATAATAGACCTGCTTTTTTGGCTTTTTTCGCAAGCCGTTTCTCTTTGAGTGTTTTCTGAGCTTTCTTTTTGACGTCTTTCTTAGTGTCCTGACTATGTCCCATACATTTTCCTTTCCGTGTAAACGGTATTCTATAATTTTCTGATTAACCTCTTAATTGTATTACAAATTGGCCGGCTGACAAGTTATATTTTTAAATTACCGGCATGGCGGGGGCGGACAATAGTTATCAAATCCATCTCGGAATTACAATTTTTTCAGTCATTTCGTATGGCATTTATTGTTGCAATCAGTTAAAATACGGCGGTTTCAGCTTTTGATATAATTATGGGCGAAAAAAGGTCGCGACAAAGATGCGGCAAATTTGCGGCTTACTTTAGAAATTAAGGAGAGCTAAGATTATGGCATTAAAAATTTATTACGAAAAGGACGCTCCTATAGATGCGTTGAAGGGCAAGAAGGTAGCGGTTATTGGTTACGGCAGCCAGGGTCATGCGCACAGTCAGAATCTCAGGGACAGCGGGATAGAGGTAGTAGTGGCAGAGCTGGAGGGGACTGCCAACTATAAACTTGCGCAGGAGCATGGTTTCGTGCCGGGGGATATAAAGACGGCAATGAACGGTGCGTCGCTGATTATCGTTACGCTGCCGGATGAGGTCCAGGCGAAGGTTTACGAAAAGCAGATTGCCCCGAACATGGTAAAGGGTCAGACGCTCGGTTTTTGTCATGGTTTTAATATTCATTTCAAATATATAGTTCCGCCCAGGGGTATCAATGTCGTGATGATTGCGCCGAAGGGGCCTGGTCATCTGGTTCGCAGTGAATTTGTCAAAGGCGGCGGAGTGCCGTGTCTTGTGGCTATCGAGCGGAATGCGACGGGTGATGCCCTGAAGATAGCCCTTGCCTGGGGTAATGGCGTCGGCGGAGCCAGGGCGGGTATTATTAAGACGACGTATAAGGAAGAGACCGAGACGGATTTGTTCGGCGAGCAGTGCGTTCTTTGCGGCGGTCTTACATCGCTTATCAAGGCGGGTTTCGAAACACTCGTCAAGGCGGGGTATCAGCCTGAGATAGCCTACTTCGAATGTATGCATGAGGTGAAACTTATTGTTGACCTTATGTATCAGGGCGGGATGAACTACATGAGATACAGCATATCCAATACCGCTGAGTACGGTGACCTGACCCGCGGGCCGCGAATTGTTACAGATAAAACCAGGGCTGAGATGAAAAAAATACTCACGGAAATCACTTCGGGTAAATTTGCCAAGGAATGGGTGGGAGAGCACCAGGGCGGACTAAAAAAATTCAACCAGCTGTATAAAAAAGATCATGACTGTCAGCTTGAGAAGGTGGGCAGAAAATTGCGAAAGATGATGAAATGGATTGACTCGAAGGAAGTCTAAAACACGAAGCGAGAAACGAAAGGGAAAATGCCGTGAGAAGGATAGTATTATCAGTTTTATTGTGCTGTCTGGGCTTGTGCGGGTGCAGGGTTATTGAATATGTGACGCCTGAAGGGCCGCCGCATAATAAGCAGATTTCAGAGGGCTATTATCGGATAGAGCTGAAAAGAAGCAGTGCTGCCGATGTGCTGACGGAGATTTACATGCCGGAATACGAACTGCTCAGCCAGAGCAAAAGCGTTGTAGCTTCGTCAGGCGAAAAGAAGAAGGGGTATAAAAGATGGTTCAATATGGCTGCTTTCGATGAGGACTATTCGAGAGCGACCAGGAAATACCTTTTTATTGAGGATGAGAAGCCCAAGGTTCTGTCTATGGAACCACGCGAGGGTTTCAGTTTTGACTGCGAGATGGTCCTGGAGAGCAAGATACTTGATACGCCTTACAGCAACGAGAACGCGAGGCGAATTGCGATTTTAAAACAGGTACAAAAGAATGTTCGTAAGGACATCAGCGAGGTCAGCACAGATAATCAGGTGTATGTTACTTCAGGGGCGATGATAAATCAGGCTTTAGAGACGATTCTGGTCGAATTGAACAAGTCTCCTGCTTTGGCGGCGAGGCTGAGTGACAGCAGCGGCGTGGAGTTCAGCCACACCAGTTATAATAAAGGCAGGATACAGATGGTCATCAATGATAATGTTGTTACGGTGAAGATGAGGCTGGGCACATTTGTTCGCGGTTTTGAAAAACAGCCGTAAGAAACCATCAGCAATTACATAATCAATTAAAAGAGCGGGTCTGTAAGCCGAGTTCTGTATCCCGTCAGCAATGACGGACGGCGGCCATTTATCTTGACCAACTGTTACCAATTGGCTCTGCCTTTCGGCAAGCGACCTACCCGCTGGTAGAACTGTAAAAGTTCCTGCCCGGGCCGAGCAGCCAGCATGCTTGGTCTTGCAGGCGGTGGGGTTTGCCCTGCCGGCATCGTTACCGATGCCGCGGTGCGCTCTTGCCGCACCATTTCACCATTGCCTGTGTCTCGACAGGTCGGGACCATCGGCTGTGTATTTTCTGTGGCACTATCCCTGGGGTTATCCCCGGTGGCTGTTAACCATCACCGTGCCCTGTCCTGCTCGGACTTTCCTCCCCGCGAGATAGTTTCAACTTGCAGGATAACTTCGTATCCAGCAGGTTCGTATCTCACGGAGCGACCGCCCGACCCACTCTTTTAATTGATTAGCGATAATTGATTATTTAACTATTTATAAAACATATTATAGCAAAAGTTCGCTTTTTTTTCAACCGATTTGGCGGATGATTTCTATATGTTTTTTGAAGTGTTCATCGTCGGTGTCGGGGAAATCGCTTCTGAAATGCACGCCCCTGCTTTCCTTTCGCATTTCGGCAGAATGAGCCATCAGAAGAGAAACGGTGAGCATGTTCTGGCATTCCCAGCCCTGGGGCGAATCGAAAGATTTGTCCATTACGTATCGCTGCCAGAACCTGATAATCTCCTGAGCCTCGGCAAGCGGCTGAGCCCACCTTATGATGCCGACGTTTCGCCACATAATCGCCCTGAGCGAGTTTCTGACGTCGGCGGTATCGAGGCGGGTGCGGTTCGAAGGCGGTATCTGGTATTTTATCAGGCTGGGCTTGAAGTGGGTGCGGCCTGGTTTTGTTCGCTGGCAGACGTATTGGCCTGCTTTCCTACCGAGGACCAGCCCTTCGAGCAGGGAATTGCTTCCGAGCCTGTTTGCGCCGTGCAGACCTGTTGCAGCAGCCTCGCCGCAGGCAAAGAGATTTTCGATGCTTGTTTTTGCTGATGCGTCGGTCTTTACGCCGCCAATCATATAGTGTGCGCTTGGGCGGACGGGAATCATGTCGCGGCTGACGTCTATATCAAAACTTTCGCACAATTCGCTAATCTGGGGAAATCTTTTTGCAAAATGCTGCCTGTCAAAGTGGCGGACGTCCAGATAGACGTGGGTCGAGTTGGTTTTCAGCATTTGTGAGAGGATGGCCCTGCTGACAATGTCCCGCGGTGCAAGCTCTGCGGATTCGTTGTAATCTTTCATAAAATGATTGCCCTGGCTGTCCACGAGCAAGGCACCTTCTCCGCGAAGCGTTTCGGTAATCAGCGCCCTGGAGGCACCTGCGATGTAAAGGGTCGTGGGATGGAACTGCATAAACTCCAAATCCTGCAGTACGGCACCGGCGCGGTAAGCCATTGCAAGGCCGTCAGCGGTTGCAACTTCAGGGTTAGTGGTTTCGCGATAGAGCACTCCTGCTCCCCCGCTGGCAAGGATTGTGTTTTTGGCCCAGATTATCTGTGTGCCTCGGCTGTCATGTCCGATTACTCCTAAGCACTTATTGTCGTCGCTGGTAAGCAAGTCGATTGCAAAGAAGTTTTCTATGATTTTTATATTCGGGTTTTGTGTAGCCTTTTTTATCAGCGTCTCTGCTATTATTCGTCCGGTTTCATCACCGTGAGCATGGGCAATACGAGAGTGAGAGTGGCCTCCTTCAAGGGTGGTGGTGATGCGGCCGTCGACCATATCGAAATCAGTTCCCCACTGGAGAAGCTCTTCAATAAGCTCCGGCCCCTGACGGACGACCATGTCAACTATGTTTTCATTGCTTATACCACAGCCTGTACGGAGAGTATCGGAAATATGTGATTCGAATGTGTCTGTTTTGTCGAGCACAGAGGCGATTCCGCCCTGGGCGAGCCAGGTGTTGCTGTTTTGCAGGGAATCTTTACAGACGATGATAACGTTGCAGTGCTGGGCTGCTTCAATAGCGGCGCGAAGACCTGCGATGCCGCCTCCAACAATGAGGCAGTCGGTGAAAAGCTGTTGCGTTGAGATGGTATCGATATTCACCAGATAGCGTCTTGGCAGGCCAGGTGTGCTAATCTGCATTTGAGGACCTTGTTTGAATTCCGGCGGAACGGTCATAAAATTCTTTACCTTTGTTTATTTTTGACGGATAGAACTTCTTTTAACAGGAATAATCTTTATTTATATTTCATTATGATACCTGAATGAAGCACATTTGCAAATCAGCTTTTTTTATTTGAGGATTGAGTCCCGTGTTGTATAGTAAACGAAACAAATAGATATTGCAGCAGTCCGCATGTAACCGACATGTGTTAAAAAAGGGTTTTTTAGCATAGGAGATGGTATGAAGCGTAAGTTTTTTTGCAACATAACGAGAGGAATTATCCTGGTAATCGTATTTTTCTTCGCAATATCCACGACAAATGTTCGTGGGCAGGGCAGCGATTTAACGCCGCCGAGAAAAGGTCTTGAGGTCATCGTAGAGCGGGAGAAGAACAAGGTGGCTCTGAAATATAACAGCCAGGTTATCTTCGAAGGCGTTGTTGAGCTTCGAAGGGCAGATGGCGTACAAGTCAGAGAGTCGATTAACTGGCTTTCGGAAAAGGACTCCGCTGAGGAAAAGGGGCCTGCAATTCGCATGGTGACATCCGAGACAGAAGGAGCGAAGCTCGAGCAGAGAATAACCTTTCGTTTGAGCGGTATTGACCCGAATGTGCAGATGTTTTTGAGCGGCCTGGTGACAGGTACCCAGGAAGCGATTGCGGCGGAGACTTTGTCGGAAGCTCAGAAGCGTTTTCCGATGGTGCGCAACGCGGTCGGAGTATCGTACAATCTTCGCAATAATGCGGTTTACGACCGTAAGTTCGACTGGTTACTGTTCGGTCCAGGCGATGGTCAAACGCAGATAACTCCAAAAGTTGATAAAGACGGCAAACGAAGTTTTTCCTTCATAACAAGTGGCAGGCAGGTTGAGCTGGTTTTTAGGCCGCGGTTTTACCAGGAACACAAAAACCTTAAGTTTTTTGAGCCATGGAAATACAAAGTGTGGGAACGCTCGGTCACAGGTTGGTGTTCGTGGTGGCCGTATCAGTCTGGGTTTTCGGAAAAAGATTTAAAGGAAGTGCTTGCGGTTTTTGGGGACAAGAGACTGGGTGACTACGGCTACAAATATATCCAGATAGACCTTTGCTATCAGACTCCAGGCGGCTGGGGAGGGACTGGGACGCCGGCAAGCTGGCTGAACTGGAACCAGCAGTTTCCCAGCGGCATGGATGGGGCTGTGAAAGAGATTAAGTCTAAAAATCTTGAGCCTGGGATATGGACTTTTCCGTGGTCTCGAGATGAGGAAATTCTGAAAAAACATGCGGACTGGTTTATTCCCGACCAGAACGGGCAGATTCTTAAAGTGCCGTGGATGGAACATTCTATCGATATGAGCAGCTCCACCGCAGTCGATACCCTGATTAGGCCGACGTACAGGGCCTTTGCGAAAGAGGGCTTTACCTATGTCAAGGTGGATGGTCTGCGGCATTTGCTTTACGATGCCCTTTATCCGTCAAGAAAGTTTTATGAAGGCAGGCAGATGGTAATCGAAGAAGTTTACCGCAAATACCTCGAGGCAATTCGCGGAGAGCTTGGCAGAGATGTTTACATACTTGGCTGCTGGGGTGTTCTGCCGGAGTCGATAGGTCTTGTTGACGGCTGCAGGCTGGGCGGAGATGGTTTTGGCCCGCGGACTCTGCAGCAGTACAATTCGTGGAACGGCATTGTGTGGCGCAACGACCCGGACCACTGCGACCTTGTGCCGGGCGGTTTGGGTAAAGGCGATGTGAAAGACAGTATCATTCGGCCGGTTATCGTATCTATGGCCGGCGCGGTATTGATGCTGACCGACAAGGCAGAAGTTTACCGGGATGACAAATATCTGGAAGGAGCCAAAAGATCATCGCCGGTGCTGTTTACGGTGCCTGGCCAGCTTTACGACTATGAATCCATCAAAACGGACAATGTAGCAGCGGGTCTGCGTAATACCGAAGGTGGAAGTGTATCGGGGCCTATTGACGCTTATCAGCAAGGCCCGGTCTGTCCGTGGTGGCTTCTGGAGATTGACCGGCCGTTCGAGAGATGGAATGTTCTGGCAAGGTTCAGCTGGGATACGGCACTGGATGCAGAGTGGGTAAAATTCAGCGATTTAGGACTCGCGGCGGGGCAGGAGTATCTTGTTTATGAGTTCTGGACAAATCGGCTGATGGGTATTTTTAAGGATTCATTTCCTGCCGAAGCTCAGACTGCCAAAAATGTGCATGTTTATTCGATACGGACCAAGCTTGACCGACCGCAAATTATATCCACCAGCAGGCATATTTCGCAGGGCGGTGTTGATTTGGCTGAGGTCAATTGGGATGAAAAGACCCTGCGGCTGTTCGGATCCAGTGATGTGACCGGGGCCGACCAGTACGCAATTACATTGTATGTGCCGACGAGGTTCGAAATTGTTAGCGCGCAATTTGACGATAAGCCGATAAAGCCTGGCATGAAGACGGGCACGGTTTCAATCAGGTTTATGCCGGAAAAGAACGGGCGTATCTCGTGGTCGATTGAGTTTAAGCCGAATGTAAGTGAAGGGGCGCTCTGAATTATTCGCGACATGGTAAAGCTTCGAAGCGGTCTTAATATCAGGCCGGCCGTGCCGCTTTGGCCTTGTTTGGGTCAGGCTGGTTAGGCTCAGCGCGATTGAGCCCGGTGTTATTTGGTTCGTTGGGTTCCTTCGGTTCCAGCCGCGTCAAGTTACTTGGTTCGGCGAACAAGTCCTTGTCATTTGCGTGTTTTTTCATGAATTCCTGAAGCTCTTTTGTCGAAGCGGTCAGAACTATTCTTCTATCCTGTTCTTCGAGGATTTCATGTTTTATCAGGTTGGGACCGCTCTTAAGCATCTTCGCCAAAGTGTCAGGGCTCATCATTCTCATTTACAGAGTCGGTTCAATTTGTTCAACTTTTATAAAAGTATGGGCAGGCACGAGATGTAATGCGAGAAATACGTTCATTTCCACTTCAGGGTCTGTCGGGAAAAGGTCGAGGAAAAGCATGTTGTCGAATTTGACCATGTGAGTGTCGAATTCAGCCTTTTTGTCCTTTTTTTCTTCGAAGATTACGGTCAGTTTGTAGGACATTTCATCTTTGCCTTTCTCGAATGTCCATTTACTTTGTTCGTCAGACCATACACCTAACAGTTTCGGATCGAAGATGAGGTCCTTGTCGGTGTAAAGGCGGTGAAGTGATGGTACGCAGCCAACCAAAGCAGCAGCAATAAGATAGAAAAGAATTTTTTTGGTTTTCATTTGGGCTCTCCTTAAATTTTCTCAAAGGATTTATCGACATTTTATCATTTTGCGGCACAGTAGCAATGGCTGTGTTTGGTGCTAAAAATGATTTGCAAAAAACCGTCTAAACGGTGATTATTAGAGGTATGCATGACGACGGGAAGAAGGACAGATTTGCCGGTGTCCGGGAGCAGATGCTTAATCTGGACCTTAAAGGCCGAGGCATAACCGACCCGGATGTTCTGAGGGTAATGAGCGAAATTCGTCGTGAGGAGTTTGTTCCTGAGCCGTACCAGTCGCGTGCCTATGCCGACGGCCCGCTGCCTATTGGAATGGACCAGACCATTTCTCAGCCGTATATTGTTGCCCTGATGACACAGGAGCTTCGGCTTGATAAGAATTGTGAGGTTCTGGAGATTGGCACGGGCAGCGGTTATCAGACAGCGGTTCTGAGCAGGCTGGTGAAAAAGGTTTATACGATAGAAAGATTCAGCGGGCTGGCAGAGTCGGCTAAGGCTGTTTTGGAAAAATTGGGTGTTAAGAATGTGCAGTTCCATGTCGGTGACGGCAGCTGCGGCTGGCCTGAACAGAAATTTTTTGACAGGATTATGATTACCGCTGCGGTGCCGAGGATGCCGGCTCCGGTTTTTGAGCAGCTTGTCGAAAGCGGATTGATGATAGTGCCGGTTGGTTTCGAAGGGGTACAACAATTAGTGATATGTGAAAAAAGGAAAGGCCAGCCGATAGAAAGAGTAATTTGTGACGTCCGATTTGTTAAACTGCTCGGCAGGTATGGTTTTGAGGAATAGTTATTTGTCATACCTGCGAAAGCAGGTATCCAGAATTGATATAAGGGAATGACAAATTGGATGTTATGCAATCGTTAAGCGAGAAACAAAAAGACAAGTTCGATTTATCGATGCCGGTTCAATACCTTAAAGGTGTGGGACCAGCCCGGGCCATGAGCTTTGCCCAGTTAGGTGTCCAGACGGCAGGAGACCTGCTGGAGTATTTTCCGCGTGACTGGAATTTTTCACCGGCGCCGATAAAGATAAATCAGATGCAGCCCGGCCATACCGTTGCGATTGTGGGTCTGGTTGAATCTACAGACTACCAAAGTTTTCGTCGGTCTGCGATTTTTGAAGCTATGGTAGCTGACGAGACGGGCATGTGCAGGATTGTATGGTTTCACGGGGGCTTTCTTCGCAGTCAGTTGAACGTCGGCCAGGTTATAATGGCCACGGGTAAAGCTGCTTTGTACAAGCATCAGATGCAGCTGACGAATCCAAAATTTTTTGTGCTCGAGGGAGGGAGTTTAAAGCAGGCAGATTATTTTAGCGGCGGAGTCTACGCCGCATCTGCGAAACTAAGCAGCAGTCAAATCAAGCGAATAATTGCCCCGCTGCTCGATAGGCTGGATGGGCTTGTGACGGAGTTTTACGATAAAGCCTTTCTTGGTGAAGCGAATCTAATCGGCAGGAAAGATGCGTTTGCATGGATACATTTGCCGCCTGATGAGGAGAAATTAGCCCAGGCGAAGCGCAGGCTGAAATATGATGAGCTGTTTCTTATGCAATTGGGCCTGGCACTTCGGCGGTATAGAAATCAGCATTTTTCGACGGCAAAAGTGATGAACTGCACTGAAAAAATAGACCACCGAATCAGGAGACGGTTTCCGTTTCTGCTTACCGAAGACCAGAATAAGGTAATTGGCGAAATTGCTGCCGACATGGGTAAACCAAAGCCGATGAATCGGCTCCTGCAGGGCGACGTAGGCTCCGGCAAAACGGTGGTCGCATTATATGCGTCATTGCTGGCCGTTGCTAATAAGACGCAGGTAGCAATTATGGCACCAACGGAGATTTTGGCTGGTCAGCATTTCGTGAGTATCGAAAGGTATCTGAAAGACAGCGACGTAAAGGGGGTTTTAATAACCGGAGGATTGACCGGCAAAAAAAGAGCTGAGCTTTTAG
>Ga0209777_10005111_pt1 | contig 15246 bp, 17 predicted proteins | sample FrelakmetHBP12HB_FD_187147 | JGI IMG/M metagenome (GOLD analysis project Ga0209777, IMG submission 187147) | Freshwater lake sediment microbial communities from the University of Notre Dame, USA, for methane emissions studies -HBP12 HB (SPAdes)... | ecosystem: Environmental > Aquatic >... | reverse complement strand
GGAGTTGAACAAGGATCCGTCTTTGAGCGGTAAGGTCATCATCAAGTTCGTGATTGAACAGGACGGCGGGGTGGGTAAGGTCCTGATTGAATCCAACGAGCTGAACAAGGAAATCGGCGACTGGCTGGTGAAACTCATCAAGACACTGCGCTTCAAGAACCTCGCGCGGACGCAGGTGACGGTGACTGCTCCTTTCATTTTCACCCTCTAGACCCTCAGCACTCCGCACGCACGCGAAACCCGACACTGAGTCGGGTTTCGCGCTTCCGACCCGGATGCAATCCGCAGATTAAGCAGATTCCCGAAACGGATTACCACAGAGACACGGAGAGCCACAGAGAACACAGAGGGAATCCGGGGAACCGGGTCCGCAGATTACGCAGGTTGCGGACTTGAGACGAATCGTGTCTGCTACCTGATGCCTGCTATCGTCTACCGCCTACCGTACTCATGAACGGTATCATACAGCGCGATGATGTTCCGGGTCGGCGTGTTCGGCTGGAGATTGTGACACGGCGCGCAAATCCAGCGCGCCCCGGAAAAGATCCGGATGTTGTCCAGGACTTCTTTTCGGACGTCCTCCTCGGTGCCGAAAGGCAGGGTCTGCTGGTTGTCCATTGCGCCGTGGAAGATGACCCGGTCGCCGAAATCGCGCACCAGCCCTTCCCGTTCCATTCCCGGACAACGCCACTGTATCGGATTCAGGATTTCGATGCCGGTCGTTTCGACAAGGTCCGGGATTATCCTGCGTGCCGCGCCGTCGGTGTGGTAGAAGATGTGAACTCCGAAACTGCGGGCAAGGTCGGCCATCTTCTTCTGGTTGGGCAGAATGAACCGGCGAATCAAGGGAATACTGAAGAGCAAATCGTTCTGGCCGCCAAGGTCCTCGGCAAGGTAGAACAGGTCAATGCGGCCCTTGCCGATTTCGAAGATGCGCGAGTTCAACTCGTAGTAGTACCGGAAGATGTGGTCGAGCGCGGCTTCGACGATGTCCGGTGCGAGCAGCAGGTCAATCAGTGCCTGTTCTCTTCCCCGCATCGAGCAGTACAGCATGAACGGTTCGTATGAACCGGCCTGAAGCGCGCGGTGCCCGGGTGCGCGGGCGACATCCTGTCGAAACGCCTCGAAGTCGAAGTCGTCCGGACTCGGCCAGCCGAACGCAAGGACGTCCTCGACCCGGGCAGCACCGGCGAGCGGATGGCCGGTTTCTTCCAGGTAGGTCCCGGTGCCGTAGTCAACCGATTTCCAGCGCACGCCCCACTCGTCAGCTTCCGGGTCATTCGGGTGGGTCGTGACGGTGCGGCGGGGATTGAGCTTGACGGGCGCGTCAATGTTCAGGGCACACAAGAGGTCTTCGCGCGTGGCGCAGCCGAGTTCCCGGAGCAGGCGGGTCGTGACCTCGTCGGTCGCCCAGTAGTCGGTCGGAATCCGGTCCGGTTTCCGGCCGGCAAGGAGCGCGTGCCAGCGTTCTCGGGGAGTCATCGCGGACAAGATACTACTCGCTGGTCGGCTTGTCAATTCAGTCGTGGCAACACGAATATGGGGCGGCATTGACACGTTTCCGGAGTTTGACTAGACTCATTATTGTTACATATCGGAGAGTCGACACTTTGAGGAGGAAGAATGTCTAAGCGTGTGCTGTTAGTGGTACTTCTGCTGGCGACAACCGCCCTGTGGGCGAACGTCACGATTACCTGGGACCAGTGGCCGTATGGTCCGCGCTATATCGGCGGCTACACTAAGTGGTGGATGTGCCCGACCGGTAGTCATGTCACGGTGCCGTCCTTTAATTCGGATGACAGCATCTGGGACCTCGTAAACCTGGGCGGTTCAGCCGTGAACCGCAACGCGGAATCGGATATCAAGCCCAGGGACTCGGCGCTGGGCACGCCGCCGGCCATCGCCACCTTTGCCGAGAAGCAGATTTTCAACGGCCAGACGTCCTGGGGCTACGAAAGCATGGACACGACCGGCGGCACTCAGTACATGTGGCTCTATGGCTTCTACACCCAGGGCACGCAGGTTGACTATGACCCGCCTTACAACGAGGTCTATCAGTTCCCGATGCAGTCGGGCAACAACTGGACGAACGAGTGGACCTGGAACTACCAGGGCGTGGACCTGGTCACCGAAACCCGGAACAACTACGTTGTCGCTCAGGGCCGGGTCCGAGTGCCCGGCGATACGCTGAACTGGTATCCGTGTGTCGTGATTCGGACCTACTCCACTTCCACCGACGAGCTGGGGGCGATCAGCGAGAGCCGAATTATCCACGAGTGGGATGTGCCGGACATGGGCCGGGTGGGCGGTTCGGTGGCGACGATTCAGAGCCAGAACCTTGAGACCGACCCGGGCTTCACCGACGCATCCGTGGTATTCAAGCAGAAGGAATTCCATTCGGTCTTCGACAACCAACCCCCCGTGTTCGTGAACACGACGGTGATTCCCTCGGGCTACAGCCTGGGACCATTCCATGTCTCCTCGCACATCACGGACCTGAGCAGCGTGGCCAAGGACTCGATTTACTACAAGATCGGCAGTGCGGCCTGGGTCGCGGCAGACCAGGACTCGATGCGGAACAGCACGTATCACTTCCACATCCCGCTCCTGAGCGGAAGCGACACGGTGTGCTACTACCTGTGTGCATCCGATACTGCGCCGTCGCACAATCGGGGCACGGACCCGACCGGCGCGCCGGGCAACCGGTACCGGTTCTATGCCAAGGACCCGGCCGACGACCATTTCCCGCCGGAGATAACCGGCACGACCCAGCTCAACGATACCGCGTTTCTCGGGCCGTTCGCGGTTTCAACCAACGTGACCGATTCGTGTTCAGTGGATTCGGTCTATGTGCTCTATCGCGTGAACAGCGGCAGCGAGACTCCGGTCCAGCCGGACAGCGTGCTCGGGAGCACGTATTACCTGACGATACCGCCGGCCGGCTTGAATTCCTTCATCCGGTACAAGATCCGCGCGGTGGACGGTTCGCCGAACCATAATGCCGGGTTTGACCCCTTGAGCGGCTATTACTCGTTCAACGTCGTTGACGCCCAGGGTCCGAGCTATGACAGCACGACCCAGTGGCCGGATACCATCTGGCCCGGACCGTTCCTGGTCCAGTCGCAGGTCTCGGACGTCTCGGGCGTGCAATGGAGCCGGATATTGTTCAAGCTGGGCAGCGCCGGTTGGGACAGCCTGGCGTCGGATTCAACGGCCGGGAACCGGTGGTCATTTCACATTCCCATGGTCTTGACCCCGATGTCCGTCCGCTACTATCTCGAGGCGGCCGACAATTCCCAGCGCCATAACGTGGCGACCGACCCGGCGAATGCGCCTTCGACTTACTACTCATTCTTCGACGACCCGCACCAGGGCATCGCGAGTCCGGACGGCCTGGTCCGGTTGTGGCACCTCGAGCTGGCGACGGTCAACCCGCGCTCGGTCGAACTATCCCTCCCGGTTGCCGGAAACCTGCGGATTGCGGTCTTTGACGCCAGAGGGAGTCTGGTCCGCGTGCTTGCCCGCGGCTTGACCGAGGCGCGCGCCTTGACCTTCATGCTGCCCGATAACCTGGCCAGCGGCACGTATCTCCTGGAGATTCATGCCCAGGACAAGCGGCTGGTTCGCAACTTCGCGGTGGTGCGCTAAGGCAGAACACAAGAGAGAATCGAGAGCGCGGGCGGTTCCAACCGCCTGCGCTCTTCTGCGTCGGAGGTCAGCGCTTGAAGCTCAGCAGTTCGGTCATGCTCTGCTCCCGGATGCGGTGCCCGTTGACCGACTGCTCGCGCTCGAATTCATCACGGACAAGACCGACATTCGGCGCATACCAGCGCGTCTCGTTCGCGCCCGGCACGCCGGGGAAGAGAAACCGAACCTCCAGGCAGTTGCGGAACGTCCCAGCCGGAACGGTCTGCGTGCCCCGCGTTACGACGGTGCAGGCGATGGCGCTCTTGCCCGGACTGCTGAAGAGCCAGCTCCGGCCCGGCGCAGGCCGGGCCGGCAGGATATGGACGCTGTCCGGGACTTCACTCCAGCCCTCCCACAGAAGCCAGACTCCGCTTGAAGAGCGGCGATAGTACCGGGGCGTTGTGTCCCGGCCGACTACGTCGTCAACTTCCGTGACCCGGCCCAGGTTGCTGTAGACCATCCGCTCCTTGTATCCGGTAGTGACAACCTGCTCAATGCGGGTCGTGTCCTGGTCGACGATGGTGAGCTTGGTCTGGCGCTGTTCCCAGTGCATCCCTTTCTCATATGGAAAATAGTCAACCGCCGGTTGACAGGTAAGAAGAAGCGCAAAAGTACAGGCCGCTGAGAGAAAACCGCCAGCCGCGAGCCGCCAACCGCGCACCGCCAGCCCGCCTACTGCTATCTGCTCTGCGCCTACGGCTTGAGCCGTTTGAAGAACATCACGGTCTTGGTGATGTTTCCGTTGGCATCACAACCGGTGAGGGATGAGCAAAGCTCCCAGCCCTGTTCGCCCAGGCCGTTCATGAACTTGATTGCCTCGTCTTCGCCTTTGAACAACTTGCCCTCGACCTCGAGCTCCCAGCGGGCGATTTTCAGAATGGCACTCAGGTGAATGCCGAAGTTCAGCGTCAGGTATTCCCATTTCTGCATCAGTAGTCAACTCCTTCCCAATCACTCTGAGGCTCCTTTTCTTCCTCGGGCGGCGGCTCGACCGGCGGCGGCTCGGGAGCCTCGGGCGGCGGCTCGTTCTCCGACTCGACCGGCGCGGGATTCTCGGCGACGGGCGGCGCGTCAGAGGCTCCGGCCGGTTCTCCCGGTTCCGGCAGATTCGAGGGAATCATGGTTCCGATCCTGGTCCTCAAGTCTTCGAATCCCGGAAGCCCGGAGTCCCCGGCTTCCGGCGCGTGCGCTTCAGGTCCCGGCGCGGGTGCCGGTTCCTCGACGGCGATCCGGTCAAGCCGCGCCAGCGCGGTTTCGACCGCGGCCAGGTGCTTTCGAACCGCGGCCTCAACGTCGGGCAGGGCGAGCAGTTCGAGCGAAAGCACGGAATTGCGGATAACCGACGTGAGGTTGTGAATGCCCTGGTTGAGCTGGGCCGTGACTGCGGGCCCAGCCTTGCCCTGCTTCTCGATGAGCTCTTTGGTGAGTTCAATCCGTTCCTTCAGTTCGGAGTCGGTCTCTTTCAGTTGCTCCCGGACACGGTTGAGTTCATTCTCCAGGCGTTTGCGGTCGCCGGCTTCGGCCGCGACGCTCATCAGTTCCAGCTTGCCGCTGCGCTTCATCGGCGTAAAGGCGATACTGACCGTTGCGTGTTTGCCGTCTTTGCGCAGCATCTCGAACTCCTCGAATGCGGTGCCTTTGCCCGACGAAAACCGGCTCGAGTTGCTCTGCAGGACGGCGGCCATCCGGCGCGGAAAGAGTCGGAGCTTGGCCACGTTCTTTCCGACCAGCTCGCTCCGGCGATAGCCGAACATCCGCTCAAAGGCCTGGTTGCAGGTGACAAACAGGCCCTTGGCATCGGTCAGGTAGAACCCGAGCGCCGAGCCTTCGGCGTATTCCTGAAACACATTCTCGGCATCCTGCGCCTTGGCTTGGGCCGCCCGGAGTTCGGTCGCATCGGTGCCGAAGACCAGAATCATTCCCTGGTCCGGAATCGACAGGTGCTCGAACGCATAGCTGCGACTGCCCAGCTTTGCCTCGCTGGCGTACTGCTGGGGTGATGACGAGCGCAGGAACCGGTCGTAGGCCGGGTCAGTCAACCCGGGGCAGATTTTCTTCCAGGGTTCGCCCGCGAGCCGGCCCTTGGCCAGTATCTGCTGGGCCGCCGGGTTCGCATAGAGAATCCGACCCGCGCGGTCGAGCACCAGCGCCGGCGCCGGGTCGTAGTTGGCAATCGAGGTCATCCGGGAGAGTTCCTCGCGCTGGCCCTGGCGTTCGGTCGTGTCAATGCCGGTCGCAATCACCCAGGCGAGTTTGCCCTTCTTGTCGGGCACGGTGCTGCTCATCCAGGAGATGGTTCGCTCGTTGCCGTCGCGCAGGAGCCAGGGAATCACGTGCGAGGCCGAGAAATGGCCGGAGGTCAGCTCGGCGAAGTAACTCCGGGCATCCTCGCGGACGCGTTCCGGGACGAGCAGGTCCCACATCGGGCGGCCCTTTACGTCGCTCGCCCGGTAGCCGGTCAGGTCCTGGCACTTGCGGTTGAAGTACAGGATCCTGCCTTCCGGGTCCAGCACCACGACCAGCGCGTCCAGCGTCTCCAGAATCCGGGCAATCAGTTCCGGCGCCAGGGAGCTCAGCGCGGTCTTCTTACTGAAAATCATCCAATGTCACCTTTCTTCATTGCGGAATGCGGAATGTCGAATTCGGAATTCCGCAAACAGAAGAAACCACAGAGAACACAAAGAAGGCACAGAGAACACAGAGAATCTTCGTGCCCTTTGTGTCTACTTTGTGCTCTTTGTGGTTCATCTTCCGCAATCCGCATTGCTACTACTCAATCAAAATCAGGTTCACGTATTTCTGCCGGTCCGCCAGGTCCCGCACGACCTTCAGTTCGAGGCCGGCGTTGCGGCAGGTGGCATAAACGTCAATGCCGCAGGCCTCCATCGCCGGGCGGGCAAGGTAAGGATGCCGGCAGGGGCGGGCGGTGTCACAGGTCGCGCACAAACGGCACGGCCCGGCGCCCAGCGCCAGGGCTTTGTAGAAGCCGTCCAGGAAAATCGTCCGCTCGAGGTCGGCCAGCACGCGTTCCATCCGCCGGCGGCGCGGAGAGCGGTCAACGTCCGCGCCGGAGTAGGTGTAGAGCAATCCGGTCCGGTACTCATCCAGCACCCGGCGGGTCACGCTGGGAACCGGGGTAATCGGCGGGCAGCAAAGCCCCTTGCCAAAGCCGCCGCAGCCGAACTGGCACTTCAGGCGCACCCATTCGGCGGTGACGACCCTGCGCGTCGGAATCAGGACGGCTTCCTGGGCGCCGCTCTTCAGCGCGAGCTCAAGGTAGCGGGTGTATCTCCGGTCCCTGGGTTTCGGGTCTGAGCTGCTTCTCACCGTGACAGGAAGAACACCGCGGCACAGGCGCAGGCCACGCCGATGACGTGACTCACCGTGACCGCTTCGTGCAGGAAGATGAACCCGAGCACGGCCGGAATCAGGATGTACATGCCGCTCAACGGGACCACAACCGACGCCGGGCCACGGCTGAGGGCAAGGTAGAAAAACAGCGTGGCAGCACAGCCAAGGAGACCGGCCAGCAGGGCCAGTTCGCCATGGCGTTCCCAGCGCACACCCCGATAGGCAACGACGTAGACCGCCGTCAGCGCCACGGAGGCGATTGTGCTCCAGAGCACCAGGACGACCGGCGCCATGCTGCGCATCAGGATTTTGGCGAGGAATCCCCAGATGCCCCAGGCGAGGAGCGCGAGTATGGATAGCAGACGGTAATCCACGGAAGATACTATAGCGGGCAAAGCCGCAGTGTCAACCTGGAGTAGTGAGTAGTAAGTAGTGAGTAGGGATTAGGGATTAGTCGGCGAGCGGAGCGATACTGCGAGCGCAGCGATTCTGCGCCGTTCGCGCTTCCCGCTTGACAAGACTCGGGTCGGAGCTAGACTGGACAGGTTCTACTTGGAAGTTGAACCGGCAGGACGAGAGTAGAATCCAAAGACTGGTGAAGCGATGGCATCGTTCTGCCTTCGCGCCGACGAATTGAAAAGGAGGAATCAGTGCCTAGAATCGTGCATTTCGACATAATGGCTCAGGAGCCGCAGAAAGCGGTTGACTTCTACTCGAAGGCCTTCGGCTGGAAATTACAGAACTGGGGCGGGCCGATGGAATACTGGCTGATTTCGACCGGCGATGACAAGGAACCGGGCATCAACGGCGGATTGGGGAGAGGCGAGCCGATAAAGGGCCGGACACTGACTATCGGGGTCAAGGACCTGGACGCCGCAGTCAGGAAGATAGCCGAATCCGGCGGTAAGATACTGATGGCCCGGTCACCGATACCCGGAGTTGGCTGGTTCGCGGCCTTTGAAGACCCCACCGGCAACCAGATGGGTATCATGCAGGAAGACCCGGGAGCGAAGTAACCGGAATCGAATCCGCAGACTCCATCTTACCTCGGTGCTTCGCTTCGTGAAGCCGTGCTTTTCGTTGAGTTCTCTTCTCCATTTTGCACTTTGCATCCTGATATTTGCACTTTGAACTGGCTTGCCTCCTGGCAAGTCACGCGCCTGTTGACTTCTTTCCTTTTCGTTCTATAGTCTGTCCGTGTCGTAGGCTTAATGATGAAACAAGTGTGCTTGAGTTACTCGGCGGACTTTCCCGCAGGGTGTTGATCAGGTCCGGGAGGGTCGCATAATGCCTGAAGTATCAGAGGGCGAGCTAACAATTGACTTCGGCGTAGTCAAGCTGAGCGGTAAGCTATCGGAACAGGATAGACAGTGTGCTTGGCAGTTGTACACGGAAATGGTGACGCGCGTTGCTGTATCAGGCAAGCGCCGGGATGACTCGTGTACCGACTTCAGCGGCGAGATCATGGCGGAGAGCCTAGAATCGCTGCATGCATTCTTCCGTGAGGCCCGCAATATCATGAAGAGCTTTCCCGTGGGCAAACTCAAGGAGAAGAACCAACGTCATCTGGGAATCTTCATTCACGACCTGTTGGCAGATGTGATTCGGCCCTTTCTTGAGGAGTGGCAGGCCGACTTCAGATCGTGGTGGGAGCGGCAAGACCGAAGCGAGAGGTCTTGGTTTGATCTTCAGAAGAGCTATCCCAGGCACGGTGAGCTGATTGGGCAGTGGACTCGTTTGAGGAAGCTGATGCGCAGCATGGAGAAAGAACTCCGAGAACAGTACAAGCTCCAAGGAGTGGGCTAGGATGGCGTTGATGGAGATTCCGGCATTCCTCAGCCACCTCCGGTGGAGTATGCAGAAGTCATTCTGCACAAAGCGCACGGCAGCGACACAACGTGAGGGCCGTCATGCCTGAGAAGAGAAACGTATTCATATCCCACGTACATGAGGACGACGATCTCGTGCCGAAGCTCAAGGAGTTGATGGCGAATGCCGGAATGGAAGCAAGGGACGGGTCGATTACCAGCGACAAGCCTAATGAGGCGCAGAGCGAGGAGTACATCAAGCGCGAGATTCTGGAGCCTCGAATCCAGTGGGCGAGCACATTGGTGGTACTTATCACAAATGACACCGCTCAGAGTTGGTGGGTGAATTGGGAGATCAAACGCGCGGTCGGTCTGGGCAAGAACGTCGTGGGCGTCTTCGCCCAGGGCGCGACGGACGCAGATATTCCGGACGAGCTTCAGAAGTGCGGCGATGCCGCGGTCGTGGGTTGGCAGGGCGACAGGGTAGTGGATGCCGTCAACGGGCAGACTCACGATTGGGACAGTCCCTCCTCGGCAAAGCCTAGGAATCCGGAATGGGAGATTGGGCGGTATAGCTGCGCATGAGGCTCTTCTCGTACATAGTAGCGCGCGACTACGGTTTTGCGCCGAATCCATTCTACGGCTGGTGCACACTAGCGACGTGTAAGCCGAAGATCCGCGCTGCAGCTTCTGTCGGAGACTGGGTCATTGGGACCGGCGCCAAGAGCAATTACGCGCTCAGTGGCCACCTTATCTTCGCCATGCAGGTCGAGGAGACGTGCGACTTCGACGCCTACTGGAGTGACCATCGTTTCTTCTCCAAGAAGCCAGTGCTAAATGGCAGCCTCAAACAGCTCTACGGGGACAACATTTACCACCGAGAGGGGGGTAGTTGGAAGCAGGAAGACTCACACCACAGTTACGCAGGAGGGCGATCCAATCGCGGAAATCTCACTCGAGATACGAGTGCGAACCGCGTGCTGCTCTCTCGTCGGTTCGTGTACTTCGGAGAAAACGCGCCCGCAATACCTGAGCGTTTCAGGCCGTACAAGCCAACGGCGGAGGAGATCTGTTCTACTGGGCAGGGCCATCGAGTTCTTTCCTCTGAGCTTGCCGGGGCTCTTGAGTCTTGGCTCGACCGAGAGTGCAAATGGGGCCTTCAAGGCATGCCACTCGAATTCGAGAAGCATCAGAGAGTCCAGGGGAACGCGGCTCAGCAGGAGCCGACTCGTCATGGGAGGGGGCCCAAGCTTGTAGTTTGACACGGACCTCAGCATTGCCTGCCATGAACAAAGAATGAAACCACATTTCGCTAGACCGACGGCACCAAGAGCTACCTCGCTCGTAAAGGCGGGGTCTGCCAAGGCGGCGCTTCCGGTGGAGATCAGTGATCGGAAACTGATAGAATGGCTGAAGACTTCCTGGACTGAGATTGCCTTTGTAGATGCCTCGGTTAAACACCCACGGGTAGCCCGCGCCGAGAAGATCAGGGAGTTGGTGGCCGAACTCTCCACTGATGACGAGCTTCATAAGCAGAAGCCGAAACTCAGCAGCCTGTGGAGTCTTCTCATCGGCAGCGCAATCGTCTACCTCAAGTCCAAAGACACTCGTGAGACCCACCACGATGACGGTGACTATGGCACTGAGATTCTGAAGCGGTATTTCGATAACTTCTGTGAGTTTGAACGCTTCCTATACGGGAGCAGCGAACACTACAGGGATCACGTGTCGCACATGTTTCGGGTCTTCCTCCTTGGTGAGTACTTGCTCCGGACCAAAGCCGCCAACAGCAGACTGACGTTCAGCGATCTGCGAACGGGAGAGGAAGTACTTGGCGGGAAGCAGGGTTCCTCGATCACTGCAGAAGAGAAGGAAGCGATGTGGTGTCTTATGGCACTTACGCACGACTTGGGCTACCCACTTGAAGTGCTGCATTCCATAAACAGCCAGGTGCGAGGCATGGTTTCGCCTCTCCGTGTGGACATCAATCCGATTGCCGTATCGCAGCAAAGCGGCGCATTGAATGATCTGATACTGAAGATGTTGTCGTCCAACGTCGTACCAGAAAAGGGCCGGACCGCGAACAGGTTCCGCACGACCGTTCAGACGAAGTACCTAGTGAAGTTCCTTAGGGCTCAGGAGGAACACGACCACGGCATCGAGAGCTGTATCCTCTTGTTCAAGGCCCTCGTCTTCTTTCTCGAGACGGACTACTGCCTTGACAGCAGGAAGACAATCGATAGAGCCGACGCACGCCAATTCCTGATTAGACAGCAGATTCTGCGTGCCATCGCGTCTCACCACTGCAATTCGATCTACCATCTCAAGATGCTTGACATCTCTTTTCTTCTTCGGATCATCGATGAAATGCAGGAGTGGGGACGACCGAGGTTGGCCAGTCTTTTCGAGGTCATACCTGACACTCGCGTCGAAATAGACAAGTTGCAGGCAAATGAGTTCGGCTTCAAGGTCAGGTTCCTGCCTCCTGCGGGTGCGAATCCTTCGCCTGAAGATCTCAAACGCATGCATCACGCCGTGTGGGTTTACTTCAAAGGGAAATGCGAGACATTCGTGGAAATACTCCGAAGCGCGGTCGATGGAAAGAACCGGGACCTCAGACTGGCCTTCTCAGTTTCGGATGAGGTGGAGAAGCACGGGTCGAAGACTCAGTTTGACTTCTACCAAGCGACTCCTGAGAACATGAGCGTCAAAAGGGACGGGGTCGAGATCGACCTTCGGGGTCTCAGTTCTGAAGAACCACCGAAATCCTAGGAGGCGGCCGAAGACGGGCCGTTCGAGAAAGGATTGTCAGACCTGCCGACGGTAGTTGCCCAAAGAACCTTCCAAGATGCTTGGATTGCGGCGGCAAGGCACCTAGAAGCAAACAAGTGGGAGAGCAGCAACCTCGTGGTTCAGATTGCGGACCCTACTGCGTTCGATGGAGGCAGACATCAGCGGTATGTTGGCTTCGCGAGGAGCCTGCAGCTCCTCCAGCCCAAGGACGTTGCGTACACGATCTTCCCACGCGGGCTGTATCGCGGACGAGGTGACGGGCCTCGGATGTTCATCCAGTATAACAGGCAAGGCGGAATGTACCAACGCCTGATGCGACGCGCCGGAGGCGGTTGGGGTACTTACTTCAGACGAATGACCAACTTCGACGCCGGGAGGGGGAGTCCACCTGTCAACCAGCTCCTCAACATCATAGAAGCCATGAATTCGCGTGCGCATACCTATCAGGCGGCATATACAATAGTGATTCAGCGACCGGGGTCAGAGACAGTTCGACCGCGAGGCGGGCCGTGTCTGAATTACATCGCTGTGCAACTCCAGTCGGGCACCCCTCAACGAGTGAGCTTCCTCTGCGTGTACAGAAACCACGACTTTCTTACCCGCGCCTATGGCAACTATTGGGGACTATGCGATCTCCTTAAGTTCTTGGCGGCGGAGACGCAATCGCAGCCCGGATCACTCACGTGCGTATCAGCCCACGCGTATGCCTGTTACAAACTGGGGCAGTTGAGATCATTTCTAGGGTCGTTTCCATGAGTCCGTGTCGCGAACCCTTCAAACTCGCTGAACTGAAGATCGAAGTGACCGACAGGTGCTCGCTTGCGTGCGTCCACTGTTCTAGTGACTCCAACCCCGAGGCGCGGCGCGAGATCAACGTGTCCAAGTGCTGCGAGATTGTCGCGGAAGCCGCCGCGCTCGGCGCGAGCGACATCATTTACTCTGGCGGCGAGCCGCTCCTGTGGGTTGGCCTGGAGCAGGCTGTAAAGACGACCTCGGATGTGGGCTTGAGTTGCTCAATCTACACCACAGGCAACGTCCCGGAGTTCAGCGGCAGGCTCGCGAGCCTAGCGCGGCTGGGTCTCAGCCGAGTCGTCTTCAGTCTCTTTGCTGCCACCGCGGAGAGACACGAACTGACCACCCGCAAACGGGGCAGCTTTGACATCACCATCCGCGCAATCCAAGACGCGAGAAGGTACGGACTTTCGACCGAGATTCACTTCGTGCCATTCAGCAGCACTTTTCGAGACCTGCCTGGCATCGCGGCCCGAGCCAAAGAACTCGGGGTTTCGCGAGTCAGCGTCCTGCGACTGGTAGCTCAGGGCCGTGCGGCCCTTCTTCGAGGGTTGGAACTGACTAGACTACAGAATCTTGAGCTGAAGTACATTATCGAACGCCTGCGCGCGGATGGCTTTGACTTACGGACAGGGTCTCCCTATAACTTCCTCATGCTGAACAAGCAGCCAGCGTGTCGGGCAGGCATCGACAGAGCAATCGTGGGTCCAGACCTAAGCCTGTTCCCGTGTGACGCCTTCAAGCAGATCCGAGCCGAGGAACTTACATGCGCCCCCGGGGAGACCACACTGAAAACCACAAGTCTTGCAGAGTGTTGGGCGAACTCACCGTACCTTGCGGCTGTGAGGCGATGTCTTACGACTCCATTCGCCGAGCCTTGCGCCAGTTGCAGCGCCCGCACGAAGTGTCTGTCAGGATGTCTGGCGCAGAAGTTCATCGCTCACGGCGATCTCCAGAAACGACCTGACCCCATGTGCTTGTTGCACGCAAATGGAAGGAGACATGGCAACTAAACTAGCGTCCTTCACCAAGAAGGAACGTTTTCGAGACATAAGGACCGCGGTGCAGCAGTGCACACTTTGTCCTCGTCTGTGCTGCAGGACTAAGGTCTTGTCCGAGTCCAATGGCAACCTAGACGCACGTGTGATGTTCATCGCGGAGGCGCCAGGGAGACTTGGCGCAGACAGGACGGGAATCCCGCTGTGTGGCGACAGAACGGGGGACAACTTCGAGTCCCTCCTGGCTCATGTAGATTGGAACAGAGACGACGTGTTTGCCACGAACTCGGTGTTGTGCAATCCGCAACGGGGGACCGGGCTCAACGCAACACCAACGGAGACTGAAGTTGCGAGCTGCAGCCCGTACCTGATGATGACGATCGAACTAGTACGCCCGGAAGTGGTGGCGACGCTGGGCGCCGTTGCCCTGGCGGCCCTCGACCGAATTGCACCGCACGGCCTTAACCTAAGATCAGATGCTGCGAAGCCCATTGAGTGGCATGGGAGAACGCTCTTCCCCCTCTACCACCCGGGACCGCGAGCGCTCGTGCACAGACCTCTCGCGGAGCAACGGGCGGACTTCGCAAAGTTGGCCAAGTTGGTACGTTCTGGTAAGGGTGACGGTGCTCAGCCGACGCGCACGACCAAGGAGTTTGAGCCGTCGCGCTTTCAGCAGGTTGCGTACGCCATGCTGCTGGCCATGGGCAAGACTAGCTACTTCAAACTGACCAAGCTGCTCTACCTTGTCGACTTGAATGCCCTGACTAAACTCGGCCACACGCTGACGGGCGAGATATACCTGCGGCAGAGGGAAGGGCCATGGCCGCCTGCCATGCAGAAGCAGCTGCCTGCCCTGGGTGGCCGAGAGATGCTCTTCTCGTTCGCGCAGCGCTTGCCTTTTGCCGCGCCAGGTCCATCTCCTCGGTTTGAGCCGAGACTAGATGAGCGCGCCCTGAACATTATCGCTGAGACACTGGCTGTCTACGGCCAATTGGGCAATTCGGCGCTTAAGACCTCAGCTTATTTGACTTCGCCCATGCGACACATCCTCAAACAAGAAAAAGCAGGTAGAGATGTTAGTCGTGTGCCAGTCCTGTACAAAGACAAAACAGCGGTCGAGCTAGACCGCTGTACCACTAACTCACGTGACGCACGGCGAACATAGGGCAATTGTGCCCTAGGGAGTTCCGGTGTTGAGTAGCGACAACCACCATTTACGGCCCGTCGCGGCGCCATCGCCGGCGGCGAAATAGACTGGCTCTGGGAGTCACAGGGGCACACGGAGATTCTTTCGTAGGGCGCGTCTGAATCCAGTTTGAACGAGGGGAGTTCACTCAGGAGTTGGGGGATGAGGTCACCCATGAGCTCCCCCAAGCACTGGGTGAAGCACTCACCCATGAACTGGGTGATGAACTCACCCAGTAGCTCACCCATGAACTGGGTGAAGCACTGAGGGTAGCACTGGGAGTAGGATACCCCCAGGCACTCAGGGAAGCACTGGGAGTAGGGTTCCCCCAAGCACTGGGTGAAGCACTCACCCATGCACTGGGCGATGCACCCACCCATGCACTGGGGGAAGCACTGGGGGAAGCGCACCCCCCTGAAGGGGCAGAATCCGGGGATGTCGCGCAGATTCAGCAGGTTGCAGCGAGAAATGGCTTGATTCTGATGCTACTGCGCAGTAGCGTTCAGAGGCCGAAGCACCTAAGTCCGAAGCTCGAACAAAGCCCTAGGGCCGAAACCGCAAATACCTAAGTCCCAAGCTCAAAATACCGAACAAAATCCTAAGCTCGAAGTCCGAAATCCGAAACAAATCC
>Ga0209777_10005110_pt1 | contig 15249 bp, 17 predicted proteins | sample FrelakmetHBP12HB_FD_187147 | JGI IMG/M metagenome (GOLD analysis project Ga0209777, IMG submission 187147) | Freshwater lake sediment microbial communities from the University of Notre Dame, USA, for methane emissions studies -HBP12 HB (SPAdes)... | ecosystem: Environmental > Aquatic >... | reverse complement strand
AATATAAATGTAATTGCTGTGGTATTACAGAATACAATGGCAAACATATAAGATTGCAGATAGATCATGTTGACGGGAACAATTCCAATAATTCCCAAAACAATTTAAGATATCTATGTCCTAACTGTCACACTCAAACAGACACCTGGGGTGTAAAGAATGTAAGTGAAGAAGGACGAAGACGAATGAACGAGGGTGCCCGAAAAGGCAAACTCGCACAACTTAGAAAATTGGCCGTGTAGCTCAGAGGAAGAGCATTCGCCTGTCACGCGAAAGGTCGGGGTATCGTAATCCCTCACGGTCGCCAGTTTATGAAGTGAGTCTAGTGCGTTTCAGAGCGTAGGTCTAAGGTGATTACTGTAATGGACCCGTTCAAATCGGGTGGTAACTCTGACACTTCATCTTAGTTTCTGGCTAAGACTGATCATCTTAGTTGGGATAGTCCCTGAGGATATAAGTCGTCTGATCAACGCATTTCTCTCGCTTCGTCAGTAGTGGATGGACACTATACCGACAACATACAGTCGGAGACATGGGTTCGATTCCCATACGAAGGATCGACTATTATTAAAGAAAGGAAGATCATGTTCTATGAAAAGTGCGCTGAGATCCTCGGCGTGACATATGAATGTGAATCTTTCCCTTATAGTTATCGTACTCGCTGGAACAATCGTTCAGCAGGTAATGGTAGGTTTGAGGGCTTTGGAATAATCAGAAAGTTTGGTGATAACTATCAAGTGGCGTTAAATCGTCCGATAGCACATCACGCTATCTATCGTTCCGAAGAAGAAGTATTCGCATTCCTGAGAAGTTTATCTCAATGATAGACTTATTAGATGAACACATTTAAAAACAGGACGCTGGCTCAGTGAAGTGGGTTTGGGAAGTAGCTACCCGAATACATGGAGAGTAGTAAGTGTGTTCTTCTAACAAGTCTTAATGCCGCTTTAGCTGATCTGGTGATAGCGTCGGTTTGAAGCACCGAAGAACGGGGATCGAAACCTCGAGGCGGCACCAGCATTTTACTCGTGTGTGTACAGTATGCCGTATGTGATAGGGGACATTCTCAATTCTCTCCTATGTACCCGAAGGCTGTAGCAGTCCTTGTGTCAAGGATCAGCAACTTTATTTGAGATACGAGTTGCGGCGAGTAAATACTAAATTGGTAGACTAAATGATAAATAGTTGTGTCACCCAATTAAGGAACACTACTATGAGTAAAAGAGGGCCCAAGAAAGCAGAAGCAATAATAACTACTGAATTATGTAGTTATGGATGTGGTTTGGTTGCAAACTTTAGAAACAAGTCAGGTAAACTGATGTGTGGTCCTGGAGCCGCTTCCTGCTCTGAGATTAAAAAGAAAAACTCCGCTGCCGGAAAAGCAGCATATGATTCCGGGCAACGACCTTCTGCGAAAGAGGCTTATGAATCGTTATCTGATACTGCCAAAAATAACATGAATTGGAATGCAGGAAAACGATATGCAGATTTCTCACATAATGGAAAGGGTCAGCACAAAAGCGCACTAATTGCTGAGAGAGGATATTGTTGTGAGGGTTGTGGACTCTCTGAGTGGAGAGGAAAACCGATTGTTCTTGAATTGGAGCATAAAAACGGCGACCGCAAAGATAACACAAAGGATAACCTTGAATTACTATGCCCTAACTGTCACGCACAGACTCCTACTTGGAGAAAGGGTTGGGTAAAAGGGTTCAAAACAAGTAGATACACCGATGAGCAGCTAATAGCTGCTATCAAGGATTCAGAAAACTTGAATCAGGTATTAGAAAAATTAGATTTACGATACGGATCAGTTAAGAAGATAGTAAATCTAATATCAGAACATAATATTTCTTTTAAGAGGAAATTAAACTAAATAAAATCAACGGGGCTATGGGCAAATTGGTAAAGTCGTTACGTTTAGGCCGTAAAGTTCTCCCGGTTCGAGTCCGGGTAGCCCCACCAAGTTTCACGAAGGTGGTATGTAGAACAGGTGAAAATGTCCGAGGACCGGGATTCCCTCTACCCGCACCAATCATAACGTCGATGAGGGTTCGAGTCCCTTCATCCGTACCAAGTTTTGCTCAAGTGTGATTAGCTTGAGAACAGAGTAGACGATTCATGTCGGGCAAGGCAACTCTTATCAGGTTGTTAGTTGTGGCACAGGATGGGGACGGTCTCTATAAAAACGTGTATCCAGCTATTTGTGTTGAGTGAGAAATACTCGGAAGATCGCTACGGTGCCCGATCACTTGACTAAATACTCTCAACAGGAGAGTACAATGGATCCAAAATTGCAAGCACAAATTAAAGACTATCTGACGAACAATCTGTCATTGACATTCGATATTCAGTCAGACATTTATAATTTGTATCCAGATCAAACAACGATCAATCTTTGCCTTGAAGGTGAAGTAATCAACACAATCGTATTGAACGATTTTAACAGTAACTAAGTTAATGCCCCGATGGTGGAATCGGTAGACGCGCCTGACTCAAAATCAGGTACCCAAAAGGTGTGGGGGTTCAAGTCCCTCTCGGGGCACCAGTATTATAGACCAGCTTCTGCTTTGAGAGCATTAAGTTTTTGGTCGTAGCTCTTAGCCCAAGAATAAATGATTTGCTTTAGTCGAGAGAAAATTCCTCCTACTGCTTCATTTATTGGCTTAACTGACAACGCAGGACTCTTTTGAGTCTTAGTGACCATTTCTTCTTGACTCTTGATTCCCTCTAACACTTTGATTAGTTCAGGTGTTAAATGCTTTTCAAGCTCTTCGAGGATGTTCTTATACTTTGGTGTCTCGGTGACCTTAGGGTCTTTAGTGAGATTAAAGATGAAGCTGACAGTTTCGATAACTCGGGTACGAGCAGCATCGGCTGCGTCAAAAAGGTCACTAACGTCTTCTTTAGTGTGAGTTTTGATTTCGTCTTTGAGTTGCTTCATTTCCTCAGAAAGCTCTTCAATTCGCTGTAGCTTCTGAGCAAGCTTAGTGTATGTTTGACTCTTATAACTACGAAGTCTCGCAATAACTGTTGACCCCTTAGGATCGTCTTCATATTCGATGTCTGGGTTGTCAAGTATGCGACCTTCGCAAATCATCATTATTTTCTTAAAACTGTCAATATCCATTGGTAGTTACCTCATTAATAGAGTATTTATCTCATTCAAGTTTTGTAATGGGTGTTATAGTACGAATCACTGTGTCTAAGCCGGCCAGCCGAAACACAGTAAAGGATGTGCCCATGCATGGGACTTTTGATTCCGATTCGTACAATGTTAACGGACCCAAAGGATAGTTCGCTATCCACAGGCGGAGGCGCTGATAAATTCCGCATAATGCTGTCTATGTTGTGGTGACAGGCCCATTACAAATTCAATTCGTGCTGATATAGTATAGTGGTATTACTACGGATTCGTAACCCGTTGACAGGAGTTCAATTCTTCTTATCAGCACCATGCACCCGTAGCTCAATGGTAGAGCGGTGAGCTTATACCTCATGATCGGCAGATTACCGAACGGTTGGCGGTTCGAGTCCGTCCGGGTGCACCAATTTAATGCCCTGGTGGTGGAATGGTAGACACGCTACCTTGAGGTGGTAGTGGGCGAAAGCTCGTGGAAGTTCGAGTCTTCTCTAGGGCACCAAAATAAATTTGCAAGGATGATCAAATATTTATAGATTTCGCTTGCATTAAGAGAGATTATAGACTACAAAGGAATCACAGTCTAAATATGTAGAAAGAAAGCAAACAGGAGTTTTTATGGCAATTCTAGCACTAGACATTTCAGGTGTCCCTCGCACGTGGGTCACCCACGACGAAGCAATTTCGTATTACGCAAAGGACCTCGTAGCCTGGACTCTCGGTGATGTAGTTGCCAAGTATCGCGGTGGTATCCGTCGTGATGGCTCGCAGAGTTACCTTGAAGCCTCCAGCATCATCGCTATCAGGGGTCATGGCTTTGACTTCAATAAGCACAACAAGGTCGTGCTTACGAACAAGACTTTGTTCGCTCGTGACCGCAATGTGTGTGCTTACTGCGGGTCTCACTTTCACAGTGTTAACTTGAGCCGTGATCACATCTACCCTAAGTTCTTGGGTGGTATCGATGAATGGACCAACGTAGTCACTGCTTGTAAGGATTGTAACCAAAAGAAGGGTTGCAAGACTTTGAAGGAAGCTCGTATGGAATTGCTTTATGTTCCTTATGAACCTAACCACTTCGAAAATCTCATTCTCCAGAATCGCAACATCCTTGCGGATCAGATGGAGTATTTGATGTCGGGTGTTCCTAAGCACAGTCGAATCATGTTGAGAACAACGTAGGAAAATATTTCCACGTTGTTCTCAACTATTAAATATTATTAAGTTATCATTCCCTGATAGCTCAGCGGTAGAGTAGGTGACTGTTAATCACTTGGTCGTAGGTTCGAATCCTACTCAGGGAGCCAAAATTGTCTTAGTAGTGTAGTTAAACGATCAATAAATAGCACGCCAAATGGCAAGGGCTACAAACAGTCATATAGAGTGCCTGACAGGAATATGGAAGAGCGGGTGAAGAATCGTCACTCCCGCCTAAGACTAAAATGAATAACGCTCTAGAAGCATTGCTGGCGATGCACCGGATTTGTAACCCGGGGATAGTGAGTTCGATTCTCGCTTAGAGCACCATTTTTATCCCACGTATACGCACTAAATAGTGCGTAAACTATCAGTAAAGGAGAACTGAAATGGGGTTGTTAGAAAAGATTGCACCTTGGGTGCAAAAGGCAGAACAGGAATTCGAGCATTTAGAACAAATTGTTGTTCAGGATGCAAAGTATCTTTACGAAAAGGCGCACCAGGAAGCACTTGTTGCTAATCAGGAAGTTGTCCGTCTTAAGGCACTTTTGCAGGATGCTCTAGTGAAGTCACGCGATTTGCATCAGGCAGCAATCAATGCTGCTCAAGAAGCAAGTAAGGTGGCAGAAGCAGAATTTAACAAGTTAAAGCAAGCGGTAACTGCCCATACGGCAGACTTCAACACTCAGCATAGTCAGATTGTTGGTTCTACCTCGCAAGTATCAAGTAATATTTCTGAAAAAAGTTCTTGACATTGGCATTCAATCTGCTATAATGAGAACATGTTAACGAGATATTGTCTCCATAGCTCAACTGGATAGAGTACGAGTCTTCTAAACTTGGGGTTGCAGGTTCGAGCCCTGCTGGGGACGCCATCTTTTTAGTTACGCTGTGAGAGCAGTATAAATAGTTGTATAAAGTTTCTGGGGACGTAAGCTAACGGGAAACTGGCGCCTTTGCAAGGCGCACTTGAGGGTTCGATTCCCTCCGTCTCCACCAAACATTAATCCACCGTCGGGGAGTAGCTCAGGTGGGAGAGCGCCTGCTTTGGGAGCAGGAGGTCGCAGGTTCGATCCCTGTCTCCCCGACCATATAATGCCTGGTTAGCTCAGCGGTAGAGCACCTCGTTTACACCGAGGCTGTCGGCGGTTCAATCCCGTCACCAGGTACCATATTCAAGGAAAGCTACAGATAATATCTGTAGTTTTTCCTTTTGTGATAAATACATAACTATTCTTTACATAAGAATTGGAAGAAAGGTTTTATGAGTTGGCACAAGTTAATAAGCACATCCTCGTTACAGGATACCTAGCAGACGCCCCTGAGGCAGAATACGTTACTTTTCTAGCAGACTGGTTCAAACGATTAGTTGAGGCAGTTGACATGAAGGTCCTTATCGACCCTATTTGTGTTTGGTGCGATGATGAAGGTAATGAAGGCGTAACGGGGATGGTGGGAATAACTACCAGCCATTCATCAATTCATTTTTGGTCCGGTGAACCATCGTACTACAAGTTCGATCTGTACTCGTGCAAGGATTTCTCTCTTGACGCAGTAGCAGGTATGCTCAAGGAACTTGGTACCTACAAATTCACTTACACTGTAGTTGATCGCACAGATGATGAACATCCTGTGATTGACAGTGGTGTTGTCACTTTCTAAATAACGAGGTTGGAGTTCCCGTGACTCCGTTGGTACCTGAGGACAAAGAGGAAAATAACACTAGTTTCCTCTCCTGCCGGGCCAGAATCAAATTGCGGGCGGATACGGAGAGAGTTGTGTTAACTCTCTCCCCGACACGCGAGTGTGGTGTAACGGTAGCATGATGGTCTCCAAAACCATTCGTCGGGGTTCAAATCCCTGCACTCGTGCCAAACTTTCTGAAAATAGTTCTTGACATTCTCCTAACAATGTCGTATAAAGAGATATACAGAGTGAGAAACACACTCTAGTCTTTGACATTGTTGGTTAAGTTTTAAGTGAAAAGTCTGTCTACCAGGTATAAATACATTATAGGAGACTATTATGTATTGTGAGTATGGGTGTGGACAGACTTCTCACTATCTTCTTAAGAATGGCAAAAACTGCTGTTCTAAGAGACCGGCAGGCTGCCCGGAGATTAAAAGCAAAAACTCGCTTGCAACCAAACGGGTATATGCAACCGGTGCTAGACCTTCTGCGAAAGAAGCATATTCATCAATGAGCGAGGATGCTAAAACTCGCATGAATTGGAATAAGGATAAGTATCCTAACACTGTATTTGAATACGGTGGAACTGGTAGTCATAAAGCTGTTCTCATCCAAGAACGCGGGCACAGGTGCGAAGCATGTGGATTAGAAGAATGGCAAGGTCATAAGGTTCCTCTAGAGTTAGAACATATTGATGGTGACAATAAGAACAACATTAAAGAAAATCTCAAACTACTATGCTGCAACTGCCACGCATTGACCGATACCTGGAGAGGTAGAAATATCAACTCAGGAAAGGTAAAAGTAAGTGACGATGAGCTATTGACAGCCCTTGAGGAATGTAGTAGTATAAGAAAAGCATTACAGAAAGTAGGTCTTACCCCAAAGGGAGGGAACTACGCTAGAGCTAACAAATTACGGGCGCGTGGCGAAATTGGTCATACGCAGGAGACTTAAAATCTCCCGGATTTATTCCGTGTCGGTTCGAGTCCGACCGCGCCCACCAATTCAATGGCCCCTTCGTCTATCGGTTAGGACGCAAGGTTTTCATCCTTGAAAGAGGAGTTCGATTCTCCTAGGGGTCACCATTTATACATTGCCCGATAGATCAATTGGTAGATCGTCTGACTCTGACTCAGAAGGTTCTAGGTTCGAGACCTAGTCGGGCATCCAAGTTTAACAATGCAGGAGCATAATGTGAGCAACGTCATTACTGTAGACTTTAGTAAGAGGAATGTGATCGGACGACAGGTGAATCCATCTATAGGAGATGGGCTGACTGCTTATCTAGATAGTCTACGGGAATCAGGTTTAGATGAAGATGATGTTTTGGACACACTTGATGCTATCAATGATATGAAATTGTATTTCGATGCTGATCCAGAAGTTCAATCATTTGCTGATGGATGGCTAGAACAGTTTCTGTGAGTTAATGGGTGATGGGCGGCATTGGCGACCGCAACGGACTGTAAATCCGTGGCTTAACAGCAACTAGGTTCGATCCCTAGATCACCCACCAAATATTATGGTCCCGTAGCTCAATTGGTAGAGCTGGCTGTAAGTTTGGCATAAATACATATGGAGAAACATATGTATACCGTGTATAAAATCACAAACCAAACTAACCAAAAGTTCTATATAGGTGTTCACAAAACGAGTGACCCTTATGATAGTTACATGGGTTCAGGTATTGCGATTAAAAACGCAATCAAGAAATACGGCAGAGAATCCTTCACTAAAGAAATACTGCTGATCACTGAATCTAGGGAAGAAGCATATACTAAAGAACGAGAACTTACAGTAGATTATGACAAGTCTTCCAACTACAATATGAAGTTGGGCGGTGTTGGTGGATTTACTAAGGAAAACGCTCGTAAAGGAAACGCAGCCTCACTAAAGAAACTTACTAAAGAGCAACTTTCTGCTAATGGTAAGAAGGGCTATGTTAAAGCTAACAATGATCCCGTTGAAATCGGTAGAAAAGGTGGACTCGCCAACAAAGGCAAGGTTCTTACCGAAGAACACAAACAAAAGATACGAGACGCTTTAAAAGGCAAATCGTATGCAGCAAAACCTGAAATGGTAGAAAAGATTAAACATCTTAGAAGTCAAGGATTGACTTCTTATCAGATTAGTGCTATAGTCAAAATATCACGAAATACTGTGATGAAGTACTGGAAATAGTGGACGAGTAGCACGGTGGTTAGTGCCAGCCCCTCATAAGGGCCGGGTCGGGGGTTCGAATCCCTCCTCGTCTACCATTTTTTCACCGCACTCCTTTTGGGAGTTAAATAGTTATACGGAAGCGTGGCCGAGTGGTTTAAGGCACCGCACTTGAAATGCGACGAACTGTAAAAGGTTCCCAGAGTTCGAATCTCTGCGCTTCCGCCAGAACCCTAGAAACCCCAGCATCGGAATTCTCATGTCAAAAGTTTTGTTTATCCTAAAGCGTAAAGACAATTACAATCATGTACGTGACGGACATCATGTTGGTCTAAGCACAGGATTGTACAACTCCGCTTCGTTTGTAAGTGATATGCTCAACGACATGGGTATTGATTCCGCAATGGAAGTCGCAGTTGATAACAACTGCATCGATAGGCTTGTGTCAAAGCACAAACCACAAATTGTAATCATTGAAGCACTTTGGGTAGTTCCGCAGAAGTTTGAAGTCTTACAGAAGTTACATCCTAACGTAAGATGGATTCTTCGTCTTCACAGTGAAATGCCTTTTATGGCAGGTGAAGGAATGGCGATGAACTGGATCGGAGAGTATTCAAAGATTCGCAATATGCTCATTTCAGTGAATGCGCCTCGAATGCTCAGAGAAATCAAGGTATTCTTGAAGGCAATGCATCACTGGACTGACAAGCAGGTAAACAAGAAAGTCGTTTATCTTCCAAACTTCTATCCTCAGGATTACGCGAAGCCAAAGAAGATCGATCATTCGAATCACTTCATTGATATTGGGTGCTTCGGTGCCATCAGACCATTGAAGAACCATATGGTTCAGGCAGTTGCTGCTGTAGACTTTGCAGAAAAGCTAGGCAAGCGAGTTCGATTTCACATCAACTCCGGTCGAGTTGAAATGAAGGGTCAACCGGTTGCACATAATCTTGAGCATTTCTTCGCTCATTTATATGATCGTGGTCATAGATTAGCGAATCATGCGTGGGCACCGAGAGAGGATTTCTTGAAAATTTGCGCTCAGATGGATATCGGAATGCAGTGCAATTTTTCTGAAACCTTCAACATTGTTGGCGCCGATTTAATCAGTCAAGGTGTACCGTTGATTGGTACTAGTGAGATTCCCTGGTTAGCTACTGGAAAAGCTGATCCTACTAATGGTGCAGATATTGCACATGCTCTAGAACACACTTATCACTTCCCTTGGTTAAACGTGAAGCGCAATCAGTGGGCTTTGACTAAATACACTAAGAAAACTTCCAAAATTTGGAAGAGTGTATTTAAGAAGCTAGGAGCGTAACATGTATAATAGACATACTCACAAGGTCCGTATTCACGGATGGGAAGGCGGAGAACTTGTAGTTGGTGTTCTCGCTTTTGCAACAAGAGAAGAAGCATTTGCTTTTGCTACTGAAAAGAGCAACACATATGGGCATTTGGTAAAAATTTACAATGAGTTTAATGAACTCATTCACGAAATTGCAGCGTTAGTGGATCAACCTACATACGCATAATGAATATGGAGAGTTGGCTGAGTGGCCGAAAGCGCCGGTTTGCTAAACCGTTGAACCGGGAAACTGGTTCCGAGGGTTCGAATCCCTCACTCTCCGCCAGATTTCTAAAAATAATAGTTGACATTCATTCCATTGTTGCGTATAACGAATCATCAAACGAACACCTGGAGTTAGAAATGTTTATCACCCTGAATGCTGTGTCAACAGGTAAGCCAGTGATCATCAACACTGCACATCTGGTCGGTGTTGTTCAAGACGGTGATGACGTTTGGGTGACCAGTTACAAAGGTCAGGATGCGTTCAAGGTAACTGAAACGATTGATCAGATTGAACGTATTCTGATGCGGGCAGAGTTGCTCGTTATTTAATAAAGTTTAATGCGCCGGTGGCAGAGTGGCCCAATGCAAGTGCCTGCAAAGCACTAAAGTCGCGTGTTCGAATCACGCCCGGCGCTCCAATTTTAGCTTCACGGTTTACCGAGGGGCAGGAAGAGCCTAATGAATGTATTGCAAGTCAGTTAACTTGACTGAGACTGCTTTGTTGAAACTAGGTACCGGAAAGTTCTGATTGTTATTAACATCAGATGGTTGCAGCCCGAGAAGAGTCCGAGACTTTGGGGTAGAGGAAGAAGTTCCCGAGCCAAAGAGTCAGAGACAAATCCCGCCCCGGTAGTAAGTTTTCCTGTCACGCGGTAAACCGTGAATAATGTGCGTGTGGCTCAGTTGGTTAGCGCGCAACCCTGATAAGGTTGAGGTCGGTGGTTCGAATCCATCCACGCACACCATATATGGACCCTTAGCTTAGTAGGCTAAAGCATTCGACTTTTAATCGAAAGATCCTGGGTTCGAGTCCCAGAGGGTCCACCACTTATTTGAATCCCCTTTTAAAGACTATATTACGCCTGCTCGAACAGAAAAAGCGGCAGAGGTTCGAGTCCTTTCTGGGAGACATACTTTGCATAAATACTTAATGCAAATTAAACACCTTCTAGAAGCTATTGATCAAACTAGTTTGTTGACTCAGGACACTTATAACCTGTTGTCCAAAGATATTGATCGCTTCATCAACGCCAATGCAAATCGCATCTTTGCTTCTGTTGGCGAAGGTGATTATCTAAAGAAGATGGATGCTATAGACAAGCAAAAGCAAGAAGTTCGTGATCAACACCTTGATTGGAAAGAAGAAGACAAACTTCTATCAAGGCTATCTGATAAAGAACAAACACTAAGCGGACAAGTCCAAAGCAAACTGTACGATAGTGACCCAGACCCTGAAATTATAGAAGATTTCATTGATACGCTTGAGCTACATCTACAGGATTTGGCTCGTGATTATATGGAAGTGCAATTCGGTAAGGTTGAAAAATACAACAAAGATGAACCCTACGATGAAATAAAAAAGAAAAATCTATACTGGTTACAACATATTATCGTGCAGATTGACACAAAAAGCAAAGATAAAACCACTGGGCAGCCAAAAACTGGCGGCGGATATTTTAGTAAGTATCCCCAAAAGGATAATGTTCATAGCAGATCATCGCAAAACATAGATTTAAGCAATGAAATCAGCAACCATGTCAATATCTATTCTTCTGTTGCAAATCTTTGGGAAGTGTTGATTCATCGATTGTTAGAACGGGATTCAGTGAATCGTTACGGTGACTCTGGATTTGATAACCCTATTCCTTCGTTTGTAAAACCGATAATACGCACGTTTGTCCATGAAGTCGTACACATGGAGCAATATGCTCGTGCAAGTATGCGACAGCAGCAAACAGATAAGGGATTCAGACGAGGGGATTATTCAATGATTCCTAATCCTGATCAACCTCGCCCCAAACTGAATACTTACGATAGAAAGGATTCACGTGGTCCCGAAAAACAAAAGGGTGGTTATTTCCGAACCTATCGTGGCGGCAGACGAGGTAATGAAACATACGATATTGGAAATTATAGTTCCGATCTAAATCGTTGGGCCGCATATCTTGGATCGGTGAACGAAATCGAATCACATGCTGCTCACTTGGCATCTGAACTTTATTCTGATTTTGCAGAAGGAAATCCATTCCGCTATGCATACTCAGTCAACTCTAAACAGCGAGTTATTAATGATTTTGTTGATCATGCGATTGAAAATGTGAAATGGGGCTACATGCCTGAAAATTCGTATGAGAACATGATAGCAAAAACTGCGAGAGAGGCTGCTAAAAAACCAAACCCAACACCAAGAGAAAAACAATTTCTCAAAGTCTGGAAGCTGTATCTCCGAAAAGTCATCAAGCACCTGCAAAGTTACAAGAAACCGGTGCCAGACGAAGATTACTGATCATGCTTAGGTTGTTGCTTTTGACTCCAGCTGCAATGCTGATGTCACCTACTCCAATTGATGACCATTCGCCGCCTGCAACAACAGTTGTAACAGTGGCTAAAGATGCACCAATCCTGTTGCGTATCTTCAAGGAAGAACATCAAATTGAGTTGTGGAGAAAGAATAGTCTCGGTGAGTATGTATTGACTAAGACATACACTATCTGCAAGTTCAGTGGTCATTTAGGTCCTAAGTTACGTAGAGGTGATAGACAGGCACCGGAAGGTTTCTATCAATTGACTCCGCAACAAATGCGCCATGAACACCGAATGGATATTGGATATCCTAACGAGTTTGATAGAGCAAATAACAGAACTGGCGATAACATACAGATTCACGGTCACTGTGGATCAATTGGATGTTTTGCAATTACAAACAGCCCTGCAATTGAAATGTATAACAGCGTTAGAAAAGCGTTTCGTGCAGGACAGACAGCAATACAAATTCAATCGTATCCATTCAGAATGACCAATGAGAATCTTGAGAAAAATAAAAATGATGAAAACTACACTTTCTGGTTGACATTGAAGCAAGGTTACGATAAGTTTGAAACAACAAGACGGGAATTAAACGTTCTCGTTGAAAACAAACAGTACAAAATCAATTAATGGACGTATTGGACAATTGGTTGGTCCAGCAGACTCTTAATCTGCCGCAGAAATGCCTTGTGAGTTCGAGCCTCACTACGTCCTCCAATTCATGCTATAACAGATGCATATGCTATAGCGAGAGAGTACACCTGACGCTGCAGGGTTGCCGGCGTGTATGATAATAAAAAGGTGGGGCAAGAGTCCTCAGGTTTACCCAGTGATTTTATGGCAAATTATTGATAGTGGAGAATGTTATGAAATACAAAATGTACGCTATCTTTGCCAAAGAGAGCGTTGACAAGATGAACGGTATTCGAGGTAAGATGTGTACCCAAGCAGGTCATGCTTACCTACATGCTTATTGGGATTCTTTGAATCCTGAGAAGTGCTTTATAGATCAAGTGCGAGCATACATGAATGGCGACCATGCTTACAAGATTACTCTTATCGTAGATACTGTTGATGAGCTTAAAGCTATACAGGAAAAGTATAAGAACATCTGCGGTACGCATCTTGTAACTGACGCTGGATTCACTGTTTTTAAGGAACCAACTACGACTTGTCTTGGTCTTGGTCCTATCAGTGAAGACAAGATCGGTGACGATCTGAAAGCGTTGAAGACTTTTACGTAATATAGAAGTATTTCTGCCCTTATAGCTTAACTGGATAGAGCAAGACACTCCTAAGGTCAAGGCCCCTGTTCGAGTCGGGGTAAGGGCACCAAAAAATAATGGCGCAGTAGCTCAGATGGTCAGAGCGCGGGTCTCATAAGCCTGAGGTCGGTAGTTCAATTCTACCCTGCGTCACCAAATTTAAACAGTATGTAAGACTAATTGCAACAGAAGACTATGGGCTAAACACTAAGTTCCCCGCCCATAGATTGAGGACCCATTCGGGAGAATTTGATCCTCGTGATTAGAATTGGGGTGTGCTGTTTAATAAAGTGCTTGACATGCACTTTGATATAGAGTATAAGAAGATATACAAACAGTTAAATGGCTCGTTAGTCGAGTGGTTAAGACGCTTGCCTGTCACGCAAGAAATCACGGGTTCGATCCCCGTACGAGTCGCCATTTTTAAACACTAGTAAACATAGGAAGAAAAATGCAAATTACACTTCGCAAGGCAAACGCAATCCAGATTGCAATCAATGAGGCCCTTAAGGGGTTGGAATTCGCTGATGCGATTACCATCAACGAGTTCCAGAATGCAGAAGCTGAAATCGATGCTGCTGCCGGAAAGTTCGGTAAGAATCTTGTTCGCCGCAGTGATTTGATCACGGCTCTGTACGAAATTCGTACAGCAGTATCTGCCGCTAATAACTCCGCAGGAATCGGCGCACTTTTGGCTTCGGTTGCAAAGCTTGAGAAGGATATTACCTTCTACTCGACTTATGCAAAGAGCCAGGTCCGCACTGATATGGCAGTGGTTGAAGGAAAGCTCGCCCGTCTTCGCACCACTGATGAAAGTCGTCGCGGTTGGGGCGGAGATAGCGTAACTACCACTATCTTTGATCAGGCAGCAATTGACAACTTCCGTGACATTGCTGCTACTGCCAAGAAGCAGAAGCAGAAGTTGCAGGACAAGCTTCTTGAACTCAACGTGAGCACCAAGATTGACTTGTCTGATGTCACTGTCTCCACTTTGGAAGCAGAAAACATCCTCTAAGGATTGATGGCCCAATTGCTCCCCAGCAGGGCCATCCGGAAGGAAGAGAGAAAAGAGAGTAGACAGCGGTCCGGCGTTATCCGGATACAGATCGCAATAGCTCTTATGGCTATTATACTCGCGTGAACTAGGGATAAATGACCTTTTGCACATTGGCCCCTAGAAAAATGTGAGGTACATGCACTTTGTATGTTGTCTATTGCTTGATAGATGCCTTCTTACGAAGCATCGGTGCAGCTTGCATAGTCTACAACTCGCTCTTTTCCTTCTGTATTTTTTTGAAAAAAGTGAAAAAAGTTCTTGACATTGGTATCAAGAATATATATAATGAACTTATCAAGACGAGAGATTGTCTTGAAGCTCTTTGAAATCGTTAGTAATATACTTATCAGATGAGTGCATGGTGTCGCAGGACTGGCCTCTCGGTGTGTAACTCCTTCTGGAAACCTAGTGTGAGAACTAGGGGAGTGTGACTCTCACCCGTGCATTCTTCTGATAAGTATAAAAGAATTGGGGGCATAGCCTCATTATAGGGTAAGACCGAGCAATCGGTCCCAAAGCAAGGTTTCCTATAAACTTGCACCAGTAATGGTCCATCTATGCAAGCACGAACTACCCGAAAGGGCTGTCAGTAGAATGGCAGTAGGTAGTAAGTCAGGTGTGTCGTCCCGAGAGGGATAGTCTACAGAGCCAAATCGGTGAGTAGATAAGAGGGTTGGCGCTCTCACGATGTACAGCCAAACTGACGAATACTGAAAGTTAACGTGTAGTTATTGAGTCTGACCCTGCAAGGAAAGGCAAGATAGCAATACAAGCGAAGAAGGAGGACACTTGCTCCGGATCCGTGAAGTATGGTTGAGTAGCCCGCAAGGCAAAAGACATGAGGTGTGTTGTA
>Ga0209777_10005109_pt1 | contig 15249 bp, 12 predicted proteins | sample FrelakmetHBP12HB_FD_187147 | JGI IMG/M metagenome (GOLD analysis project Ga0209777, IMG submission 187147) | Freshwater lake sediment microbial communities from the University of Notre Dame, USA, for methane emissions studies -HBP12 HB (SPAdes)... | ecosystem: Environmental > Aquatic >... | reverse complement strand
TCACCTCCGATGCCCTGGATCCGGTGGCCAAGATCCCGGAGTACAAGATGGCAGCCTGCCGGATAGAAGCGATGGGGTGAAGGTCTGGGTTGGATCCTGCCCTTCTTTTCAGAATTGCCTCTTTGCGCACATTGATGCATGAGTTCCGAAAGATTAATAATTAATGAAGATAATTACGAACATGGAGGGATATTTACGAAAGGTGAATTGATTTCCATCTTAATAGTGTTCGCTGTTCTGTTCATGCCGGCATTTGGGCAAACAACTGCAAAAGAGTGGATCGATAAAGGTATCGCTCTCCGAGACTTAGGTAAATACGATGAGGCCATTCAAGCCTTTGACAAAGCCATCGAGTTAGATCCACAAGATGCAGTGGCGTATAACAACAAAGGCTATAGTGTCGGGATATATTACAATGGCAGAACGAATGAAACTGCAAATGAAGAAGCTTTAGAGTATTTTAACAAAGCTGTCGAGTTAGATCCACAATATGCAGAGGCGTGGAACAACAAAGGCATCGCCCTTTATTACAAAGGAATGTATACTGAATCTATTCAAGCTTATGAGAACGCCACCCAGTTAGATCCAGAATTTGCGGAAGCATGGTACAATAAAGCTCTCTCTCTCCAAAGCTTGGGGAAATATAACGAATCTATTCTGGCTTATAACCAAGTCACCAATATAAACCCAGGGATTGAAGATGCCTGGTACAACAAAGGAACCATTCTCAAAAATATGGGCAAATATGATGAAGCCATCCAGAATTTTGATAAAGCCATCGAGTTAGACCCAAGAGATGCAGAAGCTTGGAACAACAAAGGCATCGCTCTCTATAAGCAGGGAAAGTATACCGAAGCTATTCAAGCTTATGAGAACGCTACCCAGCTAAATCCAGAATTTGCTGAAGCCCAGAACAATAAAGCCATCGCTATCCAGAAATACAACGATTCGATTTCGGCTTTGGACAACGCCACCGAGTTAGATTCACAAGAGAAACTGACCATCCAGAGTTCTCCTGAACAACCGTCAAATGATACAGATTATCAGATTCCTCTTTGCCCTAGAGAAGAAAAAGACAAAGATGGCCTGATTCCGTCACCGCTACGATGTCATCCATACTCCTAAACTGGATTGATTATGCCAATAGTAGATTCCATTGACCAAACCGAGACAAAAGAAAACTCTACGGATACTATTGGCATTAAAATATTTTATGAGAAATTACTGTACATTTTTAAAATGATATATCTTACAATAATATTCTTTATTATTATCTTCCTTTTAATATGGATGATTAGTCCCGAAAAAGGGCTGACTGTGCAATCATTCGAGAGCTCAGAGAAGAATCTTAGTGGGGGATTCGTCGCCGATTTACTTCGTCTCAAGCTAGAAGATATCAAGGAGATTAATGGAAAAAGCGTGCCCATCCAATCCGTTCATAAACATAATCAAAGAAGCTTTCCAATTATAGATATTTCTCCGATTCATTTCTATGCCAACTCAATAGATTCTAAAATCGCTGAGCTAGGAACTATATCTGCGGGAGGGACGTCTCTGTCCCTGGGCCAATTGCTTCTATCCATAAAGGAATTCATCGGCACCAAAAAAATTCACGTGATTACTGGCTGTATTCAAAGATCTGGATCAAAATTGCATATCGCTGCCGTTTTCGACGATCTACCCATTGGAGGAATTGTCACCGGGGATATGAGCGATATATTTCCTAATAATGGCTATGATGCGGAGAATATAATTGATGACTTAGCTTTTGAAATTGCTATTAAATTGATTAATCAAGAAGGGAACTCGGGAAATAATCCACAAACCTGGGAAGCATTCAAGAGTTTGACCATGAGCAAAAAAGCCTATGCAAGGTATAATGCCACACGCAATATAAGTGATCTAGATAATTCTAAAAATTGGGCATTCAAGGCCAATGATTCCGAGCCGGGTTTATCAGAAACATTTATTCTATTTTATAACCTTGGTTATACCTATTTACAGCTAAATGATTACAATAATGCAGCGCAACTTTTCAAGAAAGCAACCAACCTAAACTCCTCTGATGTAGATTCTTGGAATGGATTGGGTATAACTCTCTACTACCTGGGAGATTATGATAATGCCATTGAAGCCTACAATAATGCCATTGAAGCCAACAATAATAAAAATGCTGATATCTGGTACAACAAAGCTCTTGCTCTCCAGAGATTGGGGAAATTTAGCGAATCTATTTTGGCTTATAACCAAGTCACCAACATAAGCCCAGGGATCGAAGATGCCTGGTACAACAAAGGAACCATTCTCAAAAATATGGGTAATATGAGTAAATATGATGAAGCCATCCAGGCATTTGATAAAGCCATCGAGTTAGACCCAAAAGATGCAGAAGCTTGGAACAACAAAGGAATCGTCCTCTATAAGCAGGGAAAGTATGCCGAAGCAATTCAAGCTTATGAGAATGCTATCCAGCTAAATTCAGGATTTGCTGAAGCCCTGAACAATAAAGCTATCGCTATCCAGAAATACAACGATTCTATTCAGGTTAACGGCCAAATTACCAGTCTAAACCCAAAAACGGAAGATAGCTGGTACAGTGAAGCAGCTGTGGCGCACCCGCTTCGCAATACAACTTCGATGTAAATATGCCACCTGAAATGCTTTCCTGCACTCGTCTGGCCTTATCTTTCCTTATCAAATTCGCATATCTTCGGAAGCTTCCTTGTCCGTCTTTCCCGGTGGCATCTCTTTCAGATCGAAGTTCAGCCTTTCCAAAAAGACAAGGCACAGATACTCTCATTTATATTCATATTCACACTATAGTAAACAAAATTGCCAACAACAATCTAATTCGTAAGCATCCATGCAAAACATCTTTATGCCTTCCCCACCCATACCATGCGAGGCAGGGTGTCAGATGAGAGAGGTATTGCTGGAATCCAAAGATGACAGGCAGCATGTCTATCTGCCGGAGAAGTGCATCGGCTGTGGATCATGCGTCCAGATCTGCCCCAAAGGGGAGCTGGTCATCGGCTCCGTGGGCGCTGTGGCCCGCGGTCTGATTGATAAAGATTTCATTGAAAAGAAAAGGAGCGGAGCCTGCGTCTTATGCGCTCTGTGCGCCCGCGTCTGCCCCAGGGGTGCCTTGGAGGTCAGGACGGCGGGCAAGGCCGAAAAGGACGGGTCCTATCTCAGTGCGGCATTAGAGCCCACGACTGTAAACGATAGATGCGTGCACTGCGGCCTTTGTGTTGATGTCTGCCCGCAGGGCTGCATTGAGATAAAAGACCGGCACCTGGCGGAAGACGGCAGCTTGAGGATGGAAGGGAAGACCATCATCGACCTCGACCGGTGCGTGCATTGCGGCTGGTGCGCCCGGATCTGTCCGGCGGGAGCCATAACCTTCCAAAAGCCCTTTGCCGGCCAGTTCTCCCGAGACGAAAAGGTCTGCCAGGCCTGCCTGACCTGCGTTCACACCTGTCCTGCCAATGCCCTCTTTAACAAGGAAGGGAAGGCAGGAGAGATCGTGGAAAAGGTGACCCACCGAAAGGATGCCTGCATCTACTGCGGGGCTTGCCAAGAAGCCTGCCCGGTTGCAGCCATCTCCGTTCAGAAGACGGCAATCATTCCCGAGATGAAAGGAAAGAAGGCTCTGGAGAAGAAACTGAGTGCTCCTGCAGCCCGGCCCACATTGACCTCTGTCCTAAAGACCGATGAGAATGCCTGTCTTGGTTGCGGAAACTGCGTCATTGCCTGTCCGGTCAATGCCCTCTATGATCCCTATTTGGCCGCCGGCCATCTCAATGAGCTTGATGAAAAACCGCTGCTGGAGGTCTTGAACGGCACTGTCCGGGTTGTGTTCCAGGAGGTCTGCGGCTCCTGCGCCACTTGCAGCATGATCTGCCCGGTGCAAGCAATATGGCTGGAGCGAAGGGAGGCGGCCTAGAATGACTGCTACTACTAATAATACGACTATTATCAGAAACGGCCATGTATTCGATCCCCTCAATGAAATAAACGGCGATATTAAGGATATTTTCATAAAGGACGGAAAGGTGGTCTCCAGCCTCACCAGCGCGGAGCAGAGGGATGCCACGATAATCGATGCCACGGGAAAGACGGTCATGCCCGGAGGCGTGGACTCCCATTCGCACGTAGCCGGAGCCAAGGTCAATGCCGGCCGGCTCATGCGCCCCGAGGATCATTATAAATCGGTGCGGACCCGGACGGCCTTAACCCACTCGGGCAGCGGCTACACCGTTCCTTCCGTTTACAAGCAGGGCTACGACTACGCTGCCATGGGCTACACCACGGTCTTTGAGGCCGCCATGCCGCCTCTCGAAGCCCGCCACACTCATGAGGAGATGCGCTCCACTCCCATTCTGGATATGGGCGCTTACCTGGTTTTAGGCAATAACTGGTTTGTCATGCGTTGCCTGAAAGAGGGAGATGTAGAGAAAGCAGCCGCCTACGTGGCCTGGATGATGAGGACCCACAAGGCCTACGGCATCAAATGCGTCAATCCTGCGGGCGTCGAGAACTGGGGCTGGGCCAAGAATGTGCATGGCCTGGACGAGCCAAACATTCATTTTGAGGTAACTTCTAGGGAGATAATTCATGGCCTGGCAGAGGTAAATGAATTGCTGGGCCTGCCCATGTCGCTGCATCTTCATACCAACAACCTGGGTCACCCAGGAAATTGGGAGATCACCAGAGACTCATTAGCGATTCCTTCGGATATCAAGCCCAGCCAAAAGACTGGTGTCGAATGGGCAGAGACGAAGATGAACTCCCGTCGAAAGCAGTCCGTATACCTGGCTCACGCTCAGTTCAGCGCCTTCGGAGGCTCTTCCTGGAGAGATTTCCAGTCAGGTGTAGCCGGCTTAGTGGATTACGTAAATAAGAGCGATCATGTAGTAATCGACAACGGAGCCGTTCCATTTGGTCCGGCCACGGCCATGACAGGCGACGGACCGGCCATTCACGACCTGTACATGCTTTCCGGTCAGAAGTGGTCGAATACCGATGTGGAAATGGAGTGCGGCTCTGGGGTGATACCATTTGTTTACCTGAAAAGCAGCCCCATAAGCAGCATCCAATGGGCTATGGGACTGGAGCTGTTACTGCTCATTAACGATCCCTGGAAGACCATCATGACCACGGACCATCCCAATGGTGGAGTATTCACTCAATATCCACAAGTGATGACCTGGCTTATGTCCAAGAAGGCCAGAGACGACACAGCCAAAGAGTGCCACAAATGGGCTTACGATAAATCAAGCCTTGGTGGAGTAGACCGGGAGATGAGCCTTTACGAAATGGCCATTTTGACCAGGGCCAACCCCGCTCGCACTATTGGCATGGCTCACAGGAAGGGCCACCTGGGGATTGGAGCAGACGGAGATGTGACTGTCTACGATATCGACCCTGGCAAACTGAACCTGAATGACACGGCGGCTTTGACGGCCCGGTTGGCTCGTCCGGATTTCACCGTGAAGGATGGCCGGATTGTGGCCCGGAAAGGTGAGATCGTGGCTGTCCCGGAAGGCAGGAGGTACTACTGCCGGCCTTATGTTGACGATGCCTTAGAAAAAGAGATGCTTGCTGATGTCAAGGACTGGTTCAAGTACTACACAGTCGGATTTGCCAACTATCCTGTGCCGGAAAAGTATCTGAAAAATCCGGTAGCCATCCCGGTCCACAATGCCGAGGCAGAGGCCCTGGTGAGGAGGTGAAGATATGGCAGAGATTATTCTGAGATGCAAGGGCAACATAGGAATCATGGTCGAGGCCGAGGTTATCAGGCCCGACCTATTTGCGGGAAAGAAGAAAGAGGAAATAGAGGAGCTGCTCGTCTGGCAGGGACCAAAGCCTCTTCCTTTAAGCGAGTTTTTCGATGTGGATGTGAGCCGAGCGATTCCTTCGGACACAAGGCCCGAGGAGGCAAACATCCTCATTGAGGGAGATGTCTCCAGGGTCAAGCGCATCGGCCAGGGCATGTTGGCAGGCAGGATAGAGATTTGCGGCTCTGCGGGCATGCACCTTGGTGCTGAGATGGCAGGAGGCAGCATCTTGGTGCGGGGCGATGCCGGGTCCTGGGCTGGCATGGGGATGTTGGGAGGAAAGTTGCACATTCTGGGCAATGGAGCTGATCACATCGGCTCAGCCTACCGGGGAAGCTGGCGGGGAATGACCGGCGGGGAGATTCTAATCGACGGCAACGCCAGAAGCCAGCTGGGCGGAGGGCTGGCTGGTGGCCGGATATTAGTCGCCGGCAATGTGGAGAACTTCTGCGGCATTCGTCAGAGCGGTGGACTCATCCTGGTGAAAGGTTCGGCGGTACGTGGCACCGGTGCGGAGATGAATGGAGGCACTATTGCCGTCTGCGGAGCCATCAAGCAGTTTTCCCCCGGTTTTGTAGAGACAAGCCGGGAAGAAAATGTGTTGCTGGGAGACGTGCAGCTTGAGGGATGGTTTGGGAAATTTACAGGAGACTATGCCCTCGGCAAGAATCCCAAAGGCTCGCTCTACTGCAAAGGAGGGCTAGAAGATGCAAGCAATGCTCAATTTCGCTGATTTTGATATGATAGAGTTTCTGCTTAATACCGGAAGCACCATTGAGGAGGGCAGGCTGGCCAAAGGAGGAAGCAAGCTCACCGAGGAGTACACCCAGGAATGCGCCGTTTGCGAGATTAACCCCGTGGATTTTCAGGCAATGGGGACGCCGCAAAGGGTATTGATATCCACCATGGACGGCCGGCACAATGTGGCGGTTTACGCCTATGCTACGGAATCTGTCGAACCGGGTCAGATCTTCATGCCCCGGGCAATTTGGGCCAATGTGGTGGTGGACCCGGAGACATTCTCCACCGGCTCGCCCCTCTACAAAGGCTCACCCGTGCGGGTGCAGCCCACGCTGGAAGAGGTGCTGAATGCCAGAGATCTGACCATGTTGCTTTATGCAAGGAGCAGGTGAGGACAATGATAGCATCAGAGACATCAAAGAACATCGTCTGTCCGGTCTGCGGGGCATCCTGCGACGATATCCAGGTGGAGCTTTGCAGCGACAAAATTAATGTAAAGAATGCTTGCAAGATGGGCAATGCCAAGTTCCAGGAGATCGTAGGCAGCCACAGAATCCTCCAGCCGCTCCTCCAGGAGAAGGGAATGGTCCGGCCTGCCCAGTGGGAAGAAGCCATAGAGAGGACGGCAGAGATCCTGGCAGACGCCAGGCGCCCCCTGATCTTCATGGGCAGCGAGACCTCTTGCGAGGCTATGGAAGTGGGCCTGCATCTTGGGGAATTTTTGGGCGCAGCCGTTGATTCCAACTCCACCGTCTGCCACGGGCCCACTGCCATGGGCATCCAGGAAGCGGGGCGCGTGGGTGCTACCGCCGGACAGAGCAAATCACGATCCGACCTGGCCGTCTATTGGGGCTCCAATCCTCTGGAGTCCATGCCCAGACACATGTCCCGTTATGCCGTCTACCCGCGAGGCTATTGGACGCGGCGGGGCAGGTTCGATCGCACCATCATCACAGTCGATCCGAGAAAGAGCATCACTGCAGAAAATTCCGATCTGCATATTCAGCTTCGTCCCAACACCGATTACGAGCTATTGTCTGCCCTTTTAACGCTCTTGCACGGCAAGAGGCCCCATCCATCGGTGGAAAAAGTAACCGGTGTCTCCATCTCCCAGATGGAAGAGATGCTTGAGCTGATGAAAAACTGCAAATTTGGATCGATTTATGTGGGACTGGGGATTGCCTCTTCCTATGGCAAGCACCGCAACGCAGAAGCTGCATTCAATCTGGTCAAAGAGCTGAATGCTCACACCAAATTCGTGATCGGCGCCTTGCGGGGCCACTGCAATGTGGCCGGCTTCAACCAGATCGCTTCCTATCTCTATGGCTTTCCTTTCGGCCTAGATTTCTCGCGAGGATATCCTCGCTATAATCCGGGTGAGTACACGGCAGTAGACCTGCTCAGAGATAGAGATGTGGATGCTGCGCTTATCGTCTCCGCCGATCCCGTCTCGCACTTTCCCGCGGCCTGTGCGAAATATTTGGCCGAGATTCCAATGGCCTGTATCGATATCGCCCCCTGTCCTACTACTATGATATCCAATGTGGTTTTGCCGGGCGTTATCGATGCCATGGAGTGCGATGGAACCTTCTACCGCCTGGACGATGTGCCCATCTATTTCCAGCCCTTCACAAAATCGCCCTTCAGCTTTACAAAGAGTAATGAAGATACTATGAAGCAGATATTTGAGAGGGTTAAAGCTATCAAGAAATGAGCTTTTTCGTGGCATAAAAGTCAGACTGCAAAGCCCGCTGCCAGCAGCGGGCGTTTTATTTATATTTTCAATTGCCTTTCTTTTGCGCCTGCTCATTGTTATCCATCAGTATGCAGGCAACGGCCAGATCGTACACATTCAACCACAAAGACATAGAATTCACAAAGGACGCACAAAGACGAAAAAGCAATCATTGAGGAATTTGAGATGCCATTGACAGGTCATGGCCTTCGGACAAGAGCGATGGGACAACAGGGCATTGTTTCTGGGATGCTGCCGTCATTCTTATTTTGCTCTCTTCGTCTTCCATCTGTTCTATGATCGAATTGTCCAGGTCCTCGAAAGCCTTGATGAAGCCGGAATCTTGATTGAGCGCGTAATAATTTGCGCCGCCATGTCTTCCAGCTATCTTTAGTACGTTCCATTTTGTTAGCTTCGCTACTACTCTCATCATGGTCTGGCGAGAGATGCGCGTCTCACGCGCAAGTTCGCTTATGTTGAACCTCAGACCGCTTACCGGTAAAAGAAACTGTATCGTTCTCAGTTCGCTTGTATCGCCAAACAATCCCTCAAACGGTGCAACCATCGATCTCCACCACAGGTTATCTCAAACGCAATCTATATAGATGTTTTGACAAGCATGTCTACCCAATTTAACAGGCTAATCGGGCTCGGGAACATTAGACTCGCACGTATTTTTTATGCGCCTGTTCGATAGTTCCGAACCATAGAATTCTCACAATTTTTTCGTCTTGGGAAACACGATAAAAAGCAGTATATGATCGGGAAATATGCAATCGATAGACATCTTCATGCTTTGAAGATCGAAGCAACTCTTTGTCGCCGCCTTTTCCGGGAAATGGGTCGCTTTCGAGAATCCGGAGCTTGGTTTTAGCTATCTCATTGCTTTTTTTGGGAAGCTTATCCAGAAACTCCTGTGCATCTTCATCTATCAGCACACAGAAGTTTACCATTTCATCGCCACAAACTTGCCCCTTTTCTCAATGCGATCCATATCCTCAAATAACCGCCGCTCTTTTTCTCTCTCAATCATCTCTGCCAGGAGGTGATCGTATGTCTCTCCCGCACTCTTAAGACCTGATAGCTCTTCCCAGACGACTCTTGATACAGGAATGCGGCTGGTAGCAGGCATCTTCTCGGTCGCATGCGTGGTTTTTGGCATGATTTCTTGGGCAGTACTATCTCCATGCTCCGGCATCAGCCTGACTTCAACCTCGCCACTGATTTTGCGCATAATAGCTCTGTAAGGATTGTAAGTAGATATATTTTGTGTTTCAATTGGGCCACGACTTTTCAGCCATGGAGACCCGCGGCTTTGGAAGATTAGTTAGGAAAAAGAATTAAGTTTCAATTGAGCCACGACTTTTCAGCCATGGAGACCGCAATGAAAGAGTTGACAGTATTAATTTTTATTTAGTTTCAATTGAGCCACGACTTTTCAGCCATGGAGACTGCGGCCATTTTCCGGCCTTCACTGATATCGAAAAAAAGCTGATTTTGGCGCATAATGTTAACTTCTTGCAATACTTTCAGAAAGTTAACAGTCATGAAAGGCCATTTTCGATATGCACAGACCTTCCGCGCATCTCCTGGGAAAATGGACATCACCTCGATGCGCGGAAATGGGACGTTTTCCGTCCCATAAAGTCCATCCGTCTGGCCCGGACGGCCCTGAAAATCAACAGGGGCATGCTCGCCAAATCTTGTGCATCCATTTGGGAGCAGTACTACTATCTAAACTTTCCTCAGCAATATGGTTTTCCAGATCTTGAACTCCATTGAATTTTGAATTGTTTCCACTTTGGCGGGTTGCCGCGCGCGAAAAAACGCGCGGGAGAGCCCGGGCGCCCTCAACGCCGGGCAGGCTTGGATACAACCAATTCAATCAAATCAGCTCTTCAATATGCTTCATATCCGCGACATCGGTCAGGTCGCTGATCGACTCGTGCCTCATCTTGATGCCGCATTCCTGTGCGGCTGCCACCAGATTTGTGCCGCCTACCAATGCTATTCCCACATGATCCCTTTCCACAGAGACACCCAGCACATTCATATTGGGCTCGCCAAGCTCCAGGACTCCGGTAAACTCCGCAGCCGTCAGTTGGTCGAGCACCTCCTCGATTCTTTCCCTGGCCAGCATGGGAGCCTCCTGAAGATTGCCCAGGATGCGCCCGTTTCCCGTGCGCATCATTCCCGTGATATCCGTCAGCTCCTGAGAGGTAAGAACGTCTATGGGATCGATGGTGGTGGCCCAGTACATGAGCATGTCTGTGAATCTGGTCGGCCCGCGCTCTACCACCTCTATCAGCCCGCCGCCTTTGGGACGTACCGGTATGCCAGACTTAAGCAAAACGCCGCTGATGGTCAGACTGCAAGCGGTCTTAATCTTTATCAGTCCTTTCTCTTCTTCCAACATAATCAAAGGCGAGACGGAAAGGCCACTTTGGATGATATCGTAAAAGACAGCTAGCGTCTCATTTAGGCGTTCCTTTTCTACCAGAGATGTGTTGGTAATGATTTTTCCATTCATCTCCACCGGATCAAAGCTCACCTGATGCATGAGGTTCTCAATCCGGGATAAGGTGAAGACCAGGGGCTCGGAGGATTTCACGCCTTCTTATCTACTTAGGATTTATTTAGCTTTTCACCTGTATGATCCAATTCTCAATGAGAAGGTATCTTATATCACTTCTTCCGTACTATTATTAATGTTGCGCCAAAGGTTCGTGCTGGATACTACCGCCCTCACGGACTCTTTAGCCTGGGAGAGTGAGGGTGCCGCCAGCATCTGCGAGGGAATGAATGCCATATTGGATCGTGTGGCAGAAGGAAGGCTTCATCTGGGGATTAGCTGCTATATTCCGTATCCTTCCGTCTACAATGAGATCAAGGATTTCGCCAGGCATAATAATTGTGACGTTCGAGTCTTGGGTAAGGTCGATACCTGGCTCGTTAAAAAGTCGCCGGACAGGTACAAAGTCAAGGTGCCTTCCAAGATCTTTTATGAATATGTCGATTACATGAGGAGCCGCATAAACAAAGGCATGAACATCTCCGAAGAGGCCATCTGGGAATCCGTCTCCAGATGCATCTCTCTCTCCGAGAGCGGCACCGGTCTCGTGGATATGAAAGATGAGATTGAGCGGGAGATTGTGGGTAGCATAATCCGCAAATTTCGAGAGAAATACAGAGCGGCACTGCGCTATGGCATCCTGGACAGCGGCCCGGACATCGACGTTTTGTTATTGGCAAAAGAGCTGGATGCCGCCGTTGTCTCTCAAGACTTAGGGATACAGCGTTGGGCAGAACAGCTCGGCCTTCGCTTCATGGAATCCAGATCATTTCCGATTATGATTAAGGAGTACATGAACGCATTGCCGGAACTGTACAGAGAGGAGAAAGAAGAGGAACGAATGATTTAAGATTATGAGCCGCTCTTCGTTAGAACCTTTTTGTATCTTTCCAATGCCATTTTTAGTTCATCTATTCGTATCGGTTTGCTGAGATAGTCGTCCATGCCTGCTTTAAGAAACTCTTCTCTATCTCCATCAAGAGCATAAGCCGTCATGGCTATTATGTAAGGCTGATTTTTCATTCTTTGTTCGCGAATGCTGCGCGTGGCCTCCAATCCGTCCATATCCGGCATTTGTATGTCCATGAGAATGACATCATAAGCCTTTCTTTCCAGAGACGACATAACACCTAGGCCGTTGTTGGCAACATCAGCTTTATAATCGAGGCGCTTTAGCATGCTAAGAGCCACTTTCTGATTTACCGGATTATCCTCGGCCAGGAGAATGATAAGGTCATTCCTCTTTTCCGGCTGGCCGAAAGGAAGCTGGCCTTTTGCAGCTTTTATCTCCTGGCTCTCGGGAAAGAGCAGGTTTACTAGCAGACGCTTGAGCTGGAGAGGCTTAACGGGCTTGCTAAGCCAGCCGCTCACAGAAGAATCTCGCTCTACCTTGCTTCCCATGTGGCTTATCATCACAATAAATGGACGGCTTTGCATGGCCTTGATCTGTCTCAACAAGACCCGGCGGTCCATATCGGGCAAAAAGGCATCTATGATCACATAGTCATATTTCTCTCTCTCTAAAATCTCTGCCGTCTCCTTTCCCGTAGCAATTGCCGCCACATCCATTTTCCAGGACATTACAGCCTTCGAAAGCATATTTCTCACAGATTCGCTGCCTTCTACTATCAGCACCCTCTTTCCTGCCAGAATTAGGTCATCAGGCAATGTCGCCCTATTTTGCACGGAAACGTCGCAGAAAATGGTAAAGTAAAAGGTGCTGCCTTTTCCAGGCGTACTCTCTACGGAGATCTCTCCGCCCATCATTTCCACCAGCTTGCGACTTATAGCCAGCCCAAGGCCGGTTCCGCCGTAATACCTGGTGGTCGAAGAGTCAACCTGAGTAAAGGACTGAAATAGCTTGCCCAGGTTTTCCTGGGATATGCCGATACCTGTATCTTTAACGGTAAAATGAAGCAATACTTTGTCGCCCTGCCAGGGAGAAGAGCTTACCGACAGCACGACCTCGCCTTTTTCTGTAAACTTCACGGCATTTCCCAGGAGATTGATAAGTATCTGACGCAGCCTGATCTCATCGCCTATAAGCATTGTAGGCACATTATCATCCTGGAAATAAGTCAGCTCCAGGCCCTTCTCTGCCGCCTTGGCAGCCACCAGATCCATAGAAACCTCAATACATCTGGCCAGATCAAAGGGCAGAATCTCCAGATCGAGTTTATCCCCATCTATCTTTGAATAGTCCAATATGTCGTTGATGATGGCCAGCAGGGCATTTCCGCTGCTACGAATGGTCTCCAGATAATCACGCTGCTCGATATTTAAATCCATCTGCAGGAGAAGGTCGCTCATGCCGATGACGGCATTCATGGGGGTGCGAATCTCATGGCTCATATTGGCCAGGAATTTCGACTTGGCCTTTGTAGCCGATTCTGCTCTGTTTTTGGCGCTCTTCAGGTCTTCTTCTGCCATTTTTCGATCTGTAATATCCCTTATGGACTCGATGGCACCATATATCGTTCCCTCTGAGTCATAGAGAACTCCAGCGCTTCCCAATAAATATGCAGGACTACCCAGGATGTCGGAGTTGAAAGAGTCTCCTACCAATGTACCGTCTTCTTGCCATTTGATGCGCAAGTATTCCTTTTCCAAACCGAGATCGGGATTCAGGACAAGGTCGATGAGTATCGGCCTTCTCACCTGGTAGAAGGGAAGAGCATATTCATAGTTGCCTTTTCCCAGAATGTTGGCGGCCTTGATGCCAGTCATCTTCTCTATTGCTCGGTTCCAGGCAATTACCACGCCAACTCTGTTTATGACAAAGGTGGCATCAGGCAAGAAGTTGATGATATCCGCCAGCCTGCGCTCGTAGTCCTTAAGAGCATCCTCTGCCATGCGGCGCACCAAGATCTGTTTCTGCAGATCTTTGTTGGTCGCTTCGAGCTCGAAGGTGCGCTCTACAACCCGTCCCTCCAGTTCTTCATTGAGCTTTATAACCTGACTCTGCGCATGCATACGTTCGGCGATTTCTTCCTCAGCCCCAGCGTAAAGTTGGGCATTTTCATTCAATACAATTATCTGACGAGCAACCACCAGACCGATAATCAATCCCACAGCCAGAGCAAGAGTAGCGAAGGATACTGCAAGAGGATGATAATGACTCCATACAAGTAGCACAAAAGCACCTAATGCTGCGGAATATGGTATATAAAGAGGCCAACTGATCTGGCCATATCGCCCTTCGTACCGCCAATCTGGCCGATAATCGTTGCTTCGTAGAATTTCGGCCTGGGATAACCCGGCAAGCCCTAATGCTATGTATGCAAAGGTCCATCCGTTATCAGGCATCCCTCCCGAAATATAGGTTCCATTCAGGGACTGGAAATTAAAAATAGAATCAGTAACGATTAGAAGAGCAGTTCCCACTGTCAATAGTAGCAATGATCTTCTACCTGGCAAATTAAGCCTTCGTAAAAGCAGATCGATCAAAGCAAATAGGAGCATCAAGTCCATAACCGGGTACGCTACTGAGAGGATAAGAGTCAAATTGTCTGCATCTGTACTCTGCGCTATGGTGGGAGCTATGATCAAAGCCCAGAATAGAAGAGTGGAGGCAATCATCACAATCCCGGTATCAAGAATTAACTTGAGTCGTTCTTTTGAGGAGATATGTACTGCTGGCAGGATAAGCATTCCCATTAAAAATAATATATAGCGCAGAACATATGGTCCATCTGCGAGAGATGGAAATGGACTCTCATTGAGAACGAGCTCATAATATGTCCATATGGTATCTCCAATTGCATAAGACAACTGCGCGACAGCAAAAATCATCCAGCTCAGGAAGAGTTTTCTATCAATTCTCCGAGAAAGTCCTGCAGCATAAAACAAACACAGGGTCGCCATGATGTTTACTGCTATTCCACCAATATCGCTGAAGACTGTGAGACTTGAAGGATCATCTCGAAGAGAGTACCATATGCTCATGTAAATAATTAGAACCAGAGCTGCCATGAGCAACGAGTTGCGGAAAGATAAATGCTTTGCAATAGTAAGTGAGGAGAATTTTAAGGATGACGAGTCACTGGCCTGCAGGTTAGGTTTCCTCATTCTATCACTTTTCTAAATGGGTCTGCACATTCAAAGCGGTATCATTCGCAATAATTATCCATGGCTTCATCTTGATCCTCTGAAGCCTGATGGGGCTTTGGTACTCCATTTCAACACATAGCATCATATTATACAAAGCTTGCGGGCACTTATCACTTCTATTTGCTGTGTCGCATAAAGTTATATAGTAGAAATATAAAGTTACTGTCATGGTATATATTGACAATAGAGATTGGCCAGAATATAACGCCAAACTCGTTCGAAGAGGCGAATTCTATCTTGATTTGAGT
>Ga0209777_10005108_pt1 | contig 15250 bp, 10 predicted proteins | sample FrelakmetHBP12HB_FD_187147 | JGI IMG/M metagenome (GOLD analysis project Ga0209777, IMG submission 187147) | Freshwater lake sediment microbial communities from the University of Notre Dame, USA, for methane emissions studies -HBP12 HB (SPAdes)... | ecosystem: Environmental > Aquatic >... | reverse complement strand
CCGCGTCGTAGCGGAGGCGGTTCGTCCCGGCCTTGAGGCGCGGCAACGAGATCGGCGCCACCTGGACCCAGGTGTCGATGCTCATGGACTTCAGGACGAGGGCGCCCTTTTCGCCGGCCGCCGAGAACTTCACGAGGTAGCCATACGTCCCTTTCACCCAGCGTGTGAGGCCGAGCGTGCTTCGGCCCGGCCCTGCCGCGCCGGCGTCCTGCCACGAGAGGCCGCCGTCGAGCGAGACCGCCACCTTCACCGATCTGGCGGCATCGAGCGCCAGGACGGACGCTTCGGCGTCATCGTCGGGGCTGTCGAGGTCGCCGACCTTGGCCACGATGACGAAGGGGGTGAAGACGGCGAAGACGGCCTCGCCGGCGTCGGCCGCCAGCTCGAGGCCCTCCTTGCCCGGCACGAGCCCCTGCGCGGATTCGGCGCCGGCGCCGAAATCGCCGCTCGGGGCCGCCAGGTTCGGCGCGTAGTGGAAGAGCCCGTTCCCGTGGTTCCATCGCGTGAACTCCCGGTGGTTCGGCTTCATGCCGACGGGGGCCTCCAGGAGGAGCTTGCGGACCCACGCTTCCTTGGTATAGCTGGGCCGCTGGTTCCACCGGCCGCCCTGCGGCTCCCACCAGCGGGTGAACGTCTCGCCGGGCCGCAGAAACCAGTCGGCCGTGTGACTCCCCTGGAACCACCGGTACTGGTAGTCGACGGAACTCTTTGCGTAGATGTCCGCCACCTTGACGATCTCGTCGGGCGTCGCGTGATGCGGGAAGAATGGCTTCACGCGGCCAAGGGAGTCGAGCCAGAGTTGCTTGCCGGCCTTCGCCTCGGCGAGGCTCGCAACGGTGCCGTCGGGTTTCACGAGCGCCCCGCGAACATCCACATCGAAATAGTGCCATGCCTTGTCGTAGTAGATTTCCGTCGCGCAGTGGCTCCATCCCGGGAGGCCGAAGCTCCGCCCGGTCGTGAAGCCGCAGCCGTGAAAAATGCCCTCCGTCGTCGGGCCGAAGATGCCGCAGTACCCCATGTTGTAGACGTTGAGCATCTTCAGGGGCTCGCGCATCGTGGTGTACTCGGGGAACGGGTCCGGGCCGTCGAGGACCTCGTAGAAGTGGTACAGGCCCGTGTCGTAGTCGCACAGGTACTGCCAGATCGCGACAGCCAGGTCGTTGCCCGTCTTGTCCTTCCAGGCGTGGAATTGGCGGAACCGCCCCAGGTCGGTCGTATCGGCGTTGTGCTCGCTCGTGACGCGCGGGCAGTAGACCTGGGCCGGCGCGGCAGCGGCCAACAGGAGGCCGATGAGGGCGCTGGTGAGTCCAAGTCGCATGGACGCCTCCTTACCGACCTCTCCTGATTCGTGGGCCTGGACAGGTCCCCCTGGCCGGCCCGAAGGATGGAGCCTACGGCGGCAGGACGGGCTGCTTCTCGATCCGCTTGGCCGGATGGGCCCGGAGCCAGTCCCGATGGTGCTTGAGGGCCTCCACGGCCGGCATCAGCCAGTCCGCCAGGGCTTCGAGAATCCGGACGCCCAGCTCGATGTCCGGCTTGCCCTGCCACGTATGCCCGATGGTGCCGTGGGCGGAGTGCTCGCGCTCGGTGTCGTACCGGAAGCCGCGCGCGCCGCGGAAACCGAGAGTCGTGACCGCGTCGCGAATTTCCGGGTTCCTGTCCTCGCCCTGGCGCAGGCCCCTACGGGCCAGTTCCGGTTCGGCGATGGGACGCTCGTACCCCAGGATCCTCATGGCGGCGTAGTCCAGGACGGCCTCGCCGACATCCAGGCCGGACTCGGTGATGAGTCGCTTGATCTCGGGGCTCTCCAGCCCGCGCGTCGCGTGCAGCGCCGCCACCGGCAGTTCGCCCTCGATGTCAAAGAGGTCGCGCGCGGCCACGGCCCCCGCCAGGTCCTCGGGGTTGGTGAAGGCCAGGAGGAAGATCCGTCCGAAGCCCTGGTCGTAGAGCGTGTGGGCGACACGCTTGAGCGTCTGCGCGTGGTACTCGTACGAGAAGGGCACAGTGCCGGGGTACAGCCGCGTCGCCCCGGCGAAGCAGGTATGAAGGGGCGGGAAGACCAGGGCGCCGCACTTGCGGGCCAAAAGCACGGCGATCGCTTCGGCCCCGTGGGGGTGCATGCCCAGCGTCGCGTACGGGCCGTGCCCGCTAATCGGGCCGTGCGGGACGATGATGGCGTCGTGGTCCTTCATCCAATCGCCCACCTCGCGCGAGGTCAGGCGATCCAGATGCACGATCCTGTCCTGTCCGGCGTCGGCCATGGCGTGTCCTTTCCCGTGCCTACTTCAGCTCCTTCTCGTCCACAGCATCGGCCTGTTCGTTGACCGTAACGATCCTGTTGGCGGAAACGGCCTTCTTCTCCACGTTCTTGCCGGAGGGGTAGAACGTGACGCCGAGGTCCACCGTCGAGCGGTCGCCCAGTCCGAAGTGGCGCTCCGTGTTGGCCGCGAAGTAGTGGCTGTGGAAGCTCTGTCGGCCCCAGATGCAGATCTGCTCGTACCAAATCAGCTTGCCGGTGCCGGGCTCCGTGAGGCGGATCACGGCATTGGCCGCCGCCCGGTTGCCTTTCTTCCCGATCAACTGGACGCGGATCCAGTTCCGCCTGGGGAGGTCGTTCCGCAGCACGGCGACCCCCGGCTGCTTTTCCGTCGGCCCCGGGCCAAAGGTCACCAGGTCCAGCATGCCGTCGCCGTCGATGTCGCCGAAGCACAGCCCCTCGTCCACAGCCGGGTGGATGGTGGCAGGCAGGTGCCACTTCTCGTTGACATATTCGAACTTTCCGCCGCCCGTGCCGCGAAGGAAGTACAGGAAGTACCGCCCGTTGACGACCACGTCGGCGAGGCCGTCGTTGTCGAAATCGGTGACGACCGCCCCGCCCCAGTTGCCCGTCGTCGGCCGCGGGCCCTTGAGGCCGGCCACCTCGGCGCCCTTCGTGAAATGGCCCTTGCCGTCGTTCAGGTACAAGCCCAGGTCAAAACTCTTGCCGCCGTCCTGCGTGTCGAGGCAGACGAGGTCGGGACAGCCGTCCTGGTTGAGGTCGCCGACGCCCATGATGCTGCCGCCCTCTTCCAAGCCGCATTCCTTGGTGGCGTTGCGGAAGTTCATCTTCCCGTCATTCAGGAGGATCCAGCGGGCCGAAGGGTTGTAGCCGCGCTGGCTTACGAGCAGATCCAGGAACCCGTCGCCGTTGATGTCCACCGGGATGGCACCAGCCTCCTTGAGCACGGCGATCTCCGGCCCGGTCTCCCACCGGCCCTCGCCCTTGCCGAGATAAACGCGCATCGGATGCGTGGCATTGTTGCGGCCGCCGTCGCCGGTCATCATATAGTCCACGAAGCCGTCGCGGTTGAGGTCGGCGAAGGCCACGGCTCGACTGAAGGCGTCGAAGCCGGGCTCGTAAGGCTTGAAGTTCCAGGCCGGCGGGTTGCCCGGCTTGCACTCGTTCAGATAGTTCTCGCCGCCGCCGTCTCCGTACGAGGCCAGGATATCGAGCCAGCCGCGCTCCAGGAGGTCAAACACCATGCGGATCTCGCCGCCGGGGTACGGGATCACGTCCCTCTTGCCCTTGCCGCGCGGGATCTCCGGCTTGAAATCCACGGCCGCGAACCTGCCCTTCCCGTCGTTGCGCGCGGCCACGGCCTGCATGCCGTGGCCGGCCAAGTGGAGGTCGAGCGTGCCGTCGCCGTCCAGGTCGGCCAGGGTGAAGCCGCTCAGCCACCACTCCTTCTGCTCGCCCTTCTGCGCTTGCAGCATCTTGGCCACGGTCTGGCAGTGATCGGCGACGATCTCGGCCACGCCCGATTCCCTGGTGATATCGGTGAACCTGCCCTCTTGCCGCGCGGCCGGCGCCATTGTCGTCTGTGCCACGGCGGGCGCCGCCAGACTTGCCAGAACCGCCAGGCGGAGCCAGGACTTCCGAAACATGGGCGGCCTCCGTGTTCGAGACCTGGGGACGGGTGACTCCGGGAACGTTACCCTCGCGGCCATGCCGCGTCAACGGGGATATCCCTCCCCGACGCAGTAGAACGTGTGCTGGCCGTGGAAGTACAGGCGGCCCCCTTCCGCGACCGGCGTGCTCTCGAACTGGTCCTGGTCGCCGAAGGCCGTATAGCTCTGGAAGAGGTCGCGGGCAAGCTGCTTATACTCTCGGCCGGGCTCAAGGACGAGGGTCTGGCCCTGGTCGTCGGTCATATAAATGTACTTGCCGGCCAGGACGGGGCTGGAGCAAACGCCGACGTTGAACACCCACGTCAGCCGCGGGTTCAGCGCCTCCAGGACCTTCCGGTAGACGACCTTCGCGGCCTTGACGTCGTAGACGACGAGCGCGCCGCCTTCGAGGACCATGTAGATGAGCCCGTCCACGAGGAGCGGCGAGGCGATCCGCGAGTTGAAGAACCCCGTGCCCCCCGGGACCTCCAGTTCCTTCTCGCCCGCCTTGAAGAGCGGGTCCATTTTCAGCACATCGCCCGCAAGCGTCCCCGGGAACGTGAACGCGCTTCGGTCGAAGAACAGCACGCCGTCGGCCAGGATCGGGCTGCATTGATTCAACGGCTCCTTGATGCCCCAGAGGACTTTGCCGTCAGCCACGCGAAACGCCTGGCTGTTCGGCGTAAAGGCCACAGTCGTTCCGTCGACCGTCCCGACGACCGACGTGCCCCCCGTGAATCCGCTCCGGTCGGTCCAGAGCGTCTTGCCCGTGCGGCGGTCGAAGCAGTACAGCTTGCCGCACGTTCCGAAGAGGAGCCGGTCGCCGACGATGACGGGCGAGCTGTGGCACCCGTGCTCGGCCCCTTCCACCGGGCAGAGGTACTGGCTCCAGACCTTCCGGCCGTCCAGGTCGTAGCAGACGACGGTCTGGGCGCCGTCGCTCTTGCCCGAGCCCAGGTAGACCGCATAGACATACTTGCCGTCGCTCGCGGGCGTGGCGGTCGACTGGCACGCATGCTGGATCGTGTCCTTGAAGTTCTGCTTGTCGGCCTTCCGCAGTTCCTGAACGATCTTGTGCTCCAGTTCGCCCTTCTCGCGGAGCTTCTTGTCGAGCGCCGCCTCGACCGCCGGCGCAAGGCCCTGGAGCGGCCTGGCCGCATTGCAGGCCTGGACCAGCTCTTCCGTGAGGGCGCCCAGCCTGGCCGCCAGCGGCGCGACCTGCTCCTTCAGGGCCGGCGCGTCGCGCTCCGCCTCGCTGATCGAGTCGTAGGCGCCGTTGTGGCGGACCCAGAGGATCTTACCGTCGGCCTTGCTCAGGCAGACGAGCAGGGCCATGTCGGCGGAAACGAAGAGGCGGTCGCCGACGAGAATCGGCGACGACCACCCCGCCCCCGGCATCCGCGTCATCCAGACGACGTTCTTCGTCTCGTACTCGTACGGCGGCAGCGGCGCGACGTGGGCCGAGACGTGCCACTCCGACGACGATGAGCCGCATTTCACTACGAGGTTGTTCCAGCCCTTCAGGACCTCCACCTCCGGCGACGGCTCGTACTGGCCGGGCACCTTTACGGGCTTGCCGTTGAACCACCCCTTGAGCGTGCTGCTCGACATGAGGCGCAGGCGGGCCTTCCCGGCCTCCGGCGACCAGACGTACGAGTGACCGTACGCGATCAGCGGCTCGATCGTCCCCGGATGGTTCTGGCGGGCGATTTTCTCGAGCATGCCGTACGCGACCGCGAAGTCCAGGACCATGCGGCCATAGCTGGTCCCCTGATTGATCATGGTGACCGTGTGCAGGGCCCACGCGTTGGCGCCGACCTTCTCGCCGGCGTCGGGCCGCGCCTCGGTCTCGCCGTCGAGGATCGGGTCGGCCAGTTCCTTCGTGACCTTCTCGACGGGGAACGGCCCGACGATCAGCCACTCGTTGACGTCGCCGACGGTCATCGGCAGGCCGGCGGCCCCGTCGTCCTTGGGTTTCGCGGCCTGGCACCTCAGGCCGGCGACCAGCCCCTTCACGCGCCGCTCCCAGGTGATTGGCGGCCTCGCTCCGGGATACCGCCCCGTGCCGTCGCCTCGCCAACCTACGGGCCGGTCCGCCGACGGGTAGAACTCCGTCGACCCCAGCGGCGCCTTGGCCGCCTCCGGCCCCGGTGCCGCGCGGCAAGGACTCGCCGCCGTCACTAGCGCCAGCGTCACGACGCACGCGCCGATCAGGAGCAACAGGCGATCCATGCGGGACCTCCTCGATTACGGCACCCCGACGCAGTATATCAGGTCGCCGCCGCGCATGAAGATCCGCTTCCCCGAGAACGCAAAGCTCCCCCCCGAGCCCTGGCCCATCTCGTTCAGCCTGACCTCGTCGAGCTTGCGGCCCGGGTTGAGCACCATCGTGTCGCCGGCGCAGTTGGCCGCGAACAGATGCCGCCCGGCCAGCGCCAGGCTCGGATACACAAGGATGGTGGCGCTCTCGCGCCCCGCGGGCGGCAGCTTCAGCGTTTCCTTGAGGACGGTCTTCCCCGTCTTCGCATCCAGAACGTAGTAGACCGCGTCCTTGTCGACCGTGTGGACCAGGCCGCCGCTCACGACCGGCGACGCAAAGAACTCCCCCTCCAGGTCCTCGTGCCAAAGCTCCTTGGCCTCGAACTTGTCGCCGATCTTTTCGGGCAGCTTGACGGCCACGACCTCGACGTCGACGAAGTAGACGACGCCTTCCTGGACGACGGGCGACACGTACCCCGTGTGGCCAAGGTCCCGCGTAAGCGTCTTGCCGTCGGCGACGCGAACCACGTCGCCCCGGGGCGTGATGACGATGTCGACCTCGCCGACCCGCGCGGCCGCCGGCGTGCCGTAGGCCGCCTTGGCCTCCTCGTTCTGCCACAGGAGCTTCCCCGTCGCGGCATCGAGGCACACGAGCGGACCCGGGTGGAGGATCACCTTGCCGCCCACGAGGACAGGCGAGGCCGTACGGCCATAGTTCGTAGGCTGCGGCACGTCGAGCCACCGGATCCACTGGCGGTTGCCGTCCAGATCGTAGCAGGCCGCGACGCCGGTGCCGAACCAGGCGTAGACGCGGCGGCCGTCGCTCACGGGCGTCGGCACCGTGTAGCCGGCCAGCGCGGGAAGTTTCAGGTCCCTGGCGTTCAGCTCCGGCGGCAGGTCCGAGAGGCCGTGGGCCTTCCGCCACCGCTCCTTGCCGGTGCCCGCGTCCAGGCAGACGAGCAGGTCCGGCTCGGCGGTCACGAGGACCTTCCCCTCGACGGCGATGGGCGAGGAGGCCGACGATCCGACCTTCGCCGACCACAGGACGTGGCTCGTCTTGGACCACTCCGTCACCGGCTCGGCGTCGGGGAACCGCCCGGTGCCGTCGTTCCGCCAGCCGACGACCTGCGACGGCCCAGGCGCAGCCGCATGGGTTGAGGACACCGCCGCCACGGCGAAGAGCAAGCCGGCCGCAATTCGTGCCTTCATTCGTCATTGCCTCTTCGTCATGGATTCGTCATTCGAAATTCGGGTTTCGTCATTCCCGTGCCGGATGCCCTGTTTTCGCCGCCGTCTGCTTGAGGAAGTCACGCCGGCGCCGCGCCAGCGTCTTCTGTTTCAGTTCCTTTCGACGGTTCAAGATGCCTTTCCGTCGGCCGAAGTATACATCGTCCGGCGTGACGTTGCCAAGGGCCTCATGGGAGCGTTCGGTGTTGTACCACGCCCCGAACCGGCGGATCTCGGTGTACCTGATTGGGGAAGGTATAGGGGAAGCACGGCCTAAGCGGAATCCAAGGAAAGACGCCGGTGGCACCGCCGCCTGGGCAAGCGGTCGATTGACACGGTCCAAAGGTTCGTTAGGCTGTCGGCAAGGAAGCCTGGCTGAAGAGGAGCGTCCCATGCATCGGCGGTATCTGTGGCAGAGCGTTTGGGGCAGCGCCACGGTGGAGTGAACGGGGGAAGTCACATCATGCCAATGCGAATCGCGATCGTTCTCTCGGCCTGCTGTGTCTGGGTCGCCGCGGCGGCCGCCGATGAAAAGCCGGCGTACGCGGTCAAAGCCAACTCGTTGGGCCAGAAAAGCTTTGTGGAGAAACTTAAGGGCAAGGTGCCGCCGCTCAAGCATGCGCGCGGCCACCGCTGGCCGATGATCGTGTGGGAAGGGGTCGGCTTTGAGCCGCAGTCGCCGGAAGCGCTGCGGGTATTGCTGGAGCGCGGGCTGGTCCAACACGTGCAGCTCGACGAGAAGATGATTCCGGCCGCCCAGGCAATCCAGCAGGCCGGCGGGCCGGTGATCCTGATGCAGGGCGGGGGCGGGCCGTGGCCGGCGCAGTTGGCCGGGCCGCCGGGAAAATGGCAGCACCAGTTCCAGGAGGGATATACCTTCAAGCAAGGCAAGGATTGGGACCATGACCACATCCAGCCGTGCCTGACGAGTTTCGAGGGCTGGCAAATCGAAGCGGACAAGGTGCGCGGGATTCTGCGGGCGTACAAGACGGCCGGGGTCACGGTCAATGCCGTGTGGATGGACTGGGAGGGCGACCCGCGGGGCCCGCAGTTCGAGCAGGCCAGCCACTGCGTCCGCTGCCGGCAAACCTTGCCGCCTTGGGTGCTGGCCAACGAAAAGAACTGCCGCAACTACACCTCGCGGCTGTACCAGAACTTGATGGACACTTACCTGGCCGCGCCGGTGGCGGAGGTCTTTCCCGGGTGCTCGACAACCAATTGGATGGTGGTGTGCAGTACGCCCGAGCGGCCGGTGGTTTATTGGAACGACCGGGCGGTGCCGCCGACTGTGCCGGGGCTGTTCACGGCCACGAACCCGGTGGCCTACGGCAACACCGTGTTCTGGGGGTGCTGGCAGAAGGATTGGCCGCTGGACCGCGAGCACGTGGACCAGTTCTACACGCACCTGCTGCTGCGGATGGTGTCCGCCGACGCGGCCAATCTGCGGCAATACGCGCCGGAGAAGAAAAGCGTGCCGTGGATCTCCCGCTGGTGCCCGGACGTGGAGGACGACAGAATCCCGATCCTCTCGCGGGCGCGCTACCGCGAGGTACTGCGGCACATCTGGCTGCGCGGCGCCGCCGGCATGCAGATCTTCAACCCCAGCCGGCCGGGCTACGAGGACGTGGTGATGGCGGAGGCCGAGGACGCGGTGGCCGTGTATGACGAAATGCTGGCCTACGCCAGGTTCCTCGACGACGGGGAGTCGATGTGCCTGGCCGACCCGCAACGGCAGGACAACGGCGTGCTCTGGTCCGGCCTGCGTCTCAAGGACGAGGCCGTGGTCCGGGTGATCAAGCAGGGCGGCGGGCAGCAGCCGTTGACCTTCGAGGCATGGCCGGGCAAGCAGGTCACGCTCGAGGCGCCGGCGGCCGGGCGCACTTACCTGCTGAAACTGGCCGCAGACAAGGTCACCGCCACGGCACAGCCGCAGGAGTGAGCTTGTGGACGCCGCCTGGTTCCAGATGGAGCCTTCGCACGCTCAGGAACGTCCGGGGCACCCAGGAGTTCCCGCACGTCGCGGTGGACGTGAACTGGTGGAAGACATTTGTGCATGGGCGTCTGGCCGTCGCCTCCGGCGATCCGGGGGCGCTCACGCTCTACGGGAAGTCGGCCGATCAGCACGGCCTCTTTGCCGCCCACGTCGTCGCCACTTCGAGGTAGTCTACACCCAAGCGAGGCCGGGCTGCATCCGTCGGCTCAGGGAGTGCCGCAACTGCGGGCACCGGATGCCAACGTGGGAACGGGCCAGTTGACCGTTGATTGTCATCGTCAACCTGATTGTCGGCAAGGGCTTGGGATGCCGGGTTGCACAAGACCGACATGCCCCAATGCATCCATGATGGACAAGTCGTTGAGGAAGATCCTCCCAAGAACCCAAGGTTGACAGGTCTGGGTAATGACAGGTAGAATCCCGTCACCACCTCAAGACTTCTAGCAGCTCGGGACCCATGTTCACCGAAAGGGGGAAGCATGGTCCGCTTGCCAAGGCTAGCTGTCGGGCTCCTGTTCTGCTCTTGCACGTTCGCTGCCGCGGCCCCAGCAAGAGCCCCGAATTCAGCCGCGACCGGCGAGACCGGCACCGCCGGGGCTGCTACACCCGCGCCACCGCCTGAATCGGTAAAGCCGTCGAAGGAGGAGGTCCGTCTTTATCCGATTCCCAGTCACGGCAAGTACGGCTATATCGACCGCTCGGGCAAGGTTGTCATCGAGCCCCAATTCATCGGCGCCGGCGACTTCCACGAGGGCCGGGCCTGGGTGAAGGCGGCGGGCGCGGACGCCGCCGCGGCGGGCGAGCCGCGGTACGGCTACATCGACGCGACCGGCAAGATTGTGATCGCGCCGCAGTTCCTCTTCGCCTCGGATTTCTCGGATGGGGTGGCCTTTGCGATCCTTAAGGACGACCCTCCCCCGCCGCCAGTACGGATCAGCCCATCATCGGACTTCGTAGATCTGAAGCGTGTTTTGATCGATGTGACAGGAAAGCAGTTGGCCAAAGCGTCAGGCGGCGCGGAACGGAAAGGATGGGTGCCCAGCGCGTATCTGCGGTTTTCGGAGGGTTTGGCCCGCGTTTCAGACACGGATATCGTCTATTCCGCGGCGTCGGTAAGAGCCCCTGCGGGCAAGTCGAGAACTGTGCTGGAGCAATCCATGACCGACAGTTATTACGATCCCGCCAACGAGGGGACCAGTTGGGGAGGCGCGGACCGCCGGCAAGGATGGGACGGCTGGGGCCTCTGGGGGTTCCTAGACAAGAAGGGCAAGGTCACCATCCCGCCGCAGTTCTCCCAGGAACGCGAGTTTCACGAAGGGCTGGCGGCCGTCCGTGTGCCAAGCAAGAGCCCTGTGCCAACGGGCAAGACCGAACCGGGATTCTGGGGCTTCATCGACACCGCCGGCAAGATGGTCATAGAGCCGCAGTTCGAGGATGCGGGCGACTTCTCCGAAGGCGTGGCCATAGTCAAGCTGGCCGACATCAAAGGAGGGATACACTATTGGGTCGTTATCGAACGGTCGGGCAAGACCGTCCTGAAAATCGAGTATATCGGCAAGAAACGGCCGGGCAAGTTCTGTGACGGCCTTGCCCCCGTGCCGGGCGAGTTCGGTGATGAGAACTCCCGGCGCTACATCGACAAGACCGGCAAGCGGTTGTCCATCTACGATCCCACGGGCATGCGTCTCGATTACCCCAATCTCCTCTCGGCCCCTAACTTCAGCGGCGGCCTGGCCCGAATCACGTGGCGGTCCGCGAGGTCGGGCGACTCTCGCGGCAGCGCGGGAGGAGTTGCCTACATCGACACCGCGGGCAAGTTCGTGTGGCACGAATAGGTCGGCTCAAATCTAGATGGACAAGTCGTTGAGGAAGACCATCCCAGACACCCAAGGTTGAGAGGTCTGGGTGATGACAGGTAGAATCCCGTCACCACCTCAAGACTCCGTGCGGCACGGGACCCATAATCGCCGAAAGGAGGAAGCATGGTCCGCTTGCCAAGGGTAGCTGTCGGGCTCCTGTTCTGCTCTTGCATGTTCGCTGCCGCGGCCCCAGCAAGAGCCCCGAATCCGGCCGCAACCGGCGAGGCCGGCGCCGCCGTGCCAGCCAAAGCCGCCCCACCGCCTGAATCGGTAAAGCCGTCGAAGGAGGAGGTCCGTCTTTATCCGATTCCCAGTCACGGCAAGTACGGCTATATCGACCGCTCGGGCAAGGTCGTCGTCGAGCCCCAGTTCATCGCCGCCGGCGACTTCCACGAGGGCCGGGCCTGGGTGAAGGCGGCGGGCGCGGACGCCGCCGCGGCGGGCGAGTCGCGGTACGGCTACATCGACGCGACCGGCAAGATTGTGATCGCGCCACGGTTCCTCTTCGCCTCCGATTTCTCGGAAGGGGTGGCCCTCGTGACCCTTAAGGACGACCACCCACCGTACTGGATGCAGAACTCCGGTCCCCCCACCCAGGCACAACCGCCCAAGGAAACGGAGCGGACGCCTTTGAAGACTGCTCTTGTAGATGTGACTGGAAAGCAATTGGACGACGTGTCTCTCGGTATCGTGCCCAAGGGATGGACACCGTCGTACCTACAGTTCTCGGGGGGATTGGTGCGTGTTTCACACCGTCATATCTTGGAACCTTCCACGCTCTCCCTACTAAGCCAGTCGAGGACCGTGCTGGAGTGCGTAATGGCGAACGCGCTCAACCCGGATCCCACCAGCGAGAAGGCCTTCTGGCAGGGCGCATTCGTGGAGACTAAGTGGGGCGGCGGCGAAGGCCCCCCGGGTGGAGGTGGAAAAACTGCACGACGCGCCCCAGTGGGCCCTATCAATGGAGGAGGTTGGGACGGCAACGGGATTTGGGGGTTCCTGGACAAGAAGGGCAAGGTCACCATCCCGCCGCAGTTCTCCCAGGAACGCGAGTTTCACGAGGGGCTGGCGGCGGTCCGTGTACCCATGCAGCTGGCCGCGTCAATAACCAGGATGGAACCGGGGCTTTGGGGGTTCATCGACACTTCCGCCAAGCTGGTCATAGAGCCGCAGTTCGAGGATGCGGTGGACTTCTCCGAAGGCATGGCGTTCGTCAGACTGGCCGAAACCAAAGGCGAAACTCACTCCCCCTCGGTATGGGTTGTCATCAACCGCTCGGGCGCGATCGTCCTTAAGACCGATTATGCCGGCAGGAAACGGCCCGGCAATTTCCGTGACGGCCTTGCCCCGCTGCCCGGCCAGGCGGCCGACGAGAACTCATGGCGCTACATCGACAGAACCGGCAAGGGGTTGTCCATCTCCGACCCCTCGGGAATGCGTCTGGAAGGCAAAGACGTGGTTTCGGCCGGCGAGTTCCGGGGCGGGCTGGCCCGGATCGCCTGGCGGGCCGCAAGGTCGGGCGATTCCTCCGCCGACGCGGCGAAGGTTGCCTACATCGACACCACGGGTAAGATCGTGTGGCACGAATAGCTTGGTTGTGGCACCGTCGTAGTCCGTTCAGACGGTTGCAGTCGGCCGTGTGCAAACCATGGTGTAGTCGGCAGTGGTGTTCAGCCGCCCGCGGCCGTAGATTCCACCGGTGTAACGAAGTTGCCGGGCTGGGCAGATTCACAGTTGTACGGTCGCGTGTTGTGCCGTATAGGAGAATGGCAGGTAGGAACTGACAACTCGGTCGGGCGGCACTCCGGCGGCGACGGCCGCTCGGGGGTGCCAAAGAGAACTCAGGCCGTTCGGGGCCGAACACCCGGACGGCCTTTTCTTTCTGGCCGCCGCCCGACCGGGCCGTCTTAAAGGCGGTTTCAGGTTCCAAGTTCAAGGTTCCAAGTGAACGGCGCAAACGGCCGTGGCCTCGGCCGTCCACCTGAAACTTGAAACCTGGAACTTGGAACCGGTGTCCTATGGCCGACGATCTTGGCGATGCCATCAAGACGAGCGCCCAGGGGCCGAAGTCCGCCTCGGACGACTCGGGCAGCATGCAGCAGCACGCGCTGCCGGAGGTGATCGAGGCCGACAAGCACCTCCTGGCCAAGGACGCCGTGGCGCAGCCGCACCGCGGCATCCGTTTCTCGAATACCTCGATGGGTCCGCGGCCCAACACACCGGCCCTTACCGCGATGGCAGCGGCTGGCGCCTCATTCCCGTCCGGGTCACCGCCAGCGATAAGGCCGAGGTAAGTCCTCGCCGGAAAAGAAACGGGCCACCTCTTTTCAAAGGAGGCTGCCCGTATTCGTTTCCGCTCGGTTTCGCTGCCTGGCTTTCAGGCTTTTCCCTTTCGGCGACGGAGAAGGAACAGACCGCCCAACGCCAGCAGCGAGAGCGTGGCCGGCTCGGGGGTGTTGTGGAATACGGCGACGTTGGCTGAGAGGTAATCGGGGTTGGGAAACGCACTGCCATCATCCAACGCCAGAGGCGCTATCCAGGTGGTGATCTTCACGCCGACGCTGCGGCTCATCAGGAGGTCGGATGCGTTATCGCGCGAAGCGCTCAGCAGCAGGAAACGGGGATCATCGGCGGGCAGGCCCGCGCCGTCGACCGTAAAGTCCAATTGCCGGGTGACGGATTGGCCCGGCGCCAAATCGCCGAAATCCCAGGTCGGAACGAAGTAGTCGCCGGGGGGCGCGCCGAGAGAGTTGTCGGGCGCCCAGCCGTACCAGGCCAGGGCATCGTGGTTGGCGGCCACGATGTGCGGAGCGATGGCGACGTACTGATCGGCGCCGGGCGGCGGCGTAAGGCCGGGAGCGATGGCAAACGGTACGGTCAGCCGCGCGGCCAGAAGCGGCCCGGCGTACGGTTCATCCGGGCTGACGCCGAAGCGCAATTCCATACAGCTATTGGAACCCATGAAGCCTATCGAGCCCGCCGGAGTATCGTTGGCGATCGTGGCCAGCACGCTGAAGGACATGAGATTGCCGCTAACCGGGTTGAACGCCAGGTTGGCGGCGACGCCCCTGATGGCGGCGGCACCGAGGCTTCCGCCGCCGGCCCCGTCGGCCTGCGCGCCATCGTGGAACTGATGCGTTCGGACATCGGTGAGGCCGGTCGAGAGGTCCTTGAACCACTGGCCCTGCACGGCATAGGAATCCTCCGCGGGACCACACGGAGGCGCGCCGAAGAAGATCGAAGAGGGCGACTTGGTGACCGGCAGCACGGGGGAGGCCAGGACCGTTTGCGGCATGCAGGCGGCCATGGCCGCCACCAGCGCCAACGCCGCTGCCGCCACGAGCGCCCTCGCCGCGCCTCTTGCGCTGGTCATCGCCGATCCCCTTTCATGCCATGTGTGCCCTTGCGGCCAAGGGGAACCCATGCCGATACGTCAGGCCGCGCCGTTCAACCCCTGCGCCCTTCGACCTTCTCAGGGCGGCGTGAGCCTGTCGAACGCCGCCGCCGCGCCACCAGTGCCGCCGCCCCCGCCGCCAGGAGAGCCAGCGTCGCCGGCTCGGGCGTAAGGACCGTGGCCCCCAGATCCAGCCCCCCAATCCGAAGGTCGTTCAGGACGACCACATGGGCGCCGGCGAGGACGACCTTTCCGCCGTCGCCGATGGTGAGCGTGTCGAGGTGCTGGTTGCAGCCGAAGTTCACGACGGCGTCCGTTACGGTGATCGACAGGTTGGCGGCCAGAGCGCTGCCGGCGTCCGAGTCCAGGTTCACCGTCCCGTCGTACACCATGAGCAGCGAGCCGGCGCCGAAGGTCAAGGACCCCTCGAATGTGACGGACCCGGCGCCATTCTTCGTGATCGGTAGGCCGGCCGCGTCGTTCAGGGCCGCCGCGAACGTCAGGTCGCCCGCCGACTGGTTGTCGATGTCGAGGGGGCTCAGGAGGGTCACGGGCGCGATGATGACATGGTGTGCGGCGCCGCTGGCGCTT
>Ga0209777_10005107_pt1 | contig 15251 bp, 12 predicted proteins | sample FrelakmetHBP12HB_FD_187147 | JGI IMG/M metagenome (GOLD analysis project Ga0209777, IMG submission 187147) | Freshwater lake sediment microbial communities from the University of Notre Dame, USA, for methane emissions studies -HBP12 HB (SPAdes)... | ecosystem: Environmental > Aquatic >... | reverse complement strand
CTCACCGAGAACCTGACCAGGGATAACTATTTGACGTCCTTCATTTGCCATAAAATCAATAATCCTTTTTCCTTTCTGTTATTTTAAAATTCTTGTTTCCACGTTTCCTTTTGTCAATGTGTTTAATCGATCATAAAAATCTGTTTGCATACCCGCAGGGGGTTTTACGATACCTATCCAGGATCCATCAGACTGCCATTCCTCCCGTTCCAGGGTGCCAAAACTGCGGACTGCTCCATAGGCTTTTCCAACATGCTCAGGAGGGATCTTCACGGAAATTCGTGCTTGATCCATAGATATCGGTAATATGGGTCGTAGCAGCTCAATGATGGTCTTCATCTGCTGGTTCACGGATTTAAATGGATCGATATGGACCTTTGCCTCGTCCATCGCCAGCTCAATACGGGTCCGTGGATGCGGCATCTTTGTTTTCGGATCCATCGCGTTCTTCACAATCAAATCAACAATACGTTTCTTCTTTAACTCCTGCATCTCATGACGCTGCTCGGTCGTCAGCTGGATTTCTCCCTTCTGGATAATCTCTTTCGCTATGACAGATATATCAGTGGTGTTGAAATGCTTCTGAAGCGACTCCACAGGAGCATGAGTCCCTTTCTTCGAATCGCTAAACACCGCGTCAATCGCAAGGGCAGACAGGATATTCTCGGTTTTTCCCTCCATGATATGCTCTGCCTCATGAGGGTCCACGAGGATCTCGAAACGATCCGCTCCTTTATGCAACCGCGCTACCACTGCGTCTTCAAGACTAACCAACGCTACTTGCCTCCAATAGCTTTCGTCACAAAGGTTTTGGTCTCCGCTGGTGACATGATATGGAACTTCACGCCTTTTTTCACCACACCTATTTCAATGGCTTCAGGGTTCAGTTTCCCTTCAGTTCCCTTATGTAATGCTTTAACCCCAAGATCAACTGCTTCTTCCATGGACATGGTGTCCTTGTAATGCTCCTCGAAGTACGCCATCGCCCCGGTTCGTCCAGCACCTTCACTCGCAGCCTTATACTCCATGAGAGCACCGGAAGGATCTGTGGAGAATAGCCGAGCGCCGGTTTCATCAACACCAGCAATCAACAGTGCAGTTCCAAACGGCCGAACACCACCATATTGAGTGTAGGTTTGTTTGAAATCACAGATCCGTTTCACCAGGGTCTGCACCTGGATCTTCTCGCTGTAGGTGATTTCGTTGATTTGCGCATCCAGACGCGCTCGATCAATTAAGGATCGTGCATCAGCGACAAGACCGGAGGTTGCACACCCGATGTGATCATCGATAACGAATATCTTCTCAATGGAATCAGGTTCAATCAGTCGAGATGTAATACGTTTATCAACAATCAGAATAACACCATCTCGGAATTTCACTCCGACCGTTGTTGTTCCACGTTTTACCGCTTCTCGCGCGTACTCCACTTGAAACAATCGTCCATCAGGAGAAAAGACGGTAATCGCTCTATCATATGCCATATTTGATGGTTGCATTTTTCATTTCACCTCATTTTTTTCTTCTGTTTTCTCTGATATCTTCCTCTTAATTTCAACCATGAATGCGCTTTTGATGTATATAGTTTGTGTTAACGTGTTCTTCTCCAGAGAAACACGATGAGAAAACAAAAAAATTAGACCCCTCTTTTTGCACCCCAAATTATTTTATGCAACTGCACACCAAGCCGTACCGAAAGGCCATCATCGATGATCCATGACGCGAGTTTCTGCGGGTTGGTGCTCCACACAGGTTGGAAAAAAACAGTGCACCGAGGTTTATATTGTTGAAGGATTTTTTTTGCATACTCGTAATCTGTTTTATTTTTTATGACAAACTTGATTTGATCCTTTTTTGAAAGAGACGAAATATTCTTCAAAATCATTTGTGTCGACATCTTTGATGAAGGACATTTGATGTCCAGTGAAATGACTAACGACTGTTTTTTTGTATATTTTTTAATTTCTTTACTTCCATTTGTCTCAAGACAAATCATATATTTTTTCTCAAGAAGTGCTTTGATAAGGCGTGATGCGTCTTTTTGGAGGAGTGGCTCTCCACCAGTGATACATATATTTTTACACGGAAAGGTCTTGATTCTATCGAGAATCTCTTCAACAGTTCGGTCTGTTCCCTCATCATACGCATACTTGGTATCACAATATGAACATCGTAGATTACATCCGGTTGTCCTGACGAATATTGTGGGTGTTCCAGTGAGGAGTCCTTCTCCTTGTATTGAGTAAAATATTTCATTAATTTTCATTTGTGTGACGTATTTGGGATGTCAATTAAAATCTTTGCACGGAAGAACCGGAAAAACACATCAGATACAAATGATGTAAAAATATTTATAGGGGAAGTAATATTACGGGTAAGCTGTTCCAACGTTACTCGATATAGAGTATCCTATATAAAATGAGTGGAATAGTGACCCATCATTGGGCCCGTAGCTCAGCTAGGTAGAGCATCTGGCTTTTAACCAGGTGGCCAAGGGTTCGAATCCCTTCAGGCCCGCCTTTCCTCGTAAGGAACGCAGGAGGAATGTAGTATCGCAGCCCCGCCAAAAAAATATTACGACATCTTAGGACATAAGCTGGTTCCAGACCATACGATTCTGTCTGATAAAGAGAAAAAGGAGCTGTTGGAGAAATACGAAATCAGGCCGGATCAGTTACCACGCATTCTTGCGAATGATCCAGCAGTGATGTCCGCGGGGGCGAAACCAGGGCAGATTATCAAGATAACAAGGAAGAGCCCGACTGCGAAATATGCGACCGCATACCGATTAGTTGTTGAGAGTGATACCGCTGAAAGTTTTGCCTTCGCTGAGCCGTCTGAGGAATTCAGTGCGGTAAGCGAAGAGAGTTAGTATGGGGATTATGAGGAGTTATTTATGAGAGAACTTGTTGATGCATTTTATCGAGAACGAAGTATAGTGAACCATCAGATCGCTTCCTATGATGATTTTTTAAATCTTCGTCTGCAGCATATTGTTGATGGCACGATCATTGGTCAAGAAGAAGAGGGCATGAAACGAGGGTATATCTACCCGGAGATAGAGGGATATAAGATTAAGTTCGGGAAGATAAAAGTCGGTCTGCCACAGGTGAAAGAAGCAGACGGAACAGAACGACCGCTCACCCCCATGGAAGCCCGACTGCGGGATTTAACCTACGAAGCTCCTATTGAACTGGAGTTCATCCCAGTGAAAAACGAAGTGGAGTACGAGCCAGAGACCGTCCGTATCGGTGAACTCCCTATTATGGTCAAATCAGTTCGATGTAATATTTCTCAAAAAGTCCTCGAGGAAAAGATGGATCGTCCGTTTTCTGATGATGATTATCGAAAAGAGCTGCAGCAGCTGCAGGAAGACCCTCTGGATCCCGGTGGGTATTTTATTAGCAATGGAACGGAACGGGTGCTGATCACGGTTGAGGATCTTGCACCAAACCGGGTTTTGGTCGAACGATCGAGTCGGTATGGCACCGATGTTGAGGTCGCAAAGGTGTTTTCACAGCGGGAAGGGTACCGCGCGTTAACCGTCGTTGAGAAACGCAAAGACGGCATGCTCATGGTCAGTCTTCCCACAACCTATGGTCAGATTCCTCTTATTGTGTTGTTACGTGCTCTGGGTATGGAGAACGACAAGGAAATCGTTGACGTCATCTGTGTAGAACCAAAGATGGAGCCGTATGTATTGGCAAATATTGAGGAATGTGCAAAGGAATATAGTATTGCGACCAAGGAAGAAGCAGTCGCGTACCTCGGGAAGAAGTTTGCTGGTGGTCAGGCGAAGGAATACCGGGTGAAACGTGTTGAGACCATTATGGATCGTCATTTGCTCGCGCACCTTGGGAACGACCCTGAGGATCGGTTAACGAAAGCTATCTTCATGGCACGTATGGGAATGGCTGTCCTTGAGCTTGCCTTAGGGAAACGAGAGCAGGATGATAAGGATCATTACGCGAATAAGCGGTTGAAGCTTGCTGGGGATCTCATGGAGGATCTCTTCCGGGTCGCATTCACCGCCCTGTGCAAGGATTTAAAATATCAGATTGAACGGATTCATGCAAAAGGAAAGGAAATTAAAATAGCATCCTCACTTCGTTCCGATGTGCTCAGTCAGCGTATCCATCATGCGTTAGCAACCGGGAACTGGGTTGGTGGACGAGCTGGAGTCTCACAGCTCCTGGATCGGACTAGTAACCTTGCAGTCCTAAGTCATTTACGACGGGTCACCTCGCCATTAACACGGTCACAGCCGCATTTCGAAGCTCGTGATCTCCATTCGACGCAATGGGGACGACTCTGTCCGAACGAGACACCTGAAGGACCGAATTGTGGTCTGGTGAAAAACCTCGCGCTCACGGTTGAGATTTCAGAAGGTTTCGGTGAAAAAGAAGTCGAGACTGTCCTGCGAGAACTCGGGATTAAGGAACTGACGAAACATATCACTGGTGCCCGTGTGTATCTGAACGGAGATCTTATCGGGATGCATCCGAACGGTGCAGACCTTATTAAGAAACTCCGGGAGCGACGACGAAAAGGGATGCTGAGTAACGAAATTAACGTCACCTATGATACCGAAGGAAACGATGTTATTGTCAACTGTGACTGCGGACGATTACGACGACCATTACTTGTTGCGGAGAACGGTAAACCCTTGTTAAACCAGAAATACCTTGCTGAGTTAAAAGAAGGAAAGAAAAAATGGACTGATCTCATTAACGATGGGATCGTTGAATACATTGATGCGGAAGAAGAGGAAAACGCACTGATCGCCTTACGAGAAGAAGACCTGACCCCGGATCATACCCATATGGAACTAGACCCAATGTGTATCCTGGGGATAGGAGCATCCCTTGTTCCGTATCCTGAACATAACTCATCACCACGTATTACTATGGGTGCAGGTATGGGAAAACAATCCCTCGGGTTTGGTGCATCTAACTACCGGATAAGACCTGATACCCGCAGTCATCTTTTGCATTATCCACAGATGCCATTGGTACAGACCCATGCGATTCGATACATCAAATTCAGGGAGCGACCCGCCGGGCAGAATTTCATTGTCGCGGTCGCTTCATTCCAGGGATATAATATGGAAGATGCGCTCATCATGAGTAAGTCAGCAATCGAGCGTGGACTTGGACGAAGTACGTTTATTCGAACCTATAACAGTGAAGAGAAACGATACCCTGGCGGACAGGAGGATCATTTTGAGATACCAAACCCTGATTGCCGGGGAGTACGCAGTGAAGATGCGTATAACAACCTTGGCGAGGATGGGTTAATTTCACCAGAGTGTGCTGCTGCTGGTGGAGACGTATTAATCGGGAAGACCTCACCGCCTCGTTTCCTTGAAGAACCTACTGATTTTCTTACTCCTCAAAAACGACGAGAGACCTCCGTAACCGTTCAACATGGCGAAGGCGGAATCGTCGATAAAGTCATGCTATCTGAGTCAGTGAACGGTTCCCGTATGGTGAAGATAAAAGTCAGGGAACAACGTATCCCTGAGCTTGGAGATAAGTTTGCGTCAAAACACGGTCAGAAAGGAGTCATTGGCTATGTTGTCTCCGCGGAAAACATGCCATTCACCGAGGATGGTATGTCTCCAGACCTGATCATTAACCCTCATGCAATTCCATCGAGGATGACAGTTGCTCATGTGTTGGAGATGATCGGCGGGAAAGTCGGGTCTCTTGAGGGACGAACTGTTGATGGAACCGCGTTTAGCGGAGAAGCAGAAGACCAGCTCAGAGACGGTCTGATGAAAAACGGGTTTAACCACGCTGGGAAAGAAACGTTTTTTGATGGACTCACTGGACGACCGTTAGAATGTGACGTGTTCGTAGGCTGTATCTACTATCAGAAGCTGCATCACATGGTCGCAGGCAAGATCCATGCTAGGTCACGAGGACCGGTGCAGATTCTCACCAGACAACCAACCGAGGGACGAGCCAGAGAAGGAGGTCTGCGGTTCGGAGAAATGGAACGTGACTGTCTCATTGGTCATGGCGCCTCCATGGTCATAAAGGACCGGTTACTTGATGAATCAGATATCACGATGAAATACGTCTGTAACACCTGTGGTCATATCGCGATGATAGACCGCCACGGGCGTCTGCATTGCCCCATTTGTGGTGATAAAGCAGATATCCACCCGGTGGAGATGAGCTACGCGTTCAAACTCCTTATTGATGAGCTGAAATCACTCGTGGTAGTGCCACGGATAAAACTGGAGTCGTTGGTGTAAGGAGGTAAAGGAGATGGCAGGGCGAAATATCACAAAAAAAATTGGGGCTTTAGAATTTTCAGTGCTTTCACCAAACGAGATCCGTAAAATGAGTGCTACCAAGGTGATCACCGCAGATACGTATGATGATGACGGATTCCCTATTACAATGGGATTGATGGATCAGCGACTCAGTGTCATTGAACCAGGTTTACGATGTAAGACCTGTGGGTTGAAAGTCGGTAAAGACAAATGCCCTGGGCATTTCGGCCATATTGATCTTGCGATGCCGGTGATTCATGTTGGGTTTGTAAAAACCATCCGGAATTCTTTGCGGGCGACATGTCGAAAATGCGGACGAATCCTTCTCACGGACAGAGAATTAGAAGAGCATCGGAAAACGATGCTGAAGAACAATGAAGAGGGACGGGACAATGCGTACCTGTTCAAGATGATTATCTCCAGTGCGACGAAAACAGAAGGATGCCCACGTTGTGGAACCCAGAGTGGAAAAATCGATTTAGATAAACCAACCTCATTTCGAGAAAACGGCAAAAAGCTCACCCCGACAGAGATCCGGGAGTGGCTTGAGAAAATCCCTGACGAGGACCTTCCCTTATTAGATATTAATATAAAGTCAGCGCGTCCGGAATGGATGGTTCTTACTGTCTTACCAGTACCACCTGTCACGGTTCGACCATCGGTGACCTTGGAGTCTGGTGAGCGGTCTGAGGATGATTTAACCCATAAACTCGTTGATGTCATCCGGATTAATCAACGGCTGCAGGAGAACAGGGATGCAGGAGCACCTCAACTGATTGTCGAAGATCTCTGGGAGCTACTGCAGTACCATGTGACGACGTATCTGGATAATCAAACCTCTGGTATCCCCCCAGCGAGACATCGATCAGGACGGCCGTTGAAGACCCTTGCGCAACGATTAAAAGGAAAAGAAGGTCGGTTCCGAAGTAATCTTTCTGGGAAACGGGTGAATTTTTCTGCTCGTACGGTGATTTCACCGGATCCCAATCTGAGTATTAATGAAATCGGTGTCCCCGCGGAGATCGCACAGGAACTAACGGTACCGGTTCACGTCACCATACAGAATCTTGACTGGTGTAAAGAACTCATTAAAAACACTGCACAATTAGAAAAACCTGGTGACAACTACCGGCCTCGTGTGAACTATGTTAAACGATTCCGTGAGGGTGTCGAACAACGTATGAAGGTCACGGAGAAAAACGCTGAGGAAATCGCGGAGAAACTCGAGCTTGGTTTCATCATTGAACGACAGCTCATGGATGGCGATATCGCGTTGTTTAACCGGCAGCCATCGTTGCATCGAATGTCGATGATGGCACATCGGGTGAAGGTCATGGGCAACCGGTCGTTCCGTTTCAATCTGTCGGTCTGTCCACCCTATAACGCTGATTTTGATGGCGATGAAATGAACCTACATCTTCTTCAAGGTGAAGAAGCAAAAGCAGAAGCAGAGATACTCATGAAAGTACAGGAAAACCTCATGTCACCGCGTTTCGGTGGCATCATTATCGGCGGACTCCATGATCACATCTCCGGATGTTTCCTGCTGACGTACGAGGATAAAACGTTTTCAAAGGAGAAAACCGCGGAGATTCTTCAATCCTTCAAATATAAAGGAAAATTCCCTGAGACCCATGAAGAAAACAAAGAAAACGTTGCCTATGGCAGGGATATATTCAGTGTCCTTCTTCCGAAAGACCTAAGTATTGAGTATAAAGCAAAAGCATGTTTCCATTGTGACGTCTGTAAAGCCGCTGATTGTCCCCATGGCGCGTATGTCGTCATTAAGAACGGGAAATTAAAACAAGGCATTGTTGATGAAAACAGTATCGGTTCGTTCAAAGGACGAATTATTGAACGAATAATCCGGGATCATGGGACGACCGCTGGTCGTATGTTCATTGATGATGTCACCAGGCTTGGTATCGCGGTTGTGACCATTATTGGGTTTACCACCAGTATCGATGATGAGGATATCCCCTTAGAAGCAAAACGACAGATCGAGGAAGGCTTGCAGAAAGCACAGAAAAAAATCAACACCCTTGTGACTGCGTATGAACTCGGTGAGCTTGAATCCCTCCCTGGTCGAAGCCTTGAGGAAACCTTAGAAATGGAGATCATGCGTGTCACGGGCCGAGCTCGTGATATGGCTGGTGAAATCGCAAGTAAATACCTTGGGTTGAATAACAGTGCGGTTATTATGGCGAAATCCGGTGCTCGAGGTTCTATGCTGAACCTATCTCAGATGTCCGGGTGCGTTGGCCAGCAGGCAGTCAGAGGAGAGCGTATTTCACGTGGATACAAGTATCGAACGTTACCACATTTCAAGAAAGGAGACCTCGGGGCAAGCGCGAAAGGCTTTGTTGCGAATAGTTACAAAAGCGGTCTGAATCCCACAGAGTACTTCTTCCACTCTATGGGAGGCAGAGAAGGTCTTGTTGATACTGCTGTTCGTACATCCCGGTCAGGGTACATGCAACGGCGTCTCGTGAATGCATTAGAGGATTTAAAAGTGGAAAGCGATGGAACTGTTCGACATACCGGTGGAGAAATCATTCAGTTCATCTATGGCGAAGACGGGGTGGACCCAACACGGAGCACCGGTGGAAAAGCAGTGGATCTTGATCGTATCATGTATGATGTGAAACAGGAGGACTAAGACCATGGCGAAACCAGCTCCGAAGAAAAAAAGTCCCCCGAAGAAAGTTGAGAAAAAGAAACCAGTGAAGACGACAAAACCGAAAGTCCTACCTGTGAAACCAAAGAAACAAACCGTAAAAACAACGAGCAAGGCTATTAAACCAAAGAAAGAAATAAAACCAGTCGTAAAGATAGGAAAGGAAAAAAAACCTGTAGCGAAGAAACCAAAGGCAGAACCGAAGGTCGTAGAAAAGAAGAAAGAACCAGAACGAGCATTCCTGCCCCCACCGACAAAAGTAGATGAAGAACCTAAGGAATATAAAACAATTCGAGCAGAGATAAACAAACTCCGCAAAGACCATTACCTACCTATTTCCATTATCGATGGAATCGCCGAACGAACAGCAAAGGATAAAAAACTTGAGGCAAAACTAAAATCCATTGTTGAAAAAGCACTTGCGGAATACGAGAAAAATACCATTGACCCAACAGAAGCATGCGGCATGATTGGTGCCCAAAGCATCGGAGAGCCAGGGACACAGATGACTATGAGGACGTTCCACTACGCTGGTGTCGCAGAAATAAACGTTACCTTAGGGTTACCACGGTTAATTGAAATCGTGGATGCCCGGTCAAGTCCATCGACGCCCATGATGAACATATTCCTTCGAGATGAATATCGAGTGAACCCTGATCTGGCCAAAGAAATCGCCAATAAAATTGAGATCACCAGGCTGACCGATGTCGCTGATATTGAGATGGATTTAGTCAATATCAACATCTCCATTAAACCAAATAAAAAAACCATGGAGAAAAAAGGCATCACTATTGATGATTTGTTGGAACGTGTGGAATCCATTAAAAAAATCTCAGCAAAAATTGAGAAAGACGCTGTAAAGGTAGCCTTAGATGAGCCAGGATATAAAACACTACAGAACATGAATGAGACGCTTAAGAACCTGAAAATCAAAGGAATCGACGGGATAAAACGAGTCATTATCAGGAAAGAACCAAACGAAGGATATGTAATTTACAGCGAAGGTAGCAATCTGAAAGAAGTCTTAGATATCGAAGGAGTTGACCCCTACCGGACAACCACGAACGATATCCATGCCATCGCACGAGAGCTAGGTATTGAAGCAGCCCGGAATATGATCATCCAGGAGGCGAATGCCACCCTGTCAGAACAAGGATTGAATGTTGATATGCGACATATCATGCTGGTTGCGGATGTCATGACCGCTGACGGGACGGTCCGCGCCATAGGACGCCATGGGGTCAGCGGAGAGAAAAGCTCAGTCCTCTCGCGAGCAGCCTTTGAGATCACCGTCAATCATCTCCTCCTTGCAAGTCAGCGGGGGGAATCAGATGAGCTCAATGGTGTCGCGGAAAACATCATCGTCGGTCAACCAGTGAATCTTGGGACTGGTGCAATTGAACTTATAATGAATCCAAGAAAAACAAAGAAGGGAAAATAACATGGTAGACGTCAATAAAGCATTAAAAGATGTGTCAAAGAAAGGAACGATTATCTTAGGGGAAAAGCAAACCAAAGCAGCAATCAAGAAAGGAACTGCTAAGCTTGTGGTCATGGCAAGTAACTGTCCGTATGCCAGCGCGATTACAACGCTTGCAGTAGAGAACAACGTACCGGTGTACAATTACACCTCCACGGGAGTTGACCTGGGGTACACCTGTGGGAAAAGCTTCGCGGTGTCGTCCTTTGCGGTTATTAATGAAGGAGAATCAAACATTCTTTCACTCGTGAAGAAAAGGAATTAACCAGAATGTCAGAAATCACCCTTTCAAACGAGACTGTTCAATGTATCAACCTTGTTTCGAAGCAAACAGGAGCAGGCATCCGAGATTGTGTCGTTGAGGACGATCGAGTCGTGTTCGTGGTAGAAAAAGGACAACTCGGCATCGCCATAGGAAGCAAAGCAAAGAACCTTGAAAAACTCCGATCTCTCTTCAAGAAATCCGTGAAATTTGTTGAATTTGACGAGGATAAAACCAGGTTTGTTCAAAATCTGTGCAAACCCTATGAGGTAACCAAAGTAACTGTAGAAGGAGCGGATGACGCAAGCGTGGTACGCGTTGAGGTCAACCCGAGGGATAAATCAAAACTAATAGGGAAAGGTGGACGGAACATTAATATGATTCGGAAACTCGCACAACGCCATCATCCCATAAAAGACGTGCAAATCGTTTAAGTAATTTCTCTGTGGGTAATACTTTTAAAGGGTGTTCTATTCCAGGATGATTAGGGGGCATAGTGTGCGCATACGGACTCATCCCATTCTTGATTTTACACAACGGAAGCAACTTCCGTTTTACTTTAAGAAAAAAAAACTGATTGGTGAAGAAGGGGATACGATTGCTTCTGCGTTGTCTGCAGCAGGGGTCACAACCTTAACGAAGAGCCTGAAATATGACAGTCCTCGTGGGTTTTTTTGCGGGATAGGGAAATGCTCCTCATGCCTGATGCGGGTAAATGGGATACCGAATGTTCGGACATGTATCGCCCCGCTGAAAGAAGGTATTTGTGTGGAGATGCAGGATAAACTCGCGGAGTTACCTGAAGCGGAGTTCCCTGATGAACCGAAAAAAAATCTCACCGTTGATGTCCTCATTGTTGGCGCTGGCCCAGCGGGATTATGCGCAGCTATTGAGTGTGCGACTCAAGGTGCATCAGTGTTGATAGTTGATGAAAATCAACGTGTTGGTGGCCAGTTGGTGAAACAAACCCATAAGTTCTTCGGTTCAAAACAAGAACGCGCAGGGACTCGCGGTATTGATATCGCAAAAGACCTAGAAAAACAGCTCCATGCACTGGAAAGCGAAGGGAAAATCCAGGTGATAACTGATGCAACCGCCATTGGGTGTTATGATTCAACGAAAAAATATCGATTTGGTGTTGTGAAACGCTGTGAATACAAAAATATTCTTTATGACGTCCGATGTGACGCGGTTATTCTTGCCAGTGGCGCAATGGAGAACATGTTGTTGTTCCCCGGGAACGACTTGCCAGGGGTGTATGGAGCCGGTGCAGTGCAGACCCTGATGAACGTCTACGGGGTACAACCTGGTCAACGCGTGCTTATGGTTGGTGCTGGGAATGTCGGGTTGATTGTTTCGTATCAATTATTACAAGCAGGGATCGCGGTTGATCGTGTTGTTGAAGCAGCACCAATTATTGGTGGGTATAATGTGCATGCAGCGAAACTCAGGCGATGTGGAGTGCCTATTCAAACCTCGCATTCTATTAAAGAAGTCCGCGGAAAGGACAAGGTGGAAAGTGCAATAATTGTAGCCCTCGATGAGAATTGGAAACCAATCAATGACTCGGAGGAATATATCAAATGTGATACGATTTGTCTTGCAGTTGGTTTAACTCCATCAACACGATTGCTTTCTCAAATCGGTGTGAAGCTTCAATTCATCCCGGAGGCAGGCGGGTACGTCGCAGCCCATGATGACTCGATGCAGACGAACATAAAGGGCGTCTATGTGGCAGGGGATGCATCCGGAATCGAAGAAGCATCAACCGCGATGATCGAAGGAAAAATAGCGGGTCTTGCCGCGGCTATACAACTCGGATGTTCAAAAAATACGAAACTCCTGAGACACTATCATGAAGAACTCCAGCATCTCCGTGCAGGGCCATTTGGTGAAAAACCACGCCTTGTAAAAGAAAAAATAGCGCACCTCCTGGAGGAACAGCATGCACGACTATGAAAAAAACGGTATACTACTTGTACAGGACCTTCGCGTGCCGACAAAAAAACAACTCGAGAAAGGCGTTGCTATCCTTGAATGTATCCAGGAGATCCCCTGCGACCCCTGTGTCGCCTCCTGTCCGGTACATGCGATTTCCATGAAAGATATTAACGCGCTACCAGTAAATGATTTTGAGAAATGCATCGGGTGTACAAAATGCGTCGGCATCTGCCCAGGGTTAGCGATTTTTGTTGTGAAAGTAAAAGAGAAGAAAGCATGGATTACGTTACCCTATGAATTCGTCCCAGTTCCAGAAGTAGGAGACCGGGTGACTGCATTAGATAGAGCAGGGCAGAAGCGCGAGAAAGCACTAGTGAAAAAAGTAGTCAAACAAGGAAAAACAATGGTCATCACCATCGAAGTTGACAGCAAATTAGCTATGGATGTGAGAAACATAAAGGTTGAGCCATGAAACGAAGCATTGTATGTCGATGTGAAGATATCAGCGAAGAGGACGTGATTCACGCTATTGGCGATGGCTACACAGATATTGAGGAGTTGCGCAAGAAACTCCGCATCGGTATGGGCCCCTGTCAGGGCAGAGTCTGCATCCAACTCGTCGCTCGAATCCTTGAGAGGAAAACGGGAAAAAAGGTTGCGAAGATTCCTCTTCCGACGGTTCGCCCTCCGTTAATTCCTGTGCCCCTTGGAACACTAGCGAGTGAGAAGTATGAAAAGTAACGCAGATGTCGTAATCATTGGTGGCGGAATAAACGGCTGTTCCCTAGCATATCGTCTCGCGAAAAAAGGAGTAGACGTTGTCGTTGTTGAAAAGAACTATCTTTCATCCGGTGCGACTGGTGCCTGTGGTGCCGGGATTCGACAGCAATGGTCCACCAAAGAAAATACATTACTTGCTATCCGAAGCGTGAAAATATTTGAACAACTAAGTAAGGAACTTGGACATGATATCGAGTTTCGACAAGGCGGTTATCTCATCGCGGTGCATGATGAAAAAGAGATGAAACAAGCGAAAAAGAATGTCGCAATGCAACGATCTCTTGGGTTGAAGGTTGATATCCTCAAACCAGAAGAAATCACCGATATCGTCCCTATCCTAGATGTAGAAGGGATGCGGGCTATTGGTGCAACGTTCTGTCCAACAGATGGTCATGCAAACCCTTTTCAGACGACGTTCGCATATGCGGATGCTGCACGAAGGCTAGGTGCGGAGATCAACACCCATACAATGGCTACAGGTCTTCAGTTGATAAAGAAAACTATCAGTGCAGTCGTCACCGACCAAGGAACCATCAACACAAATATCGTGGTCAATGCCGCTGGGATTGATTCAAAAGCGATTGCCGACATGGTACATATAAAACTCCCCTTGACTCCTTTCCGGAAGGAGATCATGGCGACAGAACGGTTCAAACCATTGTTTGAAGCGATGGTGATTTCCTTTAAAGATGGAATTTATTTTAGTCAACAGCGAGAAGGACAAATTGTTGGCGGCATCCCCATTCCTGAGGAGACCGGAGGATACAAAACGATGCCGACATTTGCGTTTCTCCAGCACATGGCACAAACACTGACGAGGTACGCCCCGATATTAAAACATGTTAACATGCTCCGCCATTGGACAGGGTTTTATGATGTCACCCCTGACGCCAGACCAATTCTAGGGGAGGTAAAAGAACTTCATGGTTTTATTCAATGTAACGGGTTTAGCGGCCATGGATTTATGATATCACCTATGGTATCATCCCTCCTAACCGACTTAATCGCAAACCATAAAACATCAGAGGTTTTAGACAGTCTCGCTCTTGAACGATTCAAAAGAAAAAACATCGAAAAAGAACTCTCAGTTGTTGGCTAGGGAACACTAATAAAGAGTGTATTTGTTTCGTTTCGATGTTTATGGATTATAAAACAATTGGTTTTAAAGCAGGACTTGAGATTCATCAACAACTGAAGACCCATAAACTATTTTGTCAATGTCAATCAAAAATTACTGGTGAATCGACGTATTCGTTTGAACGGATGCTTCGACCAACCCAGAGTGAAATGGGGGATGTCGATCGGGCAGTAATTGCTGAGGCGCAACGGAAACGACGGTTCTTGTACACGGCCTCAGACACATCAACATGTCTCGTGGAATCAGATGAAGAGCCACCGCACGTCGCAAATACTGAAGCAGTTGACTGCTGTCTGACGATGGCGTTACTTCTCGGTGCGACACCAGTTGATGAGATACAGTTCATGCGTAAGATCGTCATTGACGGGTCAAACACATCTGGTTTTCAACGAACCGCATTGGTAGCGATGAATGGACTACTTCAGAATGTTCGTATCTCCACTTTGACGTTAGAAGAAGATGCTGCAAGAAAAGTAATAGAGAAAAATAATCAAGTGACCTATGGCCTTGACCGCCTTGGTATATCACTCATCGAAATTACCACAGAAGCCGATATCAGGACTCCTGAACAGGTTCGAGAAGTCGCAGAACAACTCGGTGGGTTGCTTCAAGCGACAAAGAAGGTGAAACGAGGATTAGGAACAATACGGCAGGATCTGAATGTTTCTATTGCTGGCGGAGCACGAATTG
>Ga0209777_10005106_pt1 | contig 15252 bp, 17 predicted proteins | sample FrelakmetHBP12HB_FD_187147 | JGI IMG/M metagenome (GOLD analysis project Ga0209777, IMG submission 187147) | Freshwater lake sediment microbial communities from the University of Notre Dame, USA, for methane emissions studies -HBP12 HB (SPAdes)... | ecosystem: Environmental > Aquatic >... | reverse complement strand
CCTAGACCACCCCATGGATCAGTGAATATTGATATACAAGTACCAAATCCTCCAAAACCACCTCAACCTCCTCAACCTCCTCGTCCACCTAGATAAAAAATTAGATTAGAACACCAAAAAAATAATAAAAACAAATGGAAAACTTTTTAAAACAAATTGACGTGAAAGATTTAGCATTAATTCAAGATGCTCATAAAGAAATAACTTTTGTAAATCACGCTGGAGTAACAGTAAACGCAAAAGATATATTTTGTAAATATTCTATTTATTTACTTGACTGTCTTGCAGCTGCACAAGCTTTGATTAATAATGGTATTGTGAAAATGCTCATCGGTCTTGTAATGTCAGCAGTACAAGCACTCATCACTGCTATCTGCCCAAAATAATTTTAATAAAATCGTTTATGAAAAAAAGGAGCATTAATGCTCCTTTTTTTATTTAGTAATCATCTTTAATTTCAATTCCTTTAGAAATCAAGTATTCTTTTATAATATCTTCTAATATCTTGGATTTACTGACTTCCAATTCATTAGCTTCTTCATTCAAAAGTTCATATAAATTGTTACTTATTGTAATAGATATGTTTTTTTTCTACTCTTTGCTGGTATCTTTGTTGATTTCATCATTATTAAACTTTTTAATTTTGATGCGTTGTTGTCGTAGTCGTAGTCTTTACTGTTGTAGATAAATTATTATCGTCTGTGGTAGTAACACTTGTAGTTTCGTGAGTCGCGCTTCTTGTTTTTAGAAAATGTTCACTTAAAATATGTCTGATAAATTTAGAATAATTAGTAATCTTTAAAGATTTCAACGAATGAAGAATTCTTGGATCTAAAGAAAAACTGGTAGATATTTTAATTTGTTGATTTTTCATATATTATTATATTAAATTTACAAAATAAGTTTTTTTTTATTTTATCACTAATATATATTAAAAATTATTTTTTATTTTTTCCAATTTATAAAATTTATTAAAATTAAACAACGACCTTCATTTTAAGTATATATAATTAAAATCAAAAACTTCATAATGATAATAAAAATAGACGATGCACTGTTCGGACACGCCAAATATAGCACAGACTTCCAATCATCTAAGTATATCTCTTGGGACCGATCGCCAGTTCAAGGCAAAGAAGATATCGTCGTATATACAGACAATACATTAACCAAAGTTAATCCCAATGTTAAAAACAAAATAGCTTGGTTATTAGAGTCTCCGGCAGTTAGCGGGCATTGGCACGATTGGATTACTTACAATAAAGATTTATTTGATACTATTTTCACTAATAACAAGGATCTACTTGATATAAGTGACAAGTTTAAATTTGTTCCCACTGGTGGTTGTTGGATAAAACCAGAAGATCAAAAGATATATCCTAAAACAAAAATAGTATCTATTATAGCATCAAACAAAGATTTCACTGACGGTCATTTAATGAGAAAAAATATATTAAAATCTATTAAGGCGATCGATGTATTTGGCAGAGGATTTAATCCTATTGATTATAAATTGGTTGGACTAAAAGATTATATGTTTTCTATAGTTGTAGAAAATACTAAGAAGGATTTCTATTTTACAGAAAAAATAATAGACTGTTTTACCACTGGAACTGTACCTATTTATTGGGGATGTCCGTCTATTGGTAAGTTTTTTGATGATAGAGGCATATTATCTTTTAATAGTTTAGGAGAGTTGAAAGGAATACTTGATAAATTGTCACCAGAATTTTATAATGAGAGAATTGAATATATACAGACTAATTTAGAAAAGAGTAAAGAGTTTTTGATTGCAGAGGATTATATGTACGAAAAACATTTGAAAAATTATGTATAAAGAATTTGAAAATATTTATAGTCAAAGACCATTTAAAGATAATATTGGTGGACTAAATTTTTATGGTATGTATTCATTGTGGAATATATTAAATAAATTAAAACCCAAACATGTAATAGAAAGTGGTGTTTGGAAAGGTTGTTCCACTTGGATGATTGATAAAATAGATAGTGTCGAAAAAATAATTTGTATTGATCCATTGATTAAAGTTTGGTATCCTGATAAATTATTATATGTTTCTAAAAAAGCCGAATATGTATCAATAGATTTTTTGGAACAAAATTTTGAAAATATAAATTTATCCGATTGTGTTGTTTTTTTCGATGATCATCAAGATATTTTATCAAGATTAATCCATTGTAAAAAATTAGGTATAAATAATATAATTATGGATGATAATTATAGAACTACAGTTGGAAGTCATATAAGTTTGTATTGTTTACAAAATTTAGTGATTGAAGAAAGTTTTAAAGAAATAGAAATAGAAAAGGAAATTAATTATAATAATTTGGAAAAAAATGAAAATATAGAAGATATTTTTTATAAAGAAATGATAAATAATAATTTGACTTATATAAAAATAATAATTTGAAAATGAATTATAAAATAATTTACACAGTAATTTTAAATAAAAAATATAAATTGTTTGATGTTGATAGTTTTTTATATTGGGCTGTTCCATCTATAAATTATTGTTCAAAAATGAATCCAAATTGTGAAATTAATATAATAACAGATTTTTTAGAATTAAAAAATATATTTAATTCGGATAAAATAATCATACATTCATTAGAAGATTATATTTCAGATGATATTGATTGGGTAATAAATAATTATGTTCATTTAAGTACTAATCCACATCAATTCGAATTAAATTCTATTATTAGATTTTTTTATTTGAGAAATTTTTGTCAAAAAAACAAAATATTTGATTTTTTTTACAATGAACCAGACGTTTTGGTTTTTGGTGATGTTATAAATGACAATAAATATATGAAATCTAAAAATTATGTAGCAACATTAATACACGGTTTGGGTGGTGGTGTTAATTTTATTGATAATAATATTGGAGTTTTAGAAAAATTTTGTGAAATTGTTATTAATACTTATTCGAAACCACAAATTTTTCCCTATGCTTTTAAAATGGAAGAACAAATTATTTATCATGAAAATAATATAAAAAATAACATTTCGGCAGGTGGTATTTGTGACATGTATTTTTGGATGTGGTATAGAAATAATTGTGATAATGTTTTAAAAGACATGGATATTAATGATAATGGTATTTTTTGGCAAACTTGTATTCATATGGGAATGAATGATCCAATTTATGGTTTATTTAAATGGAAAAACGAATTTTGTGAAAAATTATCACTTAATATAAAAACATTAAATTTTGAAAACAATAAATGTTTTGGTGAATATGAAAAAGAAAAGGTTCAAATTAAATATTTACATTTTCATGGAAATAGAAAATTAATTATACCTGATATTTTAGAAAAGATAAAATAAATAAAATAAAGAAGATAAATATGAAAATATCAAATTGGTGGAATAAAAATATGAACGATAAAATGTTACCAACATTTTTAAATTGGGTTGAAGATTTCAATGCACAATCAAAAAAAATGGTAAGAAATTATATTATTTCAAAAAATTATAAATCGATATTGGATATTGGTTGTGGATTATGTGATACTTATTATGGATATAAAAATGATAATTATAATATAGAATATACAGGATTAGATAATTGTAAATATTTTGTAGATAAAGCGAAAGACCAAAATATTAATATTATAGATTCAGATATGATTAAAATTAATGTACCTGATAATTCATATGATGTTGTTTATGGTAGACATATATTAGAACATTTACCAACGTATAAAATATCATTAAATGAATTTATTAGAATTGCTAAATTTGAAGTTATTATTATATTTTTTATAAAACCAGATGATAATCTAGAGGAAATTAGATATACAGATGATAATGATTTATATCATAATAAATATTCAAAAAATGATATTGAAAATAATTTAATAAATTATGAATATAATTGGATTGATGTTAATAAAAAAGAAATAATACTTTATATAAAAAAATGAATGGATATGTAACTTTTGTTAATGATAATAAAAAATATATTGATTTAACAAATATATTAGTTGAAAGCATATTAGAATTTTCTAATTATGATATAGAAATTTTTTCTATAAATTGTAAATATAATCATTCCAGTAATAGAGTTCATAATAGAATTATTAATTTAGATATCGTCAATTATGATACTATATGTTATTCTAAATTGTATTCGACATATAATTCAATGTTTGATTATGGTGTACAATTAGACGCTGATATGATAATAACAAAAGAAGCTGATAAATTATTTGAAGATTGTGTTAAAATTAAAAATACACCATTAGGTAGTTTACATCCACATGATCCAAATAATCAACAAAATATTATGGATTTTTTAAATGTTAAAGAAAAAACACAACCATATGTTCATGCCACTTATTTATTTTCAAATTCTTGTAAATTATTTTTAGAAGAATGTTATAAAATATCACAAGAATTATTAAAATTAAAAATAAGACCAAATAATTTAGATGAAACAATTTATAATGTAATGTTATGGAAATATGAAAGTGTAGATTATGTTGATTGTTATGATCCAATGTATGATGTTTTTTTGGCTCACGATGCAAAAGAATTTGGTGGTTATAGAGATATGAAAAAAATAAATTATTATATATGTCATGGTCAAAAAAATTATAATGATGCTAAAGTCATATTCAATAAAATCAAAGAAAATATCAATTATGAAGATTCAAAATAAACAAAACAAAATAATAAAAGATACTAAACATCTTAGACCGGAACCAAATTATCCGACATACCCACCTTATCATAAAGGTATGTATATTGAGGATTATTTTTTTGACTATTTTACCAAAAATAAAATTGAAAGTGATAGAATATATATTCCCATATTTTGGACGAGTATTTATAATAATAATTGGTATAATAAAGTTCAACAACCAGATATTCAGTCCTATTTGGATTCATTAGATCCAGATTTAAAATATTTTACGGTTTGTCAACATGAAAGAGCACCGGAAGAAATATTACCAAAAAATACTATTGTATTTAGTGGTTCTGGTAAAATTTTTGAAAATAATAAAAGTAATAATTATAAATCAATTCCATTGGTTTGTTCTAAAATACAAAATCCGGATTTAAAAAAGGAACGTGATATTTTCTGTTCTTTCGTTGGTGCAAATACCCACTCAATAAGAAGAAAACTACAAGAACAATTAAAAGGTGATAATAATTATTATTTTGAAATGGGAGGTTGGGTATTGAATGTACCAAAACATAAAGAAGATACTTTTAAAAATATTACCGAAAGATCTATATTTACTTTATGTCCTAGGGGTGACGGTCCAACTAGTTTTAGAATGTATGAAGCTATGCAGTTGGGTTCTATCCCGGTTTATGTTTATGATGTTAAATGGATACCATATGAAAAAGAATTAAATTGGATTGATCTATGTATTTTTGTAAATGAAAATGAAATCCCACATATTAAAGATATATTAGAAAATATACCACAAGAAAGAATAGATTTTATGAAATCTAAAATTTCAGAAATTTATGATGAATGGTTTTTGTTAGATGGAATGTGTCAGAAAATAATTTTAAGTTTGAATAAAGAAAGAATGAGATTGCTTACATTTTTCTCAGATTCTCATGATATTTTGTTCAAAAATTATTTTAAACCATCAATAGATAAAATTGATGAATATGATTTAGTTGTAGAGAAATTTGATCAAATTGGAATTAGTGGTGCTTATTTTGAAAATGGTTGGAAAGAATCTATGTTGCAAAAACTTAAATTTTTAGTTAAAACTGTTAATGAGTGTTGGGGTGATTGTTTTGTTTTTTCAGATGCTGATGTTATTTTTATTGATAAAACAAAGAATTTTTTAATAAAAAATTTAGGTGATAAAGATGCTGCTTTTCAATTTGATTATAATGGATTATGTGCTGGATTTTTCATTATGAAATCATCACAAAAAACATTAGATTTTTTAAACAAATGTATAGATACATATGATGATTATCCAGATTTTGATGACCAAAATGTGATGAGAGTTCACGAAAAAATGTTAAATTATAAATTATTACCGGAAGAAATATTCAATATTTCAATGATTAATGGTGGAAGTGTGTGGGATGGAGAATTAAATCTAGAAATTCCAAAAAATATTATAGCCTTTCATGCGAATTGGGCCATTGGTGTTAAAGCAAAAATAGATCTTTTTAATTTTGTTATAGATAGTTTAATAGAAACGAAAGATATTACTTTTTTAAAAAAGAAAAATGATGATATTTCTTTTTATCGTTTTGATGATGATTCTTTATTTGTGGGTATTGTTAAAAGTGGTAGAATGATAAGTGGTAATTATTTAAAAAGAGAAAACGAAATATTATTATCAGATAACAAAAATAGTAATAAAAAATTAAAAGTTAATGTTTATTTTAATTATTTTGAGTCAAAAACAGAAAAAAGAAGCAAAGAAATACAATATTGTTTGAATAAACTAGTATCAAACAAAAAAGTTGATAGAATATATTTATTGTGTTCAGATCAATACACTGAATGGTTAGATAAAAAAGTTATTAAGATTGATATGCTTAATGTACAACCTACATTTAATGATATATTTAATATAGTTAATTTTAATACTAAAACAGATGATTTAAATATAATATTAAATTCGGATTGTTATATAGATGATGATAACGTACAACTCATTTTAGATAATATAAAAAATAGAATGATATATTGTTTATCTAGATGGAATATAACAAGTATAATCCCATTTAGAACAGAACATTATGATATAGAGTGTAGTCAAGATGCTTGGATTTTCAAAGGTAAAATTGAAAATATGAATTGCGATTTTAAAATGGGTATGCCTGGTTGTGATAACGCAATGGCTTACGAATTTCAAAAGGCTGGATATAACATATCCAATCCATCTAAAGATGTTAAGGTTTATCATTATCATTTTTCGGATGTTAGAACATACGGATCTTCACATGACGACAAGGAAATTAATAGAGTTAAAAGACCTTATATTTTCATACAAAGTTCAAAATTAAATGAAGATAATATTAAAATTAAAAAGTTATTGTTTGAGGGAATTAAAGAAGACGAAGTTAAAATAGTCGAAAACAATCAACCAATAAAACAATCTGAATCTATAATAAATGAATTTGTTGATAATGTGTATGTTATAAATCTAGAAAGAAGAGGCGATAGAATGATACACACTAATAGAGAATTTAATAAATTGAAAATAAAGTTCAAAAGATATCCAGCTGTTGATGGAAGATTCATAGGTGATGATATCAGATCTTCTCAAATAGCTTGTTTAAGAAGTCATGTTGGAGTTATAAAGGATGCTATTAAAAATAGATATGATAAAATAGCTGTCTTTGAAGACGATATAATATTTTGTGATGATTTTGAAAAGAGATTTAAATATTACATAGAAAATGTTCCAAAAGATTGGGATATCATGTATCTTGGAAGTAATCTTAATGGGTGTAAAAATCCTACAATGATTAATAAATATATTTATAAATTATATGATAGTTATGGGTGTTTTGCTATGGTATTAAATAATAAAAATAAATTATTTGATAAGATTATATCTATTACGTCGCCGGAAATAAAACCAATAGATAATTATTTTCACGACGACATTTTGAAGGATTTTAAAGCTTATATTTTTATGCCATTTTTTGTTAGAACTTTAGATACTATATCTGATATAAGTAATAATAAAAAAAGTTTTTCATACGACGTTGTAGATAAACATTTTAAAAATGAAATAGATTTTAATGAAAAACCGAAACCTCAAATGCCACCACCAACACAACAAGTCATGCATCAAAGAAGTAACCAAGATGTATGTGAAGATTATTTGAGGGGAGACAATCCTTTTCAAATTTTCCACAGTGGAAGATTGTTATTTGATAGTGAAATGTCTGATAAAAGTAATTTATTTTTCACAAGAGATTATTTCACACTATACGGCAAAACATTTCCATATATAGGAATGTTAATAAAAAGAAAATAAAAATATGATTAGTATAATCACAGGCACTCTCAATAGATTAGAACTTTTAAAACATATTATAGAAAATACTGTCAATCAATCAGATAAACTAGAACTTATTTTACTAGACGGTGGATCAACGGATGGTACTATAGAATACATTAAGGGATTAAATAATCCTCAAATAAACTTGATAGAAATAGGAGGGCGTTCGTCTTATCCTAGTTTCATGAATACTGGCATTAAAGCAGCAAAATACGATTGGATATGTCAATGGAATGATGATGTTTTACTAATTAATAATTGGGATGATGTATTTAAACTCATCGAGCAAAATAAAGATGTTTATATCTTCGATTGGAATAGGGGCAGCATTGATGAATTTAGAAATAAAAAATTTGACAATTGGATATGGTTTTGGGATTGTATGAATTTTGGATTATATAGAAAAGATATTTTCAGAAATATAGGTATGTACGACTCAAAATTTGCTTATTATGAATGTGATCACGATATGACAACAAGATGTTGGTATTTTGGATATCAAGTTGAAAATTGTCATGATATTAAAGTTTTTGAGATCTTAACAGAAAAGAGAAGTCTTAATTACGATAATGATAGAATGTTATGGGTACAAAATAAATACATTTACGAACAAAAAATATTGCCGAATACAATAGAAAAATTAATTAACTTAACAGATGAAAAAGATACAAGTAAACTTACTGGCCCACTATAATAGAGAAGAATTTTTTAAATATGTTCTACACTATTTATTAAAGATAAAGGACGAAAATAAAGAAAAATTAAAATTCGTAATACTTAATTCTACTAACGATGTGTATTGGGATGCTATAATTTATATTCTTAATAACAATGGAATAGAAACAATTAAAAATTCTGTTGGCGCTTCTTATATGCCAAAAATCAATAAATCTATAGAAACAGATATAAAATATTCCTGCTCTATGGATGACGATATACTTATTAATAACTATTTGTGGGACTACATGATAGAAAATATAGAAATTTTAGATGAAGATAAAAATTTATTTTTAGCTCCTTTGATTTCTAATGGAATACCATCAGTGGATGAATTCATAGAAGATTTCATGAATGATGATAACAAGAAAGAAATGTATGATATTTTTAAGAATAAGAAAATGGAGAATATGTGGGGAGCTACATATACAAGTTTAAATAAACATACAATAGAATCTAGCGAGTGGAACCATCTTAATTTTTACGAAGAAGTATCTAGAATAAATCACTATTATAAAGGAATACACCCAGTTAGACCATCGTATCCAGCTCAAATGAAATTGGCAGAAATAATAATGTCAAATTATACAAAGTTCGAAGAAAAAGGAGAATATAAACTTGACTTTATGAAAAGACCTTATTTCTGTAATAGTTTCTACTTCATCAGAACAGATGTTTGGAAAAAAATAATTCTAGATCCTTCTTTATTTGTAGATCCATACGACGAAGTTCCTTTAAATCTATATAAAGATAGACACGATTTAAATATGGTTTTTATTAGGAATGGGTTTTGTATCCATATGGCATACAATACTATAGGCGAACAAAAACTTATAGAAAGATTTTATTTAACAAAATTAAGTGAATTAGTAAAATGAATATAATTTTTCATAATTGGTGTGGTAATGGTGATCTTCATATTGGAAGACAATTTGTTAAAGATATAATTAACAAAATGCCTGATAATAAATATTATTATTGTCATAGACAAAGTAAAAGAACTTTTAAAGATATTTCAAATTTAGATCAAAATTATTCTTATGATAAATTAAGAGAAAAAATTGGTCCTTATTGTTATGAAACATCTACAAGAAAGGTGGATGATAATTTGTTTATAAATACGTGGATAGGTCAAAATAATATGGAGTTCGTTTATACAAAACAATGTTCAATATACGCATATTACGATATGTTTAAAAGAATATATGATGAATTGAGTATAAAAATAGAAAATGTAGAATATTATCTACCAACAATAGATTATAATTATTTTTATTTAGATAATATAAATTTTTATTTGGATCACAATACAAATAGAAAAATTCTTGTTTGCAACGGCAATTGCATATCAGGACAATCTAATAACTTTGAATTTAATTCTATAATTGATATATTATCAGACGATTATAAAGATTTTCATTTTCTTCTTACTGACGATGGTAATAGAATTAAAAAGGATAATATTTTTTATACAAAAGATATTATAAATAACAGAGAAGACAGTGATTTGGCAGAGATATCATATCTTTCTACATTTTGTGATAATATTATAGGAAGAGCTTCTGGTCCTTACATATCCACATTAGTTAGAGAGAATTTTTATAATGGAAAGAAATTTATTGCTTTTTCTAATAATAGACTTGACGCTGCTATTTTTGAAACAAGTATTGGATCCATATTTATAGTTTTCACCGATTATAAAGATGTGTATAATAAAATAAAAAATAATATATGAATGTAATATTTTTTCATATTGCTACTATAAATCATTATCAAAATATAGTTGACGAAATATTATCATCTATAAAAGATAGTGGGCTTATAAATGAAGTGGATAAAATATATTTATCTATATTGGGAAGTAATGATGTGAAATTATTGTATAATGATAAAATAGAAATATTATTTAAATCTGATAATTTGGATTTATGTGAGTTTCCGATATTGATGTTATTAAAAAAATTTTCATATTCAAATAAAGCTAATATTTTATATTTACATACAAAAGGTGTGAATAATAATACGCCGCCAATAAATGATTGGAGAAAATATATGTTATATTTCAACGTTTTTAAATATAAAGACGCTTTAGAAAAATTAAAAGATTATGATACATATGGAGTAGATTTAAGAGATAACCCAACTTTACATTATTCTGGTAATTTTTGGTGGACAACTTCCAATTATGCTAAAACATTGCCAGATTTTAATGATATACCGTTAGTTATAAGTGAAAGACATAAAGCAGAATTTTGTATTTGCTATAACAAAGGAAAACATTATTCTGCTTGGGATTGTGGTATAGATGTTTATCAAAGACATTTGCATGAATATCCAGAAAATTTATATGTAAAAGAGTTTTTAAAAAAATAATTTTTGATATGGCACATCCAGGACAAATATACTATTGTAAACACATAAAGAAATTAAAACCAGAATATTTTATAAATAAAAGAGTTTTAGATATAGGATCACTAAATATAAACGGCGATAATAGATTTCTGTTTGAAAATTGCAATTATGTTGGTATTGATATAGGACCAGGCACTAGTGTTGATTACGTGGAATCTGGTCATTTATTTAAACCTCACGACGGCATAAAATATGACACAGTTATAACTACTAATTGTTTTGAGCATAATCCTTTTTATAAAGAAACTTTAATAAACGTCGTTGAGAACTTATTAAATAGTGGCGGCATGTTTCTTCTTAGTTGCGCTACAACAGGAATGAAGGAACATGGCACAACAAGTTGCTATCCTGTTTGCTCACCAAATTCGTTGATAAGTGATGATTTTAAAGATTATTATAAAAATTTAACAGAACAAGATATAAGAGATTCAATAGATGTTGATAAATATTTCAGTGAATATAAATTCAATACAAATGAGGATTTCGATGAAAAGGAGGTATATGTCGGGGTACCAGTTTCTCCCGTAACTGAAAAAGAGGATCTTTATTTTTATGGAATATTAAAATAAAAAAAAATGAAAAAATGGAAAAAGAACAATTGATGAATGAAGTGCTACAATTAGGTAGTGATAGAGTGGATGTTTTTGGTGGCACTTACGAAGGTGGAATATATTTACAACAAAATCCAAAAGAAATTACAAGTTTGATATTATTTCTAGATGGTCATAAACCTTATAAGAACTTCTTAGAAGTTGGTTCTGCCGCCGGTGGAAATACTTACATACTAAATAAATATTTTAATTTTGAGAAAGTTGTTATAGTCGATGATAACAAACACGAGAAATGGCAATTAAGATCTGCTATATTAAAAGACATTGATAGAGTAGAATATATAGGAGATTCACAATCAAAAGAAGCTCATGATTTTGTTGTAAATATGAATATTAAATTTGATGTGATGTTTATCGACGCGGATCATTCGTATGAAGGAGTTAAAAATGATACTCATAGTTACATAGAATTTCTTAAATCTGGTGGGTATGTTATTTATCACGACACAGTTTATATGGAAACAATAACCAAATGGGTAAATGAAATGAAGGATAACGCTATAGATGGTTTAATTTTTGTAGATACATACGCTGATGATATGTTTTGGCCTAAAGGCATTTCAGTTTTTCAAAAAAAATAATATTATGAAAGAATTAAAAATTTGGATAGAGCCAAAATGGACCACTTTTGACGTTCAAAATAACATATTTACTTATTTATTGAAGAAAAAATATAATTTGAATTTTGATAAACACAACCCAGATTTTGTTATAGGAGAATATCACATAGGAAAAACAATTTGTTTTCATGGTGAGCCTAGTTATGGCAAAGGATCTTGTACTCACGCTTTGGTTCCTTATTATGATATACCAGATGAAAAACAAATTAGATTCCCATTATATTTATATTATTTATACGATTTTATAAGAGATGGTACAATAGATTCATTTCATTATTTTTTTAGAAAAAGAAATAATGAAAATATATTATCAACAAAGAAAAACTTCTGCAATTTTATTTGCGGAGGTCCTTTAAATGGTAACGGACAATTTAGAGACGAATTTTTTGAAAAGTTAAATAAATATAAAAAAATAGATTGTCCTGGCAGCAGATATAATAATATGGAAAGATTAATTGGTGGATCATATAATCAATTAGAAGCATCTAGAATTAAAAGAAAATTTATAAAAGATGGTGGTTATAAATTTACTTTATCTTTCGAAAATACATCAACAAGAGACGGATATAATGGATACACCTCTGAGAAATTATTAGACGCTATGGTTACAAATACTCTTCCTATTTATTGGGGTAATATTCTTATAAACAAAGAGTTTAATAATCGGGCTTTTATAAATTATCATGATTTTCAAAGTGACGAAGAAGTAATTGACAAAATAATAGAAATTGATAAAAATGATGAGTTGTATATAAAATATATGTGCGAACCACTATCATATAAGAATGATTATTTAAATGAAGACTTTCTTATAGATATTTTAGATAAAATAATAAAAAGTTAATGGATTTAAAAAATAAAATAGGCGTAGAAATAGGAGGATCATCGCCTGTTTTCGTTGATTATAAAATATATGATAATGTAAGTATTTTAGATGGTATAAACATGAATGACAATTATTGGCAGACTGGTAATTTAAAAGAGGAATTTAGTTTTAAAGATAGAGTTTTAGGGAAACAATATCTTGGTGACGCTTCAGATGAAAATTTTTTATCTACAATAGAAAAGAAATATGATTATATATTACACTCACATGTTATAGAACATATAGCTAATCCAATAAAAACGTTATTATTATGGAAAAAATATTTATTGAAAGATAAACATTTAATGATATCTATTATACCATATAAAGATAAAACTTTTGATAATCTCAGACATCTAACAACTCTTGATCATTTAATAGAAGATTATAAAAATGATATTGATGAAAATGATCAAACACATATACATGAAGCAATAAACTATTTTGATGTGCGATGGGGAGGAGATTATGATAGTTATAAAATAAATGGATTGGATAATTATAAATTTAGAGTAATACATCATCATTGTTTTAATATGAAATTAGTACAAGATTTATATGAATATTGTGGTTATAAAATAATTCAATCAAGACTTGACGGATTTAATATTTTCATTGTAGCTGAAATATAAAAAATAATTAGATATGAATGGAATTTACTTTTGGAATAATAACAAGCGGAGACTATGATAATTTAGTTAATAAGATCATAGATACAATAGAATTTGAAGAAATACCAACTTATGAAGTTGTGGTGATTGGCAATAGTCATGTAGAAAGAAAAAATACAAGAGTTATACCATTCAATGAGAATATAAAACCAATGTGGATAACTAAAAAGAAGAATTTAATTACTCAATTTGCTAAATACGAGAATATAGTTTTCTTACATGATTATGTTTATCTTATGCCTGGGTGGTACGCTGGTTGGTTAAAATATGGAAATGATTTTAAGGCTTGTATGAATGTTATATTAAATGCTGACGGAAGTAGATTTAGAGATTGGGTCATTTGGGAAAATCCAACAGAAAATGGAGAAGAAATAATAAAAAATGCTCAACATATTATTCCATATTATATAAATAATTTAAGTAGATATATGTATTTCTCTGGGGCTTATTGGGTGGCTAAGAAAGAAATCATGCAAAAATATCCTTTGAATGAAGAACTAGTGTGGAACAGAGGAGAAGATATAGATTGGTCTAAGAAATATAGACAAGATAATGAATTCAAAATGAATCCATATTCAGCTGTTAAATGCGTTAAAATGAAAAATCCAGTATTTGGAATATTAACAGATGAAAATGTTATCCAAAAATTAATTAGTTTAGGATGATTAAACTTATAGTATTTGATTTAGATGGAGTGCTAGTTACAACAAAAGATTTACATTACATATCTCTTAATAAAGCGTTATCTAACCTAGATAGTAAATACGAAATATCTTTAAAAGATCATTATGAAAAATATGACGGATTACCAACTTCTAGAAAATTGAAAATGCTTACAGTAGATAAAAATCTACCAACAGAATATTACGAACAAATCAATAGAGATAAACAAAAATATACTTTTGATCTAATCCGCGAAACAATCAAAAAAGATGATAGATTAATAGACATATTAAAAAAATTAAAAACAGACGGATTTAAAGTATATGTCGCGTCAAACGCTATTCGTGAAACTGTCAAACTTCTTCTATATTACACAGGATTAATGGAATATGTTGATTATTATATATCCAACGAAGATGTTAGGAATTCTAAACCTAACGCTGAAATTTATCTCAAATGTATTATAGATGCTGGTGTCAATCCAGATGAAACTCTGATAATAGAAGATTCACCAAGAGGAATTGAGTCTGCACAAAATACTAAGGCCCATTTACTTGTGGTTGAAAATCCAGATGCAGTGACTTACGAAAAAATAATTAAGCAAACTATGAATAAGATAGAAACACCTAAGTTAAAATTATCCAATTTTAATATACTTATACCCATGG